>OEIU01000123.1_pt1 | contig 77675 bp, 84 predicted proteins | sample 1539221 | NCBI WGS metagenome assembly OEIU01 (sample SAMN03792071, study PRJEB22550) | activated sludge metagenome | feature: wastewater treatment plant; material: activated sludge; isolation source: Wastewater treatment plant of a petroleum refinery complex | place: Argentina: Zarate | collected...
CTGGATGTAGCCGGTCGGGCAGACATCCTTGCAGATGTGGCAGCCGATGCACTTGGCGTAGTCGGTGTCGACGTAGCGGCCGGTCGTCGCCTTCGCCTTCGGCACCTTGAAGACGGCCGTCTGCGGGCAGTAGACGACGCAGTTGTCGCACTCGAAGCACAGGCCGCAACTCATGCAGCGCTTGGCCTCGGCGACCACTTCCGCTTCGGTCAGCGCCAGCACGCGCTCCTCGAAATTGTTCAGTGCCTGCTCGGCGCTGAGCGTGACCATCTTGCGCTTGTGGCGCGCGTTGTACGGGAAGTGGCCGAGGAACAGTTCCTCGTGCGGGATCACGTAGCGGTCCGAGCGGTTCTCGTAGTTGTGGATCGCGCCATTGCTGCGGTCGGTGCCCCAGATCGGCTCGTGCACCTCGCCGACCGGGATGCCCTTCTCGATCAGCTTGCGGTTCAGATCCCAGGTGTGGACGTCGATCTTCGGCCGCTTGCCCAGCGGCTCGCCCTGCAGGTGGCGGTCAATGCCGTCGGCGGCGATCGCACCGTGGCCGATCGCCGTCGTCAGCAGGTGCGGGCGCACGACGTCGCCGCCGACGAAGAGCCCCGGCTCGCCCTGCACCTGGTAGTTCTTGTCGGCCGCGATGCCGCCGCGGCCGTTGTTCAGCGACTCGAGGCCGGTGAAGTCGACCGCCTGGCCGATCGCCGAGACGATCAGGTCGGCGGCGATGTCCTCTTCGGTGCCTTCGATGTGCTTGATCTCGAGCTTGCCGCCGGCGATCTTCGCCTCGCACTGGATGACGCGCAGCGCGACGGCACGGCCGCTCGCGTCGCGCAGCACGGCCAGCGGCGCGAGGCCGCCGCGGATCGCGATGCCTTCGGCCAGCGCGTGCTCGACCTCGTGGCGGCTCGCCTGCATCTTGTCGATCGCGAAGATCGAGGTCAGCGTCACCTCGGCGCCCTGGCGCGCCGAGACGGCGGCCACATCGTGCGCGGTGTGGCCGGCGATGACGTTCTCGGGCCGGTCGGCCTCGTGGACCTGGTCGATGTGGCCGAGGCGGCGCGCGACGCTCGCGACGTCGATCGACGTATCGCCGCCGCCGACGACGACGACGCGGCGGCCGACGTGCTGCATGCGACCGTCGTTGAACGCCTTCAGGAAGGCCGTCGCCGTGACGCAGTTCGGCGCGTCCGACCCCTCGACCGGCAGCGGCCGGCCCGACTGTGCGCCGAGGCCGAGGAAGACGGCGTCGAAGCTCGCGCGGATGTCGGCGATCGTGATATCGGTGCCGATGCGCACCTTGCTGCGCACCGCGACGCCGAGGTCGAGGATGCGGCCGATCTCGGCGTCCAGCACCGTGCGCGGGGTGCGAAAGCCGGGGATACCGTAGCGCATCATGCCGCCGAGTTCGGCGCGCTCGTCGAAGATCGTCACCGCGTGACCCTTGCGCGCGAGCTGGTAGGCGGCCGACAGCCCGGCCGGCCCGCCGCCGATGACGGCGACCGTCTTGCCGCTTTGCTTCTCGGCCTTCGGGTACGCGAGCTGGTTGGCGATCGCGTACTCGCCGAGGAAGTGCTCGACCGAGTTGATGCCGACGAAGTCCTCGACCTCGTTGCGGTTGCAACCCGACTCGCACGGCGCCGGGCAGACGCGCCCCATCACCGACGGGAACGGGTTCGCTTCGGTCAGCCGGCGCCAGGCGTACTCCTGCCACGGCATGCCGGCGGGTGGCTTCTCGATGCCGCGCACGATGTTGAGATAGCTGCGGATGTCCTCGCCCGACGGGCAGCTCGCCTGGCACGGCGGCGTGCTCTGGACGTAGGTCGGGCACTTGTGCGAATGGTCGGCGTCGAAGATCTCGGCCTGCCAGTCGGTCGGGATGTGATCGCCGTCCCTGAAGCGGCGGAACGTGAGCTTCTCGCTCTTCACGGAGCCGGGGATCGCAGCCATTCGTAAACCCTCCTTCAGTTCGGCTCGCCGAGCCGGATCGCGTTGCCAACGAGCTGATGGACGCCGCCGATCATGCTCATGTCGAAGCCGTAGTACGGCAGCACCTTCGAGAACTGCGCCTTGCAGATGGCGCAGATCGCCGCCATGAAGTTGACGCCGTGCGCGTCGACGACGTGCTTCAACGCCTCCATCCGCGGCAGCGCGCCCTTGACGCGCACCTCCATCAGGTCGTCGGTCAAGAGCCCGCCGCCGCCGCCGCAGCAAAACGTCGCCTCGTGCGTCGTGCCCGGCGCCATGTCGTGAAAGTGGTTCGCGACCGCCTTGATGATTTCGCGCGGGATGACGAACTGCCCGCCCGGCATGCTGCCCATGCGCGAGGCGCGGGCGACGTTGCACGAATCATGGAAGGTTACGATGCGGTCGTCGTTCTTCTCCTTGTCGAACTTGATGGCACCCTTGCCGATCAAGTCGTATGTCAACTCGCAGATGTGCTGCGGCACCGGATAGCGCGCATCGAGCCAGTCGAACGGGCCGATCAGCGTGTTCCAGAAGCTGTAGGCGACGCGCCAGGCGTGACCGCATTCGCCGACCACGATGCGCTTGACGCGCAGGCGTTCGGCCTCCTCGCGCACGCGCAGCGAGATCTTCTTCATCTGCTCGTAGTTGCCGATGAAGAGCGCGAAGTTGGCCGCCTCGCTCGCCTTCGAGCTCAGCGTCCAGCTGATCCCGGCGGCGTGGAAGACCTTGGCGTAGCCGATCAGACTCTCGACGTGCGGCTCGGAGAAGAAGTCGGCCGACGGCGTGATCAGCAGCACCTCGGCGCCCTCGACGTCGAGCGGGAAGCGCACGTCCAGGCCGGTCTCCTCCTTCGTGTCCTCCTCAAGCCCGGCAAGCGTGTCGGCGAGCGCCGGCTCGGGGATGCCGAGGTTGTTGCCGATGCGGTGCACCTTGCCGATGATCTCGTTGGCGTACTTCTGGCCGACGCCGACCGAGTCCATGATCTCGCGCGCCGCCATCGTCACCTCGGCGGTGTCGATGCCGTAGGGGCAGAACACGCTGCAGCGGCGGCATTCGCTGCACTGGTTGTAGTAGCTCCACCACTGGTCGAGCACGTCCTTCGTCATGTCGGTTGCGCCGACGAGCTTCGGGAAGTACTTGCCGGCGAATGTGAAGTGGCGCCGGTAGACGCCGCGCATCAGGTCCTGGCGCGCGACCGGCATGTTCTTCGGATCGCCGGTGCCGAGGAAATAGTGGCACTTGTCGGAGCACGCGCCGCAGTGCACGCAGGCGTCCATGAAGACGCGCAGGGAACGGTATTTGCCGAGCAGTTCGCCCATGCGGGCGACGGCACGCTGCTCCCAGCCGTCGGTCAGTTCGCCGGGAAAGCCGAGGTTCTGCTGGATCGCGGCCGAAGCGATGAACGGCTTGCTGTGCGCCATCGCGCCGTCCTGCACGATCGGGATGACCGGGTAGGGTTTCAGCGCCGGCGTCGCGAACTTGGCGGCGGCCATCGTCCCCGCCCCTACTTGCGGTCGAGCGCCGCAGCCCAGGCGGCAACGTGGCGCGCCTCGCGCGGTGTGTCTGCCTGGTTGCGCGTCGGGCTGAAGAAGAGCCCCGGCGCGTGCAGCAGCTTGCTGATGGGAAAGACGATCATCAGCAGCGCGACGAGCGCGAGGTGGACGAGCAGCACCGGGTCCGCCGGCAGCGGCTGCACATCGAAGCGCATCAACCCGAGCATGAAGGCCTTGACGGCGACGATGTCGGTGTGGCGCACGAAGCGCATCCCGAGTCCGGTCAAACCGATCGCGACGAGCAGCGCGAGGTGCAGATGATCGGACGGCGTCGAGATGTAGCGCACCCGATCGACGAGCCAGCGTCGCACCCACAGCCCGGCAAGACCGGCGACCATCGCAAAGCCGGCATAGGTGCCCCAGGGCTGGATCCATTCGATCGGTGCCCACACCGGCTGCTGGAAATAGCGCACGTGGCGCAGCAGCACGAGCAGCAGGCCGGCGTGGAACAGCCAGCCGAAGAGCCACGTCCACTTGCTCGACTTGAAGAGGCTCTCGAAGAACACGACCTCGCGCGTCATGCGCAGCGCGACGCCGGTGGCCGTCAGCGGCGCCGGTGTCCCGGGGATCTTCAGCGGCGCGGGGGTTTGCGCATAGACGCGAATCTTTGCCGCGGTGCCTACGACGAGGACGAGCGCCGCCGCGTAGAAGAGCAGCGCATACGCAATCGACAACGCGGTCATGGCCTGACGTTCAAGCGTGCTCGCGCGGCGCGCGGTACCTGGACACGCGCGCACCGCTCATCTCCGAACCCTTAGACGCAGCCCGTGGGCTTGGGCAGCCCCGCGATCTTGCAAGCCTGCTTGGCCGGACCGTAGGGGAACAGTTCGTAGAGGTACTTGCTGTTGCCCTTGTCGGGGCCGAGCTGCTTGCCGATCGCCTTCGTCAGCACGCGCACCGCGGGCGCGATCTGGTACTCGTTGTAGTAGTCGCGCAGGAAGTTCACGACCTCCCAGTGGTTCGGCGACATCTCGACGTTCTCGGTCTGCGCGATCGCCTTGCCGATGTCCTCGGTCCAGTCGGCGAGGTTGACGAGATAGCCCTCCTCGTCGGTCTCGTAGGTCGTGCCGTTGACTTCGATGCCCATGATTGGTTCTCCTTCGGCGGATGAATGGTTATAGCCAGGTCTGGTTGTTCGCATGCTCGACGACGAGGTCGACGAAGCCGGCGTAGTCGATCGCGGTCACGCCGTCGATCAGCCGCGACGATACGGCACGCGCCGCGGCGTCCGGCTGCAGCACGTAGACCTTGTGCTTGCCGAGCGCGGCGGCGATGCCCGAAGCCTGCGCCGCGGCCGCCGTCGCGGCGTAGACGGCGTCCTCGATCAGCAGCAGCGCCGAGCCCTGCTGCGCGAGGCGCAGGCAGCTCTGCAGCGACGTGGTCTGCGCGTGCGAGCGGTTGACGATGTGGAGCATGGCGCGCTGCTTCCGTTCAGAACGAGAGGACGACGTCCTGCTCGGCCATCAGCGCCGCCACCTCGGCGCTGCCCAGCACCTCGACCGGAACGATCAGGTCGTCCTCGCTTAGACCGCGCGCGTCCATCGACTCGCGCTCGACATAGAGCTTCTCGACGTCGTAGCCCTCGAGCGCGCGATACGTCTTCGAGTGGTTCTTGATGCCGATGCCTTGCGTATCCTGGCCCTTCACAAGTTCGTAGACGCCGTCGTCGAGGAAGACGAGGCTCACGTCCTGGTCGAAGGTCGCCGCGATCAGCACCACCTCCAGGCTCTCGAGCGCGAAGATCGTGCCGTACGGCGCGCGGCGGTTGACGAACATGAACTTCTTCATCGCGCGCTCATCGCTCCTGCATCAATCGCCGAAGGTGACGAAGCGGTCGGCCTTGATGCCGCTGTCGACGAGCTGGCCAAGGCCCGAGATGCGAAAGCCCGGCGCGAGCACCTCATCCTTGATGCCGCGGCGCAGCGCGGCGGCGACGCAGACGACGAGGTCGACGCCGTGCTCCTTGTTCAGCGCCGACCAGCGGTTGACGACGTGGCGGTCGTCCTGCGGCGGCTCGGTCAGCCGCGTGCCGTTGTAGACGCCGTCGTGATAGAAGAACACGCGCTGCACCTCGTGGCCCTTGGCGATCGCGGCGGTCGCGAACTGATACGCCGTGTCGCTCGCCTGGTGCGTATACGGGCCGGCGCTGACGAGCAGACCGAACTTCATGTCGCTGCGCTGCGGTTCAGAACCGGATGTGGGTCGACGCGTTCAGGCTAGCCCGCGAGCCGCGCCAGTCGTCGATCAGGTACTTCGTGAACGGCAGATCGCACTTTTCGAAGAAGCGCGGCCAGCCGATGCGCTCGACCCAATCCGACAGCCGCTCCCACGAGCGGGCGTCTTCCTTGTAGGCGTAGAGGATCTTCTTGACGACGGCCGACACCTCGGGCCAGCGCGGCGGGTTGTTCGGGATGCCGGCGGCAACCATCTTCATGAAGGTCGGCTTGGCGCGCGCGTTGGAGTTCTTGCCGCCGACCCAGATCGCGAACTTGGAGTGCTCGGGGTCGTTGATCTGCATCGGCGGGCACGGCGCGTAACAGGCGCCGCAGCAGATGCACTTCTTCTCGTCGACCTCGAGCGTCGGCTTGCCGTTGACCATCGCCGGGCGGATCGCGGCGACCGGGCAGCGCGCGACGACCGCCGGGCGCTCGCAGATGTTGGCCACGAGGTCGTGGTTGATCTTCGGCGGCTTGGTGTGCTGCATGACGATCGCGATGTCGGCCTGTCCGCCGCAGTTGATCTCGCAGCACGAACTCGAAAGGTGGACGCGGTTGGGCATGTCCTCGCGGATGAACTCGGCGTGCAGATCGTCCATCAGCGCCTTCACCGCGCCCGACGCGTCGGTGCCGGGGATGTCGCAGTGCAGCCAGCCCTGGGTGTGCGCGATCGCCGACACCGAGTTGCCGGTGCCGCCGACCGGAAAGCCGCTCTCGGTCAGCGCGGCGACGAGCGGCGCGACCTTGTTCTCGTCGGCGACCATGAACTCGATGTTGCTGCGGATCGTGAAGCGCACATGGCCGTCGGCATAGGTGTCGGCGATGTCGCACAGCTTCCTGATCGTGTGCACGTCCATCTGGCGCTGGGTGCCGGCGCGCACCGTCCAGACCTCGTCGCCGCTGTGCGAGACGTGGTGCAGCACGCCCGGGCGCGGCCGGTCGTGCCACTTCCAGTTGCCGTAGTTCGCGAGCAGCGTCGGGTGCATGAACTGCTTGTTGTCGGGAACGCCGCTTTCGACTGCGGTGCGCATCTTCGGGGCCGTGCTCATCGTCTGTCTCCCTGTTCTCAGGCGGCGGCCTTCTTGGCGTTGATGCGCTCGACCTCGTCGTCCCAGCCGTCCATGCGCACATAGGGGTTGGTGCGCGGCGTCGCGACCATGTTCGGGTCGACGTCGACGCCGATGCCCTCGAGGAAGTTGACGAGGCCGATGCGCTCGATCATCTCGCCGGTGCGCTCGTGCTCGAGCGCGTTCTCGGCGAAGAAGTCGATCGCGCGCTGGCCGAGGTCGACGAGCGCCTCGAAGTCCTCGTCGGTCTTGAGCGGCATGAACGGCACGATGACGGTGCCCATCAGGTCGCCGATCTTCAAGGTGCGCTTGCCGCCGATCAGGATCGTCGCGCCGGTGTCGGTGCCGTGCGCGAGCGCGCCCGTCATGACGTTGATGCAGTGCATGCAGCGCACGCAGTTCTTGTTGTCGATCTCGAGCGCATGGGTGTCGCTGACCTTGACGCGCGAGACGTGCTCGCCGACCGCCGGCTCGGCCTCGCCCGGCTTGACTTGCTTGAGCGTGATCGTCTTCGTCGGGCAGCGCGTGAGGACGTTGTTGACGAGCTCGTCCATGCCGTGCAAGGCGTACCACTTGCGCGCGAGCGCCTCGTCGGTGCGCATGTTGTCGCGCCAGGTGCCGATCACGGCCATGTCCGAGCGCTGGATCGAGTTCATGCAGTCGTTGCTGCAGCCGCTGAACTTGAACTTGAACTTGTACGGCAGCGCCGGGCGGTGGATGTCGTCGAGGAAGGTGTTGATCACCTGGCGGTGCGCGCGCGCCTCGTCGAAGCAGCTCTGCTCGCAGCGCGCGGCGCCGACGCAGCTCATCGAGGTGCGCACCGCCGGGCCGGCGCCGCCGAGGTCGAAGCCGAGCTCGTTGATGGCGTCGAACGCGTCCTGCACCTTGTCGGACTTTGCGCCCTGGAACATGATGTCGCCCGACTGGCCGTGAAACGCGATCAGCCCCGAGCCGTGCTCCTCCCAGATGTCGCACATCTTGCGCAGCACGGCGGTGTTGTAGTGCATGCCGGCCGGCGGCATCACGCGCAGCGTGTGGAACTCGGCGGCGTCGGGATAGACCGCCTCGCCCTGGTCGTTCTTCAGTTCGGTAAAGCGCGGAATCACGCCGCCGCCGTAGCCGTAGACGCCGATCGTGCCGCCCTTCCAGTAGCCCTTCTTGTTCTCATAGGACGTCTCGAGCTGGCCCAGCAGGTCGACCATGTAGTCCTTGTCCTCGGCAAGGCGCTTCAAGCCCGTCACGAAGCTCGGCCACGGGCCGCCCTCGAGCTGGTCGAGCATCGGCGTGTCGTGCTGTTTCTTGGCCATGGCCGTATCTCCTTCAAGGCGGCGGCGATGCGTGCATCATCGGGCTGCGTGTGCAGCCGGGCGCCGCCGCACGGCCGGCGCGCGCCGTTTCACCGGTCAGCCGAAGATAGACCGTTGACGGGGCAGCGCCATCACCCGAATGGGCTATCCGCCGCCCCCCCGTACCGGGTATGGACGCCCCGCGCGGGCGGCGCGCTCAATGCAAACTGGAAAGGTCCCCATGACAAGCGTCGTACCACTGGCCCGCATGCGCGCCCCGCTCGGCGGGCAGGAGATCGAACTGCAACAGGTCGACTTCGAAGGCGGCAGCATGAGCCTGCTGCGCACCCGCATACGCGAACGCAGCCGCTTCACGGTCTTCGATATCGACCCGGTGACGGCTCGCGAGTGGGGCGAGGCCCTGCTGCGCTGGGCGGATCGCAGCGCGGCTTCGCGATGAGCGGCGTGGACGGCGAACCCCGCGCGTCGATGATCGACGTCGCCTTCGGGCTGCAAGGCACGGTCGTGCCGCGCGAGCACCGCCGTGCGCTCGCCGCGGCGCTCGTCGCCAGACTGCCGTGGCTCGCCGGCCAGCAGCACGCCTGGCTGCACCGCATCAATGTCCCGGAAGGCCTGGGCGCGCTCGCGCTGCTGTCGGGCCGCTCGCGCCTGATGTTGCGCGTCGCGCGCGGACGCGTCGCCGACCTCGATGCGCTCGTCGGCGCCGAGCTTTCGATCGACGGCCATGCGCTGCGCCTGGGCTCGCCGCGCGTGCGCGAACTGCTGCCGCACGCGACGCTGTACTCGCATCTCGTCGCTGCCGGGGACGCGAGCGAGAGCGGCTTCCTCGACGCGATGGCGGCCGAGCTTGCGCTGCTGGACGTGCCGTGCCGCTGCATCTGCGGCCGCCAGCATGCGGCCGGCGGCGGGGCGCCGCGCGGCTTCAGCCTGATGCTCGACGGCCTGTCGCGCGGCGCGTCGCTGCGCATACTCGAATCCGGGCTCGGTGCCGAGCGGCATTTCGGCTGCGGCATCTTCGTGCCGCACAAATCCGCGGCCGCGGTCGGCGCCTGAACGCCGCCACGGCACACATATCGATCGATGAGCACGACACCGCACACCCCGGCGATGCGCGTCAAGAGCCACTGGTTCCGGCAGGGATCGGCGAAGTCGCCCGCCGAGCAGGCCAGCGCGATGGCGTTCATCGTCTGGCGCGTCGCGCGGCAGACGCTCGAACGCATGCGGCGCGCGGATTTCGAGGTCGAGGCCGGGGCGCCGTATTTCGCCCTTCTGCGCGAGCTGCTCGTCTTCCTCGTCGCGCTCACCGACCGCATCGCCGCGGCGCGCCTCGCGCCGGCCGACCGCGCCGAGTTCACGGTCGCTTTCGTCCGCCATCTGGCGCGAACGCTCGAGGACAACGAGGATGACCTGCTCGGCCCGCGACCGGCCGGCGCGCCGCGCCGCGCCGACAGCTTCATCGATCTCGTCAACGAGGTGACGCAGCACTACGCCGAGTTCGGCGCCGCTCCGGACGCGAAGGATGACGAGGCCGGCTTCGAGCCCGACTTCGCATTTCTGCGCTATCTCGGCCATCGGCTCGAGCCGACGCTGCCCGAGAAGGATCGCCGCTGGGTCATCGACCAGGTGATGGCGGCCGAGGCGCCGGATGCGATCGGCATCGTGCAACGTGCGATGCGCGACCTGTTCGACGCATCGCCGCGGCGCGCGCGGCGCACGACGATGAGCGGGGATTGACACCGTGCCGGCCAGCGCACTGCAGCCCACCCGCGTCGATGCGTGCGCCTTCGATCTCGACGACGACGCGGCGTACCGCCGCTGGCGCGACTGGAAGCTGGCTCATCGCGCAGGCAAGGTCGAGGCGCTGACGGTCGAGGTCGCCGACCCGCGCGCGCCGAGCCGTGCCGAGTGCGAGGCGCTGCTCGAACGCATCACGCTCACGAATATGGCGCTCTACCGCTCGCCGGTCACGCAAGAGGATGCGGCGCTGCCGCGCGCCCTCGGCGCGCGACTCGGACTGCACCGGCTCGACGCCAACTGGCTCGCCGACGAGGACGGCATCTCCTGCATCGCGGTCTCGGACCGCAGCGACGGCCGCGGCGGCTTCATCCCCTACACCGACCGCGCGATCCGCTGGCACACCGACGGCTACTACCACCCGCAGGCGCGGCGCATCGACGCGATGATCCTGCACTGCGTGCGGCCGGCGGCGCGCGGCGGCGCCACGGCGCTGCTCGACCACGAACTCGCCTACATCGCGCTGCGCGATGCCGACCCGGGACATATCGCCGCATTGATGCAGCCCGACGCGATGAGGATCCCGGCGCGCGAGGACGAGCGCGGCGTTGCCCGTGCGGCACAGAGCGGGCCGGTGTTCTCGATCACCGAGTGCGGCCGGCTGCACATGCGCTACACCGCGCGCACCCGCAGCATCGAATGGAAGAGTGACGCGCCAACGCGCGCCGCAGTTGCCTGCCTCGAAGCGCTGCTCGCGAGCGATTCGCCGTGGATCCTGCGCACCCGGCTCGAGGCCGGCATGGGCTTCGTCGGCCACAACGTGCTGCACGAGCGCAGCGCGTTCGCCGACGACCCGGCGCGCCCGCGGCTGCTCTACCGCGCGCGCTTTCTCGACCGCATCGCGACGGCGGCGCCGGCCGCCGAAGCCGCATGGCGCAATGGGTGACGGTCTGGCGCGCGGCGCAGCTCGTCGGCGTGCCGCGCGGCGTGCTGCAGCGGCGCGTGCAGGCGGGCGAGATCGTGCTTGCCGACGGGCTGGTCTCGACCGAGCGGCTGCTCGAGCTCTATCCGCAGGCCAGAATCGAAGCCTCGGGCATGTTCGAGCGCGCGACGAAGATCCGCGAGGAGGCTTTCGGCCGGCGCGTGCGCGAGCGGCTGCTGCCGAGCCAGGACGTGCTCGCGCAGCGCCTGTTCGAGCAAAGCCGAGAGCTGGCCGACGTGCAGCGCCACCTGCAGCGCTACCACGCGCTCGTCGTAGCAACGCGCGAGCGGCTGCGGGCGATGCAGGCGCAGGGCGGCGCCGACGACCCCCGACTGATCGAACTCGAACGCCAGCTGAGCGACGGGCTGGCGCGGGCGCTGGCGACTGAACCGGTCGATGTGCTGGATGCGATGGACGACGTATTGAAGGTGATGTCGGCGCAGGTCACGCTGCGCCCGAGCGGACACCAGTTCACGGTCGAGGGCCACCTGACGCTGCTCGAATCGGCGCTGCGTGCCGGCGTCAAGCTCAACTACGGCTGCGGCAACGGCACCTGCGGGATGTGCAAGCTGCGCGTCATCGCCGGCCAGGTCGCGCGCACGATGCCGTCGGACTATCCGCTGTCGCAATCCGAGAAGGCGCAGGGCTACGTGCTGTCGTGCGCGCACACCGCGGCGAGCAGCGAGCTGACGCTCGAGACGCTCGAGGCCGCCGGCCCGGGCGACATCGCGCAGCAGACGATCGTCGCGACGGTGCGCGCGGCGACGCTGCTGGCCGCCGACACGATGCGGCTGCACCTGCAGACGCCGCGCAGCCACCGGCTGCGCTTTCTCGCCGGCCAGTCGGTGACGCTCGGCCTCGCCGAGGGCGAGAACGCACGCGCCGACCATCCGATCGCGAGCTGCCCCTGCGACGACCGCAACCTGCACTTCTTCGTCGCCCGCGACGACGCCGACCCGATCGCCGCGCGCCTGTTCGGCGCCGGCCTGAAGCCCGGAACTCCGGTCACGCTGTGGGGCCCGAACGGCGACTTCGTCCTCGGCGAGTCGCCGCGGCCGCTCGTCTTCGCCGCCTGCGACACCGGTTTCGCGCCGGTCAACAGCCTGATCGAGCATGCGCTGTCGCTCGACGAGGCGCCGTCGATCGCGCTCTTCTGGCTCGCGACGCGGCCCGACGGCCACTTCCTCGCCAACCAGTGCCGCGCCTGGTCGGAGGCGTTCGACAACTTCGAGGTCACGCTCTCGCACGGCGCCGACGCGGCGCAGGGCGCGCGCGAGATGGCCGCCGCGATGCGCGCCGATCTGTTCGACATCGATTGCGCGTTCTACATCGCCGGCCCCGGCGCGTTCGCCGACACGCTGTGCGCCGAGCTGGCCGCGGCCGGCGTGCCGCAGGCGCAGCTGCGCTGCGAGACGATTGCATGAGCGCGGCCGGTGACAGCCTCTGCAGCGGCGGCGAGTCGTTCGCGCTGCAGGTGATCGGCAACGACATGGCGCCCGAGTTCAACGACGGCGAGATCATCATCGTCGAGCCCGACGGCCTGCTCGACGACGGCTCGTTCGTCGTCGCCCGCCACGGCGGCGAGTGGATGCTGCGGCAACTGCACCGCACCGGCGACGGCTGGGCGCTGCGCGTGACGAACCCGGCGTTCGCCGAGCGGCGCGAGATTGCGCTCGCCGATCTGTCCTGCGTGCACGGCGTCGTCATCCAGAAGGCGGTGCCGGGCCGGCGCAAGGCGAGCAGGTTCTACATCCGACAACAGCAGGCGTGAACGGCATGCCCTACTACGTCTTCGTCGTCAAGCCGATGGCGCAGCTCGAGAAGCTCGCCGAGTTCGACGCCTTCAAGGACGCGTCGGCCTTCGCCAAGGCGCAGCGCGCGCAGGACAGCGGCGAGCGCAGGCGCCTGATCAAGGTGATGTTCGGCGAACACCAGCTTGCCGCCGAGGACTTGTTGAGCCAGGTGCGCGAGAAGCCGCGCGAAGGGGATGATGACTAGCAGCGCATTGCCAGCAGGCTCGCGCCGCAACCCTTCCCGATGACCGAAGCACCGTGAACGATGCACCGCCCAGCTCGTGCTGCGCAAGCGGCGGCGCCAATGCGTGCGTGTTCTCGAAGGCGCTGCTGTCGCGCGCCGCGAGCTGCGAGCTGGCGACACGCGGCATGCACGGCGAGATGGAAGGCTTCGAATGCACGTCGCCGGTCGCGCGCATGAACTGCGTGACGCTCGCCGCGCTGCTGCGCGAGCGCTCGCGCTTCGCATTGCGGCTGCCGGCGGCGAACCGGCCTTTGCTGCACCAGCAGGCGATGCGGCTGCAGTGCGGCGGCCTGGCCGCGCTGCGCGACAGCGTCGGCGCCGCCGACCGCGACGTGCACCGCCTCGTCGGGCGGCTGCACGAACGGCATGCGAGCTTCGTCGAACTGCCGTGGGAGCCGCTCGTCGCGGCGATCGCGGCCTGGACGCCGCGCCGGCGCGCCGGGCGGTGAACGCCGCCGAGCGCACCCGCCTCGCCCGGGCGGTGCAGACCAACTGCGACATCGCCGACGCCAGATGCGGCGCCGACACGACGCTGTGCATCTACCTGCTGCAGATGCGCGAGTACTTCCGCTGGGAGCGCGGCGCGCGCCTGGACGCGGCGCTCGCGCGCGACGAGATCGGCGCCTGGATCGCGGCGCGCGAGTCGCTGTGGTCGTCGCTCGAGGAGGCGCCGTTCGTCGCCCTGCCCTGCCCGGGCGGCGGTGAAGCCGTCGATCCGTTCGACGCCGCTGCGATCAACCGGTGCCTGCTGCCGGCCGGGCTCGTCTACGGCGCCGGGCTCGCGGCAAGCGATCGGCCGGTGTTCTTCCTCGCCGAGCTGCACAGCGCCGCGCAACGCGACGGTCTTGCCGTGCTCGCCGCCGGGCGCGAACTCGCGCGCGGGCTGCTTGCGCCGCCCGCCGCGCTCGATGCGACGCCGCATGCGCCTGCGATCGTGCTGCGGCGCGAAGCCGTCGCGCGCTGGGGCTGGGAGAAGTTCGAGACCTACGCCTTGCGCCGCGTCGCCGGCAGCGCGCTGCACGCCGCGGTCGAGGCCTACGGTTTCGAGCGCGGCTTCTATGCCGCGCTGCCGCGCTGGCTCGCCGAACAGGGCGAGGCGATGGTGCTGCACGAGATCGGCGAACACCGTGCCGGCGAACTGCTCGGCGAGTCATGGGCGGCGCTGCGGCTTTCGCTGCCGACGCGCCGCGGCGAGCTGCACGCGCGTGCGGTCCGCGACCAGCTGGCCGACTTCACGGTCACGCTGCCCACGCTGCTCGACCGCGATGCAAGCGCGTCGATCCACGTCTGGTTCGCCAACTACGACGGCGTGCGCGAGCTGCTATTTCCATCGCTGAAGGACGCCTACGCCGCCTGGCGCGCGGGAGACGGCGGGCGCACGCTGCGCGCGGCGATCGCCAGAGGCAGGGCGCACTTCGCCGGCCTTGCCGGGCGGGCCGTCGAGCTTCACGCCGCGGGTTGCGGCGGCGCGGCGATCGAGAGCCTGCTCACGTCGCCGCAGGCAATGCTGGCAAAGTAGCGCGCGCCGATTCGCGCCTACCGGGAGCGCCAGCGCAGGCACCCTACGGTCACGCCGACTCCGCCTTCCACAGCATGACCCTCAGCGTCGCGACCGAGCCGGCAACGATCGAAGCGGTCGCGATGAACGAGCCGATCGCGAGCGTCGACAAGCCCGAGATGCCCTGGCCTATCGTGCAGCCGAGGGCCGTCACGCCGCCGAAACCCATCAGCACGCCGCCGGCAAGCTGGTTGCGCAGGTCCTGCACCGACGCGAAGCCCTCCCAGCGGAAGGTCCGGCTCGCGAGCGCATGGGCCGCCGAGCCGGCGACGACGCCGGCCACGCTCGCGATGCCGAAGGTCGCCTGCAGCGAGGTGTCGGTCCAGCGCATCAGCAACTCCAGGCTGTAGGCGAGCGGCGCGATGAAGCTCAGCGTCTCTATCGTTCGCGTGTTGGTCGCGAAATAGACCGTCTCGAGCGTCTCGGGGTTCTCGCCGTGCCCGAGGTGGCCGCTCAGGTACCAGCCGGCGACGACGAGCGCGCCAAGCGCCGCGCCGGCGGCGACCTGCAGGCGGTTGGCGCGAAACCGCCGGTCGGTGAAGACGAAGACGAGCAGCGCGGCGGCGACGATGCCGCAGGCGGCGACGAGCGCGGCCTTCGGCTCGATGCCGGCGGCGCGCGCGAACGCCGTCGCCAGGCTCTGGTCGGGCCAGCCGCGTTCGCCGAGGTTGATGTGGACCGGATCGAGCAGCGTCGCGCGCCACTGCCCGAACAGGCCCTTGAGCGTCATGTAGCCGGCGATCGCGGCGAACGTCAACACGACGACCGAGCGCAGGCTGCCGCCTCCGGCGCGGATCAGGTTGCGGTTGGCGCAGCCGCCGGCGAGCGTCATGCCGACGCCGAACGCGAAGCCGCCGACGAGCAGCGACAGCCACGGCAGCACCGGCCGCTGCGTGACCGATGCCGAGAGATCGACGACGCCGGCGTGCGACAGCGCGGTTGCACCGATCATCGCCACCGCCACCGCGAGCAGCCACATCCGCAGCCGCCCCCAGTGGCCCATGTTGACGACGTCCGAGAGCGCGCCCATCGTGCAGAAGTTCGCCTTCGCGCCGACGAAGCCGAAGACGAACGCGATCACGAAGCCGCCGGCCGCGACGAGCGTGGCGATGCCTTGGGGCGTCACGCTGGCTGGCTCAGATGAAGAGGCTCACGTCGGTCTCGCCGGCGAACTGCAGGAAGGTCGCCGCGCCGCCGAACTCGATGCCGTCGATGAAGTCGCTCTTGCTGTAGTCGAACAGGTCGACCGTCATCTGGCAGGCGATGAACTTCACGTCGGCCTCGAGGCATAGCGAGCGCAGTTCCTCGAGCGTCGCGACGCCCTTCTTCTTCATCTTCGCCTTCATCATCGACGTCGCCATCGCCTCCATGCCCGGCATCATCCGCAGCGTGACCGGCATCGGCATCGGCATCGGCATCGCCGGGTTCGCGAGCGGGCTGATCCGGATGTCGCTGATGTCCTTGCGCAGCAGCGCGAGGCCGTAGAAGGTGAAGAAGACCTGCACCTCCCAGTCGAGCGCCGCCGCGGTGGACGCCAGGATGAGCGGCGGGTAGGCCATGTCGAGCGCGCCCTTGGTGGCGATGATCGCCATCTTCTTCGTCGTCATGCGGCCTCCGTCGTGGTGGGTTGGCGAAGGATCATGCCTTCCTGCGGATATAGAAGACGTGCTTGCCGCCCTCGGCCGCCGTCTCGAGCAGCGCATGCCCGGTCTGCTCGGTGAAGGCCTGCATGTCGGCGACCGATCCGGGGTCGGTCGCGACGACCCTCAGCACCTGGCCCGGGTTCATATCGGCAAGCGCCTTCTTCGTCTTGACGATCGGCAGCGGGCACGACAGGCCCGAAGCGTCGAATTCCTTGTCGAAGTTCATGCATCCCTCCAGGGTGATCGCGCCGCTTGCGCCGCGAGACGACGCGTCGCGCGCGCGAATGCGGCACCGATTACATTAGCGCCTTTCGAGCCGGCGGCTGTCTATTCCCGCATCGGGGGATGGCGGATAACCCGGACGGGTAGTAGGGGAAGTTGAGGAGTGCGCATCGAAGGCGTTTGCTTCAACATCGGACGCAAACGAATGCAAGGGCCGGCCCGCCGGCCGCAACCAAGGAGTGGGACGACATGAGAGTACAGACCCGACGCCAGATGCTGGCGACGAGCGCCAGGGTTGCGGGCCTGCTCGCGGCGGCCGGCTTCCTGCCCGGAGTGGCGCAGGCGGCGTGGCCGAAGGCGGCATTCGAGTCGAAGTCGCTCGCCGATGCGGTCAAGGCGCTCGGCGGCGGCGCGCCGGCGGCGAGCACCGATGTCACCATCACCGGCCCCGATATCGCCGAGAACGGCGCCGTCGTGCCGGTCGGCGCCTCGACGACGGTTGCCGGCGCGACGCGCCTGCTGCTGCTCGTCGAGAAGAACCCGAATGCGCTCGCCGCGGTATTCGACCTGACCGACGCGATCGAGCCCAACATCTCGACCCGCGTGAAGATGGCGCAGACTTCGAATGTCTATGCGGTCGCGATGACGAGCGACGGCCGCGTGCTCTATGCCGCCAAGGAGATCAAGGTCACGCTCGGCGGCTGCGGCGGCTGAGGTCGGCGACCGCAGCACACGGCTAACAAGGAAAGGATGTCGATATGTCAGACCCGATGCGCATTCGCGCCCAGGCCGCCGGCGACAAGGTCACGGTGCGCGTCTTGATGGCCCACGAAATGGAGACCGGCCAGCGCAAGGACTCCTCCGGCAACGTCATTCCGGCCTGGTTCATCCAGGAGGTGACGGCGACGCAGAACGGCAAGACGGTGCTTTCGGCCCAGTGGGGGCCGTCGATCGCGAAGAATCCGTTCCTGCAGTTCACGATCAAGAACGGCAAGGTCGGCGACAAGATCGTCGTCAGCTGGGTCGACAGCAAGGGCGACAAGCGCAGCGACGAGACGACGGTCGCCTGAACGTCGAGCGAAGCGGGATTCGACCAGCCCGCAAGGCGCATGCATCGGAGGGGCAAGCCTCATCCGGCGTTCGCGGCAGAAGAAGACGAGGAGACAATGAAGCATTCCATCCTGATCGGAATTGCGGCCACGGCGTTCGCATTCGGTGCGCAGGCCCAGAAGTCGACCGCCGACGGTATCGCCGAGTACCGCAAGATGCTCGAGGACGGCAACCCGGCCGAGCTCTACGAAGCAAAGGGCGAGGCCCTCTGGAAGACCGCGCGGGGCCCGAAGAACGCGACGCTCGAGCAATGCGACCTCGGCAAGGGGCCGGGCGTCGTGAAGGGAGTCTTCGTCGAGCTGCCGCGCTACTTTGCCGACACGAAGAAGGTGCAGGATCTCGAGTCCCGCCTCCTGACGTGCATGGCAACGCTGCAGGGCCTGGACGCGGCCGAGATCGAGCGCACGCCGTTCGGCCGCGGCGAACAGTCCAACGTCACGGCACTGGCGACCTGGGTCGCATCGCAGTCGCGCGGCCTGCGCTTCAACCTGCCGCAGAGCCACCCCGAGGAGCAGCGCAGCTACGCGCTCGGCAAGCGCGCCTTCTTCTATCGTGCCGGGCCCTACGACTTCGCGTGCGCCACCTGTCACGGCACGGCCGACATGCGCATTCGTCTTCAGGACCTGCCCGACCTGACCGGCAATCCGGGCGACGGCATCGGTTTTGCCGCCTGGCCCGCATACCGCGTCAGCAATGGCCAGATGTGGAGCATGCAGCAGCGATTGAACGATTGCTTCCGCCAGCAGCGCTTCCCGTTCCCGCTCTTCGGTTCGGAGGTGACCATCGCGCTGTCGACCTACATGGGCGTGAATGCGAAGGGCGCGCAGTCGATCGCCCCCGCGATCAAGCGCTGACGCGCTGCACCGCAGGCGCCGTCCGCCCCACCCGACCGAAAGCCGACCATGAACACGATCCGATTGATCCTCGCCGTCGCCGGCAGCGCCACCGTCGCAGCCGGCTGTGTGAGCGGGCCCACGCCTGCCGAACTCGACGCCCAGGCCACGCAGATGATGCATGCATCGTTTCGCGACCAGGGCATCGCCAAGATGAGCCGGCTCGACCAGGACGAGATGCAGAAGGCCTGCTCGTCGGACGTGGCGCCCTCGGCCGCGGTCGACAAGCGGATCATGGAACAGGCCCAGGCGAGCATCCAGTGGCCGGCCGACGGCAAGTTCTTCGGTGACTGGCGCAACGGCGACAAGCTCGCCCAGAGCGGCCGCGGCATGAGCTGGAGCGACAAGTCGGCGGACCCGAAGGACAACGGCGGCAGCTGCTACAACTGCCACCAGCTCGACAAGTCCGAACTCTCTTACGGCACGATCGGGCCGAGCCTCTTGCACTACGGCAAGTCGCGCGGCATCACCGACCCGAACGCGGCGTCGGCGCAGGAGGTCGTCAAGTACACCTGGAGCCGGCTGTGGAACGCGAAGGCGACCGTGCCCTGCTCGAGCATGCCGCGCTTCGGCCACGACAAGATCCTCGACGTGGCGCAGCTGCGCGACCTGATGTCGCTGCTGCTCGATCCGCAATCGTCGGTCAACGCACAGTAGCCGGTGCGGGTGCCGTCGGCGCGTGCGTCCGAATGATCGGCATGACTCACGCTTGCCTGGCGCGACCCGCGTGAAGCTCGAGCGCCTTCGTGCGCGGCGATGCGTCGCGATGCCATGAGCCTGAGCAAGCGCGAGTTCCTGCAGGTCCTGTCCGCTGCCGCGGTGGCCGGCATGGGCCTCGCGCGCTTCGAGAACGCCGATGCGGCGACCGCCGAGGAAGGCCTGTACGATCTGCCGCCGCTGGGCAGCGGGCCAGGTCACGTGAGCCTGCTGCACATGACCGACTGCCACGCGCAGTTGAAGCCCATCTACTTTCGCGAACCGAATGTCAACCTCGGCGTCGGCGCGATGCAGGGCCAGTGGCCGCACCTCGTCGGCGAACATCTGCTGCGGCGCGCCGGCATCGCGCCCGGCACGGCGCTCGCGCATGCCTTCACCTTCCTCGATTTCGATGCGGCGGCGCGCCGCTACGGCCGGGTCGGCGGCTTCGCGCACCTCGCGACGCTCGTCAAGCGCCTGAAGGCGAGCCGCCCGGGCGCGTTGCTGCTCGACGGCGGCGACACCTGGCAGGGCTCGGCGACGGCGCTGTGGACGAACGCGCAGGATATGGTCGACGCCGCGCTGCTGCTCGGCGTCGAGGTGATGACCGGCCACTGGGAGTTCACCTACGGCATGGACCGTGTGAAGGCCGTCGTCGACAAGGACTTCAAGGGCCGGATCGACTTCGTCGCGCAAAACGTCAGCACCGCGGACTTCGGCGATCCGGTATTTCCGGCTTCGACGCTGCGCGAGATCAACGGCGTGCCGGTCGCGATCATCGGCCAGGCTTTTCCGTATACGCCGATCGCCAACCCGCGCTATTTCGTCGCCGACTGGAGCTTCGGCATCCAGGAGGAGAACCTGCAGAAGACGGTCGACGCGGTGCGCAAGAAGGGCGCGCAGCTCGTCGTGCTGCTGTCGCACAACGGCATGGATGTGGATCTGAAGCTCGCCGGCCGCGTGCGCGGCATCGACGCGATCTTCGGCGGCCACACCCACGACGGCGTCCCGCTCGCGGTGCCGATGAAGAACGGCGGCGGGACGACGCTCGTCACGAACGCCGGCAGCAACGGCAAGTTTCTCGGCGTGATGGACTTCGAGGTGCGGGGCGCAAAGATCGCGAACTGGCGCTACCGGCTGCTGCCGGTCTTCAGCAACATGCTCGCCGCCGATCCGGCGATGGATGCGCTGATCGCGCGGCTGCGCGCGCCGCACGAAGCCCGGCTCGCCGAGACGCTCGCCGTCACCGCCGGCCTGCTCTACCGGCGGGGCAACTTCAACGGCAGCTGGGACCAGCTGGTGTGCGACGCGCTGCTCGACGTGCAGAGCGCACAGATCGCCTTCAGCCCCGGCTTTCGCTGGGGCACGAGCCTGCTGCCGGGCGACGCGATCACGCGCGAGTTGATGATGGATCAGCTTGCCATCACCTACCCCTACGCGACCGTCACCGAGATGACGGGGACGATGATCAAGACCATTCTGGAGGACGTCGCCGACAACCTCTTCAATCCCGATCCGTACTACCAGCAGGGCGGCGACATGGTTCGCGTCGGCGGCCTCGCCTACACGATGACGCCGGGCGAGAAGATGGGATCGCGGATCTCCGACATGCGCCTCGCTGGGAAACCGCTGGACGCCGACAAGACCTACAAGGTCGCCGGTTGGGCGCCGGTCGCCGAAGAGGCAAGGCGCGCCGGCGGCAAGCCGGTCTGGGAACTGGTCGAGTCGTGGCTGAAGGCGCAGCCGGGAGGGCGTGTCGGCGCGCGCCGCATCAATACGCCGAAGCTGGTCGGCGTCGACGGCAATCCGGGGCTCGCGTAAAGGCGGCGCCGCGCGCGGACCCCCGCGCCGTGCGGCGTCAGGCGAATTCCTGGCGCACCGGGGCCGACATCAGGCGCCGGATGACCCAGCCGAAGACGACGCAGGTGACGAGCGTCACGAGTGCCGCCATCACGCGTGCCGCCGTGACGAAGCCGCCGAAGACGTCCGCCGCCTGCGGCGGCAGCGGCGAGCCGGCGAGCGCGCTCGTGACGACCGACTGCACGACCTCGTGCTGCAGCCACAGGCCGAGCAGATTGGCGACGATCGCGATCATCAGCACGCCGATGAAGGTGCGCCGCGCCCACTCGAAACGCAGCAGCAAGCCGATCGCCGAGGCGAGCATCAGCAGCGACATCACGAGCCCGGTGCCGACGACCCACGGCAGATAGCCGAGCAGCAGGTTCGTCAGCAGCGGCAGCGCAGGCAGATTGGCGCCGCCCGCAGCGAGCGGCGCGACCGACGCGACGAATGCGTTCTGGACAACCGCCGAGGCGCTCACGAGGGCAGACAGGACGATCGCGACCCAGGCGGTGATGGTGACGAAGAGCGAACGGGCTCCGACGTTGAAGGTCTGCGGCATGGCAACGGCTCCCACAACGCGCGCATTGCGGTACAAGGTCGCGGCGTCTGGTTCGATTGTCCGCAACCTGCGCGACAAAGTCATGACAGCGAACCGGCCCGTGTCCCACGAACATGGGGGTTGCGTGCGATCTTCACCACACTCATTCAGGGGGGTGCGAAACATGCGCTCGCGCGCGAGCGAAGCCGTTGCAGCCGGTAATCAACCGAAACGCACCGCGTGGATCATCGGCAGGGTGAACGACACCGCCTGCCAGTGGTCGCCGCCATCGGCGCTCGCCCACAGGCCGCCGGTGGTGCTGCCCATCAGCAGATTGCGGCCGTCGTCGGCGACGGCCAGCCCGTGCCGATAGACGAGGTCGAAGCAATTCGACTGCGGCAGACCGTCGCGCAGCGTATCGAAGCTGCAGGCGCCGTCGCGGGTGCGGTTCACGATCAGCGCGCCGCCGTGCGGCACTCGGCACTGGTCCGCGATGGCGGGTACGAACCATGCGGTATCGGCATCGTGCGAATCGACGGCCACCGCGAAGCCGAAGGCCGAGACCGGCGCATTCGTGACCTGCTGCCACGACGCGGCGTTGTCCGTCGAACGCCAGATGCCGCAATGGTGCTGGCACCAGAGCACGTCGGGCTGCGCCTCGCAACGCACGATGGCGTGCGGATCCTGGATGTTCGGGTCGTCTGCCCGCTCCGGCGGCATGAAATCGGCACGCATTCCGGCGGACTGCACGATCCAGTTCGCGCCATCGTCGCGCGTGACCCACGCGCCGCCGCAGCTCAGGCCGACGAGCAATTCCCCGTCGTGCCGCGGATGCGGGCAGATCGAATGGATGCCGGGCACGTCGTAGCCGCCGCCGAACCACTCGGCGCGCTCGGGGCGCGACCACAGCGGCTCGACGAGCTGCCACGACGCGCCCCGATCCGACGAGCGAAACAGGCCGCCGGGCAGCGTGCCGGCCCAGACCGTCCCGTTGCGTGCCGCGAGGGACCAGACCTGCACCAGTTTCCACGGCACGCCTTGATCGCCTTCGGGCTGCGGCGGATAGGCGGGTGTCGCGACCTCGTTCCAGGTCGCTCCCGCATCGCCCGATGCATGCAGCTTGACGCCGAAGTGCCCCAGGTTCAGCGCCGCCAGCATGAAGCCGTCGGGTCGCGGCGGCAGCAGCATGCTGACCGGTTCGCCGAGAAAGCTGACGCGCTCGACCTGCCATGCGCCGCGCCGATGGCGCATCTCGAACAGGCCCTTGCGGGTGGCGAGCCAGGCGCGGTCGATCGCGGCTTGCATATGGAGATCCGTTCAGCCGCCCGACAAGGCCTGCAGGACGTGGACGCGGCTGTCGCGCCCGAGCGCGTCGGCCAGCGATTCGCGGTCTCGAACGCGCACGCCGTCGATGAAGACGACGACATTGGCGCGCAGGTGCGACTGATCATCGAGCACATAGCCGCGCAGGCGCGGGTTGATCTCGAAGGCCGAGCACAGCGCGCCCCTGAGCGTTCGGGCATCCGTCTGCACCTCGGGCGTTTCGGTGAAGCGCCGCAGCTGGGAAGTGAAAGTCACGCTCGCCACGGGCGAATGATGCCCAAATCCGGCGTCGCCTGCCGGCCGGCGGCGAACCGCGGGCAAGGCTGGAACGTTCTCGACGGCCACGTTTCACATGGAATACAATGCCTCCATCGTTTCAAATGCAAAGCGAGTTGCCCGTGAACACCGCCTCCGTCGCACGCGAAACCAGCCCGAAGTACCTGCGGGCCCAGTCGGCCGCGCACGCCGATGCGAACGCCGTGCTGACCAAGGCGCTGCTGCGCGCCGCCATTCTGCTCGATCTTGCACCGGCCGCGCTGGCCCGCATCCTCGGCGTCAGCGAAGCGAGCGTTTCACGCCTCGCGAACGGCCGACGCAGCATCGCGCCCGACAGCAAGGAGGGCGAGCTCGCGCTGCTGCTGGTGCGCGTCTACCGTTCGCTCGACGCGCTCGTCGGCGGCGACGACGCGCAGCGCCGAGCCTGGATGCACGGCGCCAATACCGCCCTCAACGGCACGCCGTCCGATCTGATCCGCAGCGCCGAGGGCCTGGTGGCGGTCGCCTCCTACCTCGACGGCATGCGGGCCGCGGCGTGACGCGGCGTACGCCGCTGCACGCCGACTGGTTCGACTCGGGCGTAGCGCCGCGCGATGCGGCGCTCTGGCGCGGCGTCGAGGCCCAGCATCTCGTCGCCACGATGAAGCTCGTCGACACGGCGCCGGAGCAGCATCTGCTCGAAGACCTGCTGGAAGCGAGCAAACCGGCGCTGCCGGCGCAAAGCGCGGGCCGGCACTATCTGATCGCGACACCGTTTCGCTACCGCCCGCAGCACGAATCGCGCTTTCGCCCGGCCGGCTCGCCGGGCCTGTGGTACGGCGCGGAAACGCTCGAAGTCGCCTGCGCCGAAGTCGCCTACTGGAAGTGGCGCTTTCTGCGCGACAGCGACGCACTGCGCCACCAGGCACTGCACACCCAGCACACCTTCTTCGAGGCGCGCATTTCGGGCGCCTGCGTCGACCTCACCGCCCCGCCCTGGGTCGCATCGGCCAGGGCGTGGACGCATCCGACGCGCTATGCCGACTGCCAGGCACTCGCGCAAGCCGCGCGCGAGCGCGACGTGGCGTGGATCCGCTACAGCTCGGCGCGCAGCAAACCGGGCGTCTGCGGCGTCGCGCTGACCGCGCAGGCGCTCGCGCTCGAGCCGGGTTTCGCCCAGCAGACGTGGAACTGCAAGACGACGCTCGCGAACGTCTATCTGCGCCACGCGCAGCAGTCGTTCAGCTTCGACGCCGCCAGGTGGGCCTGACGCCGCTGCACGCGCGATGAACCGCGGCATGCTCCAGGCGGCCCTCGCCTACATCGCGTGGGGCCTGTTCCCGCTCTACTTCCGCGAACTCGAAAGCGTCGGCGCGTTCGAGATCGTGCTCCACCGCGTCGCCTGGTCGGTCGTCTTCCTCGCGCTGATCCTGCTGTGGCTGCGGCGCTGGCAGTGGATCGCCGCGCTGCGCCTGCAACCGATGGTGCTCGCGATGTTCGCGCTGAGCGCGTTCGTCCTCTCCATCAACTGGCTGACCTACGTCTGGGCCGTCTCGAACGGGCACGTCGTCGACGCCAGTCTGGGCTACTTCATCAACCCTCTCGTCAGCGTCGCGCTCGGCTACTTCTTCCTCGGCGAGCGGCTGCGGCGCGGGCAATGGGTCGCCGTCGCGCTCGCCGCGGCTGGCGTGCTCTGGCTGACCGCGCTCGGCCCGAATGTCCCCTGGGTCGGCGTCGTGATCGCGGTCTCGTTCGGCCTCTATGGCCTGATGCGCAAGACGGCGGCCCTCGGCGCGCTCGAAGGCCTGACGCTCGAGACGCTGCTGCTCGCCCCGCCGGCGCTCGCCCTCCTCGCCTGGTGGACCTGGCAGGGCAGCGGCGGCCTCGCGCACGACGGCACGACGCTCGCCTGGCTGATCGGCCTCGGACCGATGACCTCCGTTCCGCTGCTGCTGTTCGCCGCCGGCGCGCGCCGCATCTCGCTGGCCACGCTCGGCGTGCTGCAGTACGTCTCGCCGACGATTCAGCTCGCGCTCGGCCTGTGGGTCTTCGGCGAGCCGCTGTCGGGCGACCGGCTGATCGGCTTCTCGCTGACCTGGATCGCGCTGGCGGTCTTCAGCGTCGAAGGCTGGCTGAACGCGCGGCGCCGCTGACGCAGCGCTACACCAGGTCGCCGGCCAGGTTCGCGAGCGTCGCCGCCTCGATCAGCGTGTGCGCCGGGTAGTTGGCGTGATCGCAGCCGAGCTTGACCTGCGCGCCGACGCGGATCGCGGCGCGCGCGGCGGACGGGAATTCGAAGCGCACGAAATGCACCGCCGAGGTTTTCTCGTCGGTCTCGCGATCCAGGTCTTCATCCGCGATCGCATAGACGCGCGGCTGGCCTTCGACCTCGACGAAGAGCCGGTCCTCGACGCCGATCAGGCGCGCGAGCTCGCGCCTTCGCTCGTGCGGATCGGGATACTCGATCAGCATCGTCGCCTTCCAGTTCGTGCCGTCCGGGACGAGCGCGCCGTAGACATCGATCTCGGCCTGGATGCCTTCCTGGTCGAAGATCTTCTCGACGTGCAGCATCTCCTGGATCTGGCGCCGGATCGTCTGCTCGTCCTCGAACTGCAGCGTCATGTGCTCGCCCAGCCGCACGGTGCGCAGGCGGCGGTGGGCGATGAAGGCCGGCCGGCTGGAGGCGCGGATCTTCGCGTACGCCTCGAGGGTGAGCAGATTGTCGCGGGCGATGGTCATGGGATCGTCTCCTCCTGTCGATTCGCGCACGGCGGGCGAGCCATCACGCGAGCCCGTAGGCCCTGCGCACGAGGGTCAGCGGATGCGCGAGCGACTTGGCCGGCGCGCCGGCTTCGCGCATGCCTTGCGCGATGTGGTGGCCGGCCATCGGGCAGTCGCTGCTGATGACGTCGGGCACGTCCTTGCCCATCGCCTTGAAGACCGGCCGGCCGATCTTCATCGCGATCGGATGCGTCGCGCTCTTCACGCCGTAGGTGCCGGCGTGGCCGGAGCAGCGCTCGACGGTATTGAGCGTCACTTCCACGCTCTGGCCGACGAGCTTGAACATCTCCTCGGTCTTGCGGCCGATCTTCTGCACCCGGCCGTGGCACGGGATGTGGTAGCTCACCTTGCCGAGCGCCGTCTTGAAGTCGGTCTTCAAGAGGCCGTCCTTCTGGCGCGCGACGAGATACTCGAAGGGGTCGAACATCGCCGCCATCACCGCCTGCGTATCGGCGCAGTCGGGAAACATCAACGGCAATTCCTGCTTGTACATCAAGGTGCAACTCGGCACCGCGGTCAGGATCGCGTAGCCCTCGCGCGCGTACTTCGCGAGCACCGGGATGTTGGCCTCCTTGTGCTTCGCGACCGAGTCGAGGTCGCCCAGCTCGAGCTTGGGCATGCCGCAGCAGCTCTCCTTCTCGACGAGCACATAGGGGATATCGTTGTGCGCCAGGATCTTCAGCAGATCGTGGCCGATGCCGGGCTCGTTGTAGTTGATATAGCAGGTCGCGAAGATCGCGACCTTGCCCGGCGTGCGCTCGCCGTTCGCAACGGCGGTCGCGGCCGACTTCTCGGCGCTCCAGCGCAGGCGCTTCGTCGCCAGCTCGGGCATCCACGCATCGGGATGCACGCCGAGCGTGCGGTCCATCAGCTTGCGCGCAGCGGGCATCCGGTTGACCGCATTCACGGTCTGCACCACGACCGGAATGCCCGCGAAGCTGCCATGCACGTCGGTCGACGCGAGAAACCTCTCGCCTGCCTTGACCCCACCCTTACGAAATTTGATCGCCTTCGCGCGCAGCATCAGGTGCGGAAAGTCGACGTTCCACGGGTGCGGCGGCACATACGGGCACTTCGTCATGTAGCACAGGTCGCACAGGTAGCACTGGTCGACGACGCTCCAGTAGTCGTCCTTCTTGACGCCGTGCACCTCGCCATCGTCGGTGGCGTCGACGAGGTCGAACAGGTTCGGGAAGCTCTGGCACAGGCTGACGCAGCGCCGGCAGCCGTGGCAGATCTCGAACACGCGCTCCATCTCCTTGTAAGCCGACGCCTCGTCGTAGAACTCGGCGCCGCGCCAGTCGATCGGATGCCGGGTCGGCGCCTCGAGATTGCCTTCACGTGTCATGGCTTCCTCCCATGGAGAACAAGGGGCCGCAGCCCCTTGTCCGGTCGGATCGGCTGGGCTTCAGTCGGCGAGCGCTTCGAGCGCCTTGGTATAGCGGTTCGCGTGCGAGCGCTCGGCCTTGGCGAGCGTCTCGAACCAGTCGGCGATCTCGTCGAAGCCTTCGTCGCGCGCCTGCTTGGCCATCCCCGGGTACATGTCGGTGTACTCGTGCGTTTCGCCGGCGACGGCGGCGGCGAGGTTCTGGCGGCTGGAGCCGATCGGCAGCCCGGTCGCCGGATCGCCCACCGCTTCGAGAAACTCGAGGTGGCCGTGCGCGTGGCCGGTCTCGCCTTCGGCGGTCGAGCGAAACAGCGCGGCGACGTCGTTCTGGCCCTCGATGTCGGCCTTGTTCGCGAAGTACAGGTAGCGACGATTGGCCTGCGACTCACCCGAGAACGCATCCTTCAGATTCTGTTCGGTCTTCGATCCCTTCAGTTCCATGTCGATCTCCTTGCAATGAAACGGTTCGTCGGCACACCAGCCGCCTGCGTGATCTCGCGGCCGGCTCGAGTATGAACCTTACCCCAACCCGGTGAACGCCGCCATGCAATCGACCAATAGCGCACATAGGCACAAGCAATTGCCCGGCGCGCGCCGCGCAGCCCGGATCATGCGAGGCCAAGCAGTTCCAGCGCGAGTGCATGCGGCCGGCCCCGCGGGTCGGCAAGGCGGTCGAGCACGTCGAAATGATTCGCACCCGGCACGCTCTCGCACACCGGCACCGCACGCGCGCCCCACGCGGCGCGGATGAGCGCGTTCTGGCGCAGGAATTCCTCGCTTTCGGCGCCGCCGACGACGGCCAACAGCCGCCCCGTCGGCGCTGGAAAGCGAACCGGGCTCAGCCGTCGCACCGACGCCGGCGTCAGCCGCAGGTCGGCCTGCAGATACGGCGTGCGGCGCAGCGGCGCGAGATCGAACAGCCCCGAGATCGCGAGCGCCGATCCGACGAGCCGGCGCGCCAGCACTCCCAAGCCGCCGACGCGGCGCCAGTCGCAGCACAGCAGCATCGCCGCCAGATGGCCGCCAGCCGAATGCCCGGCGACGACGATGCGCGCCGGATCGCCGCCGAAGCGGGCCGCGTTGCGATACGTCCAGGCGAGCGCGCGCACCATCTGCATCGCGATCGTCTCGATGCTCACCGCCGGGCACAGCGCATAGTTCGGCACGACGACCAGCGCGCCGCGATCGACGAACGGCGGCGCGACGAACGAGTGGTCGCTCTTGTCGAGCGAGCGCCACCAGCCGCCGTGAATGAAGCACAGCACCGGCGCAGGCGCGGCCACGGCGCGCGGCACGAAGATATCGAGCGTCTCGCTCGCGCCGTCGCCGTAGCGCAGGTCCGCATGCATGCCGCAGCGCCCGCGCGCACGCGCCGACTGGGCCGCCCAGCGCTCGAGGATCCGCGCCGCATCTGCAACCCGTGCCCGGTTGTTGTACTGGGCATCGAACCAGGCGGAATCGCGAAACGGCTTCATCGAAAAAACCTCCGAACGGCGGCAGCAAGCGTAGCCCGAAGCGCCACGCCCGCCGCGCACCGCCGGCCCCCGGCGACGAAACCGATGCGCCGATTTGGTAGACTTCCGATTGTCGTGGGGGGGTAGCTCAGCTGGGAGAGCGCTGCGTTCGCAATGCAGAGGTCGGGAGTTCGATCCTCCTCCTCTCCACCAACAAGCTTGAACGCACGGGCCTTCGCGGCCCGTGTTCTATTTGTACCCACACGTCTACCCACACTCGAAGGACGAAGTTCTTCCTGGCGCGAGCACGTTGGCGACTGGGCGACTGCCGAGCGTATGCGTCGGGCCACCGGCGTTCCATGCACAAGCTCGAGCAACCGGCAGGGGGTGGTTCACGCCCGTCTTGGGGCGGCGTCCCAGGCGACGGTTGGTGGTGCGCGCCGGTGGCCCATCCGCACAGCGCCACCGGAGGTACCCGCGACCGCGGCCCGCTACGCGTTCGCCGGGACGCCAGCGGCGACGCTTTGCACGTCGATGACGCGCGGGTCGTCGGCGAACTCGATGAGCAGCCGGCGCACGCGGTCCTGCCAGATCGTGCCGAAGAGCTGCTCCTCCTCGGTGCTCGCGGCGCCGCTCAGGCAGCGCGGCATCAGCACCGAGACGCGCGGGTCGCCCGGCACGTGTTCGAGATGCGCGCTGACGACGACCGATGCGCCGCTGTCGAGCCGCGTGAAGCGCATCTGCCCCGGCAGGTCGACGCCGAACGCGAGCAGCCGGCGCCGGTCGAAGCGGCCGGCGAGGCCCTTGAAGCCGGTATCGACCGTCGCGCCGGTGAGCAGCGTCACGACATTGGCGATCACCCCGGTCACGCCCTCGAGCGCGTCGTTGCGCAGCTCGACGCTGATGCCGCCGCGCACCGGCAGCGAGTCGGGATAGAGCGCACCGAAGGCAGCGCGCGTCATCAGGTAGGCCGACGCGACCGTCGGGCACGAATGGCCGGCGAGCCGGACCACATCGGCGTAGCCGTATTCGAGGATGCCTCCCGGCGCGGCGCCGAGGAAGGCGGCCAGCGGATCGCGCACGCGGATGCGCGGCGCGGCGTCGTAGAAGTCGGGCAGTTGCATGGGTTGACCTCCGGCAGGTTGCGGGGATTGACGAAGAAGGGAGTCCGCGCCGTCTGATCAGCGCGGAACGAAATAGGTCGACTTCTCGCGCGCGGTCGTCACGACGCCGTCGTTGTCGGTCGAGACCTCGAGCACGACCGGGCTGGCGCGCCCGCGGTAGGCCTCGGCCGCCTCGGGCGCGAGCGCGAGGCGCAAGACGAGCGTGCCTATGCTCGTCGGCGGCACGTCGACCGCGGCCGGCGAGGTGATGCGCAGCCCCGGCAGGCCGGACGCCTGGACCCGGAACTGGCGCGCCTGCTCGGTGCCGTTGGCGATATGCAGCGTATAGACGTTCTCGATCTGTCCGCCTTCGACGACGCGCGCAAGCGAGCCCCGATCCTTGATGATGTCGACCGTGAAGCCCTTGCGCAGCGACAGGCTCGCGACGAAGGCAATGCTCGCCGCGAGCAGCACCGTGCCGTAGATCAGCACCCGCGGGCGCAGCACGCGGCGCAGCATCTCGTTGCGCGTCAGGTGCCTGGCGACGCCGTTCTCGGTCGCATAGCGGATCAGCCCCGGCGGGTAGTTCATGCGGCCCATCACGTCGTCGCAGACGTCGACGCAGGCGGCGCAGCCTATGCATTCGTTTTGCAGACCGTTGCGGATATCGATGCCGGTCGGGCAGACCTGCACGCACAGGCCGCAGTCGACGCAGTCGCCGAGGCCCAGCGCCTTCGGATCGGCCTTGCGCGAGCGCGAACCGCGCGCCTCGCCGCGCTGTGTGTCGTAGGCGATGACGAGCGAATCCTTGTCGATCAGCGCGCTCTGGAAGCGCGCGTACGGGCACATGTACTTGCACACCTGCTCGCGCATGTAGCCGGCGTTGCCGTAGGTCGCGAAGGCGTAGAAGAGGATCCAGAACACTTCCCACGGCGACAGCGCGAACGACGCGAGGCTCGCGCCGAGGGTGCGGATCGGCGTGAAATAGCCGACGAAGGTAAAGCCGGTGACGAGCCCGATCGAGATCCACGCAAGCTGCTTGGCGCCCTTGCGGGCGAGCTTCTCGGCGGCCCACGGCGCAGCGTCGAGCCGGATGCGGGCAACCCGGTCGCCCTCGGTGTGGCGCTCGACCCAGAGGAAGATCTCGGTATAGACCGTCTGCGGACACGAATAGCCGCACCACAGGCGGCCGGCGACGGCGGTGAAGAAGAACAGCGCGAGTGCCGAGATGATGAGCAGCGCCGCAAGATAGATCAGATCCTGCGGCTGCAGCACGAGGCCGAAGACGAAGAAGCGGCGCTGCGAGATATCGAACAGCATTGCCTGCCGTCCGTTCCATTGCAGCCACGGCAGGCCGTAGAAGATGCCCTGCGTGAGCCACACCATCGTCCAGCGCCAGCGCGCGAACCAGCCATGGACGGCGCGCGGATAGACCTTCGCCTGCTTCTCGTACATCGAGACCACGAAGTCCGCGTCCGCCGCGGCGGCGACCGGGCGAATCGGGATCACTGGGCGAGGCTCGGACATGCCGGCTGCGCGATCAACGGCGCTGCGGCGCCGTGCGGCTGGCGGCGGCGCGTGCGCGAAGGCGTATCACTTGACGACGAAGTCGATCACGATCGCGCCCGGGTCGCGCTGGCGGTATTCGATGCTCACGCGCTCGCCGTAGTGCGTCATGATCTGGTCGAGCAGCGGCAGCGGATCGTGGTCGTTGACGAAGCGCATCGTCTCGCCCGGGTTCAGCGCATCGAGCGCGCCGAAGATCGCCGCATGGCGAAAGCGCTTCGCGATGCCGCGCGCGTCGAAGGGATAGATCGCGGTCGGCGAGAGGTGCAGGTGGGCTTGCGACATGACGGCCTTTCAGCGGGTGGTAAAGATGGATGCGGAATGCACCTATTCTACGGAGTGCGCCGGCCTAAAGCAATATCCACCATACATCTTCACAACGGGGCGTACCGGCCGATGGCCTCGCCCCGGCGCCGGCGTCGGGCCCTACGCTTGGCCGGGCGGCGCGTCGAAACGCAGTTCTCCGGCCGTCGCCACGCCGTTGCGTCGGCCCGGATACTCGAGCCACGCCATCGCGACGTTGAGCTCGTCGACGATGCGCGCCGCGTCGATGCGCGCTCCTTCGCGCGTCTCGATGCTCTCGGTCGTGTGCGCATCCGACACCAGCGTCAGGTCGTAGCCGCGGTCGAGCGCGGCGTAGGCCGTCGCGCGGATGCACCAGTTCGTCGCCGCACCCGCGAGCACGATGTGCGACGCCGCGCGGCGCGCGAGTTCGTCTTCGAGCGTCGTCTGCTCGAACGCCGAGTTGAAGCGCTTGTGAACGACGGCTTCGTCCGCGCGCGGCGCGAGTTCCGGCACCCATTGCCAGGCCGGCGTGTCCGGTGCGAGTTGCTCGTCGCCGTGCTGCACCCAGATCACCGGCACGCCTTGCGTGCGCGCGCGCTCGACGGCGCGCGCGACATTGGCGACGATGCGCGGCGCGTCCCACGCATCGCGCACGACGCCGACCTGGACATCGACCACGACCAATGCGGCATTGCCGCCTTCGCGTACGGTAGCCATCGACATCGTCTCCCGAGAGCGCGGCACCGGCCCGCGCGCGACCGACTGTAGCGCGTCATCCGCGACGCCGCGCCGGACGAATCCGCAGGGCTTGCAGTGCGCACCGCCGGTCAGACCGGATACCGCGGTTCGATATCTTCGACCGCGGGACACGCAAAAACGATCTCGAAGCTCGTGATACCGCCCGCGCAGGCCGCGGCGATCGACGCGCCGTGCGCCTCGACGATCGACTTCGTGATCGCGAGGCCGAGGCCGACGCCTTCGCTCGCCTTGCTGCGAGACGGGTCGATGCGATGGAAGCGCTCGAAGACACGCGCGAGGTGCTCGGCGGGGATCGCCGCGCCCGGGTTCTCGACGCACAACACCGTCTCGCCCGACGGCCGGGTCGCGACGCGCACCCGCACCGTGCCGCCGCGCGCGGTGTGGCGGATCGCGTTCGACAGCAGGTTGCCGAGCGCGCGGCGGATCATCAGGCGGTCGCCGTCGATGCAGCCCTCGCCTTCGAGCGCGAGACCGACGCCGCACTCGTCGGCATAGGCGTCGTAGAACGCGAACAGCGCCTGCGCCTCGGCGCCGAGGTCGACCCGCTCGCGGTGCGGCACCATCAGGCCGTGGTCGCTCTGGGCGAGGAAGAGCATGTCGGTGATCATGCGCGCGAGGCGCTCGTACTCCTCGAGGTTGGAGTAAAGCACCTCGCGGTATTCGTCGGCGCTGCGCGCCTTCGATACCGCGACCTCGGTCTGCGTGCGCAGGTTGCTGATCGGCGTGCGCAGCTCATGCGCCAGGTCCGACGAGAAGTCCGACAGCCGCCGAAACGATTCCTCGAGCCGCGCCAGCATGTCGTTCAGCGCGCTCGCCAGATCGACGAGTTCGGCCGGCACCGCGGCCAGCGGCAATCGTTCGCCGAGGCGGCTGGCCGAGATGTCCTGCGTCACGCGCGCCATCGCCCGCATCGGCGCCAGGCCGCGGCGCGCGGCGGCCCAGCCGAGCAGCGCGGTGATCGCGATGCCGCCGCCGATCGCGAGCATCAGGCTGCGCCGAAACGCCGACATGAAGACGAGGTGGTGCTCGATATCGAGCGCGACGGCGACAGTCGCAGGCCCCTGCCCGGCGATGCCGGTCGCGGCCTGCGCGACGATGCCGCGATAGCTCTTGCCGCCCGCGTGCCAGACGAGCGGCGCAGGCGGCGCCGACGCATCAGCCTGCGCGAGAAGTGCCGCTGGAATGTCGGCGTGACCCGACGCGAACAACTCGCGGCCGTCGGCCGCGACGACGCGCAACGCCAGATCGTGGTGGCCGACGAGCGCGTCGGCCAGGCTCGCCGCCGCGGCGTCCACATCGCCGGTCGCCTGCACCCGCGCCAGCCGATGGCGGACGAGTTCGAGCTTGCCCTCGAGTTCGGTCAGGTCCTGCTGCTCGAAGTGGGCCTCGACGAGATGGCCGACGAGCACGCCAACGCCGATCAGCACCGCCGCCGAAGCCAGCGCGAAGAGCAGCGTGAGCTGCAGCGTGATCGACGCCCGGGCGCGGATCAAGCGCCGCCTTCCGCGTCGAGCACATAGCCCATGCCGCGCACGGTGCGGATCAGCTTCGTGTCGAAGCCGTCGTCGATCTTCGCCCGCAGCCGGCGCACCGCGACCTCGATGACGTTGGTGTCGCTGTCGAAGTTCATGTCCCAGACCTGCGACGCGATCAGCGAGCGCGGCAGCACCTCGCCCTGGCGGCGCAGCAGCAGTTCGAGCAGCGCGAACTCCTTGGCCGTGAGGTCGATGCGCCGGCCGCCGCGCGTGACGCGCCGGCGCAGCAGGTCGAGCTCCATGTCGGCGGCGCGCAGGTGCTCGGCCTCGACGCCCTTGCCGCGGCGCAGCAGCGTGCGAACGCGGGCCAGCAGCTCGGCGAACGCGAAGGGCTTCAACAGGTAGTCGTCGGCGCCCGACTCGAGGCCCTTCACGCGGTCCTCGACCTGGTCCCGCGCGGTCAGGAACAGCACCGGCATGCGCAGCCCGGCGGCGCGGATGTCGCGCAGCACCTGCCAGCCGTCGATGCCGGGCAGCATGACGTCGAGCACGACGAGGTCGTAGTCCTGCGTCAGCGCCTGGTGGCGGCCGTCGAGCCCGTCGCGAACGAGGTCGGCGACAAAGCCGGCCTCGGCGAGCCCCTGCTTCAGGTAGTCGCCGGTCTTCGGTTCGTCTTCGACGATCAGTATCTTCATCGTTGGATTCTTCGACGTGCGATTGTGCGCGGCGCGCTGCCGTGGCGGCCGAAGATGACAACTTTGTAATCCGGCTGCAAACCGGCTGACAGCATCGCGGCGGCAGCATAGGCGCCATCTGTTGACCACACGACCGCGATGAACCTTGCTCCTCATTTGATCGGCCGCCGCCGCTTCGGCACGGCGATCGCCGCCCTTGCGCTCGCACCCTTTGCTCCGGCCCGGGCCAACGAGCCGCCGCTGATCGAAGTCTGGAAGTCGCCGACCTGCGGCTGCTGCAAGGACTGGATCGCGCACGTCGAGGCAAACGGCTTTCGCACCCGCGTCCACGACAACGGCAACACCGACGCCCGCCAGCGGCTCGGCGTCGACATCCGATACGGCTCGTGCCACACCGCACTCGTCGCGGACTATGCGATCGAAGGCCACGTGCCGGCGCGCGAGATCAAGCGCCTGCTCGTGGAAAAGCCCGCCGCGATCGGGCTTGCGGTGCCGGCGATGCCGCTCGGCTCGCCCGGCATGGACGGCCCGGAGTACGGCGGGCGCAAGGACGCCTACGACGTCCTGCTGCTGACCAAGGGCAAAGGCGCGAGCGTCTTCCAGGCCTACCGATGAAGCGGGCGTGGGCGTTCGCGCTCGCGGCGCTGATCGCCTCGCCGCTGCAGGCTCAGACGCTCGCCCAGGCGCTGGCCCAGGCCTGGGCGCACGCACCGCAGGCCGGCGCATTCGCCGCGCGCGACGCCGAGGCGCAGGCCGGCAGCGAGCTTGCATCGAAGCTGCTCGCGGCGCCGGCTTCGGTCTCGGTCTCGACCTTGAACGACAGGCTCGGCAGCGGCGAAGGGCTGCAGGAGTGGGAGGTCGAACTGACGCTGCCGCTGTGGCTGCCCGGGCAGCGCGGCGCACGCGAGACGCAGGCGCAAAGCGCTGCCGACGAGGTCGCCGCGCGACGCCGCGCGCTGCGCCTGCAGCTTGCCGGCGAACTGCGCGACGCGTGGTGGGCGCTTGCCGCGGCGCGCGCCGACGCGACGCTTGCCGATCAGCGCCTCGCGACCGCCGCCGCGCTCGAAGCCGATGTTCAGCGCCGCGCGAAGGCGGGCGATCTGGCGCGCGTCGATGCCAACCTCGCGGCGGGCGAACGGCTCGCCGCGCGGTCCGCGCAGCTCGACGCCGGCCGCGCGCTGCGCAGCGCCGAGCAGGCCTGGCGCCAGCTCACCGGCAACCCGCCGCCGGCAACGCTCGCGCCCGAAGCGCCCGCCGCCGCATCCGCTCCCGACGACGACCACCCCGCACTTGCCGCGATGCTTGCCGCGTCGCGCACGGCGCAGGCGAGGCTTCAGGTTGCCGCAGCGACGCGGCGCGACGCGCCCGAGCTTGCGCTGCGCTACTTTCGCGAGCGCCCGACGTACAACGACGAGCCGACGCACGCGGTCGGCGTCAAGCTGACGCTGCCGTTCTCGTCGGGCCCGCGCCTGCGCCAGGAAAGCGCCGGCCTGCGGGCCGAACTGGCGCAGGCCGACGGCGAACTCGAGCAAACGCGGCGCAAGCTTGCGCTGGACGCCGAGACGGCGCGCCTCGACCTCGACGCCGCGCGCCGCCAGATCGAGCTGGCGCGCGAGCGGCGCGCGCTCGGCGCCGACACGCTGGCGCTGGCGCAGAAGTCGTTCGCGCTCGGCGAATCGGCGCTGCCGGCGCTGCTGCTCGCGCGCGCCGCGGCCTACGAGGCCGACGCGCTGCTCGCCCGCGAGGAGATCGCCGCCGACGCGGCGCAATCGCGCCTGAACCAGGCGCTCGGAGTCTTGCCATGAGATGGGCTGCAATCGTTCTTGCGTTGCTGCTGGCCGGCAACGCCTTCGCCCACGGCGGCGAGGATCACGGCGACGGCGCTGCTGCCACGCCAGCTGCCGCGGTCGAAGCCGGCCCGCGCGCTACCGCCACGAGCGAGGACTTCGAACTCGTCGCGCTGACGCAGGGCGACAAGCTGCTGATCTACCTCGACCGCTTCGCGACCAACGAGCCGGTTGCCGGCGCGACGATCGAGATCGAAAGCGGCGCGTTCAAGGCCGTCGCCGCTGCGGTCGCGCCCGGCGTCTACTCGGTTGCCGGCGACGCCTTCGAGACGCCCGGCCGCCACGCGCTGACGGTCACGATCGAGACCGATGCCAAGTCCGGCGCCGTCTCGGACCTGCTGAGCGCGACGCTCGATGTGGCGGCGCCGAAGACTGCCGCGCCCGAAGGCAACTCGCCGCTGACCCTCGCCGGCCTCAGCCCGACGACGCTGGCGTTCGGCGTGGCCGTCGTGCTGCTCGCGATCGGCGCGATCGCATGGCGCCGCCGCGCGCGGGCACGCGCCGAAGGATCGACGCGATGAGCCGCAGACTCGCACCGGCGACGCTGCTCGCCGCCGCATTGCTCGCACCGATTCTGGCCATCGCGCACGGCGACGAGGACCATGGGCCAAGCGAACCCCCGGCCGCCGCGACGCTGCCGGCCGGCAGCGCGCCGCAGCGCCTGCCCGACGGCAGCGTCTTCGTGCCGAAGGCGGTGCAGCATCAGCTCGGCGTGCGAACCGAGCTTGCAGCGCTCGGGCCGCTCGCGGCGTCGGTCGAACTCAACGGCCGCGTCGTCCCCGACCCTGCCGCGAGCGGCCTCGTGCAGGCAAGCCAGCCGGGCCGCATCGAGCCGCCGGCAGCCGGCCTGCCGACGCTCGGCCAGAGGGTCGCGCAGGGGCAGGTGCTCGCCTGGCTGCGGCCGGCGGCGAGCAGCATCGACATCGCGAACCAGCGTGCGCAACTCGCCGCGCTCGACGCCGAGGCCGCGCTTGCCGCCAAGCGCGTCGAACGCGTCGAGCAGCTCGAAGGCGCGCTGCCGCAAAAGGAGATCGACGCCGCGCGCGTCGAGCGCGCCGCGATCGACAAGCGCCGCGCCGCGGTGCGCGCGAGCGTCGATCGCGCCGAGGCGCTGCGCGCGCCGGTGGCGGGCGTGATCAGCGCCGCGGCGGTGAGCGCCGGCCAGGTCGTCGATGCACGCGAGACGGTGTTCGAGATCGTCGATCCGGCGCGCCTCGCGGTCGAGGCGCTCGCCTACGACCCGGCGCTCGCGCAGGGCATCACCAAGGCATCGGCCGCGCTGCCCGGCGGCGGCACGGCCAAGCTCGGCTTCGTCGGCGCCGGCCGCCAGCTGCGCGAGCAGGCGCTGCCGCTGGTGTTTCGCGTCGCCGCCGCCGACGCGCCGCTCGCCGTCGGCCAACCGCTGGCGGTGACGGTGCAGACCGGGCGCAAGATCGAAGGCGTCGCGCTGCCGCGCGCGGCGCTCGTTCGCAACGCGGCCGGCGACTGGATCGTCTGGCTGCACACCGGCGCCGAACAGTTCGCGCCGCGCAAGGTCGCGTTCCAGGCACTCGACGCCGGCCGCGTCGCGGTCACCGCCGGCGTGCACGGCGGCGACCGCGTCGTGACGCAGGGCGCGAGCCTGCTCGGCCAGGTCCGCTGATGTTCGAGGCGCTGATCCGCTTCAGCCTGCGCCAGCGCCTGCTGGTGCTGTGCGTCTCGCTGTTGCTCGTCGTCGCCGGTGCGTTGACGGTGCGCGAGATGCCGGTCGATGTGTTCCCCGACCTCGACCGGCCGACGGTGACGCTGATGACCGAGGCCGGCGGCATGGCGCCGGAGGAAGTCGAGCAGCTCGTCAGCCTGCCGATCGAATCGGCGATGAACGGGATGCCGGGCGTGACGCGCGTGCGATCGGTGTCGGGCGTCGGCCTGTCGATCGTCTACGTCGAGTTCGCCTGGGGCACCGACATCTACCGCAACCGCCAGCAGGTCAGCGAACGGCTCAACCTCGTGCGCGAGCAGATGCCACCCGGCGTGCTGCCGCAGCTCGGGCCGATCTCGTCGATCATGGGCGAGATCCTGCTCATCGCGCTGCCGGCCGACCCCGCCAAGGCGAGCCCGATGCAGGTGCGCGAGTTCGCCGACTGGGTGCTGCGCCCGCGGCTCTTGACGATCCCCGGAATCGCGCAGGTGATCCCGATCGGCGGCGAGGTGCGCGAGTACCGCGTCGCGCTGCGCCCGGCGCAGTTGCAGGCGCTGGCCGTCGAGCGCGCCAAGCTCGACGCCGCGCTCGCCGATTTCGGCGCCAACACGAGCGGCGGCTTTCTCGAGGCGCAGGGCCGCGAGGTGCTGATCCGCCAGATCGGCCGCACGCACCGCATCGAGGATCTGCGCAACCTCGTCGTCGACGTGAAGAACGGCCAGCCGATATTGCTGTCGCAGCTCGCCGACGTGACGATCGCCGCCGCCACCAAGCGCGGCGACGCGAGCTACAACGCCAAGCCCGCCGTCGTGCTGTCGGTGCAGAAGCAGCCCGGCGCCGACAGCGTGCGGCTCACGCGCGAGGTCGAGGCAGCGATCGCGTCGCTTGCGGCGAGCCTGCCGGCGGGGATGGAAAAGCCGCAGTTCCTCTTTCGCCAGGCCGACTTCATCGAGCATTCGGTCGGCAACGTGATCGAGGCGTTGCGCGACGGCGCGATCCTCGTCGCGATCGTGCTGTTCGCGTTCCTGCTCAACGTTCGCACGACGTTGATCTCGCTTGCCGCGATCCCGGTCTCGCTGCTCGTGACGGCGCTCGTCTTCCACGCCTTCGGCCTGTCGATCAACACGATGACGCTCGGCGGCCTCGCGATCGCGATCGGCGAACTGGTCGACGATGCCGTCGTCGGCGTCGAGAACGTGCTGCGCCGCCTGAAGCTCAACCGCGCGCTGCCTGCGCCGCAGCCGGTGATCGACGTCATCGCGAAGGCGACGCTCGAGGTGCGCTCGGCGATCGTCTACGCAACCGTCATCATCGTCCTCGTCTTCGTGCCGCTCTTCGTGCTGCCGGGGATCGAGGGGCGGCTCTTCACGCCGCTCGGCATCGCCTACATCGTCTCGATCCTCGCCAGCATGATCGTCTCGGTGACGCTGACGCCGGTGCTCGCCTACTACCTGCTGCCTCGGATGAAGCGGCTCGATCATGGCGACGGCGCGCTCGTCGCCTGGCTCAAGCGCTGGGACGCGCGGCTGCTCGGCTGGTCGTTCGCACATTCGGGCAAGCTGCTCGCCGCCGCGCTCGCCGCCGTCGCCGTCGCGGCGGCGAGCATCGCCCTCTTTCCGCGCTCGTTCCTGCCGCCGTTCAACGAGGGCACGCTGACGATCAACGTGCTGCTGAACCCGGGGACGTCGCTTGCCGAGTCGAACCGCGTCGGCACGCTCGCCGAGCAGCTCGCCGCCGCCGTGCCCGAGGTCACGCAGGTCGGCCGGCGCACCGGCCGCGCCGAACTCGACGAGCACGCCGAGGGCGTGCACTACACCGAGATGGACGTCGACCTGAAGCCGTCCGCGCGCAGCCGCGACGAGATCGTCGCCGACATCCGCAAGCGGCTGGCCGTGCTGCCGGCCGCGATCAGCATCGGCCAGCCGATCTCGCACCGGCTCGACCACCTGCTGTCGGGCGTGCGGGCGCAGATCGCGCTGAAACTCTACGGCGACGACCTCGACACGCTGCGCGGCCTGGCAGATGAGCTGCGCGAGCGGCTGGCGGCGATCCCCGGCATCGCCGACCTGCAGATCGAGAAGCAGGTGCTGATCCCGCAGGTCAAGATCCGCGTCGACTACGACGCCGCGGCGCGCCATGGCGTCGCGCCCGGCGCGCTGCTGCGGTCGCTCGAGCAGATGATCGACGGCGAGCGCATCACGCAGGTGATCGAGGGCAACCGCCGATTCGACCTCGTCGTGCGTCTGCCCGACGCAGCGCGCGACGTCGACGCGCTTGCGAAGCTGCCGATCGAAACGCCTCTCGGCAGCGTGCCGCTCGCGCAGCTCGCGACGATCGACGACGGCGACGGGCCGAACCAGATCAGCCGCGAGAACGGGCGAAGGCGGATCGTCATCTCGGCCAACACCGACGGCGGCGACATGGCGAAAACGATCGCCGCGGTGCGCGCCGAGCTCGCGGCGAGGCCGCTGCCCGAAGGCTACTTCACGGCGCTCGAAGGCCAGTTCCAGGCGCAGGAGGAGGCGTCGCGCCTGATCGCGCTGCTCGCCCTCGTCTCGCTCGCGCTGATCTTCCTCGTCCTCTACGGCCGCTACCGCTCGTCAACGCTCGCGCTGATCATCATGGGCAACATTCCGCTCGCCCTCGTCGGCAGCGTCGTCGCGCTGTGGCTGTCGGGCCAGCCGCTGTCGGTCGCCGCGCTCGTCGGCTTCGTCACGCTCGCCGGCATCGCGACGCGCAACGGCATCCTGAAGATCAGCCACTACATCAACCTGTGCGCGTTCGAAGGCGAACGATTCGGCCAGCCGATGATCGTTCGCGGCTCGCTCGAGCGGCTGACTCCCGTGCTGATGACGGCGCTCGTCGCCGCCTTCGCGCTGGTACCGCTGATGCTCGCGGCCGACGCACCGGGCAAGGAAGTGCTGCACCCGGTCGCCGTCGTCATCTTCGGCGGGCTGGTGAGCTCGACGCTCCTCGACAGCCTGCTCACGCCATTGATGTTCTGGCGCTGGGGCGAGAAGCCGCTCGCCCGGCTGCTCGCCGCGCACGAAGCGCAGAGTTTTTGATCGACCACCCCGCAGGGAGAAGACCATGAAGCGAAGAACCACCCTCGCCCTCGCTGCCGCGCTCGCACTTCTGGCCACGGGCGCCGCGCGCGCACACGACGACGCGACCCTCGACAAGACCGCCGCGCCGCACGGCGGGCAGTTGCGGATGGCAGGCATCTATCACTTCGAGCTCGTCCTCGTGCAAGACAGCAAGACGGCGAAGGACAACCCGGTCGTCGTCTACCTGACCGACCATGCGGGCAAGCCGGTCTCGAGCGCCGGCGCGACCGGCAGCGCGACGCTGCTGGGAGCATCGGGCAAGGCGACGGCAACGCTGCAACCCGACGGCGACAACCGCCTGAAGGCTGTCGCGAAGTACGCGTCGACACCCGACACCAAGGTCGTGCTCGCGATCACGATGCCCGGCAAATCGCCCGAGCAGGCGCGTTTCACGCCGTTTGCGAAGATGCATGCCGAGGCGCATGGCGACATGCACGGCAGCACAACGGCGAAGAAGTAGCGGCTACCGGCGCGAGGGCGGCCAAGTCAGCGGCGCGCGACGGCAGACGACCCGACGGCTGTCGCGCCCGCGAAAACCTGACGACCGGACGACATTCTTGTAATTCGCCGGTCATCCGGCGGTCAGCGGCAGCGGAGCAAGATGAGTCTCGATGCAACCTGCCTTACTGCACACACACCCGCGAAGGAGTCCGAAATGACGCTCACTCGAACACTCTCTGCGATCGGCCTTGCGGCGCTCTTCGCGCTGCCGCTTTCCAGCCTGGCGGCCGCGCCGGCGGCCCAGGATGATCATCATCCCGAAGCGGCCAGCGCCCCCGCCGCGACGAAGGCGGCGCCGGCCAAACCCGGCCCGGGCAAGCAGGTTGGCATGACCGGCTATGCCGGGCAGATGCAGGCGATGCAGCAGATGCACGAGAAGATGCTCGCCGCGAAGACGCCCGAGGAGCGCAATGCCCTGATGGCCGAGCAGATGAAGCTGATGGAAAGCAGCATGACCATGATGGGCCGGATGGGCCCGGGCGCGATGCACGGCGGCGGCGGTCACATGATGAGCAACGATGGTTCGCTCGAGCAGCGCATGGACATGATGCAGTCGATGATGCAGATGATGATGGACCGCATGGAGGCGATGTCGCCTTCCAAGTGATCTGCGAGGACTGGCGCCGCAGGGCAGCGCCTTCACGGAGTCGATGCGATGCACATGTTCTACAACGGCGGCTATTTCATGGGCGGCATGCATGCGCTGTGGTGGCTGTTCTGGATCGTGCTGATCGGTGCCCTGCTCTACGTCGGGTTCGGGCGCCGCGCAGATCGGCGCAACCCGCCGCGCGAGACCGCGCTCGAAGTGCTGCAGCGCCGCCTCGCTGCCGGCGAGATCACGCCGCAGCAGTACGAGGAACGCAAGGCATTGCTCGACCGCGATGGCGCAGGCAAGGCCTGAACCGGGCGTATTCGCCAGTGAGATGAGGGGAACTGCAATGGACACGACCCATCACCAACATCGGACCGAAGCGACCCGAGCACCGGCAAGCGGGCGGCCGATCAAGGTCGCACTGGCGATGGTGGCCCTCATCGGCGCCTTCTACCTGCTGCGCGAGCACTGGGACCATGTCGCCGGCGCCTGGGTCTATCTACTGCTGCTTGCCTGCCCGCTGATGCATCTGTTCCACCGCCATGGCGGCCACGGCGGCCACAGGCCGTCGGACAAGCCGGACTGATGCAATGGCGCCGCACGCCGACTCCACGCCCCACGCCGATCACGCCGATCACGCCAGTCACACCGGTCACACCGGTCACGCAGGTCACGCGAGCCATGCGAGTCAGCCGGATCACGCCGGTCACACGGGTCAAGCCGGCATAGCCGCGCAAGCGGTGCCGCCCGGCACGATCTACACCTGCCCGATGCACCCGGAGATCCGCCAGGATCATCCGGGCAACTGCCCGAAGTGCGGCATGACGCTCGAGCCGCTGCTGCCAGCGCTCGATGACGGCGACGACAACCCCGAACTGCGCGACTTCCAGCGCCGCTTCTGGTGGACGCTGCCGTTCACGCTCGCCGTCGCGACGCTCGCGATGGCCGGCCACGGCCTGGCGTGGTTTCACGGCGCGACGCAGAACTGGATCGAATTCGGCCTCACGCTGCCGGTCGCGCTGTGGGCCGGCTGGCCGTTCTACGTGCGCGGCGTGCAGTCGGTGCGCCACCGCAGCCCGAACATGTGGACGCTGATCGGCCTCGGTACGAGCGTCGCCTTCGTCTACAGCGTCGTCGCGACGCTCGCGCCGCAGCTCTTTCCGGCGAGCTTCATGGTCGATGGCCGCGTCGCCGTGTACTTCGAGGCGGCGGCGGTGATCATCTCGCTGACGCTGCTCGGCCAGATCCTCGAGTTGCGCGCGCGTTCGCAGACGTCGGCTGCGATCAAGGCGCTGCTTGGCCTCGCGCCGAAGACGGCGCGCCGCATCGAGGCCGACGGCAGCGAGGCCGACGTGCCGCTCGCGCACGTCCACGTCGGCGACCGGCTGCGCGTGCGCCCGGGCGAGAAGGTGCCGGTCGACGGCGTCGTCGTCGAGGGCAGCAGCGCGGTCGACGAAGCGATGCTCACCGGCGAGCCGCTGCCGGTCACGAAGCGCCCCGGCGACAAGCTGATCGGCGCGACGCTCAACACGAGCGGCGCGCTCGTGATGCGCTCCGAGCACGTCGGCGCGGCGACCGTGCTGGCGCAGATCGTGCAGATGGTCGCGCAGGCGCAGCGTTCGCGCGCGCCGATGCAGCGCCTGGCCGACGTCGTCGCCGGCTACTTCGTCGTCGCGGTGGTCGCGATCGCGATCGCGACGTTCTTCGCCTGGGGCATCTTCGGCCCCGAGCAAGGTTGGGTCTTCGGCCTCATCAACGCGGTGGCGGTGCTGATCATCGCCTGCCCCTGCGCGCTCGGCCTCGCGACGCCGATGTCGATCATGGTCGCGAGCGGCAAGGGCGCAACGAACGGCGTGCTGTTTCGCGACGCCGCGGCGATCGAGAACCTGCGCAAGGTCGACACGCTGATCGTCGACAAGACCGGCACGCTGACCGAAGGCCGGCCGGCGTTCGACAAGGCGATCGGCGCGAACGGCTTCGCCGACGCCGAGGTGCTGCGCCTCGCGGCGAGCCTGGACCAGGGCAGCGAGCATCCGCTCGCCGCGGCGATCGTCGCCGCCGCGCGCGAGCGCGGGCTCGCGCTGGCCAAGCCGCAAGACTTCGACTCCGAATCCGGCATCGGCGTGCGCGGCCGTGTCGATGGTCGCGCGCTCGCGCTCGGCAACACGTCGCTGATGGAGCAGCAAGGCATCGACGTTGCAGCCCTGCGCGACGCCGGCGAGGCGCTGCGTGCCGAGGGCGCGAGCGTGATGCACCTTGCCGTCGACGGCCGGTTGGCGGGTCTGCTCGCAGTGTCCGATCCGGTCAAATCGACGACGCCCGCGGCGCTCGCCGCGCTGCGCGGCGCCGGCCTGCGCGTCGTGATGGCGACCGGCGACGGCTTGACGACGGCGCGCGCGGTCGGTGCGCGGCTCGCGATCGACGAGGTGCACGGCGAAGTCAAGCCGGCCGACAAGCTCGCGCTCGTCGAGCGCTTGCAGGCCGAGGGGCGAATCGTCGCGATGGCCGGCGACGGCATCAACGACGCGCCGGCGCTGGCGCGCGCCGACGTCGGAATCGCGATGGGCACCGGCACCGACGTCGCGATGACGAGCGCGCAGCTCACGCTCGTCAAGGGCGACCTGCGCGGCATCGCGACGGCGCGCGCGCTGTCGGTAGCGACGATCGCGAACATGCGCCAGAACCTCGCGTTCGCCTTCGTCTACAACGCGCTCGGCGTGCCGCTCGCGGCCGGCGTGCTGTATCCGTTCACCGGCTGGCTGCTGTCGCCGCTGATCGCGGCGCTCGCGATGAGCCTGAGCTCGGCCTCGGTGATCGGCAACGCGCTGCGGCTGCGCAATGCGGATCTGCGATCGGATTGACCGGCGCCGCGCGCACTGCCAGCGTACGAGCGCGCGATCGTCCGCCATGCGCACTTGCCGGGTAATCCCGGGGCGCGCGGTGCGTCGTCGGGCCGCGAAGGCGTGATAACCTGACCGCGGTCCGCCGCGCTCCCGGCCAGGCGCCGCAACGGCGCGGCATATCCCTCCCGCGATCAAGTCTGGAATCACCATGAGCAAACTGACCCGCCGCGAATTCAACCAGATGGCGGCCGCATCGGCCGTGGCCGGCACACTCGCTGCACCGGCGCTCGTGCGGGCGCAGCCCAAGACGCTGAAGGTCGGCGTGCTGCTGCCGCGTTCGGGCACCCAGGCCTTCATCGGGCAGTCGTGCCAGCTCGGCGCCGACATCTCGCCCGGGCTGATTCGCGAGATGTACGGCGTCGATCTCGAACTGATGAACGCCGACACCGAGACCAACGTCGAGGTCGCGCGTTCGCGCGCCGAGAAGCTGATCAACGACGGCGCGCAGGTGCTGGTCGGCCCGTTCGACTCGGGCGCCGCCGGGGCCATCGCGCAGGTGGCCGAGCAGCGCAAGATCCCGTTCGTGATCAACATCGCGGCCGCGCCGCAGATCACCGAGCAGGGCTACAAGTACACGGTTCGCAACTTCCCGACCGCGGTCGACCTCATCCGCAACGGGCTGGCGCTCACCCGCGACCTGTTCCAGGCCACCAGCACGGCGCCGCGTACCGCGGTGTTCATGCACGTGAACGACACGTTCGGCACGTCGATGGCCAACGGCATCAAGGCGATCCTGCCGCGGCTCGACTTCCTGCCGTTCAAGGTCGTCGACACGATCTCGTACGACCCGGCCGCGCGCGACCTCTCGGTCGAGGTGGCCAAGGCGAAGGCGACCAACGCCGACTTCATCATGCTGGTGAGCCGCCTGAACGACGCGATCCTGCTGGTGCGCGAGCTGGTCAAGCAGCGCTGGTCGCCGCAGGGGATCATCAGCCCGGGGTCGCCGGGGATGTACGAGGCGCAGTTCTACAAGGCGCTCGGCAACAAGTACTCCGACTACGCGATCTCGAACGTGCCCTGGTACAACCCCAAGGCCGCGCTCACGCAGCGGGTCGACGCGGCGTTCCGCAAGCAGTTCCCGAAGGAGAACCTGAAGTTCCACGCGCTCAACGTCGGCTTCACCTTCGAGGCGATGATGATCGCCGCCGACGCGTTCAAGCGCGCCGGCAGCGCCGACGGCACGGCGCTCGCGGAGGCGATCCGCAAGACCGACATCGCCGAGCGGATGATGGTCGGCGGGCCGATCCGCTTCGACGCGAAGGGACAGAACACGCAGATCGCGTCGGCGTGCATCCAGAACCGCAACGGCGAGCCGGTGGTGGTGCTGCCGAAGGCGGCCGCCCAGATGGCGCCGGTGTATCCGGTGCCCGCCTGGCAGGCGCGCGGCTAGGCGCGGCGATCACGGAGTACGCCGGGGCCACCCCGGCGGAGTCGCCTGCGTGCCCATCGACGCGATCGTCAACATCGTCGTCAGCGGCCTGCTGACCGGACTGGTCTACGGGCTGATGGCGCTCGGCCTGTCGGTCATCTACGGCGTCGTGCGCATCGTCAACTTCGCCCACGGCGAGCTGATGACGTTGGCGATGTACGCGGCCGTCTTCGCGTTCGCGCTGGCCGGGCTCGACCCGTTGTGGATGCTGGTGCCGGTGGCGCTGGCGTTCTTCGGCATCGGATACGTGCTGCAGCGCGGGCTGATCAATCCGTTCATCGATCGGCCCGAGCACTCGCAGTTCATGTTGCTGCTGGCGCTGGCGCTGGTGCTGGTCAACGGCCTGCTCGTTGCGTTCGGCCCCGACGCGCGCAACGTCCAGGTCGACTACGCGCTCGATTCCTACCAGATCGGCCCGCTGCTCGTCGACAAGGTGCGCGTCATCTGCGCAGTGGTCGCGCTGGCGGCCTGCGCGGTGCTGTTCGCGATCTTCCGCTATACGCCATTCGGCAAGGCGATCCGCGCCTGTGCCGACAACCTGCTCGGCGCGCAGGTGGTCGGCCTGAACGTCCGGCACCTCTACGCGCTGACCTTCGGGCTGGGCACGGCCTGCGTCGGCGTCGCCGGGTGCCTGCTCACGCTGCTGGTCGACGTGACGCCGACCTCGGGTCCGGCCTACACGCTGCTCGCGTTCGTCATCGTGATCATCGGCGGGCTCGGCTCGATGGTCGGCGCGCTCGCCGGCGGCGTGCTGATCGGCGTCTCCGAGTCGGTCGCCGGGCTGCTGATCACGCCGTCGGCCAAGAGCATGCTGTCGTTCGCGCTGCTGATCCTGGTGCTGGCGTTCAGGCCGCAGGGCCTGTTCAAAGGAAAGTAGGTGGACCGCTCGCGCATCGGGCTGCTGGTGCTGCTGGCGCTGCTGCTGGTGGTGCCGCCGGTGCTCGACCGCTACCTGCTATCGGTGCTGATCCTGATCCTGTACTTCGCGTTCGTCGGCCAGGCGTGGAATATCGTGATGGGCTTCTGCGGCCAGCTGTCGCTTGGCCACGCCCTGTTCGTCGGCCTCGGCGCCTACACCGCGGCGGCGCTGTTCCAGCACTTCGGCGTGATTCCGTGGATCGGCATGCTGGCCGCGGTGGCGGTCTGCGTCGCGGCGGCGTCGGTGATCGGCTGGCTCGCATTTCGCTTCGGCATCGGCGGCACCTACTTCGCGCTGCTGACGATCGCCTTCGCCGAGTTCACCCGCATCGGCTTCGACCACCTCACCTGGGTCGGCGCCTCGGGCGGCTTCTTCCTGAAGGTAGTGCAGCAGGACCAGGTCGACCTGCTGCACCTGCGCGGCCACCCGCTGATGTTCTACTACCTCGCGCTGGCGCTGGCGGTCGGCGGCTTCGCGCTGTCGGCGTGGCTGCTGCGCGGCAGGCTGGGTTTTTATTTCCGCGCGATCCGCGACAACGAGGAGGCGGCGCGCGCCGCCGGCGTCGACACCTTCCGCTACAAGATGTTCGCGCTGCAGATCTCGGCCGGCATGACGGCGCTGGCCGGCGTGTTCTTCGCCTTCTACTACAACAACCTCTTCCCGGAGCAGATCTTCAGCATGGGCCGCTCGATCGAGATCATCCTCGCGCCGATCATCGGCGGCGTCGGCACGCTGTTCGGTCCGATCCTGGGGGCGGCGGTGCTCACCGTGCTCTCCGAGGGCATCAACGAACTGCTGTCGATCTCGGGCTACGAGATTCCGGGCGTCAAGCAGATCCTGTACGGCATCGCGCTCGGCCTGGCGATCATGTTCATGCCGAACGGCATCTGGCCCGCGATCGCGAACCGCCTGGGATTCAAGCGCCGGATTGCGCGCGACGATGACGAATCGTGACGTGCGCACCGATACGACGTCCCCGCTGCTCGAGGTGGCGGGGGTGTCGAAGAGCTTTCGCGGCCTGCGCGCGGTCTCGCGCGCCTCGCTCGAGGTCGCGCGCGGCGAGATCGTCGCGCTCATCGGCCCGAATGGCGCAGGCAAGACGACGCTGTTCAACCTGGTGGCCGGTGCGCTCGCGCCGGACGAGGGAACGATCCGCTTCCACGGCGCCAATATCGAGGGCATGCGCCCGGATCGGGTCTGCGAGGCCGGCATCGGCCGCACCTTCCAGATCGTCAAGCCGTTCGCCGACATGACGGTGCTCGAGAACGCGATGGTCGGGGGCTTTCGCGGCACGTCCGACCGCAGGCAGGCGCGGCGGCGCGCCGAGCGCGCGCTGCGTTCGCTCGACATGTGGCTGCAGCGTGACCGGCCGGCCTCGGCACTGACGCTGCCCGACCGCAAGCGGCTCGAGGTCGCCCGCGCCCTGGCCACCGAGCCGAAGCTGCTGCTGCTCGACGAGGTGATGGCCGGCCTGCGCCCCACCGAGACCGACCAGATGGTCGCCGCGTTCAGGCGCCTGAACGCCGAGCACGGCATCACGATCCTGCTGATCGAGCACGTGATGCGCGCGGTGATGGCGCTCGCGCAGCGCGTCTACGTGCTGCACCACGGCGAGATCATCGCGTCGGGCACGCCGCAGCAGGTCACCGCCGACCCGCGGGTGCTCGAGAGCTACCTCGGCGCCGGGACGCCGCACTGACATGCTGGCGATCCGCGACCTGTCGGTGTTCTACGGCGACGCGCAGGCGCTCGACGGCGTCAGCCTCGAGGTCGGGGCCGGGCAGGTGGTCGCGCTGGTCGGCGCCAATGGCGCGGGCAAGACCTCGCTGATCCGCACGGTGGCGGGCATCCTGAAGCCGCGCGGCGGCTCGATCCGTTTCGACGGCCACGAGATCGGCGGGCTCGACAGTCACCGGGTCTGCGACCTCGGCGTCGGGCAGGTCGCGGAGGGCCGGCAGGTGTTTCCGTCGATGAGCGTGCTCGAGAACCTGCAGGTCGGTGCGATGCTGCCGCGCGCACGGGCGCAGGCGTCGTCGACGCTCGAGCGCGTCTTTGTCATGTTTCCGAAGCTCCGGGAGCGGGCCGGCCAGTTGGCCGGCACGCTGTCGGGCGGCGAGCAGCAGATGCTCGCGATCGGCCGCTGCCTGATGGGGGCGCCGCGCATGATCATGTTCGACGAGCCTTCGCTCGGCCTGTCGCCGACGATGGTCGCCGAGGTCTTTCGCGTCGTCCGCGAGCTTCACGCGCAGGGCATGACGATCCTGCTCGTCGAGCAAAACGTCGCCGCTTCGCTGCAGATCGCCGACCGCGCCTGCGTGCTGGAAAACGGCCGCATCGTGCTGGAGGGCACCGGCGCTTCGCTGCTCGACGACCCGCGGGTGAAGGAAGCCTACCTCGGCCTGTAAGGGCGTCTGCAAGGGCGTCAGCCGGGCAGCGCGATGCCGCGCCGCTCGCGCATCGCGCGGCCGATCTGCTCGAGCGCTTCGTCGCTCAACAGGCGCGCGGCCATCGGCAGCAGTTCCTTCTCCTCGCGCGCGATGTGGCGCTCGTAGAGCGTGATCATCGGCTCGATATCCTGCGCGTCGAGCATTGCCGCGCCGCCGCCGGCGATGACTTCGAGCTTGATGCGCACATCCCGCCAGTGCGCCTCGAGCGCGCGGTGTTCCGCGGTCAGCGCGCCGACGATATCGTGCAAACAGACCGCGTCCGATCCGGCCATCGACTCGATGAGCGCCGGAAAGAGGTCGGTCTCCTCGTCGGCATGGTGATCCCGGGCCGCGGTGTCGAAATAGCGCAGCACGGCGGCGGCGGCGCTGCGCGCGGCGGCGTCGGCGCCGTGCCTGGCGAGGTGCGGCACGAGACGGCGCAAGGTGGCGCATTGGTTCTGGACGCGCTCGTGACAGGCGGCGAGCATCTCGAGCGGCACCTCGAAACTTGCGCCGCGGGCGGAAAGGCCTGGCGGGCTGATCTTCATCGCTGCCTCCTCTGGCGCCGCGCCGGCCCGATTTGCGCTGCCGTGCTCAGGCCTGGGCCTTGGCGGCAACCGCGCGACGCAAGGCCGGCGCCGGCTTCGCATTTCGCACCGGGACGAGACGCGATACCGGCGGCACGGCCGGCGTCGGCTCGGAGATCTCGGCGAGCGTGACGCCGTCGAGCACCTTGAAATAGGCCTGCATCGCAGCGTCGAAGACCCGCTTCAGGCGGCAGGTGGGCGACAGCAGGCAGGCGTTCGTGCCTTCGTCGAAGCATTCGACGATCCGGAAGTCGGTCTCGGTGCGGCGCACGATTTCGCCAACCACGATCTGCGTCGGATCCTTCAGCAACCGCATGCCGCCGCCGCGCCCGCGCGTCGTCTCGATCACGCCCTGGCGCGCAAGGTCGTTGACGATCTTCATCAGGTGGTTCTTCGACAGATGGTGATGCTCGGCGAGTTCGGCGATCGTCACCAGCCGATCGGGATTCGCGGCGCAGAACATCAGTACCCGCAGTGTGTAGTCGGTGTAGTCGGTCAGTCGCATCTCTGCCTCGAAAGCTGTACCCCGAGTGTTGCTTTAATGACGGCATCGCCTTAACATGCGCGCATTCTACATCTTATAATTTGCGGCGTGTGAAAGTGTCCGTGGCGCGCCACGCAGCCTTCGATCCCATGAGCCAAGAACGACCCGCCGTGCCGATTGCCCCGCCCTCGCCTGCGTCCGCCGCGGCGCAGGCCGGACAGCCGCGCGGCCTGCCCTTGCTGCGCCTCGGCTTTCGGCCGTTCTACCTCGGCGCGGCGGCCTTCGCCTGCCTCTCGGTGCCGCTGTGGCTGGCCATCTATTTCGGGCATCTGACGCTGCATGCGCAGATCGCACCGCTACTGTGGCACGCCCACGAGATGCTGTTCGGCTTCGCCGCCGCGGTCATCATCGGCTTTCTGATGACGGCGGGCAAGGCGTGGACGGGCCTGGCGACGCCGCGCGGCGCCTTTCTCGGCGCCCTCGCCGGCCTCTGGCTCGCGGCGCGCATCGCGGCGCTGGCCGCCCCGTACGCCGTCTATGCGGTGCTCGACGTGCTGCTGCTGCCGGTGGTTGCCGCCGTGCTGCTGGACGTGCTGCTGCGCTCGGGCAACAAGCGCAACCTGCCGCTCGCCGGGATCCTCGCCCTGCTCGCGCTCGCCAATCTGTGCTTTCATCTTGCCGTGCTCGGCATCGTCGGCGTGCAGCCGATGCACGCCCTGTTTGCCGCGCTCGGCCTGATCGTGATGATCGAGTGCGTGATGGCCGGCCGCGTGCTGCCGTTCTTCACGATGAGCGCGACGCCCGGCCTGAAGCTCGACGAGAAGCCCTGGGTCGTGAAGGCGACGCTCGCGACGAGCGCGCTCGCGCTCGCGCTGTGGGTGTTCGCGCCGGCCGGTCCGGTCACCGCGCTCGCCTTCGTGCTCGCCGCCGCCTGCCACCTGCTGCGCCAGTGGAGCTGGCAGCCGTGGGTCACGCGCGGCAGGCCGATCCTGTGGATCCTGCATGCCGCCTATCTGTGGCTGCCGATCGGCTTCGTGCTGCTCGCCGCGGCGCAGCCCGGCTGGGTCGCCGAATCGATCGGCGTGCATGCGCTAGCGGTCGGCGCGACCGGCGGGCTCATCATCGGCATGATCACGCGCACCGCGCGCGGCCACACCGGCCGCCCGCTGAAGGTCAACCGCGTCGAGGTCAGTGCCTACGGCCTGGTGCTCGCTGCCGCGGTGGCGCGCGTGCTGCTGCCGATCGTCGCGCCGCAGTGGCTCGTCCAGTCGCTGTGGCTCGCGGCGATCGCGTGGAGCCTCGCCTTCCTGCTCTACGTCGTCGTCTATGGGCCGTGGCTGATGCGCACCCGGCTCGACGGCAGGGACGGCTGACGGCGCAGCCGTCGCGATCCGCCCGCCGATCCGCCCTCGACCCGTCGTCCGATTCGCGCCCGCGCGAACGCCTCACTTTCCCTCAACCTGCCTGCAGAAAGGCCGAACCATGTCCAGCCCTATCGCCACGACCATCCATGTCCAGCAGATCCCGCCGCGCGAGCGCCACGCGCACATCTTCGCATCGTTCGACGCGCTCGCCGTCGGCCAGGCGCTGCAGATCGTCAACGACCACGATCCGCGTCCGCTGCGCTTCCAGTTCGACGACCGCACGCCGGGCCAGTTCGACTGGAGCTATGTCGAGTCCGGCCCCGAAACCTGGCGCGTGAATATCAAGCGCACCGCGACGAAGGAGGCGGCTGCGAACAGCAGCTCGTGTTGCTCGGGCGGCGCCTGCGGCGGCTGAAAGGGCGCAGCCGGGTCAGAGGCCGAGCGTCAGGCGCGCGGCCTCCGACATGTGATAGCGCGTCCACGGCGGGTCGAACACCATGTCGACATTGCACTCGGCGACGCGCGGCAGCGCCAGCACCTTCTCGGCGACCTCGTTGGCGATCGCCTCGCCCATGCCGCAGCCCGGCGCGGTGAGTGTCATCTTGATCGACACTTTCACCTGCTCGTCGTCGACCGGAATCACGTCGCAGACGTAGATCAGCCCGAGCTCGACGATATTGACCGGGATCTCAGGGTCGTAGCAGGTCTTCAGTGTTTCCCAGACGAGTCCCTTCACGTCGTCGATCTTGACGTCGGCGTGCGCCTCGACGGCCACCGGCATCGGCTTGCCTATCGCATCGGCGTCGCGCCCGGCGAGCCGCACCAGCTGACCCTCGACGTGCAGCGTGAAGTTGCTGCCGAGCGCCTGCGTGATCTCGGCATGGGTACCGGCCGGCAGTTCCATCGGCGTGCCGTCGGGCACGCGTTCGACCTGCACCGGCCGGCTGGTGACGACGGGTTCGCGCCAGGATTTCATGGTGCCTCGGTTTCGGTGCTGACCGCGCCGCTGTCGGGCGCGTCGTTCAATGCATGCATCAGCGCGTGCCAGCCGAGCATCGCGCACTTGATCCGGCTCGGGTAGCGGCGCACGCCGGCCAGGCTCACGAGCTTGCCCAGATGCGCTTCCTCGGGGTCGAGCTGGCCGGTCAGCACGGCGCGAAAGCGCTGCTGCATGTCCTGCGCGGCGGCGGCATCGGCGCCGCGCACCGCCTCCGTCATCATCGATGCCGAGGCGATGCAGATCGCGCAACCGTGGCCGCTGAAGCGGATGTCGGCGAGCTTGCCGCCGTCCACGTTCAACTCGACTTCGAGCGTATCGCCGCACGCCGGGTTGTGGCCGCGCGCCTTGTGCGTCGGCGCCGGCAGGCTGCCGAAGTTGCGCGGCGCGCGCTTGTGCTCGACGACGACCTCCTGGTAGAGGTCGTTCTCGGCCGCCATCGGCGCCGGACGCGCTGCGCTCATCGAAGTACCTCGAGCGCGTGCGCGACGCCGGCGGCGAGCCGCTCGACGTCGTCGTGCGTGTTGTAGACCGCGAACGATGCCCGCGTCGTCGGCCCGAGGCCGAGGTGATCGATCAGAGGCTGCGCGCAGTGATGTCCGGTGCGCACCGCGATGCCCCGTTCGTCGAGCAAGGTGCCGAGGTCGTGCGGATGGACGTCGCCGGTGACGAAGGCGGCGATCGCCGACGTCTCCGCGTGCGGCGCGATCACCGTCACGCCGCCGAGCGCGGCAAGGCTCTTCACCGCATGCGCGCGCAGCGCCGTCACGTGCGCGTCGACCGCGGCGCGGCCGAGCCCGTCGATGAAGTCCGCCGCCGCGGCCATGCCGACCGCGCCGCCGACGTTGGGCGTGCCGCCTTCGAGCCGCGCCGGCAGGCCGGCGAACTCGGCGCGCTCGAGCGTCACCCACTCGACCATGTCGCCGCCCAGGCGCAGCGGCACGAGCTTGTCGAGCGCGCTGCGCCGCCCGGCGAGCGCGCCGATACCCATCGGGCCGTACATCTTGTGGCCGGAGAAGGCGACGAAATCGCATTCGAGCGCCGCGATGTCGAGCGCCTCGTGGCTCACGGCCTGCGCCGCATCGAGCACGGTCAGCGCACCAGCCTGCTTCGCGAGCGCGAGCATCGCCTCGAACGGCGGACGCTCGCCGGTCGCGTTGGCGCAGGCGGTGACGGCGAAAACGCGCGTGCGCGAGCCGAGCAGCCGCTCGAGATCGCGCACGTGCAGGCGGCCCTCGGCATCGGGCATCAGCACGCGCAGCGTCGCGCCGCTGCGCCTGGCGGCGAGCTGCCACGGCACCAGATTGGCGTGGTGCTCGAGGCCGCTGACGATGATCTCGTCGCCCGGCTGCAGCACCGCCGCTTCGTGGCCGGCGAGCGACAGCCCCTGCGCAACCGTGTTCAATGCCTCGGTCGTCCCGGACGTGAAGACGAGTTCGTGCTGCGCACCGGCGCCGATAAAGAGCTTGAGGCGTTCGCGCGCAGCCTCGAAATCGTCCGTCGCGCGCTGGCTCAGCGTATGCACGCCGCGGTGGATATTGGCGCGGTCGCGCGACTCGAAGTCGCGCATCGCCGCCATCACCGCGAGCGGCATCTGCGTCGTCGCCGCATTGTCGAGATAGACGAGCGGCGCGCCGTTGATGCTCTGCGCGAGCACCGGAAAGCGGTCCGCGAGAGCGGCGAGCGGCAGACGTTCACCCATGGGGAGCCTCCTGCACCCGAGGCGGCGCCGCCTGGCGCGCCGACGCTGCCAGGTGGTCGGCCACCGCGCGCTCGAGCAGCGCCTCGACGCCGAGCGACTCCAGCAGTTCGGGGTCGTCCACGCCGCGCGCCAGTACGGCATGCGCCATCCCGTGCACGATCATCGCCCGCGCGTCGCGCTCCTCGATCCCGCGCTGGCAGGCGTAGAAGATCGCCTCCTCGGGCATCGCACCCCAGGTCGCGCCGTGCGCCGCCTGCACCTTGTCGTGATGGATCTCGAGGTGCGGGCGCAGCACGATCTTCGGCTGCCCGCCGGTCGGGATGCCGACCAGTTTCTGGCGCAGCGCCGCCTCGTCGGCGCCGGGGGCGATCCGGCTGTAGGCATTGACGACGATGCGCGCGCCGGCGTCGGCCAGCGCGAGCGCCTCGACGCTGCTCTGCGATGCGTCGCCGACATGCGCGACGCGCACCTGCTGCTCGAGCGCGGCGTGGGCGGCAAACAGCACCGCGGCGCTGCGCGCCTCGGCCTTCGCGCCCTGCAGTTCGACGACGGTGCGCTGCAGGTGATAGCTGCTGCCCGAGGCGATCATCGCCTGCTCGTAGCGCGACGCGGCGGCCAGCCGGGCGTCGATGTGATGGACGATGCGGTCGCCCGCGCCCGGCGCGACGACCCGCAGATGCTGCAGCGCCGCGCCCTGCTCCAGCCGCACGTGGACCTGCATGTTCTGCACCAGGTCGCGCTCGCAGGCGATGCCCTGGTCGTCGCTCGCCGCGATGCGATCGTGCGATTCGACGAGCACGCATTGCACGCCGGCCGCGACCTCGATCACAAGCAGCGGCGCCTCGACCGCGCTGCGCGGCTGGCGGCGCAACTGGAGCCAGACCGTCTCGCGATGCCGCGCCGCACCCGCTTCGCCGCCGATGCGCACGCGAAGCCCCTGGCGGCACAGCGCGCGATGTGCCCAGGCGAGCGGCGCCGCATCGTCGGCGTCGACCCCGTCGCCGGGCTGCACGAGGCCGGCGAACAGCTCGGCGCGCTGGTCCGGATCGGCCGCATCGAGCCAGCGCGCCTCGACGCGCCCCGGCGGCTTCTGGCCGAGCGGATGCAGCGTCCAGCCGGCACCCGCGAGCGGCGATGCGTCGCACGCCTGCTCGCAGCCGGCATCGGCTTCGCCGAGCCAGACCTCGGCCGCGGGCGGCGGCAGGTGGCGGAAGTCCTCCGCGTTGCGCGCGATCCAGCCCAGCCTCGCGATCCGCTCGCGGGCAAAAAGTGCATCGGCGCGTGCGCTGTCCATCGTCATCATGCCTTCACAGTCGTTGCCGGGTGCCCGTTCAGGCCACCGCCGGTTCGCCGGCGCGCGCAAAGCCGGTGCGCGCGATATCGTGCGCGAGCGAAAGGCCCCCGGTCTCGGCGATGCAGCCTTCATGCAGGCGCAGCACGGCGTCGGGGGCGAGCGATTCGATCATCTGCAGATAGTGCGAGACGACGACGAATGCCGTGCCCTTCGCGCGCAGTTCCTGGACCAGCGCGACGACGGCGCGCACGCCGTCGATATCCATGCCGGAGTCGATCTCGTCGAGCACCGCCAGCCTGGGCGCGAGCAGCGCCATCTGCATCAGCTCGTTGCGCTTGCGCTCGCCGCCCGAGAAGCCGTCGTTCACCGGCCGGTTGAGCATCGCCTCGGGCAGCCCGAGGCGCTTGGCGGCGTCGCGCGCGCCGCCGAGGAAGTCGAACGCGTCGAGCGCCGTCTCGCCGCGCGACTCGCGTACCGCGTTGACCGCGCTGCGGATGAAGAGGTTGTTCTTCACGCCCGGAATGTCCGGCGGCGACTGGAACGACAGGAAGAAGCCGGCGCGCGCGCGTTCCTGCGCGTACATCGCGAGCAGATCCTTGCCGTCGAAGCGCGCCTCGCCGCCCATCACGCGGTAGCGCGGATGGCCGGCGAGCGTCAGGCCGAGCGTGCTCTTGCCGCTGCCGTTGGCGCCCATCAGCACGAACAGCGCGCCGGCCGGCACGTCCAGCGTGACCGACTTCAGCACGGTGTGCTCGCCGACGTCGACGCGCAGATCGCGCACGTGCAGCAAGGGATCGGTGGTCTTCATCGTTCGTCCTCGTTCCTCGACTTGCGCGGCGTTCAGCCGACGGCCCCTTCGAGCGATACGGCAAGCAGCGCCTTCGCCTCGAGCGCGAATTCCATCGGCAGCTCCTCGAGCACCGCCTGGCAAAAGCCGCCGACGATCAGCGCGGTCGCTTCTTCCGGATCGATGCCGCGCGCCTGGCAATAGAAGAGCCGCTCCTCGGAGATTCGGGTCGTCGTCGCCTCGTGCTCGACGACGGCGTCGTCGCGCGCCGTCTCGACATACGGGAAGGTGTGGGCGCCGCACTGCGCGCCGATCAGCAGCGAATCGCATTGCGTGTGGTTGCGCGCACCGGCCGCCGTCGGCGCCATGCGCACAAGGCCGCGATAGCTGTTCTGCGCGTGGCCGGCGCTGATCCCCTTCGAGACGATCCGGCTGCTCGTATTGCGGCCGAGATGGATCATCTTGGTGCCGGTGTCGGCCTGCTGGTAGTGGTTCGATACCGCGATCGAATAGAACTCGCCCTTCGCGTCGTCGCCGCGCAGGACGACGCTCGGGTATTTCCAGGTGATCGCGCTGCCGGTCTCGATCTGCGTCCACGCGATGTGCGAGCGCTTGCCGGCACACAGGCCGCGCTTGGTGACGAAGTTGTAGATGCCGCCGCGCCCGTTCTCGTCGCCGGGGTACCAGTTCTGCACCGTCGAGTATTTGATGTAGGCATCCTCGTGCGCGACGAGTTCGACGACCGCGGCGTGGAGCTGGTTCTCGTCGCGCTGCGGCGCGGTGCAGCCTTCGAGATAGCTGACGTGGCTGCCGGGCTCGGCGATGATCAACGTGCGTTCGAACTGCCCGGTATTGCGCGCATTGATGCGGAAATACGACGACAGCTCCATCGGGCAGCGCACGCCCTCGGGGATGTAGACGAACGAGCCGTCGGAAAAAACCGCCGAATTGAGCGCGGCGTAGAAGTTGTCGCCCTGCGGCACGACGCTGCCGAGGTAGCGCTCGATCAGTTCCGGATGGTTTTCCACCGCGTGCGAGAACGAGCAGAAGATGACGCCGACGGCGGCGAGCTGTTCGCGAAACGTCGTCCCGACCGAGACCGAATCGAATACCGCGTCGACCGCGACGCCGGCCAGCCGGGCGCGCTCGTGCAGCGGCACGTTGAGCTTCTCGTAGGTTTCGAGCAGCTTGGGGTCGACCTCGGCCAGGCTCTTGGGCCCGTCCTTCAGCGACTTCGGCGCCGAGTAGTAGCACAGCGCCTGGAAGTCGATCGGCGCGATGCGCAGCTTGCCCCACGCGGGAAGCGGCATCTTCTGCCAGCGCTCGAAGGCGGCGAGGCGCCATTTCAGGAGGAACTCGGGTTCGCGCTTGCGCTTGGAGATCGCACGCACGATATCCTCGTCCAGGCCCGGCGGCAGCGAGTCGGACTCGACATCGGTGACGAAGCCGTGCCGATAGGGTTGCTGCAGCGCCTGCGTGAGCGGCGCGGCCTGTTCTATGGCGCTCATGCCCAGGCTCCGGTTCGTTGCGTCGGCTCGACGCGCAGCGCCGCGCCGCCTGGAGTTTCGGCAGATCGGACAGCGGCGGGCAGGATTCTCATGCGAGTGCAGATTTATAGATGTAAATGGTATGCATGTTTGGCTGCATCACCAAGCCAGCATACAAAAACCGCACATCCGGCGTGGCGATTATCGGCCAGACGCCGCGCCGGGGTTCAGGGCGTCGATCGGGCGCGGGCCGGCGCGGCCGACGGCACGAAGGCGTCGGTGAAGCAAAAGCCCTCGCCCAGTCCCTGCTCGATGAAGGCCGGCACCGCCGCCTCGACCATCTTGACCGATCCGCAGACGTAGACCTCGTGTTGGCGCAGATCGGGGAAGTCGGCCAGCATCGCCTCGTGGACGAGCCCGGTGCGCCCGCTCCAGTGGCCCTGCGGATCGGGCTCCGAGAGGACCGGAACGAAGCGGAAGCACGAATGCTCGCGCTGCCACTGCTCGGCGAGCGCGATCGCGTACAGGTCATCCTGCTTGCGAACACCCCAGTAGAGCCACATCGGCCGCGTCAGGCCGCGCGCGAAGGCGTCCTCGACGATGCTCTTGATCGGCGCAAAGCCGGTCGCCCCGGCAACGAAGAGGATCGGATGCGCGCTGTCACTGAGCGTGAAGTGGCCGAGCGGGCCCTCGATGCGCAGCGTGTCGCCGACCTTCATCGAGGTGAATACGGCGCCGGTGAAGCGTCCGCCCGGAATGCGCCGCACGTGCAGTTCGATCTGGCCCTGCTGCTGCGGCGGATTGGCGAACGAGAACGCGCGCCGCTGGCCATCCTCGAGCACGACATTGAGGTACTGGCCGGCCTTGAAGTCGATCTTCTCGCCTTGCGGCAGCGAAAGCATGAGCCGGATCACCTCGGGCGCGAGGTGCTCGATGCTGTCGACGCGGGCGGAGTATTCGTGCACCGCCTTGAGCGCGGACCGGGCATCGGCCTCGACTTCGATGACGACGTCGGAGAGCGCCGACGCGCAGCACATCAACGCCTGGCCGCGCGCACGCGCGGAATCGGGCAGCGCGGCCGGCTGGTAGGGCCCGTGATCGACCGTGCCGTGCAGCACGGTGCACAGGCACACGCCGCAGCCGCCGTTGCGGCACTCGTAGGGAAGCTCCAGGCCATGGCGCAATCCGGCGTCGAGCAGCGTCTCGCCGCTGCGCACCGGCAGCGGCTCGGTATTGCCGCTGGCGTGGTGGACTTCGAGTTGAAACGCCTGCGAGCGCTTGCGGCCGAACCGCGGCGGGAGCCACGGCAGCGCGGCCAGTACCGCGGTCGAGCCGACGAGAAGCGCCCAGACCTGGCCGATCGGCCAGATCGAGACGAGCGGCAGCACGGCAAGATAGAACCAGTCGAAGTGCAGCGTCGTCACCGCCACGCCCAGATCGGCCGCCCCGCCCTGGCTCAGCACCGGACGCAGCGCCGACAGCAGCAGCAGCGTCACGATCACGCTCGTCATGATCGGGCGCGGCGGATTGGTGCGCGCCTTGGGCACGCGCTGGACGTGAACCCATTGCAGCAGCAGCAGCACGAGCGAGATGCCGATATGCATGAACGCGAGCAGCGAGAAGAAGCGGTCGTTCACGCTGTCGGGATAGATGAAGTTGCGCATCAGCGTGCCGCCGAAGCCGGGCAACCAGTCGAACCATTCGAAGGCGGCGACGATCGTGTACTGCGCGAGGTGGTCCCAGGGCAGCATGAAGCCGGTGATGCCCGCCGAGTAGACGAGCCAGATCAGCACCACGCCCGTCACCCACGAGAACCAGCGGAAACCGCGAAAGCGGTCGAACGCGAAATGGCGCACCATGTGGATCAGCATCGTGACGACGAAGGCGTCCGACGCATAGCGGTGGATGCTGCGCAGCACGCCGCCGGCGAACCACTGACCGTGCGTCAGGCCATCGACCGAGGCGTAGGCGTCGGCGACGCCGGTCTCGAAGAAGGCGTACAGGTAGAGCCCCGTGGCGGCGATGACCCAGAACAGGAAGAAGCTGATCGCGCCGAGGTGGTAGAGCGGATTGAGCCGGTCGCCGAAGGCGGCGTTGAAGACCGCCTCGACCCGCATGAATAGCCATTGCAGGCCGCGTTGCAGAGCTTTGAGCATCAGTAACCCCGGATCCGGCAGTTGGACGCGCCCGAGCGGGCCGCCCTCGGGTGCGATAGCAAGGCGCAAACCGCAGCGATAGCACCCGCTATCGCGAGGATTTGCAACGCCGCGAGCGGACTCGAGGGCGGCTCGATCGGGTGCGTAGCGCTGTCACCCGGGCGATGGGCGTGGTCGTGGGAACGAATGACGGCAGGCATGGACATTTCCATCGAGAACGCAGCGGTCAGCTGCCGGACCCGGGGTCGGTCCTGCGCCGCAGCGCGCCGATGACGACGACGACGAACAGCAGGCCGCCGACGATGGCTATCAGGCCGCCGAGCCCCATCAGCCCCATGCCGGCGATCTCGGCGCTGCTGCGCAGCACCTGCTCGGCGCCGGCGACCTTGCGCTGCACCCCGTAGCCGCCCGACCAGACGAGGCCGACGATGTGCAGCAGTTGCCCGAAGCCGTAGAGCGCCGGCTGCCACGTCGCCATCCGGCCCTGCGGCGCGCCGTAGCCCATGCGCGGCAGCAGGTGGTAGACAAGGCCCATCAGCGCGAGCGTGACGCCGACGATGCAGCCGTGATAGTGCGCCGGAATGCGCACGTTGCTGCCGCTGATGAAGATGCCGATCACGCCGCCGGCGCCAAACAGCAGGACCGATGCGACGAGCGCCGAGCGCAGCGGCCGCGCCTGTTGCGTCGGCGCAGGTGCCGCAACGAGCGCAGCGACGACGGCGAGCGCGATCGGCACGATTGCAACCCCGCCGCCCAGGCGCATTGCCCAGGTCAGCGCGTCGCGGTGCTCGACCGACGCGATATCGTGCGCCAGGTAGGCATAGGGCGTGACGAAGACGCTGACGAGGGCGAGCACGAACATCAGCAGCGTGACGCGCGGGCTGAGCGCGACGCGCGCGCCCGACGCTCCGGCAAGCCAGAGCCAGGCGACGAGCATCAGCAGCGTCCACGTGAACTGCAGCGCGTGGCCGCCACCCCAGAACAGGATCTCGTAGTACGCCCGCCCCTCGAGCGTGCGGGGCAGGACGGCGAACGACCAGCCGAAGGCGAGCAGCGCGACCGCGGTCGCGACGACGCTTGCATTGAGCCCGAAGCGCAGCGCGCCGCCGCCGTCGAAGCTCGCCCCCAGCCGCGGCGCGAGCCACAGCGAGCGCAGCACGAGCAGCGCGACGCCCGCGGCGAACAGCAGCAGCCCGCCGAGGAACGGCGCGCCGTCGAGCACCGGGATGTAGTTGGCCATCACCGCCTCGCCGCTGCCGACGAAGGGCGCCAGCGCCATCGCGAGCGCACCGGCCGCGGCCAGGCCGAGCGCGGCCCAAGCCAGGGCCAGCGCGCGCGGGACGCTGATCAGGCTCCACAGCAGGCCGGCGACGGCGATGAACCAGACAAGAACCGAAAGATCGACGTGCACGACGAGCGCGACACGAAAGAAGTCGGCGCTCGGCAGCAGCTTGTTGACCCCGGGCGTGCGCGCCAGCACGAGCAGGATCGAGAAGACACCCGACAGCACGAGCGCCGCCAGGCCGAGGGCGAGCCAGCCGCGCGCCAGATCGCGGCGGGCGTCGGCCGGCACAGCAAGCGTGTACTCGGCGTCGTTGCGCGCCTGCGGCAGCGCTGCCGCGCCCGCGCCGGACGGGACGGCAGAGGGCGACAGCTGCGCGCTCATCGGAAGGTGATCCCGCCGCGCTGCGGATCGAAATCGATCACCAGGATCTGTGCCGGCGCGAGCGTGACCGTCTTCTCGCTCTGGTAGTCGAACCCGTCCTTGCGCGCGTTGTCGTTGAGCCGCACCGCGATCTGGTGCGTGCCAGCCTGCACCGTCATGCGCCGGTAGACCGACGAGGCGCCGTCGCGCGACAGTCCCGAGGGCTGCGCGACATGGCGGATCGCCGGCTTGCCGTCGATATCGACCTCGACGACGACCGGCGAGCGCTCGCGCCCGCACTTCATCGGCGTGCGCATGTTGGGCGGCAGCTTGGCCAGTTCCTCCGGTGTCAGTTTGCGGCACTCGTCGACGCGCTGCGCGGCGTGCGTGAAGCTGAGCTTGATCAGGGCCTCGTCGTCGGCCAGATGGCGGTACGTCGGCCAATGCGAGAAGACGCCGATGATGAGCGCGAAGACGCCATACAGCAGGGCCTGGCCGACCCAGGAGAAGCGCTTGCGCGCTGGAGTTTCATCCATACCGAAGTTTCGCATGTGAAGACCGCGCGGCGCTCGATACCCGCAGTCGGAGTACGGCAAGTGCCGCGCGGACGGCGGCCTCGTCGCCGGCGTCGGCCCAGACCATCGCCACCCGTTCGGCCGGCACCGAACGGCGCAGATGCGGCTCGCGCAGACCGAGCAGGCGCTCACGCGTCCAGCGCTGGCCGAGGCGGAAGGTGCAGCCGCCCTCGCTGCAGCCCGTGACGAGCACGCCATCGGCGCCGCCGCGCAAGGCATATTCGACGAACGAAGGCGGCAGCATGCCGGTGCAGATCAGGCTGAACGCAGCGACGCCGTCGCCGGCAAGCGATTCGACGCGCGCGCCGTGATCGCAGCCGATGACGACGAGCCTCGGGCGATCGCCCGGCATGCGTGCAAGCGCCGCTTCCACGCGCTCGCGCAGGTCGTTGATCGGCGACTGCGGCATGTCGATGCCGGTGACGAGCGCGGCGCCCTTGCGAAACGGCGTAGAAGACGGGCAGGCGCCGACGCAGATGCCGCAGCTCGCGCACAGGTCGGCGTCGACCTGCGCCATCTGGCGCCCGATGCGACCGTTCGGGTGCGCGACCATCGTGATCGCCGTATACGGGCAGTCCTCGAAGCAGCGCCGGCAGCCGTTGCAGTTGGCGGGGTCGACGACCGCCACCGGCGCTCGGGCCGGCTGCGGCAGGAAGGGCAGCGCGAAGAGCGCGACCAGCGTGCCCGCGAGGAGCAGCCACACCGCGCCCGCCGAAGTCGCGTAGACGAGCGGATGGATGAAGAGCAGCCACCAGTCGAGCGCGAGCGTCGCCGGCGCGACCGAGAGGTCGGCCGGGCCCTGGCTCTGCACCGGCAGCACGAGCGCCACCGCGACGAGCGCCGCCGCGGCCCCGATCGCGAGCCGCCGCGGCGGAAAGGCCTCGGCACGCGCCAGGCGCTGGATGTGAAACCACATCGCGAAGACGATGAACAGTGCCACCCCGAGGTGGACGAAGATGAAGAGCGAGAACAGCCGGTCGCTGACACTGCCTGCGCCGATGAAGTTGCGCGTCAGCGGCGAGCCGAAGAACGGCAGCCAGTCGAGGAATTCGGCGGTCGCGATCGCCGAGAACTGGCCGAGCTTGTCCCAGTTCAGCCAGAAGCCGCCGATCGCGGCGGCGAATGCGAGCGGCAGCAGCGGCACGCCGGTCAGCCACGAGAACCGGCGAACACCGCTGTAGCGGCCGAGCAGCCATTCGCGCAGCAGGTGCGCGAGCATGGTAACGACGAATGCATCGGCCGCATAGCGGTGCAGGCTGCGCAGCCAGCCGCCGAGAAACCATTGCTCGCGCGAGAGGCCGTCGATCGAGACGTAGGCGCCGGTGGCCGAGGTATCGAGCACGGCATAGAGGTAGATGCCGCTCACCGCGAGCAGCCAGAAGCACAGGAATGCAAGGGCGCCGAGGTGTCGCAGCGGATTGAGCGCACCGCCGCCGACGACGCGGTCGAGTGCGGTCTCGGCGCGCTGCCACAGCGCGCCGCAACGCTCGCGCAAATTCATCCCTCGGCGCTCGCGCGCGGCGGCAGCGGACTGCTGGGCGCCGGCTTCTGCGCCGCGCCCTGCGCGCGCCGCAGGCGTCGGCTGGCGCGCAATTCGCCGACGAAGAACCAGAGCATCGCGATGACGAAGGTGACGCCGCCGGCGATCTCGAACGCGAGCGCGTAGCTGACGCGATACTCGCCGGTCGCCGGGTCATAGATCGAGCACAGGATGCGCACGCGGTCGACGAGGTCGGCCAGGTCGAGCTGCTGCGGCAGCGGCTGGTTGCGCAACAGCTGGCGGATCGGCTCGGCGAGCTGGTCGGCGCTGAAGGCTTCGCCGTAGACCTGGCGGTAGATGCGGCCCTCGGCGTCCACCACCGTCACCTGCAGCAGATGGTCGAAGCCCGACTGGGTCGGTGCGTAGGCGAATCCGAAGTCGCGCGTGAGCGCCTCCACCGCCGACGCGTGCGGGCTCAGGAACTCCCAGTTCGCAAAATCGATGCGCTGCTGCGCGGCAAAGGCCTTCATCGATGCCGGCGAATCCGCCGGCAGGTTGAAGCCGATGCTGACGATATTGAACTGCCGCGGGTCCATGCTGCGGCCCATGCCTTCGATCGCCGCGGCGATCGCGCGCGTGCTCGTCGGGCAGACCTGGAAGCACCCGGTGTACATGAAATTCACGAGCAGCGGCTTGCCGCGGTAGTCGGCCAGGCGCACCGGCTTGCCGGCGCGATCGAGCAGCGTGTAGTCGCCGATCTTGCTGCCGATCGCGCCCTGGCTGATGCGCAGCGCCTCGGCCGGATCGAGCGTGGCGCGCGAGACGGGCGCCTCGTGCGCAGCCGCATTGGCGACAAACCCGGCCAGACAGATTCCGAGCAGGGTCAGGAAACTCCGGAAACCGCGGGCGGCAGGCCTGTGCATGCCGCAAATCCTAGCGCAATACGCCGTCGAGGCTCGCTCCGGCCAGCACCAGACTGAGTTGAAGCAGCGATGCGAAGAAGGAACCCATCGCGGTCTTGCGGCTCGGCCGGCGCGCCAGCAGCCAGGACTTGTGCAGGAACACCGCGCCGCCGATCGCCGCGCAGGCGAAGTACCAGACACCGGCGCCGAAGAAGACCGGGAGCAAGGACGCGGACACGAGTGCAACCGTGCTCCAGAAGACGGCCCGCGCCGCGCGCGGCGTACCGACGACGACCGGCAGCATCGGCACGCCCGCTGCCGCATAGTCGTCCACGTTGGCGATCGCGAGACTCCAGAAGTGCGGCGGCGTCCACAGGAAGAGCACGAGCGCGAGCAGCAGCGGCAGCGCGCCTATCGCAGGGTCGACCGCGGCGGCGCCGGCAAGCACTGCGAAGCTGCCGGCAAGGCCGCCGACGACGATATTGAGCCAGCTGCGCCGCTTCAGCCACACGGTATAGACGACCGCGTAGAAGAAGGCGCCAAGGAAGACATAGAGCGCGGACCAGGCGTTGAGCGCCCACCACGCCGCGCCGACCGACAACGCGAGCAGCGCAGCGATCACGACCAGCCAGAGCGGCGTATGCGGCAGCGCGCCGGTGACGAAGGCGCGCTTGCGGGTGCGCGCCATCAGCCGATCGGATTCGGCCTCGACATACTGGTTGAATGCGCCCGCGCTCGCCGACGCCACCATCACCGACACCGCGAGCACGAGCACCTGCGCCAGACTCGGCGCCGGCCCCGGCGTGAAGGCAAAGCCGACGAGAGCGGTCAGCATGATCATCACGCCGATCCGCAGCTTGAACAGCCCCAGCACGTCGCGCGCAAGCCGGGCCGGCGTGCGGGGAGTGAGTGCCAGGGCCGTCGTCATCGCCGCGCCCCGGTCAGGACAGGCCCCAGATCTGGGACAGGTACTTCCAGTTGATGAAGTAGTACAGCACGAAGGCGACGAAGAACACCATCGTCAGCACGAAGGTGCCGGGGGCGACGAAGCCGGCCGAACCGTAGCTCTGCATCGCGACCGTCGGCGCCGCGCGCGCGAGGCGCACCGGCTTGGCGCTCGTCGCGCCGCCTTCGAGCTTCTTGCCCCACAGCAGCGAGCCGACCGTGATGTAGATGTAGATCGCGCCGCCGAAGATCGCCGCGATCCCGCCGATGCCGACCATCCCCATCATCAGGTAGGCCGCACCGGGCCACTCGTAGGCCATCGGCGCGCCGGCGAAGGCCATGTCCCAGTGCCGGCGGGCGACGCCGAGCGTGCCGGCACCCATCATCACGAGGCAGAAGAAGTACATCGAGAAACCGAAGATGTACGGCTGCAGCCTGGCGAGCCCCGGGTTGATCATCTCGCGGCGGAACAGCACCGGGATCAGGTAGTAGGTCAGCGCCATGAACGACAGCGTCGTGCCGACCACGACCGTGGCGTGGAAGTGACCCGGCACGTAGATCGTGTTGTGGATGATCATGTTGAGCTGCTCGGTGCCCATCATCACGCCGGTGATGCCGCCCAGGAAGCCGAAGCCGACGATCGCGATGAATACGCCCGAGAAGGTCGGGTTGCCCCACGGCGCCTTGCGCAGCCACTCGAAGAGGCCCTTGTTGTAGCCCTTGGCGCGCTGTGCGACTTCCATCGCCCCCGGCACGCTCAGCGCGTGGATCATCGACGCGAGCACCGCGAAATACATGAAGTAGCTCGTGTTGACGACCTTCCACGACGTGCTGACGCCCGGATCGGCGAGGATATGGTGCGCGCTGGCGAGCTGCAGGAAGACGATGTAGAGCAGGAAGGCGCCACGGCTCACGCGCTCGGACATCGGCTTGGCGCCGAATGCGATCGCCGCCACGAGGTACCAGATCGAGATGTGCGCAGCGACGTTGATCTGCTGCGACGAGTGGCCGAATGCCCACCAGATGACGCGATAGGCGAGCGGGTCCACTTCCTTGACGAGTCCGATCGACATCAGCCAGGTCGGAATCAGGATCATCGCGCCCGAGACGATCGTGAAGACGGCGATGATCGCCGCCGTCGTCGCGCCGAACGTGACGAGCGGCACCGAGCCATCGTAGGTGTTGTCGCGCTTGGCGACGACCAGCGTGCCGAAGAAGACGAAGCACGCGATCAGCGCGCCGACCGCGAACAAGATGAGGCCGAGATAGAAGCTCTGGTCGGCCATCATCGGCACGTAGCTCGTCATCATCACGCTCGAGCTGCCTTCGTAGACGGCGTAGTTGTTGACGATGGCGCCGATCACCATCAGCGCGAACGCGAGCCAGGCGATCTTCGGTGTCGCGAGCCGGCAGCGCAGCAGCACCGACGAGCAGAAGTACAGCACCGCGACCTCGAAGAAGATGATCCAGAAGATCAGCATGTTGATGCCGTGCGCGGTAAGCACCTGATAGAAGGTGCTGGCCTCGAGCCAGTGAATGGCGGGCCAGCGCGTCAGCACGACGCCGATCGCGAGAATGCCGCCGATCAGCAGGCACACGACGGCGACGAACGCGTTGGCGAAGATCAGCTTTTCCGCCTGAGCCTCGAACTGCAGGCCCGACCTGGGGCAGGTCCGGTACGTGATGGCGCTGGACATTTGTGCTCCTCCGTTATTTCACGTACATGTGGCCAACCATCGTGTGATGGTTGATGCCGCAGAACTCGTTGCACACGATCGAGAACTGGCCGGACTGGTTCGGCGTGACGTTGACGACATGCTCGAAGCCGGGAACGACCTGGATGTTGATATTGGTCGGCTGCAACGAGAAGCCGTGGTTGTAGTCGAGCGACGAAAGATGCAACCGGTAGGTCTTGCCCTTCTCGAGCTCGATGATCGGCCACCAGCTCCACAGCCGCGCGACGAGATAGACGTCGCCTCCCGGCGGCGGCGCGACGACCGGAATCTTCTCGTCCGTCTCGGTGCGCACCGTGTACTTTTCGGCCACCGCCTGCGCCTTGGCGACGAAGGCATCGGGCGTCGTGCGGTAGGTTTCGGTGGAGAGGTTCTGCCTTCCGTAGATGTGCCAGCCGACCATCATGAAGAACATCACCATGCACCACGCGAAGGCGATCGCGATCCAGGTGCCTTCGACCCGGTCCAACGGGTGCTTCCACCACAGTCTCTCTGCCGGGGGCAGCATTGCGCTCATGTCGGATTCCTTTTGATTGGAAGGGAGAGGTCGGCGTCGCGCACGTTCACTTCGCCATCGGGATGGTGAAGATGTCGATCAGGCCCCACGCGATATACAGCACCATCGGCACCATGACACCGATGAACAACAGCAGGAACGGGTTGTCGAGCAGCTGCTGCAACCAGGGCACGGGTTCGTTGTCGTCGTGGTTCGAGCTCATCAATGTCCTCCTTCGGTCGTGGTCCGGCGCATGAAGCAATCCGGCGGCATTCTGCTGGCGGCGCCGTCAACTTGATTTGACCCAGCACAAGAACGCGGAAATTGCCGGCCGGCATCCGGGCGCCTCCTAGGGATGACCACTACGTCGCGCGTTGCGCCGGAATCACACCCGACAATCGCTCGACACCTTCGATCCGAAACCGCAATGAAGCGAACGCACGCGCATCCCGTTGACCGTCCCTCGAGCGCCGCTCGGCGGCCGCAGCGGCGGTGCAAGACTCCGTCCTTTCCGGCCGCGCGGAGGGTTTGACGTGGCCTCACCCGACCGCAGCCGCACGCTGTTGCGCCGCATGGCGCTGCTGCTCACCGTGCTCGTGCTCGCGATCACGAGCCTGAGCGCCTACATCCGGCTGTCGCGCGCCGGCCTGTCGTGCGCCGACTGGCCGCAGTGCTACGGCGAGCGCCTGCGCCAGGCACAGCAGGGTCTCGCATCGACGGCCGGCGACAGCGACGCGGTCGCCGCCGCGCGCTTCGCGCATCGCATCGTCGCCAGCGCCGCCCTGCTGATCATCGTGGCGATGGTCGTCGTGTGCTTTTCCGCGCGCCCGGTGCGCTGGGCGCAGGGCGGCGCCGCGCTGGCGCTGCTCGCGCTCGCACTCGGCCTCGCCGTGCTCGGGCGATGGTCGAGCGATGCGCGTGTGCCGGCGGTCGCGCTCGGCAATCTGCTCGGCGGCTTCGCGATGCTGGCGCTCTGCTCGCGGCTGGTGCTGCCTGCCGGCGCAGCGCTCGCGCCCATCGTGCGCGTCTGGGCGCTGCTGTGCGTGCTGCTGCTTGCAGCGCAGATCGCGCTCGGAGGACTCGTCAGTGCAAGCTTTGCAGCGACGAGCTGCGGCGGCTTTGCCGATTGCCTGTCGGCGGCGCGCGGCCTGCCGTGGAGCGCGCTCGACCCCTGGCGTGAGCCGGCGCTCGGCGGCGCGCCGCCGGTGAATCCGTCGGGCGCGCTGGCCCAGGTGCTGCATCGCATCGGCGCTCTCGCGTTGCTGGTCGCCATCGCGCCCCTCGCGCTCGCGGCCTGGCGCCATCGACGCCGGCTGGCCGGCGCGCTGCTGCTGGCGCTGCTGGCGTGCACGATCGGGCTTGGCATCGCGATGGCCAGCGCTGGCCCGACGCTTGCGATGGCGCTCGCTCACAACCTCGCGGCCGCCTTGCTGCTGACGACGCTGTTCGAGTTGTCGCGCGGGCCGGCGACCGCCGATCAGCGTTGACGCAGATCATGGCCACTACAATTTCCGGGTTCGATCGTCATGGAGAGGAACGATGGCGCCGCGCCCGTTCGATGTGCCTGGATTCTTGTCGGTGCTGCCACTCTTCAACGACCTCAGCCCCGAGGAGCTGACGCAGATCGCGCAAGGCTGCGCGCTGCGGCGAGTGGCGCGCGGCGAGATCCTGTATCGGGTCGGCGATCCGTGCGATGAGTTTCACGTCGTCGTCACCGGCCAGATCAAGCTATTCCTGCTCTCGCCCTCGGGCCAGGAGAAGGTCGTCGAGCTCATCGGCGCCGGCCAGAGCTTCGCCGAGGCGGTCATGTTCAGCGACCGGCCCTATATCCTGAACGCGCAGTCGCTCACCGACTCGCTTGTGCTGACGGTATCCAGGCAGGCGGTGCTCGCCGGCATCGAGCGCGATCACCGCTTCGCGCTGCGCATGATCGCCGGCCTCGCGCGGCGCCTGCACGGACTCGTCAACGACGTCGAGGCCTATTCGCTGCACTCCGGGCTGCAGCGCGTGATCGGCTTCCTGTTGCGCGACCAGACGCTCGAGGACGGCGAAGCGGGCGTGGTGCGAACCGTCTCGCTGCCGGTCAGCAAGGCGACGATCGCGTCGCGCCTGTCGCTCACGCCGGAATATTTCTCGCGCGTGCTGCACGAACTCGAGGCGCGCGGCCTGATCGAGATCGACCGCCGAGACATCCGCATCCTCGACCCCAAGCGGCTGTACGAATACCACGTCGCGGCGGCCTGAGTGGCGGCCTGACGGCGCGCCGCTCAGGCGCCGGCCATCGCCTCGCCGAGGCGAATCGCGCGCCCCGGCGCCCAGGCCGGGTTGAACTTCAGGCCCGGCCCCGCGACCGGCAGCAGCACGACGACCGTCGATCCGAGCAGGAAGCGGCCCATCTCGTCGCCCTGCTTCAGCCGGATATCCTGCTCGTGGTAGCGCCATTCGCGCGTGCGCCCGACGCGCGGCGGGTTGACGACGCCGTGCCAGACGGTCGCCATGCTGCCGACGATCGTCGCGCCGACCAGGACGACGACGAACGGCCCGCGCCCGCCTTCGAAGACGCAGACGACGCGCTCGTTGCGCGCGAAGAGCCCCGGCACGCCGCGCGCGGTGACGGGGTTCACCGAGAACAGCGCGCCCGGCACGTGGATCATGCGAACGAGCCGGCCGTCGCACGGCATGTGGATGCGGTGATAGTCCTTCGGGCTCAGGTAGAGCGTCGCGAAGTGGCCGTCTTCGAACGGCGCGGCCAGCGCCGCATCGCCACCGACGAGCGCGACGGCCGAATAGCGATGCCCCTTCGCCTGGAAGATCTGCCCTCGCTCGATCGCACCGAACTGGCTGATTGCGCCGTCGACCGGGCTGACGAATTCGGCGTCGGCGAGCGGTCGCGCGCCACTTTTTAGCGCGCGGGTGAAAAAGTCGTTGAAGCTCGCATAGTGCGAGATGTCGCTGTCGGCGGCCTCGCTCATGTCGACGCCGTAGCGGCGCACGAACCAGGCGATCAGGCGCGTCGTCTTCGCGCCGCGCTGCGCATTCGCCACCCGCCCGGCGAACGCCGTCATCGCCTGCTTGGGCAGGATGTACTGCGGTGCGACGGCAAGGCGGTCTGACATGCGGCAACAGGCTTCGAAGGGCGGCGGATTGTAGCGACGCGCGCCCGCGAACCGGGCGCGGCGCGGCGCCCGGGCGGGGCCGCGCGCGGGCGTGCCGCGACCCGCCGCGGCGCCGTTGCCGCGCCCGTGCCGGCGCCGGCCGGCTCCTATAATCGCGCTTTACCACCACGGCATTTCGCAACGGACTGCCGCACGCAATGACCAAATTCGTCTTTGTCACCGGCGGTGTGGTGTCCTCGCTGGGCAAGGGCATCGCGGCTGCGTCGCTGGCCGCCATCCTCGAATCGCGCGGCCTGAAGGTCACCCTCCTCAAGCTCGACCCCTACATCAACGTCGATCCGGGAACGATGTCGCCGTTCCAGCACGGCGAGGTCTTCGTCACCGACGACGGCGCCGAGACGGATCTCGACCTCGGCCACTACGAGCGCTTCATCACGACGCGGATGAAGCGCAGCAACAACTTCACGACCGGCCAGATCTACGACAGCGTGATCCGCAAGGAGCGGCGCGGCGAATATCTCGGCAAGACGGTGCAGGTGATCCCGCATGTGACGAACGAGATCCAGGAGTTCATCAAGCGCGGCGCCGGCGTCGGCACGCCGCAGGAGATGGATATCGCGATCGTCGAGATCGGCGGCACGGTGGGCGACATCGAATCGCTGCCCTTCCTCGAGGCGGTGCGCCAGATGAGCCTGAAGATGGGCCCGGCGAATTCCGCCTTCGTCCACCTCACGCTCGTGCCGTGGATCGCCGCCGCCGGCGAGCTCAAGACCAAGCCGACGCAGCACAGCGTGCAGAAGCTGCGCGAGATCGGCATCATGCCCGACGCCCTGCTGTGCCGCGCCGACCGGCCGATCCCGGACGACGAGCGCGCCAAGATCTCGCTCTTCGCCAATGTGCCCGAGTTCGGCGTCATCTCGGTGTGGGACGCCGATACGATCTACAAGGTGCCGCGCATGCTGCACTCGCAGGGCCTGGACGAACTGATCTGCGCCAAGCTGCATGTCCACACCAAGCCGGCCAACCTGTCGCGCTGGGACAACCTCGTGCACGAAGTCGAGCACCCGCAGCACGAGGTGCGGATCGCGATGTGCGGCAAGTACACCGATTTGTCGGACTCGTACAAGTCGCTCAACGAGGCGCTGCGCCACGCCGGCATCCACAACCATGCGCGGGTCAGGATCGAATATGTCGATTCCGAGGATCTGAACGCCGGCAATCTGGCCAACCTCGAACGCTTCGACGCCATCCTCGTCCCCGGCGGCTTCGGCAAGCGCGGTGTCGAGGGCAAGATCCACGCCGTCCAGTACGCGCGCGAACACAAGATCCCCTATCTGGGCATCTGCCTCGGGATGCAGGTCGCGACGATCGAGTACGCGCGCAACAAGGCCGGCCTCGCGGGCGCGAACAGCACCGAGTTCGACCCCGCGACGCCGCACCCGGTGATCGCGCTGATCGAGGAGTGGCAGGACGCCGACGGCTCGATCCAGAAGCGCCATGCGCAGTCCGACCTCGGCGGCACGATGCGCCTCGGATCGCAGAGCTCGGACGTGAGGCCAGGCACCCTCGCGCACCAGATCTACGGCGACGTCGTCACCGAGCGGCATCGCCACCGCTACGAGGCGAATGTCAACTACCTCGACCGGCTGACCGAGGCCGGGCTCGTGATCTCGGCGATCACCCAGCGCGACAAGCTGACCGAGATCATCGAACTGCCGCAAAGCGTGCACCCCTGGTTCATGGGCGTGCAGTTCCACCCCGAGTTCAAATCGACGCCCTGGGGCAGCCATCCACTCTTCAAGTCCTTCATCGCCGCCGCGCTCGCGCGCCAAGCCGAACACGCGAAGGACGCGGTGGCGTGAAACTCTGCAGCTTTCAAGTCGGCCTGGATCGGCCCTTCTTCCTGATCGCCGGCCCGTGCGTCGTCGAATCCGAAGCGCTGCAGATCGACGTCGCCGGCACGCTGAAGGAGATCACCGCGAGCCTCTCCATCCCCTTCATCTTCAAATCGAGCTACGACAAGGCGAACCGATCCAGCGGCACGTCGTTTCGCGGGCCGGGCATGGACAAGGGGCTCGAGATCCTGGCCAAGGTCCGGCGCGAGCTGAACGTGCCGGTGCTCACCGATGTCCACGCCGAGTCGGAGATCGAAGCCGTCGCCCGCGTCGTCGACGTGCTGCAGACGCCGGCCTTCCTGTGCCGGCAGACGGACTTCATCCGCGCCGTCGCGCAGTCGGGCAAGCCGGTCAATATCAAGAAGGGCCAGTTCCTCGCCCCGGGCGACATGAAGAACGTGATCCGGAAGGCGCGCGACGCGGCGCGTGAGAAGGGGCTGGACGAAGACCGCTTCATGGCCTGCGAACGCGGCGTGAGCTTCGGCTACAACAACCTCGTCTCCGACATGCGCAGCCTCGCGATCATGCGCGAGACCGGCGCGCCGGTCGTCTTCGACGCGACCCATTCGGTGCAGCTACCCGGCGGCCAGGGCACGAGCAGCGGCGGTCAGCGCGAGTTCGTGCCGGTGCTTGCGCGCGCCGCGGTCGCGGCCGGCATCGCGGGCCTCTTCATGGAGACGCACCCCGATCCGGCGCACGCGTTGAGCGACGGGCCGAATGCGGTGCCGCTCAGGCACATGCGCGCGCTGCTCGAGTCGCTGATCGATCTTGACCGCGCCGTCAAGTCGCGCCCGCTGCTCGAAGACGACTTCGGCTGTTGAAGCCGCCTCGACCGACGCGCCGATCTGCCTGTCCCTTGGTCTTGCCGATCATTCCTGCCGAAAGGAGTCCACGCCATGCCTGCCGCCTACATGATCGTGACGATGCACATCACCGACCCCGAGCGCTACAAGCAATATATGGCCGAGGCGCAGGTGGCCGTGAAGGCCGCGGGCGGCGACTATCTGGTGCGCGGCGGGCGCCACGAAACGCTGGAGGGCAATTCGCACCCGCACCGCGTCGCGATCCTGCGCTTCCCGAGCTATGAAGCGGCGAAGGCCTTCTACGACGACCCCGCCGAATACGCACGCATCCGCAAGCTGCGCGCCGGCGCGACCGAATATTTCGACGCCGTGCTCGTCGAAGGTGTCGCCGCCCCCGTCGTCTGACGCGCGCCAACCATTCAATCCATCAAGTCATCAAGGAGCCCCATGAGCGCCATCGTCGATATCGTCGGCCGAGAGATTCTGGACAGCCGCGGCAACCCCACCGTCGAATGCGACGTGCTGCTCGAGAGCGGCACGATGGGCCGCGCCGCCGTGCCGTCCGGCGCATCGACCGGCTCGCGCGAGGCGATCGAGCTGCGCGACGGCGACAAGGCGCGCTACCTCGGCAAGGGCGTGCTGAAGGCGGTCGAGCACATCAATACCGAGATCAGCGAATCGGTGCTCGGCCTGGACGCGAGCGAGCAGGCCTTCCTCGACCGCACGCTGATCGACCTCGACGGCACCGAAAACAAGAGCCGGCTCGGCGCGAATGCGACGCTTGCCGTCAGCATGGCCGTCGCCCGCGCCGCGGCCGAGGAGTCGGGCCTGCCGCTGTACCGCTATTTCGGCGGCTCGGGCGGCATGCAGATGCCGGTGCCGATGATGAACGTCATCAACGGCGGCGCGCACGCGAACAACAACCTCGACCTGCAGGAGTTCATGATCCTGCCGGTCGGCGCGCCGAGCTTTCGCGAGGCGGTGCGCTACGGCGCCGAGGTCTTCCACGCGCTCAAGAAGATCATCGGCGACAAGGGCATGAGCACCGCGGTCGGCGACGAAGGCGGCTTCGCGCCGAGCGTCGCGAGCCACGAGGCGGCGATCCAGCTCATCCTCGAAGCGATCGACAAGGCCGGCTATACGGCCGGCACGCAGGTCGCGATCGGCCTCGACTGCGCGGCGAGCGAGTTCTACAAGGAAGGCAAATACGCGCTCGACGGCGAGGGCCTGAGCCTCAGCCCCGCCGAATGGACCGACATCCTCGCCACCTGGGTCGACAAGTACCCGATCATCAGCATCGAGGACGGCATGGCCGAGAGCGACTGGGACGGCTGGAAGCACCTGCACGACCGCCTCGGCGACAAGGTGCAGCTCGTCGGCGACGACCTGTTCGTGACGAATACGAAGATCCTGAAGGAAGGCATCGCCAAGCGCGTCGCCAACTCGATCCTCATCAAGATCAACCAGATCGGCACGCTGACCGAGACCTTCGCCGCGATCGAGATGGCCAAGCGCGCCGGCTGGACCGCCGTCATCAGCCACCGTTCGGGCGAGACCGAGGACTCGACGATCGCCGACATCGCCGTCGGCAGCAACGCCGGCCAGATCAAGACCGGCTCGATGTCGCGCTCCGACCGCATCGCCAAGTACAACCAGCTGCTGCGCATCGAGGAAGACCTCGGCGACGTCGCGAGCTACCCCGGCCGCGACGCGTTCTACAACCTGCGCTGACCGCGCCGGCCGGCGCGTGCGGGGACTTGGGGCGCTACGACGGGTCGGGCCTCTCGCGCCAAGACGAACGACTTCGACGCAACGCCGAGAACCGCCTTTGGATTGACTTCAGCAATGGCCAGCAGGGTACGCGCCCCGCTCGGCTGCTTGCGGCCCTTCTCCCAGCCTTGCAGAGTGCGGACCGTCACACCAGGCAGGGTGGCGAACTGCACAAGCGAAAGTCCGGTCTTCTGGCGGGCATCGATGACCGGGGAGGAAACGACGCGGGTTCGGCAAGGACAATCTCACCTTCGGCCGTGCGCATGAAGTAGATGACTCGGACCCCGATCTTGACCGGCAGCGGCATGCTCAGCCGTTGCCTGGAAGAAAGCGAAGCAGGTAGCAGGTCTTCGAGCGTGACGAACTCTCCGCGCTCGATCTCGGCCAAGTCCCTGTATAGAGCTAGGCCGCGCCGGGTGATACCAGCGGGAACGCTGCAGGATCACGCAGGGACTCGACCGAGAGATCGACGTCGAGCATGGGCCAGTACAGGTGGTTTTCCGTGGGGCGCTCGACGGTGGATATCTGCTCGACCGTAGCGCTCTTGAACCAGGGGAACTGCGAGTACGGCACAGGAAGCTCCTCAGTGCCCAACAAGACCCAGAACCCGTGCGGGGAGATGTTCGTGACCTCAACGTCCAAAGTGGTGGCGCCAAGCATGCTCGATCTCCGAGAGGTGCGCTACGACCACGGCCTGCGCTTGCCGCAACTGTGTGGGCGATAGCCCGATGTTCACCGCCAAGTGTACGTGCGGCGCAAGCCAGAACTTGGCCTCACCGTCAGGGTGCGCGACGTGCACATGTACGCGCGCCTCCTCTCGCGAGAAGAAGAACAGCCTGAACTGCCCATCGCGAACGATCGTTGGCGCCATGATCGCATGGTAGCCGAGGGGTTGTTCGCGCGGCCTGACGGCATGAGGACACAAGGAGGCGGGCCCGCTTCTACTTCGTCCTCGCTGGCGCAGTCGCTGATGGCACAGCATCAGCGGGGACGATGCGCTCCATTGCCGCGGCGAGAAAGTCGATGCAGGCTCGAACCCGTGGAGCCAGCTCGCTCCTGTGTGGGTAGACCGCGTGCAACGGTGCGGCGGGGATCGCGTGCGCGGGAAGAACGCGCAGAAGTCGACCGAAGTCGAGGTCATCGCTGACGTCCCAGATCGACTTGATCGCGATTCCATGGCCACCGATCGCCCAGCCTTGAATGACATCGCCATCGTTCGAACTGAGGTGCGGCGTGATTCGCACCGAGAACGAACCCAGGCGCCATTGCACGACACCCAATGCTCCGTTCCACAGGCACTTGTGATGAGCGAGGTCCTGCGGGCTGGTTGGAGATCCATGCTTCCTCAGGTACTCGGGCGAGGCGCACAGCACCCGGTAGTTGGTCGCCAGGGGTCGGGACACGAACGACGAGTCATCCAGTGCGCCCAAGCGCACCGCCACGTCCATTCCCGACGCCACCAGGTCGAGCACGACGTCGGTGAGATCGAGCTGAACCTGGATCTCCGGATGCAAGTCCGCGAACCGAGCGAGCAGAGGAGCGATGTGTCTTCGGCCGACCTGATTAGAAACCTGCCTCAGCATGCTCCCTGATCACCGTTGCCTTGATCGGC
>OEIU01000124.1_pt1 | contig 77625 bp, 82 predicted proteins | sample 1539221 | NCBI WGS metagenome assembly OEIU01 (sample SAMN03792071, study PRJEB22550) | activated sludge metagenome | feature: wastewater treatment plant; material: activated sludge; isolation source: Wastewater treatment plant of a petroleum refinery complex | place: Argentina: Zarate | collected...
GGCTAGAAAACCGGCGGAAAAACCATATTTAAACCGGAGCGCCGCCGCATATTGGCAAGGCCAATCCTCTTCACCGAGCCCGAACCGACCCCAAATCCCGCCACTTTGAAGTTCCTTCCCGGACGTGAAGTTGCGGGCTCGCGTCTCGCCGAATTCCGTTCGCTTGCCGAGGCGCAGCAGTCGCCGCTCGCAACCGCGCTCTTCTCGGTCGACGGCGTCTCGCAGGTTTTTCTCGGCAGCGACTTCGTCTCCGTGACCAAAACCGCCGGGGAGTGGCAGCATCTCAAGCCGAGCATCCTCGGCGTGATCATGGAGCATTTCGTATCGGGCGCGCCCGTCTTCGCCGACGACGGACACGGCGCGGCCGACGACGATGAATTTTTCGACGCTGCGGATTCCGATACGGTCGAACAGATCAAGGAGCTTCTGGAGACGCGCGTGCGGCCTGCCGTCGCCGGCGACGGCGGCGATATCCGGTTTCGCGGGTTCAAGGACGGCGTCGTCTATCTCGCGATGAAGGGCGCCTGCTCGGGCTGCCCGTCGTCGACGGCGACGCTGAAGCACGGCATCCAGAACCTGCTCAAGCATTTCCTGCCCGACGTTCGCGCGGTGGAGCAGATCTGACCGCCGCGTTGATCCCCGGTCGGTTTAGCGCCACCATGGCGATATGAAGATTCTCGCTATCGATACGTCGCTCGGGGCGGCGTCCGCGTGCCTTTTCGACAGCGCCGCCAGCGATGTCCTGGCGCGCGAGACGATCTGGCTGGAGCGCGGGCACGATCAGGCGATCATTCCTCTCATCGACCGGGTCGTCGCGCAGGGCGGCGGTCGCGGTTCGATCGAACGAATCGCCGTCACCGTCGGACCGGGCTCCTTCACGGGCATCAGGGTCGGCATTTCCGCGGCGCGCGCCATCGGATTCGCGACAGGCGCGCCGGTCGTCGGCGTCTCGTCGCTCGCCGCCTTCGTTGCGCCGATCCTGCTCGATCGCGGCGACGGCGTTGCTGCGGCGGCGATCGATGCGCGGCATGGGCGGATATATGTCGTCGCCTTCGCCGGCGGCGCGCAGATCATTCCCCCACGCGTCGCAGCGCCGCGCGAGGCGGTGCGCGCCATGGGCTCAGGCCCGTTGCGCCTCGTCGGCTCCGGCGCCACGGCGCTGGCCATCGAAGCCTGGTCGATGGGCGTGGCGGCCGAACTCGTGTCGGACGCAAAAGCGCCCGATATCGCCCTGGTGGCCCGGCTCGGCGCGGCGGCCGACCCCGCGTCCGCGCCGCCGCGGCCGCTCTATCTCAAGGCGCCCGACGTCACGCCGCAGGCGTCGTTGGCGATTCCGGCCGCATGAAATGGAACGGCCCGGCGGCGGTTCGAGCGACCTGTCGACCCCTCTCCGCGCCGGCCGCCGCTCGCTGCGCAAGCCTTCATGCCCAGGCGTTCACCCATTCCTGGCCAGCGACGGAATTCGAACGGCTGCTGACCGATCCATCTGTCGTCGCAGACGGCGTCGCAGACGACGCGGCCATACGCGGTTTCGTGCTGTCGCGCCGCGCGGCCGACGAGGCGGAAATCCTGACGATCGTCGTCGAACCTGCGGCGCGACAGGCCGGTCTCGCAACAAGGCTCCTCAGTCATCATGTCGCGCGGCTCGCAGGCCTTGGGGTTTCGAGCCTTTTTCTCGAGGTGGACGAATCAAACGGGCCCGCGCTTGCCCTCTATCGACGGCTTGGCTTCTTCCAGGTCGGCAAGCGGCGAGCCTATTATTCGAAATCGGACGGCTCGAGAGCCAATGCCTTGATTTTGAAATTGACTCTGTAGGCGCGCCCGTCAAACGGCAGTCATGAATCGTCGGCAGGGCTGGAGCATGGCGGCAATCAGGCTCATAAGTCTCGGCTTTCTCATCGTCCTGGCGGCGGCGCTCGGTCTTCCGCTGTGGATCGCGCCGGCGCGTGTGGCGCGTCCGGCGGCGCGGATTTTGCGCAGGAACCTTTGTCGCGCGGCCTGCCGCGCGCTTGGCATCGCCATCGAGTTCGAAGGTTCGTTCCCGTCCGGCGCACCCGTTCTCCTTGTCGCAAATCATATTTCCTGGACTGACGTGCTCGCGTTGGGAAGCCTCTCGCCGATCTTGTTCGTGGCCCGGCACGACCTGGCGAACTGGCCCGTCCTGGGGGCGCTGGCGCGCGCCTATGACACGCTGTTCGTCGACCGCGGGCGTAAGCGGCTGATTCCGCAGGTCAACCGGCAAATCGCCGAGAAACTGGAGGCGTCCGAGATTGTCGCCCTGTTTCCCGAAGCGACGACCGGCGACGGCACTCGACTCAAGAAATTTCACAGTTCGCACCTCGCTGCCGCCCGGGATTTGCTCAAGCGGCGCGACGACATTCAAGCGGTCCTGGTGACGCCCGCGTCGATCGCCTATACGCGTCGGACGGGCCTGCCGCTCGGGAAAAACGGACGGGCCGCCGTCGCCTGGTACGGCGATACGGACTTCGTTCCCCATTTGCTCGATCTCGCCCGAAGCGGCCCGACGCATTGCAGGATCCGGTTTCTGGCCCCGATCCGCTTCGATCGCGGCACGGACCGCAAAACCGCGACCCGCGACGCGGCGGAGGCGATCCGGATAGCCTTTCTCGGCCAGGTCATGGAAGTCGCCCCGGAGACGGCGGCAGCTTATGTTCTTTCGCGCGGACAGGTCGTATAAGCGTCCGGTGGCCGCGCGCTGTCGCGGCGCAACACGGGGAACGGAAAGGCGTGACTGAAGGTTCGAAGGCGCTGGGAGGCGGCTACGTCAAGTCCTACGGCTGCCAGATGAACGTCTACGACTCGTCCCGGATCGCCGGGCTCCTGGAGGGACAGGGCCATAGCGCCGTCGACACGCCCGCCGCGGCCGATGTGATCGTGCTCAATACATGCCACATTCGCGAAAAGGCCGCCGACAAGGTCTTTTCCGAGTTGGGCCAGATCAGGCGGATCAAGGCCGAGCGCGCCAAGCAGGACCGTCCGTTGCTGATCGGCGTCGCCGGATGCGTCGCGCAGGCCGAGGGAGCGGAAATTCTCCGTCGCGAGGCCGCCGTCGATTTCGTCCTCGGTCCGCAGGCCTACCACCGTTTGCCCGAGGCGCTCGAAAAGGCGCGGCGGGGCGGGCGCCCGCTTTTTATCGATTTCGAGGCGGACGAGAAGTTTCGTGACCTCCGACGGCCAGCGGGCGAAGCGGACCGTGGCCGGATTTCGGCTTTCGTCACGATTCAGGAAGGCTGCGACAAGTTTTGCAGCTTCTGCGTGGTTCCCTATACGCGCGGCGCGGAAGTCTCGCGATCTGCGCCGGACATCGTCACGGAGGTGGAGCGCATAGCCTCGGCCGGCGTGAAAGACGTCACGCTGCTCGGCCAGAATGTGAACGGCTATCGCTGGGAGGGCGGCGACGGCGTCTGGACGCTGGCGCGACTGTTCGCGCGGCTTTCCGAGATTACCGATCTCGTGCGGCTGCGCTATACGACGAGCCATCCGCTGGACATGAGCGACGAGCTGATCGCCGCCCATCGCGACCTGCCGAAGGTCATGCCTTACCTGCACCTGCCGGTTCAGAGCGGATCGGATTCCATCCTGCGCGCGATGAACCGGAGACATACCGCGCGCGACTATCTGACGCTCATCGACAAGATTCGAACGGCGCGTCCTGACATCGCCCTTTCGTCCGACTTCATCGTCGGGTTTCCGGGGGAAACGGACGAGGATTTCCGCGATACGATCCGGCTCGTCGAAGAGGTTGGGTTTGCCAGCGCCTTTTCCTTCAAATATTCCAGGCGTCCCGGCACGCCCGGCGCCGAGCTCGCTAATCAGGTCGCAGAGCCGGCCAAGAAGGAGCGACTGGCCCAGCTTCAGGAGCTGCTCGAGCGGCAATCTATCGCGTTCAATTCGAACTGCGTCGGTCGCACGCTCGACGTTTTGTTCGAAAAGCCCGGGCGGCACGCCGGGCAGGCCGTCGGCCGCTCCCCCTATCTTCAGAGCGTTCAGGTCGACGCAACGCCGGAATTGATCGGGTCCGTCGCGCCGGTGCGAATCGAGCGGCGGGGACCTCACTCGCTTTTCGGCGCGCTCGAAACACACCAGTCGGGGGAGACGCGCGTTTGAACGGAAGAAGCGGCGCGGGACCGCGCAAGGAATGCGAGCCGTTGAGAAGTGTTTCCACAGAAACCGACACGGAAATCACGCTGACGTTCGGCGACAATCGTCACGCTTCGACCGTGTTCGGTCAATATGACCACAACCTCGCCAAGATCGAACGCCGGCTTGGGGTCGTCGCGGCAGCGAACGGAAATCACGTGACGCTCAAGGGCCCTGCATCCAACATCGATCAGGCGCGCCGCACGCTCGAGCGGCTTTACGCGCGCGCAGCGGCCGGACATGCGATCTCGCTCGGCGAGGTCGACGGCGCCCTGGAAGAGACGTCGCTTCAGGGTTCCCTTTTCCCGGACGATGCGGCTTCGGAGCCGCAGGGTTTCGAAGAAATCCGCACGCGAAAACGGCCGAGTGTTCGCGCGCGGACGGGCACACAGAGCGCCTACTTGCGCGCGCTGAAAAAGTTCGAACTGGTTTTTGCCGAAGGTCCGGCGGGCACGGGCAAAACCTGGCTTGCCGTCGGACATGCCGTTTCGTTGCTCGAACAGGGCGCGGTCGAACGGATCATCCTGTCGCGACCCGCCGTGGAGGCCGGCGAGCGGCTCGGCTTCCTGCCGGGCGACATGCGCGAGAAAGTCGATCCCTATCTGCGCCCCATCTACGACGCGCTGCATGATTTCATGGACGCGCGCATGGTGGAGCGCGGGATGCAGACCGGCATGATCGAGGTCGCCCCGCTCGCCTTCATGCGCGGACGCACGCTGGCCAACGCCTGCGTGCTGCTCGACGAGGCGCAGAATGCGACGACCATGCAGATGAAAATGTTCCTGACGCGGCTGGGCGAAGGATCGCGCATGATCGTCAATGGCGATCCTTCGCAGACCGATTTGCCGGCGGGCCAGAAATCCGGATTGAGCCAGGCGGTCAGCCTCCTGAGCAAGGTCGAGGGCGTAGGGCATGTGAAATTCCTCGAAGGCGACGTCGTGCGTCACGATCTCGTCCGGCGCATCGTCGACGCCTATTCCAGGGCGGAACGCGATCAGGCGGGGATTGCAACGGAACGCAAATGAGCGTGCAGGCCGAAATCGTGGTCGCATCGCCGCTTTGGCCGCAAGCAGAGGCCGAAGAGACGGTTCGACGAGCCATCGCGGCATCGGAGGCTCTGTTTGAACCGACCGAGGCCGAAGTCAGCGTCCTTCTGTGCGACGATGCGGAAATTCGTCGATTGAACGCGCAGTGGCGACAGAAGGATTCCGCGACAAACGTCCTTTCATTTCCATCGGCCGCACAGCACGCCGGCGAGCGACATTTGGGCGACATCGCCATCGCATTCGAGACCTTGCAACGCGAGGCGGCGGACGAAGGCAAGGTGTTTTCGCACCATCTCGCGCATCTGACCGTGCACGGCTATCTGCATCTCCTCGGGTTCGACCATGAGTCGGACGAAGAGGCCGAAGAGATGGAAGGGCTGGAACGCGAGATCCTGGCCGGGCTCGGCATAGGCGATCCCTATTGCGTTCAACCCGGAGATCGACTGGCGACCCGATGAGCGACGCACGACGAGAGAACGATGTTCACGGGCGAACCACGTTGCTGGATCGCATGCGCAATCTCCTCGGACTTTCCTCGGCGTCGCTGCGCGACGACATCGAGGATGCGCTGGAACAACCGGAAAACGCTGACGATTTTTCGCCGCAAGAGCGAGTCATCTTGCGCAACGTGCTCGAGCTGCACGAGCATCGCGTCCGCGACATCATGATCCCGCGCGCCGATATCGTCGCGGTCTCGATCACCGCAACACTCGCGGAAGTCCTCACGATCTTTCGAACCGCCGGTCATTCCCGGGTGCCGGTACACGGCGAGACGCTCGACGATCCGCGCGGCATGATCCATATCCGCGACTTCGTCGACTATCTGGCCGGCGCGGTCGAGTTGGGCATGCGCCGCCGCAGGCGCGCGCCGACGGAGCTCGAGGTCGAGCCCGACGCTTCGAGCGACAAGCGCAGCCAAAGACTTGCGGCGGTAGGAGCGCTGGATCTCTCAGCGCCGCTCACGCAATCCGGCGTGATCCGTCCGGTCCTGTTCGTGCCGCCATCCATGCCGGCGCTGGATCTTCTGGTGAAAATGCAGGCCAGCCGGACGCATATGGCTCTGGTGATCGACGAATACGGCGGAACCGAAGGACTGGTCTCGATCGAAGATGTGGTCGAGATGATCGTCGGCGACATCGAAGACGAGCATGATTTCGAGGAAGAGCCCCGGATCGACCAGATCGGCGACCGCGAATTTCTGGTGGACGCCCGCGCGGACCTTTCTGTCGTGTCCGAGCGGATCGGCGTCGACCTCTCGAAGATCGGCGAGTCCGACGATGTAGATACGATCGGCGGCCTGATCGCCTCCGCGGCAGGCCGCGTGCCCGCGCGCGGCGAAATCATCCGGCTCGACAAGCATGGGGTCGAGTTCGAAATTGTCGACGCCGACCCACGACGGATCACGCGCCTTCGGATACGGTTGGTCGATTCCGATTCGAAGTCGGCGGGGGACGCCGCGCCGACTTGAGACCAGGGAAAAGGTCTGGCGCGATGACGCCTCGTTTCAATCGGCCGGCTCCGGCAAAGCGGGGCCGCGCAAGCGCTTCCGGCCGCCGTCTCGCGACATGAGCCGACTCGCTCATTTCATCATGCTGGCGGACGGCTGGCGCCGCTATGCGCTCGCCTTCGCAGCCGGGGCGGTCGGCGCGCTCGCCATGCCGCCGATCGGATTCCTTCCAGGCCTCGTCATTACAATGACCATTGCGGTCTGGTTGCTGGACGGGTGCGGAGCCAAGGGCGGCCCCGGTCTTTTCTGGCCGAGGCTTCGCGCTGCGGCGACGGCCGGCTGGTTTCTCGGATTCGGATATTTCATCGGCGGGCTTTACTGGCTCGGCGCGGCGTTCCTCGTGGAGCCCGAACGATTCGCGTGGGCGCTGCCGCTCGGCGTTCTTGGGCTTCCCGCGGCGCTCGCGATCTTCCCGGCGATCGGTTTCGCGCTGGCGCTTCTGCTTTGGACTCCCGGAGCGGCGCGCATTCTTGCGCTGGCCTTCGGACTCGGTCTGTCGGAACTGGCGCGCGGCTATCTGTTCACCGGCTTTCCCTGGAACGATTTCGGGATGGCGTTCGGTCAGTTTGCGCCGCTGGCGCAAGGCGCTTCGCTGGTCGGGCTGCATGGGCTGACTCCGATCGTGATCGCGCTCTGCGCCGCGCCGGCGACGCTCGCCGACGCTTCCGCCCGCCGGGCGCGCATCGCGCCGGTCACCTTTGCGGCGATCGCTTTCCTGATTGTCGCAGGCTTCGGCGCCATGCGGCTGCGCGCGGGCGCGGTCGAATCGACGCCCAACGTCCGTTTGCGCATCATGCAGCCAAATTTGCCGCAGGACGCCAAATTCCGCCCGGCCGCCGGACCGGAAATTCTCCGTCGCTATCTCGACCTCTCGGATCGATCGACGTCGCCGACCGTCGCGGGCCTGGTCAACGTCACTCATCTCATCTGGCCGGAATCGGCGTTTCCGTTCGTGTTGAGCCGGGAGCCGCAAGCGCTCAGCATGATCGCATCGATCCTGGGCGGCCACACGATCCTTCTGACCGGCGCCATACGATTGGACGGCGTGCGCGGCGATGAACGCGCGTACAATTCGCTGCTGGCCATCGACGGGACCGGCGCAATCGTCGGCAGCGCCGACAAGGTCCATCTGGTTCCCTTCGGCGAATACCTTCCCGCGGGCGGCTTTCTCCGCGCGATCGGCTTGCGGCAGTTCATCGCTCTGCCGGGCGGTTTTACCGCCGGCGCGGCGCGGCGCATGATGTCCGTGCCGCGATTGCCGCCCTTTCAGCCCCTGATCTGCTACGAGGCGATCTTTCCCGGCGAGGTGACGCCGGATTCCGCATCGGCCGGCGCAACAGAGCGGCCTGCGTTCCTGCTCAACGTGACCAATGACGGTTGGTTCGGCCTGACATCCGGTCCGTATCAGCATATGGCGCAGGCGCGCCTGCGCTCGATCGAGGAAGGTCTTCCACTCGTGCGCGCCGCAAACACCGGCATTTCGGCGGTCGTGGACCCCTATGGCCGGGTCGAGAAGGAATTGCCGCTCGGCGTCGAGGGAATTCTCGACAGTTCGCTTCCCAAGCCGATCGAGCCGACATTCTTCAGCCGTCATCCGATTGCGCCGGTCGCAGCGGTCTATTTCATGCTCTTGCTCGCTTCTCTTGCCGGACGCCGCCGGATGTGACCTCTTGCGGCATGCGAAGGCCAATGGACCAGACGATGAGCGCCGATCAACAGCCTACCGTCATCGATACACACGTCGGAAACAGGATCCGGCTTCGGCGCTCGTTCCTGCGGATCAGCCAGGAGAAGCTCGGGGAGCATCTCGGCGTATCGTTTCAGCAAATCCAGAAATACGAGAAGGGCTCGAACCGGATCGGCGCCGGACAGCTTTTCCAGATCGCCAAGTTTCTCAAGGTTGATCCTGCTTACTTCTACGAGGGGCTTCCGGCGGCTAAAGCCGCAGATTCCGGGTTTTCGGAGCGTCAGAGCGACATGCCTACGGCCGGAATCGAGGACACGACGGACGGAATCGCGCTCAACCGCGCGTTTGCCCGCATCAAAAGCTCCAAACTCCGACGCAAACTCATTGATCTCGTCACGACGATCGCGGATTCCGATCGAAGCTGAATCGTTCGGCAAAACGAACGAAACCGGCCAAGTCGCTTGACGAAACGAACGCGGACTGCCAGAAGGCGCCAGCTTTTGGCCGCCGGCGCGGCCGCATGACATCCAGGAGGGTGGCTTGGCCCGCAAGAATTATCTGTTCACCAGCGAATCGGTTTCGGAAGGTCATCCGGACAAGGTCTGCGACCGTATTTCCGACGAGGTCGTGGACCTCTTCTTCTCGCGCGGCGCCGCCGCAGGCATCGACCCCTATCAGATCCGCGTGGCCTGCGAGACGCTCGCGACGACCAATCGCGTCGTGATCGCCGGCGAAGTTCGCGGCCCGAAGATTTCCAATGCCGAGATCGAGGACGTCGCCCGGAAGGCGATCAAGGCGATCGGCTACGAACAGGACGGCTTCCACTGGAAGAACGCGCAAGTCGAAGTTCTGCTGCACGCCCAGTCGGCCGACATCGCCCAGGGCGTCGACGCCGCCGGCAACAAGGACGAGGGCGCGGGCGACCAGGGCATCATGTTCGGCTACGCCTGCCGCGAGACGCCCGACCTCATGCCCGCGCCGCTGCAATATGCGCAGAAGATCCTTCACGCGCTGGCGCAGGCGCGTCATTCCGGCGCGCAGCCCAAGCTCGGCCCGGACGCCAAGAGCCAGGTGACCGTCCGCTACGAGGACGGCAAGCCTGTCGGCGTGTCGCAGATCGTGGTGTCGCATCAGCATGTCGACGAAAGCCTGTCGTCAAGCGACGTCCGCGCGATCGTCGAGCCCTTCGTTCTCAAGGCGCTGCCGGAAGGCTGGGTCGACGCCTCGACCGTCTGGCACATCAATCCGACCGGCAAGTTCTACATCGGCGGTCCGGACGGCGACTGCGGCTTGACGGGCCGCAAGATCATCGTCGACACCTACGGCGGCGCGGCTCCGCACGGCGGCGGCGCCTTTTCGGGCAAGGACCCGACGAAGGTCGACCGTTCCGCGGCCTATGCCGCGCGTTATCTCGCCAAGAACGTCGTCGCGGCAGGTCTGGCCGACCGCTGCACGCTGCAGCTCTCCTATGCGATCGGCGTCGCCGAGCCGTTGTCGATCTATGCCGACCTCCACGACACCGGCCAGGTCGACGAAGGCAAGCTGGAACAGGTGCTGATGCAGGCGATGAAGCTGTCGCCGCGCGGCATCCGCGAGCATCTCCAGCTCAACCGTCCGATCTACGCACGCACTTCGGCCTACGGCCATTTCGGGCGCCAGCCAGACGCCGACGGCGGCTTCTCCTGGGAGCGAACCGATCTTGCCGACAAGCTGAAGGCCTACTTCGCGTAAAAGTCGGGATAGTCGACCGCTTGCACAAACTGTACGGCCGCCGAAAGGGCAAGAAACTTCGCCAGCGCCAGGACGGGCTGATGGCGGACTTTCTCCCGTCGGTGGCCGTCGATCTTTCCGGCGACCTTTCGCTCGATGCGCTGTTTCCATTTGCGCCAACGGAACTGCGACTCGAGATCGGGTTCGGCGACGGAGAACGTCTCATCGAACAGGCGTCGGAGCATCCAGAGATCGCATTTCTCGGGTGCGAGCCGTTCCTGAACGGCGTCGCGAAGGCGGTCGCCGCGATCAGCGACCGCGGTCTGACCAACATTCGCATTCACAGCGGCGACGCGCGCGATCTGCTGAAAACTCTGCCGCCGAACTCTCTCGACCGGATCGAACTTCTCTACCCCGATCCCTGGCCGAAACGCCGTCATCACAAGCGGCGGATCGTGTCGGACGAATTTCTCAAGGCCGCCGCCCGCGTCCTGAAGAGCGGATGCGAGCTGCGTTTTGCAACCGATATCGACGATTATTGCGCCTGGACGCTTCGATATCTGCAACGCTCGACAGATTTCGACTGGTCTGCGTCGCAGCCCGGCGATTGGCTGACGCCATGGGAAGGCTGGTCGCCGACGCGCTACGAGCATAAGGCGCGGCGCGAGGGCCGTCCGTCCGCCTATCTGACATTCGTCAGAAGATAGCGGGCTTCGCCGGTCCGCCGCGCCCCTTGGCGCCATATCGATAGAGATCGAGCCCGTGCGCCTTCAGCCAGGCCTCCGCCGCGTCGGTTTCGGCGCAAATCGAGCGGCATAGCTTCCAGAAGCGCGCCGAATGGTTCATGTGCGCGAGATGGCAGACCTCGTGCGCCGCCAGATAGGTCAGCACATCGCTCGGCGCGAGGATCAGCCGCCACGAGAAATTGAGCGCCCCGGCGGCCGAGCACGAGCCCCACCGGGTCGTGGTGTCCTTCAACGTGATCGGCGGCGTCGGCTTGCCGATCGCCTCGGCATAGCGACGAACCGCAGCCGCCAGTTCGGCTTTCGCCTGCGCCTTCAGCCAGTCCTGCACACGCCGTTCCGTGTGCGCGGCATCGCCCGCGACGTAGAGCTTGCGTTCGCTGCTGTCATCATGCGCGAGCCAGACGACGCCGCGCGATCCCGCCGCGTGAACGATACGCGTTGGCGCGCCTCGCAACGGAAAGATCGCGCCGTCGACGAAACGCACTTGTTGCGGAAGTTTGCGCAAACGAACGCCGACCCAGGCCGCATTGCGTTCGGCGAATTCAGCAGCGTCCTTGAGCGAAGCGCGACGCGGCATGGTGAGCACGGCGTCCCGTGTCGCGCCGCGCACGCGCAGGATGAAGCGGCGAGCCGTATCCGCCCGGCGCAACTGGACCTTGTAGGTCTCGCCGTCATGCCGGAGTTCGATCACGCCGCCTTTGGAGCTCGCGTCATCGGTTCTTCGAAAAAGCCGCATCGTCCGATCTTAATCAGGAGAAGCGCGAGTCGCTACGCCGCAAAAGTTGCAGTTTGCATCGGCGATATCGCATACCTCCTGAGTCAACGCTGACAGCTACGGCAAAAAAATGTCGAGCGTCCCGACTGCACGATCCTTTCGATCGCGCCATCGCATCCACGCTTCGGGCAAGCCGCTCCTTCGCGATCGTAGACTCTGAACGAATGCTGGAAATAGCCGGGCCTGCCGTCGGCGCCTGAGAAATCGCGCAGCGATGAGCCGCCGGCTTTGATCGCATCCATCAGAACATCGTGAATCGCTTTCGCCAGCCGGGCGCGGGCATCGCGCGCAAATCTGTCGGGGCCGCATATTGCGCCGGCGGCGCGCAACGGCGAAAGGCCGGCGCGGTGCAAGGCCTCGCAGACATAGATATTGCCGAGGCCCGCGATGCGCTTCTGATCGAGAAGCGCCGCCTTGAGGCTCGTCTGCGCGCCGTCGAACAATCGCGCAAGGCTCGTCGCTTCCAGTCGCGGCTCGAGCGGCTCCAGCCCGATTCTCGCCATGCGGGGATGACGATCGAGTTCATTGGCGCCCGTGACAAACATGAACCCGAAGCGCCGCGGGTCGTTGTAGACGACGCGCGCGCCGTCGGACATTTCAAAAACCACATGATCATGCGCGGCAAGTCGCGGAATTTCACGGTAGAGCGCCGCGGATTCGACCGCTGACCCGCCGGCTTCGACGCGGAACGATCCGCTCATGCCGAGATGCGCGACGAGCACGTCGCCGCCAGACAGCCTCAGAAGCAGATATTTGGCGCGCCTGTCGATGGCTTCGACGACATGTCGCTCGATCCTCTTCCTGAAGTCGGGCTGGAAAGCAAACCGCAGATCGGCCCGGTTCAGGACCACTCGCAAGACGGTCCGACCCACCATGGCGCGGGCGAGCCCCCGTCGGGTCGTTTCCACTTCCGGCAATTCCGGCATTCGGCGGTTCCTGTGCGGCGATTAACCTTCGGTCGCCCGCGGCGGCGGGCCGCGTAGATATAGCGGCCGGGACACGGTATTGTCCCGCGCGACAGGAACATCTCGAAAGCATGACCATGAGTTCCCGGCAAGCCGACCAGGACGGCGCAGATTTCGGCTTCGAGCGCGTGCCGCTCGGCGCGAAGCAGTCGCTCGTCGACGACGTCTTTCACAAGGTCGCGGAGCGCTATGACCTCATGAACGACCTGATGTCGGCAGGGCTGCATCGGGAATGGAAGAACGTCTTCGTCGCCATGATGCATCCCGCGCGGTCGCGCGACTGGCGGCATATCGACGTCGCCGGCGGAACGGGGGACATTTCATTCCGCATCGCGGAGCAGGGCCTGCCTAACGCTCATTCGACCGTAGTCGACATCAATGCCGACATGCTGGCGGTCTGCCGCCGCCGCGCCGAAGAGCTCGGCTATTCCGACCGCCTCGACACAATCGAGGCCAATGCTGAAGAACTGCCGTTCCCCGACGGCAGTTTCGACGTCTACACGATCGCCTTCGGCATCAGGAACGTGCCGCGCATCCCGAAGGCGCTCGCCGAAGCGCGCCGCGTGCTCAGGAAGGGCGGCCGTTTCCTCTGCCTCGAATTTTCGCAGGTCGACCTGCCGCTCGTCGAGCGCATCTACGATCAATATTCCTTCCGCCTCGTGCCGAAGCTCGGCGAGATGGTGACCGGCGATGCGCATCCCTATCGCTATCTGGTCGAATCGATCCGCAAGTTTCCGAAGGCCGAAGAATTCCGGGACATGATCGCCGCAGCCGGATTTCGTCGCGCCTCGTTCGAACGCCTCACCGGCGGCGTGGTCGCTATTCACAGCGGCTGGAATCTCTGACCTCGAGGCGGCGGCGCTTGATTTCGGACTTTCTGCATATCCTACGGCTGGCGCGCGCCGGGTATATTCTGGGGCGCGAAGGCGTTTTTCTGGACGTCGACGCCGCGATGGTTCCGCCGGCGGCGCAACCGGCTTTTTTTCTGTTCCGCAGGATTGCGCGTTCGGACGCCGGAAGCCGTTCGGGCTCGCTCGCGCGCGCGATGGCGCGGCTCGGTCCGTCCTACGTCAAGCTCGGCCAGTTCCTGGCCACCCGACCCGACATCGTCGGCATGGCGACCGCGCGCAGTCTGGAGCAGCTTCAGGATCGCATGGAGCCGTTCGCGCAGGCGGACGCGATTTCCGCCGTCGAGCGAACGCTCGGCCAGCCGCTTTCGGAACTCTATTCGGAATTCGGCCCGCCCGTGGCGGCCGCGTCGATCGCGCAGGTCCACCGGGCCAAGACCTCCGACAGCGACGGCGGGCGCGACGTCGCGGTCAAGATCCTGAGGCCGGGTGTCGCTGCGCGTTTCTTTCGCGATATCGACGACATGATGTTCGCTGCGCGCTTCGCGGAGCGCGCCTCGGTGGAGGCGCGCCGGCTGCGGCTTGTGGAAGTGGTCGAAACGCTCCTGCGCAGCGTTCGGCTGGAGCTGGATCTGCGGCTGGAAGCTGCGGCTGCTTCGGAGTTTCGCGAGAATACGATTGACGATCCCGGCTTCAGAACGCCCGAGGTCGACTGGAACAGAACCGGCCGCGACGTGCTGACGACGGAATGGATCGACGGCACGCCCCTATCGAATGTCGATGCGTTGCGCGAGGCAGGGTTCGACCTGCCGAAACTGGGCGCCTGCGTGATCCAGTCGTTCCTGCGGCATGCGGTGCGCGACGGCTTCTTTCATGCCGACATGCATCAAGGCAATCTGTTCGTCGACGGCCAGGGTCGTATCGTTGCGGTCGATTTCGGCATCATGGGCCGGCTCAACCCGGCGCAACGCAAATTTCTGGCGGAAATCCTGTTCGGCTTCATCACCCGCGACTATCGCCGCGTCGCCGTCGTTCATTTCGACGCCGGCTACGTGCCCCGTATCCATGCGGTCGAGGAATTCGCGCAGGCGATCAGGGCCGTCGGCGAGCCGATCCATTCCCGCACCGCAGACCAGATTTCGATGGCGCGCGTGCTGACGCTGCTGTTCGAAATCACGGCCTTGTTCGACATGTCGACCCGGACCGAACTCGTCCTGCTGCAGAAGACCATGGTCGTTGTGGAAGGCGTCGCCCGGACGCTCGATCCCAACCTGAACATGTGGTCGACCGCGGAACCCGTCATTCGCACGTGGATCGAGGGGAATCTCGGCCCTTCAGGCAAAGTGCGCGACGCCGGCGAAGCGCTCGGCGCAGCCGTGCAGGCGTTGGCGCGGACGCCCGACATGCTTGAACGGATCGATGCGCTGACCGAGGATTGGCGCCGCAGAAAGCCGGTGGAAGACACGGCGGCGCGGGTTTCGCCCTGGCGGACAATTCCACTGTGGTTATTGGCAGGCGCGGCCATTATCGCCCTGTTGCGTTGACGAGGGAGTTGGATGTCGAACCTCTCCGGAAAGCATGTGCTTCTGATCGTGAGCGGCGGCATCGCCGCCTACAAGACGCTCGATCTCATCCGCCGCTTGCGGGAGCGCGGCGCGGCGGTGACCGCCGTGCTGACCAAGGCCGCGAAGCAGTTTGTCACGCCGCTTTCGGTCGCCAGCCTTTCGGGGAACAAGGTGTATGACGATCTCTTCTCGCTGACGGACGAGACGGAGATGGGCCACATCCAGCTTTCGCGCGCTTCAGATTTTGTGCTCGTTGCGCCGGCGACCGCCGACCTCATGGCCAAGGCGGCCAATGGGCTCGCCGACGATCTGGCCTCGACGCTGCTGCTGGCGACCGACAAGGCGCCTGCCTTTGTTCCAGCCATGAACGTGCGCATGTGGACGCATCCGGCGACACAACGGAACGTCGCCGTCCTGCGCGCCGCAGGATGCGCCATCCTGGGACCTGCGGACGGCGAGATGGCTTGCGGCGAATTCGGCCCCGGCCGCATGATCGAGCCGCTCGAAATCGTCAGCGAACTGGAGCGCCTGGCTAGCGCCGAGCGGCCGCTCGCAGGCCGGCGCGCGATCGTGACCGCCGGTCCGACGCGCGAACCTATCGATCCCGTCCGCTATATCAGCAACAAGTCGTCCGGAAAGCAGGGCTACGCCATAGCCGCTGCGCTCGCCGCCGCGGGAGCCGACACTGTTCTTGTCTCTGGCCCTGTCGACATGCGCCCGCCGCCGGGCGTGACGATCTGCAAGGTCGAAACCGCTGTTGATATGCTCGGAGCCGTTGAGGCGGCTTTGCCAGCCGACATTTTCGTCGCCGCCGCCGCGGTTGCGGACTGGCGGGCGAAAAACGCCGGCGCGCAAAAGACCAAGAAAGGTCCGGATGGGCCTCCGACTATCGAACTTGTCGAGAACCCGGACATTCTCGCGACGGTGTCGCAGATGCATAAAGGCCGACCCGAACTCGTCGTCGGCTTCGCCGCTGAAACCGAAAACCTGGTGTCCAACGCCCAAGCGAAGCTGGCCCGCAAGAAATGCGACCTCATCATCGCCAACGACGTCGGCGCCGAGCAGGCGATTTTCGGCGGCGACCTCAACCGGGTGGTCGTCGTCGATAGCGAGGGGATGGAAGCTTGGCCGCAGGTCAGCAAGGCCGAGGTGGCGACGAAGATCGCGGCGCTTGTCGCGACCCGGCTGGGCAAGTTGAAATGAGCAAATCAACGCCAGTTGAAATGCGCGTCGCGCGCCTTTCGCACGCGCAAGGTCTCGAGCCGCCCGCCTATCAATCCGCGGACGCCGCCGGGCTCGACCTCGTCTGCGCGCTCGCCGCCGCAGACGCCGCGGTGATCGAGCCGGGCGGACGCCTGCTGGTGCCCACCGGTTTCGCGATGGAACTGCCTGCCGGCTACGAAGGCCAGGTGCGGCCGCGCTCGGGCCTTGCCGCAAAACACGGAGTCACCGTCCTCAACTCGCCCGGAACGATCGACAGCGACATTTATGAATATTACCAAAATGGGTGAAGCAACAAATTTTGTGAGTCTCCTTAGGACGCCAGCTTGCTCTTTGGGTGAAGCTAATCCAGCCTGAGCAGCATCGGGAGCGGGGTGGCGAGATTCGTGAAATCTAAATACGTGTTCACGATCGGGGAAAAGGCTCTTCAAAACGGCGCGCCGCGGGACCTTACGGGTTGTCCGTTTTTGCTGTTGCCATCGGGCTACCCTGATCGCGTCAACGAGTACCTTCGAGATCTTTGGACTGGGAACTGGCATGCCAGTTTTGCGGTCGCCGAGCAGCACGACGCTCGCAATCTCCGATTTCCGTCCCGCAGAATCTATCGACCGATGTCATCGTCCGTTCGAGAGACGGCACATCGACTGGCCAATTACCTCCACTGGTGCGATGAACCTCGGATGCACCACGGGAAGGGTCATTTGAACCCGTTAGCCGCAACCGAGAAAGATATCGATCGGTTCGGAGACCAGATGGAAGCTGGCCTATGGAGCAGTGATCAGCGCCCACTGAATGCGAGTACCATTGGGCAGCGCCAACTCTCTGCAATTCAATTTCTTCAATGGGCGAGCGCAAGAGGTTATGTGCCTCAGACCACCTTTGCTGCGACGGTCTCAAGTTTCAATCATGGGTCTGGCGGCGGTGGCAGACGCTCAACTTTGGCACGACGATTCTTGGTAGTTCGCCGCGGGCGGCCGGGGCAGATTCGCTTTCCGACTGATATTGATGTTAAGACTGCGATAGAAAAAGTAGAAGATGTCGCTTTACAAATAGGTTTTCGACTTGTTTTTTTCTGCGGTCTGCGCGCCTCAGAAGTTTGCAACCTGACGGTCGTCGACATCAAGAGCCAAAAAACGTCTGCGGGAGGTCAACAATTTATTAGAGTTCTTGGCAAAGGCAGAAAGCGCCGCTTTGTGGAAATAGATGATGACTTATTTTCAGAAATTATCGACTATTTAGAATTTGAACGCCCAATACGTCTTTCGGTGAATAGACATGAAACAGCGCTGCTCATAAATGACAGGGGCGGGAAAGTAATTCGGTACAAAACTTTTTGGGCCGCTTTCGGCAGTTATCACCTTGACGTAGTAAGCGCATGATGTAGGGTGTGTGCGACAGGCCGGCGAAACGCGTCATTCGCAAAAGCGAATCTAAATCAAAGACTTACAAAATCATTGATTCTGCTTGTATTTTCCGCGTTTTGTGATGAAATGGAAGTGGCGGGAAACGTCGGGCCAAACGCCGGTTGCGGGCTGAGATTTCTCGATGCTGACAGCAACCTTATTCATTGATGGCTGCCGCTTGATGACAGCCTAGCCCAGTGAACGAAACCGCGTCCGAGGCCCGCCAACCTCTTTCTCAGAAAGAGTATCCATAGAATTTGAATATCTCTTTTTGGTCATCGCGAAGCGTGTCCTCAAAGCGAGGATTAGGCTGTAGAACGACACCGAAATCTGCGATGCGGCTGTTCTCTTCGGCCATTTTCGGCTTCAGGAGTTGCGCGGGTTCAAGAAATCTAGAGCCGGTGTCGAGGTCGTCGCAGGCGGTATAGAAGGCGCTTGCGACACAGTCGGCGATCTGCAATCCGGCACTATCCGAGTGGGCCGCGCTCTCGACAAGATCGCGGGACATCACTTCCCATTTAGGAAGACGAAGTTGCAGCACCGCCGATCGCGCCTGCGACTGGCGTTTAAGAATTTCGTGGTACGCCTTGGTCTGACTGTAGCTGTGGCCGCCACGACGCGAAAAAACGAACTTAACGAGCTTAGGTGCGCCATGCACCTTTATCGAGTGCTGCAAAACCGATGCCGTCACGCGCTCGACCAGAACTCGGACAAGCCAGTTGTAGAACCACTGCTGCCCATGCATTTTTGCAGCCGCACGCGGATTTTCGTATTGGCGCATGTTGCGCTTGTTTGAGCACACCGCGAAATATCTGGCCGGCATGTTTGCGAGCAACTCGCATGCTCGTTTCTGACGCGTCGGGCTTAGGAACCTGAAATGCAAGTCAGGGCGGTTTCGGACACCGAGGTCCGCAAGGATATTCCCGACACGCTCCGGGAGTACGTGATCATTGGAGGCTTGGACCAGTGCGCAACCGATCGTCATCCATTCCGTCCCGCCGACGGAATCGATCGGGCGGACCCTCTTGATGCCAGGGTCGCCTGCCTCGTCAATATAGGCAACGTAGTGGTAGGTTATCGGGGGAGCCATCTATGAGCGACAACAAGACAGACGAGAATTGGAAGAGATTTGAGCGCGCCGTTGACGCTGCGGTCAAGAGCGGGCCGAAGCACAAACCTGCGCCGCAGTCCAAGGAACGGCCCGCAGCGAAGGGGCGCGTTCACAAGGGCAAGACACGGGACTAGGGCTTCTGGCGCTTGCGCCAGCGCAAGAAGGCGCGCGCCTCAGCCCTGAACTTGTGCGCTTTCGTTAGTGCGCCGATAGGTCAGGCGCTTGCCGACGATGCCCGAAACGCTCGCGGCGAAGCGGTCGAAATCCTTCATGCCGCGCGTGTTATAGCGGTAGTCGAATTCGACCATGTAGCGATGCAGATGCGCCTCGCTGACATGATGAAACGAGCCGGTGATGCCACGCTTCACGATGCTGAAAAAGTTCTCGGCCGAGTTGATGTGAACGAAGCTGCCGAGACGGGCATACTCGTTTGCCGAATGGTTCACGGCGTGATGGCCGGCTAACGTCTTGCCGACGCCCTTGTAGACGGGCGCTTCGTCCGTCAACAGCGTTGAAGCCTTCTCGACGTTCTGCGCGATGATCGGGCGCAGCGTCTTGGCGGTCACGTTCGCAACATGGAAAGAGCGGACTTGGCCCTTCTCGCGGTCAATGAGCGAGAGGACGGCCTTCTTCGGCGCCGGCTCGCGGTGCGCGCGGTTCTTGGCCTTGCCGCCGACGTAGGTCTCGTCGGCTTCAACCGGCGTGTTCGGCCCGCCAAGCAAGCCGGGATCGTTGTCGCGCAGCGACTCGCGAATGCGATGGCATAGGAACCAAACCGTCTTGTACGGACGGTTGATCATGCGGCTGATCTGGAGGGCGGACATGCCCTTCTTGCTCGACATCATCAGGTGCGTGACGGCAAGCCAGATGTTGAGCGGGATTTTGCTGGACTCGTACAGCGTGCCGACCGTGACCGAGAACGGCTTGCGGCAGGCGTTGCACTGGTAGAGGCCGGGGCGCGTCGTCTTGCCCTGCATCAGCGTCGATTGGTCAACCACGCCGCAATGCGGGCAGGAGCGGCCATTCGCCCATACCCGTGCTTCCAACCAAGCGCGGGCGGCGGCTTCGTCATGGAAGATCGGGTTGGAAATATCGCACATGGTCAGCTCCTATGCCGACCATTCTACATCTTGGGGCTACTACGTCAAGGTGATAATTGCCCCGCTTTCAGACAAAGCGGTTGCAACATTTCTCCGCATGTCGGTCGTCACTGGTATGCCGTCATGTATCTACTGCGAGCCTGGAGGCGTGAAGAGACAAAGGCCTCCCGCAAAGGAGTAAGTATTTCAACCGATATGATGCGTTCTTTAATCTCTATTGATTTAATTCGATTACAGCAAAATCTTGGTCACGCGCAGATGACCACTACTGAGCGCTACCTCGTTGCACTCGATCAATTCATCGATAAGGCCGATCTCGCAATGTCGTTTCAGGAAATGATAGACACCGCGGAGACGGTGGTCGCCTTTGATGGATGAGCGGGCTCGGTCTTTCTTGGTAGAAGGGCGCTCTGATGGCGTGAATAACCACGGGACCGTCAAATGGAGCGTCTCGGTTCATTCGCTCTTCATGGGCCGCTCATCAAGCGATGCAAATCCTTTTCGAGGACGACCAGCTTTGGCTGGCGAACTGCTTCTTGCATTCGGAAAATTGGTGGAAAAGCCACTGTCACGCCAGACATTTAAAGACCTGTTGAACAACATTTACGTGTTTTTGAAATTCCTCGATGAGATGGAAATGGTTTCCGAAGCTTCCAACGGAAATTTTCTAGCACCAACCACTGTATTGGGCATACCTGGCCTAATTTGGGCGTTGTTCAAAGATTGGTTGGATGCACAGGGGAACAATAATCAATACAATAGATACTACGCGTGCAAGCCCGTGTTCGATCTCGCAGCTTCGATCTGTGATTCCGACTCTGCCTTGAAAGCAGGCTACCCGCTTCCTTTGAACCCTTATGTCAACCCAAGGAGGGCGGCGGCTCGCCCTGCCGATGACGACACATTGGATCCCACCACTATACGCGCAGCGGCGAATGCTTTGTTCAAGCATGTGCGCGCTACCTCGGCGCGGATTGGGGACGCGAGAGATTATGTGAACGAATCGGATTCTATCGGGGAACCGTTGCAACTGTTCCACGACTTGGTCACTTAGAATGGGTGGTCGGCTGACTCTAACTATTGCAGACGAAGCAAGGCGTTCTCCGCTGTACAACCGTTCCGCAGAGGGGCAGGTGTCACGCCCTTTGCAGCACGTGCGTGGTGGTTCGTCCCAGATGCTGATGACGTTTTAGCGGCCTTTTGTTTGGTTATGCTCCGAACGGGTTGGAATCAATCAACCACGCTTGCGATGAACATAGACGATTGGGCAAGAGATCATCCGACCCGCCCCACCCAACTTATGCAGCTCGTATCGGCGAAAAGACGAGCAAACGGTCGATCTCAGTCAGCCTATAGTAGTAGGCATAAACGAGATCATCCGTATCAAATCATCAAAGCCGTTCTCGATTGGAACCAACCTCTTAGGGACGACTTACGTACGACCCAACAAAAACTTCTTCGCAAGCTGCAAGGCGAAAGCTTGAGCGCCGTTGACAAGGCGAAGATCGAATTGGAAATTTCGCGCCTACAAAAATTACAAAAAACGATTTGGCTTTATTTGCGAGCTACAGGCGAGATTTCCACACTTGATCTTACTATCAGATACACTTATGTTAACGTCATTTTTAAAGAAAACAATGTTCTTTTTAAGGGAAAAGCGCTACAATTCTCTCAGTCACTCAGCCGTAAAACTTGGGCCATTTTCGCCTATCAGACTTCTGGATATAATACTGTCGTCGCTCAACTGGCATTAGGCCATAAAGACTTATATACTCTACTACATTACATAGATCAAAAATCGGTCCGCAACCGAAACAGGCGTGCGTTCTTTGACTTCCAAACACACGTTTTAAACGAAGTTTCTAAGGGTCGGCTAAACCCCCGAATTTTGAAGGCGCTTGTCGAACGTGGGGAGCTTTCACCGGAGGAAGCAGCACATTTGGCGAGCGGTGGTACCAGGTCCAGGCAAGGCATTACCTGCGCAAATCCGCATTCGCCCGACATCGAAGTTGCCCCCAATCACCGTCCTGGCGACTGTTGCGCCACGCAGAACTGTTTAGACGGCTGCTCGAAGGCATTCGCGACTTTGGAAGCGCTTGAGTACGTCGCTCTACGAATCCTAGAATTACGACGTCTCAAATCACAGATGCCACTGCTCGCATGGGCCAGCAGCAATTACCCTCACGATTTGCAGTTTCTCTACCAGCTCTTTGAGCGCTTTTCGGACGCCAATCGGAAGGCGGCGATGAAAAAAGCCGAAGCGTCTCAGCAGCCGCTTTTTTTCACGCAACCAAGCATCGCGAACTTGCAGCGAGCTGGGTAGGCCGATGTCGGTACAACGCGTCAGAACAGCTCTTGAATCAGCATTTCAGGCGGGCTTGAACAAGCAGAACCTTAGAGAGCTTAGCGACAGCGCTTTGAGGTCGTATCGAATTACAGCGCCATCTGAAGATGCGCCGTTGGGCTCGGCTGTCGGGGATGATTGTTGGATATGGCCCCATACCCAAGTGCCGCGGACCAAGAGCGGGAGAAGCGTCCCATTCTCAGGTCTTTCCGCATTTCCAATCTTAGGTATGTCAATACGTCGATACATCCTCGCGCAGCTTCTCTTTCCGCGAGTGAAATACCTCGACATTGCAGGGCTGAAGAAGCGTGCTGACTATCTCAGTCGTATAGCACGTATCATTGGGACCAAGCTTGGCGATATGACGCTCGCAGAAGTATCCCCGGAAGAATTTGTTGAGGCGTTCAACATTGCGATGGCAGGAGCTCCATCTCTGCGCGTGAGCGTAGCAACGTACGTCAGCGAAATGCACTTCCACGATTTGCAAGGGACAATACAAGATAGCTTTCGGCAAATTACCGCGCGATCGGTCAATTTCCTGACGGAAATAGACGGCGCTCTGCCGGATCGACCAACTACAAGCCAAGAGGACGCTTACGGCAAATATCTACCTCTTCCCGATAAATATGTTGCCGAAGCGGGTCGAATATGGAGCTTCTACATCGATGAAATTTTGCCCAACCTCGAGGCAATTTTTCAGCATATTCCGACAATCGAACAGGCGGCGAACAAGCCTCGCGCAAAGGTTTGGGGAGGACGCGGCGGGCACCTTGATCCAAGTACCGCAAAACGCCGCCGCTCTAAGGCATGGCAAGCAGTTCTGAAAAAACATAAATGGCGGAGTGCTAGCGGACAGTTGATCGAGTCGCTCCCTTTCAACAGTGACCAGGAATTCCTGCCCCGTTCGCAAAACGCAGTATTTTCTTTTTGGTCTGTCGTTCAAGGAAGCCTTGCGCAACTTCTATTGCTTCTGACTGGCGCACGGCTATCTGAAATTTATAATCTATCTCATGACTGTCTCGTTGCTTCTCTAAATATTATTACTAATGACCATGTAGCTAAACAGAGCAGACACGCAAACCTGAAAGGCCGGACTTTCAAATTGTCCGGTTCAAAGCAGGGAGACGAACGAAACTGGCCCTTACCCGAGAGGATCTCGAAGGCGATTGAAATTCAGCAGCGTCTTGTAGGTTTAATCGGGACAAACGAAGACAGTCTTTGGGTCAGCACCAACCGTGCATACTGGCTGCGTGGAAAGATCAACCTTTACCACTATACGACTGAATTCCCGGCAACTCACGGCATCGGAAAATTGCTAGACGGCGCTCCTGCGCATCCCCATCGCTTTCGCAAGACCATAGCGCGCTTGGCAGTCCTGTCTCTGTCAGGAGCCCCCCTGATCTTGCAGGAAATACTCGGCCATTCCGATCTTGAAACGACAATGAAATATATCTTGTCCGAACCCGATATCAGGTCGGACATCGCCGACCTCGCCGTCGAAATCCAGATTGAGCAGGCCACCGGCGTCGCGGAAGGACTCGATGATGCGGGCGGAAAGGGGGCAGTCCACCTACGATCGGTGCGCGACACATTCTTCGACAACCTAAAAGTTCCTAGGAACGAAAGGCAGCAACGGCGCAGGATGGATGAATTCATAGAGGCAAAACTTACCGATGATAGCGCCGATCTAAAGCTTCTTTTTCCGGGCATCATATGCACGAAGCCGAAAGCTGCCGTAGGCGCTTGTGGGCTCAAGGACGAAATAAACGTCTCATCGTGCCAGGCGACTTGCACGTTTTTCTTGGCGTTGCCGAGCATTCGACCGGAAACCGAGCGGACTATTGAATGGCTGATCTCAGAACTTGGAAGCGACAAGGTCGACGGCAACATCCTCCTGAGACCGTGGTATACTGCTCAACTTGCTGAGCAGATCTCAATTTTTCCAGAACTCAGAGAAAAGTACCGACAAGATCCACGCTGTATCCAACTCGTGAAACAAGGTCTGCTGACGTGAGCAATGGGACCTATATACGAGTTTGACCTAAGCCAAAAAGCCGGGCAACCTGCGGCCTAGGACAGAGGAAGGCCGCTGCCCCGCTGCTGGCAAGGGCAAGCCGCCGCCGGCTTCCAAACCCGGCGGCCTCTGTCTTCCCTTGTCAGTTTAGTGCTTCTTCGTCCTCGTCGGTCACCGAAACCTTTGCGGCCGGTTTTGCCTTCGGCTTCATCAGCATTTTGAGAGCTTTGATCTGTTCTTCCAAAACCGCGAGGCCTTCATAATCGAGGAGCGCTTCCACCCGGACGGTTCCGCTTTTGATCACTAGATTGGGCTCGTTGAGCGCCAAGTCTTCGATCTGAGGAATGGCGGCTAGTGGGGGCGTCGGCATCGGCGCTGCGTACACGGGCTGGGGCTGCATCTGGCGTATCTCCATCTGTTCGATAGGAGGCGATTCTGATGGGACAGCCGCAGTTTGTGGATCACTTTCGTAAGCGCGCTCTCGCTGCAAATAGTAGCAAGTTTCTAGATATGCCTTCACAGCGGAGGGGATCGCGGCGGGCGCAAAGTTCGACCGAGAGAGGTAGGACCCAAGAGAACTGGAGGACGGTGGCTCGCCCGGATACCGCCCCCGAAGCTCCTTGAACAAATCAGGGCTGAACGCGGCTTCTTGAAGCGCGCGCATCTTTTCATCCGCATTCGATGGGTGAATTATCTGTAGAGCCAAATCCGACACTCGGATTTCGCCTTTACCAGCCTTCTCAGCGAGCCCGTAATGCATAAGCGCGGAAAGCGCACGGTCTGAGGTCCCCGTTAGTCCGCGGAAACCCATGTGTTGTGCAGCAACTTCGCGGGTAACCGGATGCTGCCTGTCTTTCTCGTGAATTTTACTAACTAAATCAATAACTTCGCCAAGCGGCGCGTTCGGGTAGCCGGGGCTTCTAAGTCTCGCCATTGCTGCGTCCTCCAAAAAAATTGCTGCGACTTGGAGGGAAGGTTACACCCCTGCGGGCCGAACTTCCACAAAAAAGTAGCGCAGCAATCAGCAATGACTTGTGCGGAGCGACGACTCCCGCTAAGAGGGAGGAAGCCAAAACGGCAACGGCTCCCCAGGAGGTCATCACCCTCCAAAGGAGCCGCCGTTTAGGTCATGAACGGCGGGTTTCTACCCCGACGCCGTTCAGCAGATAGGCAAGCAGGTGCGCTTTCCCACTAGCGGGGAAAGTAGCACTTGTTTGCCTGCTGTTCAACCGGGGTCTCCAAGTGGAGACCAAAATGTCACGTCGACGCACCTGCCATCATGTCCGCTCATATACCCGGATCAGATTCGGGAAACTTGAGCACGTCACGGACTACTGGCGCTGCTGCGGACAGCTCTCGTTTGCGTTTGCGGCAGAATAACTAGGTGTCTTGTCGCTGACGCCTAGTGCGTCCTGGTCGTCGCGGGGAACCATCCTGCGGCGGCTTTTTTGTTTTGGAGCGTTCGATGCCTTCTTCAACTTCCTTTGGCTTCGTCGCGGCAAATCGACTGAGCGCTTCGCTGAAGCTCATATCCAGCTTGAGCGGCGGCTCCAGCTTCTTGCCCTTGTTCGTCATGCGATCAACTCGCGATAGCGCAGGCGCCCTTCGACGCAGGCAAACAGGTCGTTCATGCGCGGCGTCACCTTCATGTCGCGGCGATTGAAGCGCCACGACATTTCGTCAACGTAGCGCTGCAAATGCTTCGGCGACACCCAATGGTGAATGCCGATGATCTGGCGCTTGAGAAGCGCCCACACGCTTTCGATCCCGTTCGTGTGAACGAAGCCGCCGAGACGAACATACTCGCCTTTGGAGTGGTTCACCGTCAGGTGCGTGTAGTCGCGATCGAGGCCAATGAAGGCGCTGTCTTCGTCGGTCAGGAGCGCGGAGCCGCCCTTCACGTTCTTGCGGACGTTGCCTTGCAGCGTCTTCGCCTTGGCGTCCGAGACATGCGTCGCGCGAAGCTCGCCATCGCGTTCGATCACGCCGAGCACGACGGCCTTGTTGGCACCGCCCTGCGAACCCGGCGTCTTCTTGTTGGCGTGCTTGTTCTTCTCCTTGCCGCCGACGAACGTCGTATCGGCTTCAACCTCGCCTTTCAGCGGCGCATTGAACGAATTGGTGCGCGCCGCGTGGCGCAGGCGATGCAGGACGAACCACGCCGTCTTCTGAGTGATTTTCAGGTCTTTGGCGAGCGTGGTCGAGGCGATGCCCTTGGGGTGGTTCGTGATGAGCCAGATCGCCATGAACCACTTGCGCAGCGGCAGTTTCGTATTCTCGAAGATCGTCCCGACTTTGATCGAAAAGCGCTGGCGGCACTCGCCGCACTTGAACGTCTTGCGGTCGCTGAAATGGTGGACGCGGTTGCTGGCGCAATAGGGGCAAAACTCGCCGTCGCGCCAGCGGATCGAACGCAGATGATCGACGCAGGACTGTTCGTCCGGGAAGGCGTCCATCAGGTCAAAAAGGGAGTCGAAATCGAACATGTCTGTCGTCCTCTATTGACGACAGTACCCCAACTCTTAGGTTGGGTCAAGCTCGTATATAGGTTCCTGAGCAATCGACCTTATGATCATACGAAAATCAACGCTGAACGTCAGCGTGCAAATGTTCAGAGTAGGATCCGCAAAACGTTGGCGACGCTGCGAGCTGAAGTTGCTGCTGAAGAAGGTGATGCAGCCAAGCCTCCGCGACGCCTATCTTTAGCATACGTGTTGCGTCGCGCAGGAGGCATCGACAAGAACACGTTGAAGCAGCCTTACCACTCGACCTTGCGTCAAGAGGTCGACAATTTCCTACGACAAAGCTCTCTTAAACCTCAGAAAAAGTCAGGTCTGAAGGAAGAGGCGACCCCAGTCAATCTTGAATACTATGCGCAGCTGCTTGTCGCCGCTCAAATCGTACGTGACGAGGCAACACGCAAGCTTGCGGCGGCTGAATTGGAGATTGAAACGCTTAAGGCGCGACTTGACTCGCTGGAGGCGGAACTCATGAATTTGCGCGATCACCGCGCTAAAGTCATTTCGATCGGAGTCTCCCGTGATCAAACGAAAGGTTGAATCTGATCTGCTCGATCGATTGGACCGATACGTGGCGAACGGCGGAAAAATTCCTGCCACCAACGATCTCAAGGTCAACGTCAGTGGCTTATGTCGCGAGCTTGGCGCTGCGCCGAGTGACGCACAGCATTTTTATCGCAAAGAAGAGCTTAAGCTGGCCGTGAATGCGCTAGCCGAAGAGCAGGGCCTAGCGCCAATTGGGGCTCGAGCACAGTCGGTTGAGGATCAGGTTGTTCAGAATCGTATCGCGTCAGTCGCGGCCCAAGCGAAGGTTGATGCCATGGCAGCTGCTGAATCCTTGGCATCTGCCAAGGTTTTACTGGATGAGTTGCGCGCTGCTCAGTCGGAAATTCGTCGCCTCATTCTGGAGAATAAAAGCCTGCGAACCCGGCTTGCCATCATCGAGGGCGGCGGCGTCGTGCCGCGTATCTAGATGGCGACGGTCGTCGTCAACAAACTGCTCAGCGAGACTTCGTTCGGCGTCATTTTCTCAGGAAGCACTGCGAACGGAGAACGTCTGACTGTGCGCCTCACAGAGCGGATCTTCCCTTCCATCGGCGACGTGCTGGAGCTCAGCGGCCGATTTTCGCAATGGACCGACAGGCGCGGCCTAAGTCACAGGCAATTCGTCGCTGAGCGAGCCGACCGCGTGCGCACGAGTGGCCGGCTCTTAGGGCCTTGGCTGCAATCCCTTCCCGCAATCGGCCCTGAACGCGCCAAGCGACTGATGGATCGCTTCGGCCCAGACTTGCTGGATATGCTGGGAGACGCCGACCATTTAGAGGCCATTTCGGAAACAGTTGCCCCTGGTCGAAAAGCGCTAGGCGACAAGCTCGCTGGGCTCCTACTTGCGCGATTTGCCTCGATGAAGGCAAAAGAAGATGGAGCTGTCGCAGAAGGACAATTTTACCAACGCCTCGAGGAATTTGGGGTTTCCGATCGTCGCGCGGCCAAAAGTCTGTTTCGCATTCTCGGTGCGCCAGAGGCCTGGGACAAGCTGCTCCAGATCCCCTATATGCCCGCGGCTCTGTTGCCATGGAAGCAAGCGGACCATCTTGGGCTCCGGCTCCTCGCAACCCGCGGCGAGCGGAATGCTGAGGGTCATGACGATCGACTGATCGGCGCCTGCGATGCAGTCTGGCGCCAACTCCTGGCGGAAGAACATTCCGCCGCGCTTTATGAAACGTTTCTCCTGCGGGTACGGAAACTTGGCGTCGATCCCGAGCGAGCCCTCGCGCTCGGCATCTCTGCCAAGCGCGTCCTTGATCAGGGCGGCCTTCTTCGAGCGCCGGGCGCTGCGTGGCTTGAGAAGGAACTAGCTCGGACAATCAAGCAGATCAGGGGAAGCGAAGAAGCTCTTCGCGATCTGCCGGCTGCCGAGCCGCTGCGGAAGGAGTCGGCCCAGACCCTGACCGCCGAGCAACTGGCCGCAGTCGAGACGAGCCTCGTTCACAGCTTCAGCTTGATTCAAGGATCGGCAGGGACAGGCAAGACAACAACGCTGCGCACAATCGTGATCGAGCAGGAAGCGCGAGGTCGGCATGTCGTCCTGGCGGCCTTATCGGGCAAGGCGGCGCTGAGACTTTCGCGCGCGACCTCCCGACGGGCCTACACGATCGCACGCCTGCTGCGGTCGCTCGCCTGGGCACGAAAGCTGGCTGAAGAATGTCGGCCGTTGTCCGAAAACGACCTCGAGCTCACAGATCGCTCGACGTTGATCGTGGATGAGGCATCCATGGTCGATCTTGTTTCTTGGCAACGACTGATGGCCGAGGTGCCAGTTGGCGGTCGCGTTCTCCTGGTCGGCGACACCGCACAATTGGCGCCGGTCGGCCTGGGCTGCGTGTTTCACGATCTCGTTAGCGAAGGACGCAACCTAAGTCAGCTGACCGAGATCATCCGGCAATCGGCTTCAAACCCCATCATCGCGACAGCGCATGCCGTCCGGCTTGGCCAAGTGCCTGCCCTCCCATTGTTTGCGACCGTCGAGCAAGGCGCCTTCTTTGCTGAGTGCTCTCCAGAAGATATCGAGCGCACAGTTCTGCATATCTGCCAGCAGCTGACCGAAGCTGGGACGGCGGCAAACGACATCCTTGTCTTGGCGGCCCTGCGCGCGACGTGTGATGAGATCAATGCGACAATGCAACGTCGCCGCGAGAAGGAGGGCGCAGCCGGGATACGTCTCGGACCTCTCGCGGCCTACGTGGCGATCGGAGATCCAGTAATCTGCACTCGGAACCGCTACGACGAAGCGCTCATGAATGGCCTCATGGGCCGCGTCGCCAGTCTCGATCCCTTGCTCATTCATTTCGACGGCGAGGACGAGCCCCGTCAAATTAGCCAAGAGGCCGTCTTCGAACTCCAGTCGGCATGGGCAATCACATGTCATAGGGCGCAAGGCTCGGAAGCCCGACGAGTCGTCGTAGCGCTCGACGGTTCAGGTCTGCTAAATCGCGAATGGCTCTACACCGCGCTAACCAGAGCGACCGATCAGGTCGTGTTGGTCGGGCCTGTTGAAGCTTTGTCTCGTGGCGTAAAACGGCGAGCAGAGCGCTTGAGCGGATTTCTGTTCGACTTACGATTGGATTGAGCCGTTTTCCGATGGCATAGAGCCGTCGGCCAGCTGATACGAAGAGAGCATCGATTGTGTCGATAACGTTCGCCCCCAGGCTCGAAGTCAAAATCCTCGATCCGCGACTGCGTGAATGGGGTCTGCCCAACTATCAATCCGCGATGGCCGCCGGGATCGACTTACATGCGTGCTGTCCGTCGCAACTGGAATTGGCGCCCGGTGCCGCGGCCATCCTTATTTCCGCGGGGATCGCTGTCCATCTGGCCGATCCAAACCTTGCAGCAATTATCGTTCCGCGCTCGGGTCTAGGCCATAAAAAGGGGCTCGTCCTCGGCAATCTGATTGGGCTAATCGACCCGGACTACACCGGTCCCATCTCCGTCAGCGCGTGGAATCGGAATGGTCCAGGCACCGAACCGATCGTCATCCAGCCAGGTGAACGGATCGCCCAAATGGTTTTCATTCCAGTCGTGCGGCCGGTTTTTGAGATCGTTGATGAGTTTTCGAACGAAACTTCGCGTGGTTCAGGAGGATTCGGTTCGACCGGAACCGGCCATCGCTCATAATTGGGGGGTCTCGGCAGCAGTTGGCTGAGGCCGGCCGCGAAGCTGGTCGGGGTTGCGAAGCGGCCGGCCTCAAAAATTTGCATTGAAGATCTCGCTACCACCGCCACGGTAGGCCGTTCGAAGCGAATACGCTTAAGGCTTATCCACGCCTTTCTTTGGACGCCCTTGTCGGCGAGAGCCGCGCGCGACGAATTTTGGTAGTGCTAGGAAAATCTCCGACTCTTCATTCTCGATGTACGCCGCGCTTCTGTCTTCAATCCGAGGCACAGGCGAACCTTCATACCATTCCTGTGCGCGCCCGCGCCCATCCTTCCGCTTTTTCTTCTCGAAGATATCGCGATAGCGGCGAGGGGAAATGCCCATGAACGGCTCAAAGAAGACTTTAGCGCTTTCATCCTTCTCAAGGGTGATCGAGTCGTCGTGTAGCTTCTGCGCGTTGCTCTTGGGATAAGGCTCCAAAAACACAACGCGTCGAACACCTGCCGCGACGATGTGCTTGGCGCACAGGTGGCAGGGGAACGTGGTGCAGTACAGCGTTGTGCCAGAGGTCGAGCGCCCAAGTCGGGCTGCATCGGTCAGAGCGCTCATCTCTGCGTGGATCATGCGGCCGAATTCGATGATGTCCAGAAGCTGGGCCTCCTTCATCGAGGATTTCGCCATGATGGCCTCTACACGTTCCTGCGTCCCTTTTTTTCGATTGAGCGCTCCCGACAGTGATTTGCTCTTACTGAGTCGATCGACCAAATCGAACAGGATTTCGTCCTTCCGTAACTGGTTGGCATCTTTCCCGCGCTCCATGTCGCGAGCGAGCAGCTCCCCAGAATCAGCCCAGTAATTTCCGCCGCCCGCCTTCGGTACTTCATTGCAACCCATCGAGATGATGTCGCCTAGCGGCGTGAAGATAGCCGCGCCCACTTGACGCGACAGATCGACGGACCTCAAAGAGGCGGAAGTGGCCGTGTAAAGACCAAATTCGTCGATCGAGGGTGAGGCGAAGTTGTCCCCGAAAAACGCTCGGACAAATCGTCTCAACGTGATTGCCGCCATGTCCTTGTCGATGCCGTTCACAAACACGTCGCCGAGATGGAAAACGTCTGAAACGCGCTGCCCATTCTCCTCGTCAGCTTGGTTTGCGTCTGTCGCGATAAGTTCAATCGCCTGGGCTTCACGCTCCGAATCCTTTTTCGGCGACGAGTCGAAGGAGGCGATTTTGTCCATGATGACCCGACGGCGGTCTAGTGGGCTCCCGTAGACCGAAACTTGAACGAATTTTCGGCCATAGACGCGTCGCATCGCGTCGATTTCCTCAGGCCTTTTGAACTGTCGAACAATGTAGGCGGTGCCCAGCGCAGGCTCCATCACCAAGCCCCGACGAGGCCTTTTCTGGCGTATGCGAGCCATGGCGAGCCCTGCCATCGCAGCTGGCGATCCCGCAGCTTTCCTGTACTCATTAGCATATCGAATGAGGGACATGTAGCGTTTGAAATAGGAAGTCTCATCGACACGTGTTCTCACGCTCTTATGACTCATCATCTGCGTGAGATGTACTACCTCAGTATTATATTTCATCTCTGTAAGCGCAACTTTGAGTCCCTCAATTACGGCCTCAATATCAACGCCAATTGGCCCTACCAGGCCGAAAACTAGTTCCGGATTTTCGACCGCGGGCTGTCGACTGCGGCGCATATTCGGAACGATCCCCGACGAACGTTTGTTCATTTTGCGTGAACCATTTTCTGGCGTCCGTGAGTCGGTGCCACTAGAATCCTGATTCGTCATGTTGGGAGGATATCGCATGACAAAGCGTCACCAGAATCTCAACAAGGGACCGGCGCAGGCAGTCGAGTTGAACCTTGAGGAAATTCTCGCTGCCATTCAGCAAGCGCTGTTAAGCCGCCCCCAGACTAGGCGCGGTGGTTTCTTGATTTCGGACGAGGCTCTCAGGGGCAGCGCTATGAAGTCGCGCCCCTTGAAGGCGCTACCAGCGCGCTAGCTTGCAGGTTCCTGTAAGTCAGATGCAGTGCCCGTAAGGCGCGATTTGCCCGAAGGCGGAAGGCAGTACACTTTCCACTCGCCCGCTGTCTCGCGGGGATCGCAGGCGTAGGCGCCTGCCCTTAGCGGCAACTCAGAGGTTTTCGGAGCGCGATGCGCCCGGCATTCGCGCCGAGCGCATCAGCATTGGAACGATTGCTCAACTCACTCCATGCGTTCGTAGCGGACGCCGGTAACATCGAACGCGCACCTATCTCCGTCCCCAAGCAACTGCGGAAACAAGCAGTCCACATTGCAACTCGCTACTAGGCCACGATCAAGTTTGTGGCCCACGAAGTGATAGATCTGTGCGCCCGGATCCGCTTGTCCGAGAGGCGCGAGCACGAGCGCCAAGAGCTGAAGCAGTTGCTGGCTCGCGCAAGCCATCGAAAACGCAGAAACGTTCTGCCCGGCCCGAAGAACGTGGCTGGGGTCGAGCCCCGCGATGTAAACCGGATCATCCAGCTGGCCCGTTCTTTCCATCTGCACATGGGCGGGATCGTATTGACCAAGGCATTGGAGGCAAGGACGGCCCGGCGTCGCGACATGCGCCCGCCAATCGGCTGCCGCCAACTTTTTCTGCCGGTTCACCCGCAGGGAGATACCTCCGTCGACGACAGGGATTAGATGGGCGTAGGCGATGAGGTTCATCGCGTGACGCCCCCAAGGACGGTCGACACAGGAAACAATTACGTCGCAGTCTAGGGCGGCCGCCCACCCTTCCGCCTCAAAGACGGCGGCGTCGATAGCAACGCACTCAAAGTTTTCGGCAGTCGCAATCTCACGCAGACGATCTGCAAGCAGCTGCGCCTTTTTCTTCCCAACGTCGTCGCGGGTCGCGAAGCAAAGCCGATCAAGATTTTTCTTTTCCACGGTGTCGAAGTCGAGGACTGAGACCTTCATGGAGCCAGTCCGGGCGAGGGATTCGGCGATAAATCCACCGACACTTCCGGCACCCGCCAAGCCCACGCGAAGGCGAACCAAGTGGGAATGAGCAGCCTCGCCCCATGCGGAAACCGTTCGAACCTGATGTTCGTTCTCCGCCGGCGGAGGAAGAATGGCATCATTGTAGGTCACTCGCAGGCGGTCGCCGACCACTCGAACACTCGCACAGTCGCGGCGCTCGTAAGTTCTCGGCGCAACGCGCTTCCAAAAGCGCGCGCTCCAGGCCTCGTCGCGGCCTGCAAGCGTAAGTCCTAGGAAAGGCAATCCTGTCGCCGCCAAAACGGCAGCAGCACGACCGCTCTCAGTCTCAGCATCGTCTTTGCTCATTCCCTGCCAGCCCCCTCCCAAGGGATGGCTATGGAGAAGTGCGAGGCCGCAGTCTGTAGATTGCGCAAGCGTGATCGCACGCTCAAGAAATGCTGGCTGGAAGCTAGCATTCCCATGCACTTCGCGCTCGCCTTCTTCAGGCATGATCAAGGTGCGCAGGAGGGCGGTAAAGCGCTTTGCACCTTGGCTGGGCCGCCAAAGCGCGAAGCACAAGTCTTCCTGGCCATCCTCGCGCAGGAGGTGCGCGCTGGCTTGAGCATGAAGCTCATCACTCATGGCCGCGCTGAAAAGCGACGCGCTCATTGCGTCGCCCACAGGTTGCAGATGTGCGCCATATAGGCGCCGACAGTCTTCCGGCTTTGGCCCCAACCTTCGAAGGGGCGCGACCAATATTCCCACTCCCCTCCGGCGGCATTGAAGTGGTCCCAATCATGCACGCCGCCAGTTGGGTGGGAGCCGCCCCCTCCGGAAATCGGCAGCAAGCGGGGCGAAACGTAAGGTCCCGACGGCGGCGTCATGGGGAAATCCCCTGGAACAACCAGGCCAATCCGGACTTTTGTGCCTGCAAAGCGGCCGATCGCAACGTCGTACTCAAAATGCACCGCTGCGACGTTGTCCCTGAGCTGCTGCGGCGCATAACCAAGGGCCTCCAAGCCGGAGATGAAGGCCGCAACACCGACTTTGGGCATCTCAGGGTCCGACACGGTTGCGGGACCTAGCGACATCACCATGAACTCCATCTTGTTATGGAGATGGATCGGCACGTCACCGGCTCCTTGGAAGGACTTGTTCTCCGGCTTGGCGATCTGCATCAGATAGAACTTGGAAACGTCGCTCTTGCCGCCGAAATCGTGGATGATCTCGTTGGGAGTCATCACCTGGCGCTGCGGGAAGTACTCCTCCCCATCGACGAGGATTTCGAGCTTGTGGTGACGCGCCGCCTCCAACTCGGCTTCTGCTGCCTCCAGGCGCCGCGCAGCGCTCTGCTCGTCGGCAATAGCCTCAAGCATCTTGCCCTCGGCCTTTTTCAAATCGGCCTCGGCCTCGCGGACATCTCTCAGGGCTTCAGCTTCGTCGCCCGCTTCTGGCAATTGATCCGGATTGCTCATGTTCAAACCTCACATCTCAGCAGGGCACCAAAGCGGTGTCCGAGCCGGTTGATGTGTAGCATTATTTTTTGCATTTATCAACCATGAGGTGATTGTTGGTCAAACGACCGAATCACCGTGTTTCAATTTTGTCGAGTTTCGGGCCGATACACTTGGTCTAGCGCTCTAACATGTTGATTTCTGCAAGGTTGATATTGCGATTCGCTTCGCGTATCATCAATATGAGGTTGATATGCTTTTCGGCCTGTGCGGCCCCCTTCGAGAGCATTTTTCATGGAGTTCAAGGATCGGCTTCGCATCGCGCGAACACGCGCGGGGCTAAGCATGGCTGAACTAGGCAGCAATCTCCGCACGCCTGTCTCAGCACAATCGATCAACAAATATGAGAAGGGGGACATGATGCCCTCTTCCGGCACGCTCTACGATCTCTCTATTGCTCTGAACGTCTCGCTAGACCTTCTGATGAAGGATCAGGTGGTAGAGCTAGAGGGAGTCGAATTTCGAAAAAGGGCGAGCGTTTCGGAGCGAGATAAGTCTGCGATCCGACATGACGTGCTCGATTTTTTGGGACGCTGCCTTTCGGTCGAAGACATGCTCGGCGAGGAAAAGGAAGACACTGGCTTCGACGGCGTTGCAGCCGAAGAAATTGACTACGTCGAAAATGCAGAGGGTATCGCTTCGAAAATAAGGTCCTGTTGGGAGCTAGGCGTTGAACCTATCCCAAGTCTGACGATGCTGCTCGAAGAACGGAACATCCGAGTTCACGTAATTCCCGGCGTTGAAGGTTTCTTTGGGATGACGTGCAGAGTGACGCGCGCCGGAAACAAGCCATCGATTCCGGTGATCGTCCGCCGGCACGTCAACGTCGAGCGCGATCGCTTCACCACAGCGCATGAAATTGCGCACGCCTTCATCAAGGACTGCAGGCAGGGGAAGCTCGAAAAGGCCATCGATCGATGTGCAGGAGCGCTGCTAATGCCTGCCGAATCGCTCGCGCGAGATCTCGGGTCGCAGCGAGGGCTGATCTCTTACACCGAGATCGTTAGGTTGAAGCACCTCTATGGCGTCTCTGCGTTGGCACTTTTGTATCGCCTTCGCGATCTGGAAATTCTATCGGAGAGCGCCTTCAAGGGTATGTTCCGAAATCCAAGAATCAGGAGCTGGTTGAAGACGGAACCTGAGCCATTACATGAGGACGGCGACGTGGCGAAGAATGAGCGGCCGCGCCGCTTCGAATCTATGGTTCTTCGCGCTGCATCCGAAGGTATGATTCGCCCGAATCGCGCAGCAGAGTTGCTGGGGTGGCAGATTGCGAAGGTTGAACAATGCATCTGGGGCCCTCAAGCCGCCTGACCAAGGCGTAGTCGTCCTTGACGGCTGCGCAGTTTGCGATTTCCGCGACATGGGGCTTCTGCAGGACGTTCTTAAGCTGCCGCATGCATTCGCGATTGCCAATGTAGTCTGGCATCGGTGCGGCATCGATGCCGCCCAAGCAGCCCTGATTACCAAGCAGATTATTATAGTCGATTTGCCGCCCGAGTGCTTTCAAGAAGCCGTCGACCTGAGAGTCCGCTTCCCTGCCTTGAGCGCCGAGGAGGCATTTTCCTTTTCGATAGGCCGCACGCGTCGATTGAAGTGCCTGGTGTTGGCAGATCCAATCAATCGCCGGGTTGCCGAAGCCGAGGGGCTCAGCTACCGCGATTCGCTTTGGCTTCTACAGCAACTGCTAGAGCAGCGATGGCTTGACTCTGCACGAATGCGGGAATGCAGGGATCGCTGCGGCCAGATCCGTGGCCTGGTAGATGCAGAGCAGCTTCTGGAGTCCTACCTCAGGAAGGCAGGACGTCGCCGCGGCGCTTAGCAGCACGCCCGCATCGGTCGACCTCAATCCAATCAATCCTCCCAAAGGGCAATGCTTTGCGCGAGGGGTCGCACTTCGACTTTCGCGCGTGAGACCAACGCTTTCAAATCACCACGCGCTCCACTTCATCAAGACTCATTTCATCGCGCCGCCGATCGTAAAGTTGAGTCGTGCGGGTCGACGCATGGTTCGCCATGGCAGCAGCCTTTTCGAGCGTGCCGCCGTTCTTCAGATACGCTGTGATTCCGGTCGCACGAAACGTGTGATTGCCGATCTTCGTCTCGATGTCGGCCGCCGCCGCGCGGCGCCGAATCATCTGATAGGCGTTCGCCTGGGGCAGAGGCGTTGTTGTTAGCGCGCCGGTGCCGCGGCCGATCGTGCGGAACAGCGGCCTCTTCGGGTCGGACGCCAAGCCGCACTCGTCGATATAGGCGTGCAAATAGGCCTCGAGATTGTGGTGGCAGGGCATTTCATGGCGCTTGCCACCTTTCTCGTGCAGGCGCACCCAAAGGCGTCGCTTCTGCACGTACACGTCGTCAACCTTCATGCTGACGGCCGCGCCGATACGGGCGAAGGAATAGACCATGAGCGCGATCAGCGCGCGGTCGCGCAAGCCCGCCGGCGTCGACACGTCGATGCTGTCGAGCAGCTCGCGCGCTTCAGTAGGATCAAGCACGGGCGTCTTGCCGGTCTTCACGACATGCTTCGGCCCGCGCACGCTCGATGCCGGATTCGCGGGCACGATCTGGCCCGTCACCAGCCAATCGAACAGCATGCGGATCGCGGCAAGATGCTGCTTCGCGGTCGGCGCGCTCTTCTCAATCGTCAGCAGCTCGACATAGGTCCCTACATGCAACGGCCGCACGTCGGCGATCGACGCGACGCCCTGGCTCTCGCACCAGCTGAGAAAAGTCTCGATCGCTTTTCCGTAGGCGCGGCGCGTGTGCGCGTTGCGGATGTGATTGACGAAGAATTCCCAGAAGCGGGTTTGTGCGTTCGCTCCTGCGACGACAACAAGGGTCGGCAAGGATGCCTGATGCCCTGTGGCGGGCACCAGATCAATCATTGATCTGCACGTTGGCATCTTTTGCGGCCTGTTTGAGGGCGTCCCCGAGTTTGCCGCACAGCTCGGCCAAGGACTTTTGAGCAGCAAAAATCCTTTCCCACTGCTCGGGGGTTGTGCCGCCTGCCTCTGCCACTTTCCCCGCGTGCTTCACGATTTCACCCAGAGCTTTCTGGGCGTCTCCCAGCAACTCATGCAAAGTGTTGATCCGCGCTCTCTGCTTAGGAGTCATTATTGGTCCCTCTATACATCTGATAAAGGATATTATCATATGTATCGGTGGATGTAAGGCCTTAGCTCCCAGGAACTCGAGACCGGATGTTTATTGACAGTCCGTACATTTGTACGGCATTCTGTATCTTGTACGAATCATTGCTAGAGCGCGACAATGCCTCCATCCAAATCCGAACGGGTCGAACTTAGGCTCGACGAAGCAACGCTTGATCGCGTCGACCACTGGCGCACTCGCCAGGACGATATCCCCACCCGGTCGGAGGCAATGCGTCGGCTCATTGACTTGGGGCTGGGTCACGCGAACGAGCGCCTCACCGTCTCAAAGGCCGAACAGCTCATCATCTTGATGTTATGCGACGCTCTCAATGAGAAGAAGGAAACTCGCGAACTGAATCCTGCGCTGATAGCAGACGCCATTTGCAGCGGCCACAATTGGGCGCTCGAATGGGAATACGGGGTCATGCTCCCGTCGGAGCCAACTAACCAACGCGATTTGGCGTTCGTCGTCGACGTACTCGATATGTGGCGAGTGCTCGAATTCAGCTTCAACAAGCTCAACGCCAAGGACCGTGAGCGAGTGAAAAAAGACGCTGCTTGGTTCGGCGAGAAAGTCGCCTTCCCAGGCTTCGACGGCAACGACGAAGGGCGTCTCTTCAGCATAGCAACCTTCATGGTCGAAAAGCTCGGTCGGTTCGACGAACTTAAGGGCCGTAGCCTGAATTCCCATTCGAACACGGTCGCAACGTATAACCGAATGCTGCCGGTCTTTCAGCCGATCCGCAAAGCCCTATCGGAACGGCGCGATTACAATCTCAAGGCAGACGAAATTATCGCCATTCTGAGATCCGGCCGTTAGGTGACCCAGTTCGCACGCGACTTTTGCACCGAAATCCGTGCGCAAATTCAATGCGTCTTGCGTAGTGCAGAACTGTTGCCTTGCGCGGCGCGAGCGAATGTCTGGCTCAAGGCCGGATGTCAATGCGAACTGCCGACCGGTAGCGAATCCGAGGATTGCGTGTGCATGTGTCCGGGATGCGCCAAGAGCGGTCATAGGTATGCGGTCGCATTCCAGACGTTCGCGCCAAGCCGCGTCGTGACTGATTGCGACAACGGAGCTCAAGGCGCTCGCCAACCGTTCAGAGACGCTCGCCGCTTCCTGCGCGGGCGTTCGGCAGCGCCAGGAGCATTCTTCGCCCTAATGCCGTCTACCCGACCCTCCCGCGCCTCGCGGCATCTGCCTTTCGACAGCGCCGCCCCGTTCTGCATTCATGCCGTTCCCAAGGCGCTCGCGCGTCGCCAGATTCTCGCTCGATTATTCTTTGATGGCAAACGGGGATTTCTGCTCCATCCATGATGCCGGCGGTGGCGGTCCCCAACCTAATTCCATCAACTTAGCGAATTCCCACCTGATTGGCTCATCCTCGCAGTCCATTGTCTGATAGTGCGTGGTGAATAATTCGACACGATGACCATCGGGATCGCGCAGGTAAACGAAACGGGCATAACCGGGAGCAAAGTGTCGACAAGGTCCCCACTCGACGGATTTGCCGTAGCCATGCTCCGCCATGAGATCGCAGATGTGCATCAAGTTGTGAGACTCGGGCACGACGAATGCGAAGTGATGCATGCCCAGGCTAGGTGACGGCCCGAAAACGATGTCATGCGGATTGCCCTTGCGCTGCAGAAACACGAACGCGGGGTCATCTCCTTCTATCGTGATGTACTCGGAAAGCCGGAAGCCCATCCCCATATAGAAATTTAAGGCTCGCAAGACGTCAGTGGTGAGAACTTGCCAGTGATCGAGTCGCTGCGGGCACGCGCCGTGGAATTTGCTCAACTGAAGTATCAACCTCGGGCGCGTCTCCATCGTCGCGCAAAACTCGATCGGCACGCCGGAGACGTCGCGAAAGCGAAGCGTCCGCCCCTGATGTGGCGGCGTTGTCCAAGCGTATGAAAGGCCCGCTTTATCGACATAGGCAGCTGCCAGGTCCAGATCCTCTTCGGTCTGAACGCGAAAGCCTATGCACTGAACCTCGGCTTTGGGCCCTTCTGCAAGGACAAGCGAATGATGGCAAGCCTCTTCGAGGCCTCGCAGATAGATTGTCCGATCGTCTTCATCGCTGATTACGAAGCCCAGTACATCAACGTAGAAGTTGCGACTTGCTGCAAGATCCGTAACGGTCAAAACGACGTGGCTTGCTCGCGTCACATCGAACGCTGGTTTGAAGATTGTCTTCGGAATGGCCATGAGAATTTCCTCCGCGTGTTATTAGACAAGGCCTGGGTAGGAGCCGCCGTCCAACTGAATGTTCTGCCCGGTCATGAAACCGGCTTGTATGCTGCAGACGAAGGCGCACGTGTCCCCAAACTCCTCCGGTCGACCGAAGCGTTTCGCGGGAAGTGTGTTTGCGATCCTCGTGCGCGCTTCTTCGAAGGTGATGCCTTCTTGCGCCACCATTCGCTCAGCCATGAATTTCTGACGATCGGTGTCGATGCGCTCTGGAAGCAGGTTGTTTATTGTGACGTTGTCTACAGCGGAAGATTTCGACAACGCTTTCGAGACAGCGGTGAGGCCAGCACGCGCGCCGCATGAAAGCTCCATAGTCGGATGCGGCGCCTTCACCATCGCCGATGTTATATTCACGATCCGACCGAATTTACGCTTTCTCATGCCGGGCAGGACCGCCCTGATCAGCATCACCGGCGCCAGCATGTTCAATTCAATCGCTTCGATCCATGCATCGTGATCGAACTCGACGAAATCGCCAGGCGCCGGGCCGCGATTGTTGTTCACAAGGATGTCGGGACTAGAACACGCCTCGACCAGCTTGCATCGTCCCTCTTCTGTCGCGATGTCGGCCTGCACAGCTGTGACGATTTTTCCTGTTGCTCTTTTTATCGTCACGATCGCTGCATCGAGCTTCTCTCCGTCTCGGCCGTTGATGAAGACGTTGCAGCCTTCGCGCGCAAGAGACGTCGCACATGCCAGTCCGAGCCCCTTGGACGAAGCGCACACGAGGGCGCTTTTTCCATCCAATCCAAGGTTCATGACGCTTCCTCCAAAAATATATAATTTGACTGAGCTGGCATTTTTATCCATATTCAAGCCATGCATGCAACGATTATCTTTCTTGGATAAACCCATGGCGTCGACCTCCGCGGAAACCCTCGCAACAGCTACCTATTTGAAATTGCGGGCAGATGTGATCGCGGGGAAATTCCCCTTTGGCGGGAAGCTCAAGATTCGTGATCTGTGCGGCCGATACGGCGTGAGTTCGGCGCCAATGCGAGAAGCGCTGAACCGGGCGGCTAAAGACGGATTGGTCGATCAATCGGAGCAGCGAGGTTTTTCCGTAGCGCCGCTCAGCATCGAGGATTTGGACGATCTCCTCCAGACGCGACTATTGCTCAACGAACTCGCGTTGCGCCGTTCTTTCGAACTTGGCGGGCCAGAGTGGGAAGAGCAGGTGCTGGTCTCGTGGCACCGCCTTTCTCGGATTCCCTATACGCCAGTTTCCGTCGATCCAGCATGGGAGCGAGCGCATCGCGTATTCCATCGCACTCTCATCTCTGGCTGCCGCGTTCCGCGAATTGTGCAGTTCTGCGACCAACTGTTCGACAGCTCGGATCGCTACCGCTTCGTCGCCAGATCCGCGAGACAAAGCCCGCCGAGAATCGACGATCACAAACTGATGACGGACGCAGTCATCGAACGTGATCCGGACCGAGCAGTCGCGCTGTTGAAGGAACACTTCGAAGAGACCGCCAACCGATGCAGGGCGCAATTGGCGACGCAGCGCCACCTGTTTGCCGGCTCGGACACTCAGACGAACTCTTGAACCCAAAAAAAGAATAATCGCGGGAGGCGAGCATGGACACATTTGTGCTTATCGTTGGCGGCGGCCCCGTTGGATTGACGGCCGCGATCGACCTGGAGCAGCGCGGGATACCCGCGATTCTGATCACAGAAAATATCGAAACGGCAACGCAGCCTCGATGCAATTTCGTCAACGCGCGTGCAATGGAGCATTATCGGCGACTAGGTCTTTCGGATGAAATCCGGAACGCGGCGCCGCTTGCGAAAATCCGACCTAGAATTGCATACGCGACCCGATTCTGCGGTTATGAATTTGGAAGCATCGACGTTCTGGAGTTGCGTCGCGCTGCGTCGGGCGGAGATCTCAGCCTTCAAACACCCGAGCCAGGCATAAACATCTCACAGCTGTTCCTCGAACCCCTGCTCCGAAAGCGCGCTGAAAGCTCAAAGAACGTCGATGTGCGTTTCGGCGTTCGTCTTGTCGGTTTTGACTCGCGTCCTGATTGCGTGATCGCAATGACCGAGGATGTGCGCACCGGCGCACGATCAGAGATACGCGCGAAATACGCCATCGCTGCAGACGGCGCGCGCAGCCCAATCCGAAAACATTTCGACATCGGCATGTCTGGGAATGATGACGCGCTTGGAGACGCCTTCGTTTCGGGAACGATGATGACGTACTTCTTCAAGGCGCCGACGCTATTGGCCGAAAGCGGTCGTCCGCCCACGATCCTGACGTGGATTGTGAACCACGAACTGCGCGCATTTGTATTTATGCAGGACGGCGGAACGCGCTGGATCATGCACTACAATGTGCCTCAAGGAACGCACTGGGAAAACGTTCGCGCTGAAGATGTAATCCCCAGGGCGCTGGGCAAGAATGTGCCTTTTGAGATCATCGATGCGGGGCCCTGGACCGGCGGTCTTTCTCTCGTTGCGGACAAGTTCCAGGCCGGCCGCGCCTTCCTGGTAGGCGATGCCGCCCATCTATTCACGCCGCTGGGCGGTTTCGGCATGAATACCGGCGTCGGCGATGCGCTGAATTTGACATGGAAGCTCGCCGCCGTTCACGACGGTTGGGGTGGACCTGCTCTGCTGGATAGCTACGAGGTCGAGCGCAGGCCAATAGGATATCGAAACACGCGGCTTGGCGTTCATTGCTCTCGGAGGAAGGGCAGGTGGGAGCTGCCAAGAAATATCGAAGAATCTGGACCTGACGCGGATCTGGCGCGCGCGAAGTTCGGAGAATTCGTTGTCGTTGACGATCAAGATGAATACGAGACATCAGGCCTGCAGCTCGGCGAGCGCTATGACGACTCTCCCATCGTGTGCCCCGATGGATCAGCAGCGCCGCCGGATACCTGGGCGAAATATCAACCGAATGATTTTCCCGGCGCCCGCGCTCCGCATTTCTGGCTGAGCGAGGGAAAGCCTCTGTACGACGCGTTCGGGCCCGGACTCGCGCTGATAGACTTCGATAGCGGCTTGTCGCTCGAACACATCATCGCCGCAGCCAAAGACCGGAACGTTCCGCTCGCCGTCGTGCAATGCGGTCCGCTTCGAGAGCCGTATCGATCGAGGCTGGTTCTTGTACGCGCTGATCAGCACATCGCATGGCATGGGGACGAACTTCCAGACGACGCTATCGGCCTGATTGATAGAGTTCGCGGAGCCTGACGAAGACACACAAAGCAAAGAATTTGGGAGAAGTTTATGACGTCGGCTAGCGGTGTCAGCCCCGCTTCGGGGGACGTTCCGAATACGATAGATCTAGATCGGTTCGTCGACGAACGTCCTATCGGTGCATTTCATATCAATCTCCTGATATGGCCGTTGATTGCGACCATCGCTGACGGGTTTGACCTTGTTGTCATGGGCTTTGCGGCGCCGGAGATCATCAAGGCATTCAGCATCGATCGCAGTTTGATGGGCCTGATACTGAGCGCTAGCCTGATCGGCTTGCTGATCGGATCGCCAATCGCCGGCTATCTCGGCGACAAGTTTGGGCGCAAGCCCTTGATGGTGAGCGCGGTGTTGTTGTTCGGGGCCGCGACCTGGGCGACAGTCTTAGCTGGTTCCTTCTCGCATTTTTTCATCTTGCGCTTACTTGCGGGAATAGGGCTTGCCGGAATTATTCCGAATGTCACTGCGCTCGTCACCGAATCCATTCCGAGACGCGTTCGCGGCGCATCGCTCATTGTCGTGCATCTCGGCGTTCAACTGGGTTCCATTATCCCGGGTTTGATCGCAGCCTATCTGGTTGCGAAATATGGATGGGAAGTGCTCTTTACGATCGGCGGCGCCTGCCCCATGTTGCTGAGCATCATCCTCATTTTTGTCTTGCCGGAATCAGTGAAATTTCTCGCGCTTGATCCCCGGCGCCGTTCAAGATTCTTGAAGCTTGTGCGGGCAATGGATCCGCGAACGCAAGTCAATGAGAACACCGAAATTGTTCAGCATCTCACGCATTCCAGGACATCTCTGGCCCCGACAGTGCCATTTCAAAATGGCATGCACGTAATTACGCCATTGCTCTGGACGTTAGCCGGCATCAGTCTCTTCACCAACCTGTTGATAGGTAGCTGGGCGCCGACCGTATTGCGCGACCTTGGCCTGCCGCCTGAAAAGGCGGCGCTCACTGCCAGCCTGTACGGCCTTGGCGGCGTCATAGGAAGCGTCATTCTAATTTTTGGCTTCAATCGATATGGCTTCCTTATAGTCGTCTTTTTCTATCTAGTGGGAGTTCCCGCCCTCGCGCTTGTCGGATATGTGGACAGCAGTTTGCTTCCAATTCTGATTGGACTGGCCGGTCTATGCATCGCCGGCTCGCAGTCCGCGATCAATTCTGCACTGGGCATGCTCTATCCCACCTCGATCCGCGCAAATAGCGCTGGCTGGGGTATGACGGTCGGCCGTGTGGGATCCATCTTTGGCCCAATTTTCGGAGGCTATCTGACGAGTCACCAGATGAGCGGCGAGAAGTTTTTCGTCATCGCTGCGATCCCGGTCGCTCTTGGCGTTTGCATCTCCGCGGTCCTTACATGGAAGTGCTGGCAGCGGTTCCATGAATGGGCGCTCCATGACAGAGCCGCGGTGGAGAAGTGAAACGGCCTAGGCCGCTGTACTCTGATCACTTGTGATCCTCGAACACACGCAAGTCAGTCAACTATTGCCTGTCGTTCGCGCAGAACGAACGCAAAGGAGCATTCGATGAAACTCGTCCGTTATGGAAACGTCGGCAAGGAGAAGCCGGGTGTGATAGACGCCGACGGCAGGATCCGCGACTGCTCAAAGGTCGTCTCCGATCTGGCGGGCGCCACGGTCTCGATCCCAAACATCAAGAAGATCGCGGTAGCGTTGAAGAACGGCGAGCTGAGGACCGTTTCCGGCGACCCGCGTATCGGCGCGTGCGTCGGCCAACCCGGCAACTTCGTAGCCGTTGGCCTCAACTACGCCGACCACGCCGCCGAATCGAACCTGCCAATTCCCAACGAGCCGATATTGTTCAACAAGGCCCCAAATTGCATTGTCGGCCCGAACGACGATGTAGTGATTCCAAAATACTCGAAGAAGACAGACTGGGAGATCGAGCTCGGTATCGTGATCGGCAAGCAAGCCTCCTACATCGACGAGGACGAGGCGATGAGCCACATCGCTGGCTTCTGTCTCGCCAACGACGTGTCCGAGCGCGAATTTCAATCTGAGCGTGGTGGCAACTGGATGAAGGGCAAGAGTGCGCCGACCTTCGGCCCATTAGGGCCATGGCTTGTGACGCCCGACGAAATCAAGGACGTGCAGAACCTCGGTATGTGGCTCGACGTCAACGGCTCCCGCATGCAGACCGGGAATACGTCGACCATGATCTTCGATGTGAAAAAGATCGTCTCCTACATCTCGCAATTCATGAGGCTGGACGTCGGCGATGTGATCGTGACCGGTACGCCGCCGGGCGTCGGATTGGGTAAGAAGCCGCCCGTGTTTCTGAAGGCCGGCGACACGATGCGGCTCGGCATCGACGGTCTCGGCGAGCAGTCATGCCGAGTTGTGGCTTGGGAGCCGAAATAATCAGACTCCGTCGCATTCAGGACTTGGCGCCTCATTTTGCAGAGGGCGGACCAATTGTCTCGCGCAACCAAACCAATGGTGGAGCCATAGATGCTCTGTGGCTTCGAGAGCTAGTAGGCGTGAAGGGTCTGAGCTGTGACGAATGATGTTGAAGAGTTGCTGGAACTGGAGAATCGGAGATGTCGGGCGATCGCTGAGCGCGATGTGGGCGCTTTGCGTGAAATCCTAATGGAAACCTACATACACATTCATGCGACCGGCAAGATCGACGATCTGCAAGGGCATATCGACGCCGTATTGTCGAGGCCGCGATCGCCGTCCCGTGGCCGATTGACGGTCCGGCGCATTGACAATTGCGCTGTAATAGTCGGCGAGCAGTTGAATAATGGGCAGCAGTCTGACGTACTGGTTGCCCATCAAGTCGCCGTCCGGGACGCCGAAGGGACTTGGCGATTCCAGTCCATGGCTCTCGTTCCGAAGCGGACATAGGTCGCTGTCTTTGTGAAAAGACGGCGTCCGAAAGCTGACAATCCAAACGTCACATTTGGGTCAGATGCGGCCAAAACAGATTCGGCCGACATACGCTACGAGAAGCGCAAAGCTGAACTCTTGCTTGGTACTGTGAGTCGTCATAAACTTGCGGGCAGATTCCCAATATTCGCGCCAAGCCGGCCGGAGAGATTACAAAGTCTCATGGTCTGCAATCACTGCCGGCCAGTCTCAGCGCCCGGCGCAACAGGCGCTCGGCGTCGGAGACGGCGCGATGGTCGAGCGGCGCTTCATTTTCGCGCTCAAAGAGCGCTGATGGCCGGATGCCGAGGGCTCGCCCCAGCGCGCCGGCGTCTGAAAGCTGGAAGGCGCATGGTTCTGGGCATTCTTCCATGAGCAGGAAGAGCCAGCGGTGGTCCCATTTCCAGCCATCGCAATATGCGACGCCGATGGGGGCGAGAAGAGTATTGAGCTGACGACCGACGTCGAAGGCGCTCTGGGCGTTCGTCAGGTCGGCGCGCGCGATGCCGTGCATCTGGGCTGCGACTGGATCCCAACTGATGGTCTGGAGCCACTGGACGGTCGGCTTGATCAGTGACGACCACAAGGAAAGGTAGGGGCGCGCCGGATCGAAGATCGCGACGCCGACCTCGATCGGATAGCCCTTCATGGAGGACGCCTCAAAATCGATCGTGGCGATCATGCGTGGCCAACTCCTGCTCATGATGAAAGGCGGTTGAAGTCAGGCGATTTCGATCGTGAGGCGACGGTCGAACGATTTGTTCTCATCGCCGTAACCGCGGGGATTGCAGATTACGCGGGTCGCGCCGAGGCGATAGTCGCAGTTTTCGTGCGTGTGCCCGTGAATCCAGAGCGCGGGTTGGTGCTCGAGGATCAGGTGGTCGAGATCACTGGCGAAGGCAGGGTTGAGGGCGCTGCCAGCGAATTTTGGCGCGATCGATTTCGCCGACGGGAGGTGGTGAGTGACGACGATGGTGGGGCCGGCGAAGGGCTCCGCCAGCATTACTGAGATGAATTTGAGATCGGCGAGATGCTCGGCGCGCGCGTGCCAGGGCATAAAGCGGGCGTTATGGCCGGATGTTTCGCGGTATCTGATGAGCCGGTGGTCGTTGAGATTCTGGCCCGCGAGCACCATGGACGGCTTGGTCGTACGGTAGAGGGCGTAGTCCGTCCAGAGGGTTGCGCCGATAAAGCGCACGCCGCTGATGACGGCGACGTCACGGGAGAGAAACGAGACATTCGTTCCCCGCGCGGCCGCGCGCCCGCCTTCGATGTTGTCCTGCAGGATGTGTCCGTAATGTTCATGATTGCCGGGGACGAACACGCAGGGCGCGACCCGCGTGAGGACTTCTACAGAACCGTCGCACGAGCTCAAGATATCGCCAGGCGCGACGATGAGATCATAGGCGTCCCTATCGGCTGGCATGGCCCACGGCATTCGGTTTTCGAGATGGAGGTCGGACAAGATCCGGATTCGCATGATCGGCCTTCGGGGTTCGGGATCAGCGTCCGTAAACAAGATCGAAGTGGGCGGGAGGCGGCACAGGGGTTGGAATTCCGATTGCCCGGTGAACAATCCCGAGCTCAAGACAGGACGCCATCGACACCAACACCGGAAAGCCGCCGAGTTGGATTTGCTCCAGTGGAGTTGCTCCGCGGTATTTGGAAAGAGGGAAGGGCCCTCGAAACCACGCGCACAAGCTGCTCCAATCAAGCAGGAGTAGCAGGCCGCTTTGAAGCAAAGAGTCCGCAGTCTGGATCCGCAAACGCTCTGAAAGAAAAAGCCGCGGATCTTGCCTCTTCAGAATTTCTGCAGTGCGTTCGGGGCTCATGTCGAGCAGCTGAGACTGTTCCAGGTAGGACAGTTCTAGATCGGATATAAACCGATTGATCAGGTAAATTTGCAGGTAGTCGCGATCGCTCGTGGTGCGTCGTGGTTTGGCAGGCATATGGGCCCCTTCGTATTTGGGGCCCGACCGAAGCCGGGTGTTCGTAACCTGAAGGCTTACGCCAAGGCGCTACCGCCTTTAGGCAGAGCCTTGGACATGCGCGGCAGCCACCCGGCCGAGAAATACCGGTTGCAAGCCTCTCGGGGTTACGACGCCCCGCAGCCGGTCTTTTTCCGACCGCAACCCGCGTATGGCATGGTCGCTAAGCGGCACGCAAGTTTGGCGACGGAACAAACGCGAGCTCCTGAGCGAGGCAGTCTCGAAAGCCGCCAACGACCGTGTCCACATTCACTCTCTATATATATGCACGATAACAATCGGGCGCGGGCCTGGCCGAGCCCCCTAGAGGGGCTGCGAGTTGTCCACAATCGATGCCAAGGTTCACCTGGATCATTGGGTGAATCGACGAAACCACAACATACACAGTCGATTCACCTACTCTGGATCATAAATCTCGACTATTGCGGCGAGATCAAGGTGATCCTGTATAATGCGGGCAGCGAGCCATTTCGGCTCGAGCGCGGAATGCGGATCGCGCAACTGGTCGTGGCGCCCGTTTCGAGGGTCGTTCTGCACATCGTCGGGCAATTGTCGGAGACCGCACGCGCCGAGGGCGGTTTTGGGTCGACCGGGAGCAAAATTCCCTGAGCGCGCCCGCCGGGAGATCGTTCTTCTCCAGATGTTCTGCAAAAGGCGATTGAACTGGCTCGGCGCAGGCGCTTCAATCGGCCACCATCGAACGCCCGGCGGAACGGGCGCGATCGCAGAGGAATGCCATGAGCGATACAAAAGCCGGACGCGGCAAAATCTACGATTCGATCGTCGATACGATCGGGAACACGCCTTTGGTCAGGCTCGACCGACTCGCCAAGGAAAAAGGCGTCAAGGCTAACCTTCTGGCGAAGCTCGAGTTCTTCAACCCCTTGGCAAGCGTCAAGGACAGGATCGGCGTCAGCATGATCGCGGCCATGGAGGCCGCGGGTAAGATTGCCCCGGGAAAGACCACGTTGATCGAACCGACCTCGGGCAATACGGGAATTGCGCTCGCGTTCGTTGCGGCCGCGCGGGGCTATCGGCTGATCCTGGTGATGCCGGAATCCATGTCCATCGAGCGTCGAAAGATGTTGGCGTTGCTGGGCGCGGAACTCGAGCTGACGCCGGCCGCACAGGGTATGAAGGGCGCGATCGCCAAGGCGGACGAGCTCGCCAAGACGATTCCCGGCGCGATCATCCCGCAACAGTTTGAAAATCCGGCGAATCCGGACATTCATCGTCGGACGACCGCCGAGGAGATCTGGAACGACACGAACGGAAAGGTCGACGTGTTCGTATCCGGCGTCGGGACAGGGGGGACAATCACCGGCGTCGGCCAGGTTCTCAAGCCTCGGAATCCCGCGCTGAAGGTCGTCGCCGTCGAGCCCGAGGACTCGCCCGTGCTCTCGGGCGGCCAACCGGGCCCCCACAAGATCCAGGGCATCGGCGCAGGTTTTGTACCGGGCGTTCTCGACAAGGGCGTGATCGACGAAGTCGTCAAAGTCAGCAATCAGACGGCGTTCGACTACGCCCGGCTCGTCGCCCGGCTGGAAGGCGTGCCCGTCGGCATTTCCTCGGGCGCGGCCATCGCCGCGGCGGTGGAAATCGGGTCCCGGGCGGATATGGCGGGCAAGAACATCGTCATCATCATTCCGTCATTTGCCGAACGATACCTGTCGACGGCGCTGTTCGAAGGGCTATAAGAGCGCCGGAGTCGGCGGCGGCAGGAAACGCCGCCGGCCCCGTCATGGAGGTGCCCTTGTCCTTTTCCAACATCCTCGTCGAAACGCATGGCGCCGTCGGGCTGGTCCGCCTCAATCGCCCGCAGGCGCTCAACGCCCTCAATTCCGAACTGATCGACGAACTGAACATCGCGCTCACCGCCTTCGACAAGGCGGACGACATCGGCTGCATGGTGATCACCGGCTCGGCCAAGGCTTTCGCCGCCGGCGCCGACATCAAGGAAATGCTGCCGAAAACCTTCATGGACGCCTATCTCGCGGACTTCATTGCGTCTTGGGAAGGCGTCACGCGCATCCGCAAGCCGATCATCGCGGCCGTGGCCGGTTTCGCGCTCGGCGGCGGCTGCGAACTCGCCATGATGTGCGACTTCATCCTGGCGGCCGATACGGCCAGGTTCGGGCAGCCGGAAATCAAGCTCGGCGTGATGCCGGGGGTTGGCGGGACCCAGCGCCTCACGCGTTTCGTCGGCAAGTCCAAGGCAATGGAAATGTGCCTGACCGGCCGCATGATGGACGCTGCCGAGGCCGAACGGTCGGGCCTCGTCTCCCGGATCGTGCCGGCCGACGACCTCGTCGCCGAGGCGATCAAGACGGCCCAGACGATCGCCGGCTTCTCGCGGCCCACCGTCATGATGACCAAGGAAACCGTCAATCGCAGCTACGAGACGACCCTGACCGAGGGCATCCGGTTCGAACGGCGCGTCTTCCATTCGATGTTCGCTCTGGAAGACAAGAAGGAGGGCATGTCGGCCTTCGCCGAAAAGCGTGCCCCGCAATTCAAGAACCGCTAGATCGCGCGGGGGCGTTGACGCGGGCCCGCTTTCTGCATATGAAACCGCCGTCGCCCGGCTCTCGCGTCAGAGCCGGGCTCCATTATTTGTGAATCAGCGTGGCCGGACCGGCCGCCTTCAGGGATCAAACCATGGCTAACACCAGTTCGGCAAAGAAGGCCGTACGCAAGATCGCCCGCCGTACGGCGGTCCGTCGTGCGCGCCGCGGCCAGATGCGCACTTTCCTTCGCAAGGTCGAAGAGGCGATTGCGAGCGGCGACCAGTCCGCTGCGGCGACGGCTCTTTCCTCCGCGGCTCCGCTCGTGATGCGCGCCGCACAAAAAGGCATCGTTCACAAGAACACCGCCTCCCGCAAGGTTTCGCGCCTGACCGCGCGCGTGAAGGCGATGGCGCCGGCGAGCTGATCGCTTCGTAGTCATTCGATCTCGTCGGGAGCCGGGCCAACGCCCGGCTCTTTTGTTTTGCGAGAGCTCGAGCCGGTCGCGCGACACATTAAGGAATTTTTAACAGACGCATGTGCAGGCGCGCACGCGATTGCGCGGTGATTCAATGCCTTGTCATCAAAGCCGCTGTGGGCTGGATTGCGAGCCCACTTGACACCGTATCTGGATTCGATTCGGGCGCGATTCATGCGCAACGCGGCGCTGACATCAAACGTCCACATGCTCATGCAGAGCGCCAAGAATCAGACTTCTAGCCAGATCAATTTGGCTGAATCAAAATTTCGATTCATCCGCGTGTAAAAGATTCATGACGCGGTGGATTGGATTCAACCATACGCGCGGCTAGTGTCGGCTCACTGAAATGAGCGACGGAACATCGCCTTTCGGAAATACGGACAGCCATATTTTCCAGCGCTTTGCGCGTTGTAGAGAGAATGGCGTTCAACGTTTTCGATGTAGGCGACGAGTGGGCGGCTTTGTGTGGCAAGGCTTTTTCTTGTCGCATGAAAGGGGCGGAACGTGGGGCGCAAGACAAAGAACAACGACGGGCTCTGTCCAATCGGCGCAGACGCCAGTCTCAGGTTGTCGACCTTCGGCATCGGCTGCTTCATCGGTCGTGACGTCGCTCGAAGTTAGCCCTCTCTCCTTCTGACTCAATCCATTCGACGCAGTCTCCTGGCAAGGCTGCGAACGTGAGCAAGCTCGCTTGTTCGCGCCTGCAGATTTATTTCCGTCGCTTCAAAGACCGGACGAGACAATGACCAATTCCGCCTCAGGCGCCGCTCGTACGACCGTCTCCGAAATAAAGGATCGCACCATGGACGAATGGTGGAAGCGCGTTTGCGAACGGCTGCGCGCTGAACTGGGCGATGCGAAATTCAATTCGTGGTTCGGTCGTGTCGAACTGGACGGGATACAAGCGAGCGTCGCTTATATCTCTGTTCCGACGACGTTCCTGAAGAGCTGGATCCAGCGCCATTTCCTGGACAACATCCGATCAGCGATCGCCGCTGACAAACCCGAAATCGTCGAAGTCGTCATTCGCATTCGCACCTCCGTCCGCACGCCCGCTGCATGTGAGCATGAAGAACGCCGTATTGCGAAGCCGGCGACACCGAGAAATTCCGAAGCTACGATTGCAAGTTCGTCTTCCAGGGCAATCCGCGCCGGCAATGCCCAGGAGGCTGGCGACGGCCAGAAGCTGATCGGATCGCCGCTCGATCAACGCATGACGTTCGAGACATTTCTTGTCGGGCCCTCGAACGAGATGCCGCACAAGGCGGCGATGCGCGTCGCTTCCGCGGCGCCCGGAGACCCGGTCGAATTCAACCCTCTTTACATCCACGCCAATGTGGGGCTCGGCAAGACGCATCTCGTGCAGGCGATCGCGCAGTCGGTTGCGGCGTCTGGTCGAAACGCCGTGTATCTTACCGCCGAAAAGTTCATGTACGGCTTTGCCTCGTCGCTGAAGAACCAAACGACGCTCGCTTACAAGGAACAGATTCGCGCGATCGATCTGTTGATCGTCGACGACGTTCAATTTCTCAACGGCAAGGTCATTCCGCACGAATTCGGGCACGTCGTGAACTCCATGCTGGATTCGGGGCGGCAGGTCGTCGTCGCAGCAGATCGCCAACCCAGCGAACTCGATAATCTCGACGAACGCGTGCGATCGCGGTTGATGGGCGGCGTGAGTCTGGAGCTGCGTCCGCTCGACCTAGCTCTGCGCCGCTCCATCCTTGCGTCGCGCATTGCCGTGGCTCAGCAGCGACAACCGAGTTTCGAAGCGCCGGAGCAGGTTGTCGACTATGTCGCGCAGGTGATCGACAGCAATGGTCGCGATCTCGAAGGCGCGGTCAATCGGCTTCTCGCGCGGGTTACTCTGAGCGGCGCGCCACTGACGATAGATGCCGCCGAACAGGCGATCCGTGACCTCGTCCGCACGCGAGAACCCAAGAAGGTCAAGATCGAAGACATCCAGAAACTGGTGGCGAACCACTACAACGTGACGCGTGCTGATCTCCTGTCGTCGCGACGGACCGCTTCAGTCGTGCGGCCGCGGCAGATCGCCATGTTTCTGTCGAAGGTCCTGACGCCCCGTTCCTTGCCGGAAATCGGTCGTCGCTTCGGCGGTCGCGACCATACGACCGTGCTTCACGCCGTTCGCAAAATCGAAGGTCTCTCGTCGACGGACCGCAGCCTGGCGCAGGATATCGACTATCTCAAACGGCTGCTGACGGAGATCTGAAAAGTCGCGGCTTCAGGCTGGCGCGCTGAGCCGGCGCGTCAAGCCGGCGTCTGGGCCACAAGCTCCGCGAGGGAAATTTCAGGGCGCGCGCCGTAGTGCTGAATGATTTCGGCCGCAGCGAGCGCGCCGATACCCGCGCAGCGCCTGAGCGGCAGTCCTCGCGCGAGACCGAACAAGACGCCTGCCGCGAACAGATCGCCCGCGCCGGTCGTGTCGACCAGTTCGGCGATCGGGGCCGCCGGTGTATATTCGACGACGCCTCCGTTCACAATCGCGCAGCCTTCCGCCGAGCGTGTTACGAAACCGAGCGTTTTCTCGTCAGCGAGCGCGCGAACCGCCGTATCGAAATCAGCCGTCTGATAGAGCGCGTGCAGCTCGCTTTCGTTGGCGAAAAGAATATCGACGAGTCCGTTTCGAATGAGATCGAGAAATTCGTCGCGATACCGGTCCACGCAGAACGAATCCGAAAGTGTGAGCGCCGTCCGCCGACCAGCTTTCCGCGCCGCGGCCGCGCCCTTGCGAAACGCCTCTTTTGCGCGGGGCGGATCCCAAAGATAGCCCTCGAAATAGAGAATCTGCGCCTCGGCGATCAGCTTGTCTTCGACGTCCTCCGGACCGAGACCGATGCAGGCGCCGAGATAGGTCGACATGGTGCGTTCGCCGTCCGGGGTGACGACCACGAGACACCGCGCCGTCGACGCGCCGTCGGTTGCAGGCGTCGTCGGAAAATGAACGCCGGCGGCCGCAATGTCGTGGCGGAAAGCGTGGCCCGGCTCGTCGTCGCGCACTTTTCCGACGAAGGCCGCCTTGCCGCCGAGGCTGGCGACGCCAACCATCGTGTTGGCGGCCGAGCCGCCGGACATGATGGTCGCGGAACCCATGGCTTCATACAGCGCGGACGATTTCGCCTCGTCGATGAGCGCCATTCCGCCCTTGTGCAGACCATGCGCGACGAGAAAGTCATCCTCGCCTCTGGCGATCACATCGACGATCGCATTGCCAATCCCGACAACGTCGTATGTAGCGCCTGCAGTCATCCGCGAAACTCCTGATCGCCGACCTTGTAGGGGCCGTGCGGAGCCAGATCAATCCTCGGGCCTGCGGGATAGCGCGGCCGCCACGATTTCGGTCATATCGGCGAAGTCCCGGGCGGACAAATCGGCTACCGACCGGGCCAGAAGATTGGCGAAAGCCGTCGCCTCGGGAATGGCGCCTGAAGTGTCGATCTTGACGCGAGGATCGGACGTTTGCGCGAGACGGCAGAGCTCCTCCGCGTCATCCCAGATGATATTGAAATAGACGATGATGCGCTGGACGAGGAACCATGTCGGCGCGCCGCGCTTGCCGTGTTCCAACGCGGAAAGATAGGCAGGCGAGACGCCGATCGCATGCGCCATTTCCTTCAAGGTGACGGCGCGCGCGGCGCGCATTTCCCGAAGTTTTGCGCCGAGCGGCGTCATCGTGCGCCTCTACCGCCGGCGCAGGCGGACATAGAGCGCCCCGGCGCCGCCGTGCGCCTGCGCTGCTTCGCCGAAGGCGGCGACCACATGCCGCAAGCGCGGATCGGCCAGCCAGAGCGGCGCCTGCCGTCGCAGAATACCGGTCTCGCCGTCGCTCTTCATCGCGCCGCCTTTCCCGGTCACGATCAACACCACGCGCGCGCCCTCGCTTTGCGCGCGACGCAGGAAATCATGGACCGCCTGATGAGCGTCGGCAACACGACGACCGTGCAGGTCGATCCGTGCGTCGATCTGCAGGCGACCGCGCGTCAGATCCCGCTGCTGCCGACGGTCGATCGATCCGAGCGGCCGCAGCAAGGGTTTCTGTTTCGCGGGCGGATCCAGAACAGCGCGATGTTCCAGCAACTGCGCGGATTTGTGCTCGGCAGACGCCAGGGCGGTCGCGCGGCGCGGATCGCGCGGTCGCACGGTCGCAGTGACAACGCGCCAGAGCTCGAGCTCGTCCGTCGTGAGCTGCCTGTCGTTGCGGCTACGTTGCGCCATGGCTGGCGATTCCTGCTGGCGCGAAGACAATGAATCGAGCGGGATGTCGGATCAACCCGGCGATGTCTCCCGCGCGATCGCCGGATCCGATGAACAGGTCTCCGCGCGCCGGTCCGACAATTGCTGATCCGGTGTCCTGCGCGATCATCAGGCGGCTGGTCGGACCATCGCCCAGCCCGGCGCTGCTGAGGTCGGCGTCGATCCAGACCGGCGTTCCGTAGGGCCAGATGGTCCTATCGACGGCAATCGACCTGAGCGGGGTCAAGGCGATTCCCTGCGCCCCTGTCGGACCTACCGCAGGGTGGGGATCGTCCTCGAGACGAAAAAACACGTAGGATTCGTTCGCCTGCAGCACTCGGCGACCCCGTTGGCCGGGTTTCAGTCCATTGGCGCGCAACCAGTCCTTGCACCGCGCGAGCGACATTTCGTCCGCAGGGATTTCTCCGCTGTTGATCAAAATCCGACCGATCGACGTGTATGGCCGCCCGTTGCGGCCGGCATAGACCAGTCTCCTGTACGCGCCGTCTTCAAGGCGCACGCGGGCGGAGCCCTGCACCTGCGCGAAGAAGACTTCGACATGATCCCTGAGCCAAAGCACCGCTCGCGTCACTTCATCGATTGCGCCGTCTTCGATCTCTGCGCGCGTCGGATAGGGTTCGAGACCGCCGCTCGTCGTCGCGCGCGCGCCTTCCAAGGCAGGATCCCAGCCGTCGATCTTTTTGTCGCGCACGTCGATGAGATCGCCCGGCCGCGCAAGCACCGGCGCGGCAAATCCCGGGCGCTTACTTGTAGACCCTTCGAGCTCCGGCTCGTAATAGCCGGTGACGAAACCCTCGGGATGATCGCCTTCGAGCCGAATTTCCAGGGGACGGAAGTTCTGCGTGAAAAACCTCGAGATCGCGGCATTGCCTGAAAGACCGAGCGCGCGGTGGCAGAGCTCGATCATTTCCGGCGTCGCCGGCAGACCGGCCCGCAGGGGCGGAAGGTTGGCGACGAGCGCCTTGCAGGAAGCAAGATAAGCCGGCCAGGCAGCCACGACTTCGTCGGCGGACCAGCCGGGCAGATCGTCAAATTCGAGCGGATGCAGGCGCATCGCTCAGATCACGCTTTTGGATCGCTTTCCGTCGCGATGAGTCGCCAGGTCGGATCCGAAGTTCCAATTTCCTTCGCAAACGTCCAAAGCTCGTCCGTGGATATGACGAGATCCGGATCGCCATGCACGACCGCCCCCGACGAGTCGCGGGTCGCCGTGGTCATTTTGGCGGAAAAGCGCATCGAAATCTGCGCCGCGCCGTTTCTGACGGCGCCCTCGACGATGTCCGTATCATCGATCGAAACCAATTTCGTGGACGTCTGCTCGCCGGCGCTCCTGCGCTGGTCGATCGCGGCGGCGAACCCGGAATAAACCTCCGGACTCAACAGGTTGCTCAATGTCGATTTGTCGCCGTCGGCAAATGCGCGGACGATCATCTCATATGCAGTTCTCGCGCCTGCCGTGAAGCGGCTCGGGTCGAAGGTCGGGTCGGCGGCCATCACGGCCGCCAGTCCGGCGCGACCGGCCTCCGTCGCCGCGAATTTCGAGATATCGGCGGCGTTGCGAGCCGGCGTGCCGGCAGCCGAGCGATCGGCGGCGCCAGGCAAGCGAATGACCTTGCCGCTTTCGGCCGGCTGGCCTTGCGGAGCGGCAGCGCCGGAGCCCGGCCGTTCGATATCGACCCGCGTACCCAAAACCGACTTCAGCCGCCAGACGACAAAAATCGCGAGGAGAGCGAAAATGATCGTGGTGGGGTCGAGTTGCATTGTCGGCTGGCTCAATTGCACGCGCGGAAGTCTCGTACTTTCATAGATGGGCGCTGTCGCCCTGACAAACCAGACCCGGCCGAGACGGCCAGACGGCCCCATTCTTGTTCCGGGCAGACAACCATGCTACCGGGCGACCCGATGAATTTTCGCGGAAGGCGAGCTGCCACCCCAAGGGTAGAGCCGCCCGGCGTTTGGCAAGGAGTTTACGATGGCGGAAAACAATGGCATCGGCGCGCCGGGCGCTGCTCCCCAGATCAATACGCTGGCGCAATACGCCAAGGATCTCTCGTTCGAAAATCCGAACGCCCCGCGGTCGTTGACGCCGCAGGAGCGCGGCCCGAACATTTCCGTGCAGGTCAACGTCAACGCCCAGCAACTGGCGGAATCGGACTTCGAGGTGCAGCTCAAGCTCGAAGGCTCCGCCGGCGACGGGGCCGACGCGCTGTTCAAGTTCGAGCTCGAATATTGCGGCGTCTTCCGGCTGGTCGGCATCCCGCAGGAGCAGGTTCACCCGGTCATCATGATCGAATGCCCACGGATCCTTTTCCCCTTCGCTCGCCAGATCGTCGCGGACGCGGTGCGCAACGGCGGCTTTCCGCCTCTCTATCTCGACCCGGTCGATTTCGCGGCGCTGTATATGCAGCGCCTCGCAGAGGCTCAGGGCCAGCCGTCAGTCCCGGTCGCCTGACGGATAGGACGCAAACTTCCGCCAGACGGCGCGGTCGCCGAGCGCATCGGTCAGAGTCCGGTGGGCCCGGATATCGCTTTCCTCGATCGAGAGGGTCAGAGGCGCCGATCTCGCCTCGACGAGATCGAACACTTTACGTTCGACGCGTCGTTCGACGGCTTGAAGCGTGAACGTCGTCTGGCGTCCTCCCGAGAGCTCGACGTAGACCTCGGCCAGCAGCTCGGCGTCAAGCAGCGCGCCGTGCTTCTTGCGCCGTGACGAATCGACCCCGTATCGCGAACACAGCGCATCCAGCGAATTTGCAGCGCCAGGATGCTTGCGCCGCGCGAGCGCCAACGTGTCGCGTATCCGCTCCGGCGCGAGCGCGGCGATATTCATGCGCGCAAGCTCGGCGTTGATGAACTTTACGTCGAATTCCGCATTGTGAATCACCAAGCGGTCGTTGCCGATGAAGGACAGGAACTCGGCCGCGATCGTCGCAAAAACCGGGTGGTTCTTCAAAAATTCCGCCGAAAGCCCATGCACCTTGAACGCGCCTTCCGGCATATCGCGTTCAGGATTGATGTAGACGTGAAAGTTCGCGCCGCTCGGCACGCCGTTCAGCAATTCGACGGCGCCGATTTCGACGATGCGGTCGCCGGTGGCGGGATCGAGCCCAGTCGTTTCGGTATCGAGAACAATTTCCCGCATCGTCTCAAATTCCCAAAGCGAGCAACAGGTCCGCAACCTGTCGCCTTGCGGCTTCAAACCCTCGACCGCTATCGATCACATAGTGGGCCCGTCTCTTCTTCTCGGCGTCCGGCGTCTGCTTTTCGCGAATCGCCTGAAATTTTTCCATGGTCATGTCAGGTCGGGCAAGCACACGACGTTGCTGTTCGTCCGCGCTTGTGGAAACGACGACGACGACGTCCACATTGCGGTCTCCTCCCGTCTCGAACAGAAGAGGCACGTCCAAGATACAGGCTGGCGCGCCCGCGTTGCGGCATTTTGCGAGAAAGCTCAGACGATTGGCGCCGACCAGGGGGTGGACGATGGCTTCGAGTCGCTGCATCGCGTCACGATCGCCGATGACGAGCTTCGACAGGATCGCCCGGTCGACCCGTCCTCCGACGACAGCGGACGGGAAAGCCGCGCGAATTGGCTCCACGGCGTCGCGCTCGTACAATCTGTGAACAGCCGCGTCTGCATCATAGACCGGCGCGCCGGCATCCCTGAACATTTTCGAGGTCGCAGATTTTCCCATGCCGATTGAGCCGGTCAGGCCGATCAGAATCATGTCTCGATGTCCTCGTCGATTTGACCGATGCGTCGCAGTTCCGCGAGGAGCGGAAGCAGGGGCAAGCCGATGACGGCGAACAGGTCGCCACTGACGTTTTCGAGGAGGTTCGCGCCGAAGCCCTCGATTTCATATCCGCCGACCGTCATCAGGAATTTTTCGCCCATCGCGCACGCATAGGCCGCCAGTGCGCGGTCGCCGATCTTTCGCATCGAAATCTCGACGCTCTTGACGAATTCGAACAAGACGTCTCCATCCCGCACGCCAACGACGGCCGAGTGAAGCGTATGCGTCGCGCCGTTCAGCTTCCGCAATTTCGCCAGGCCATCTTCGAAATCCGTCGCCTTGTGAATCACGCCCCCGGCGAAGGCCAGCGTCTGATCGGCGCCTACAACGACACGTTCCGGATAACGCGTCGAAACGAGTCGCGCCTTTTCGCGCGCAAGATGGATCGCCTGCTCCCGTGGTTCGAGAGCGTCGACACCAGGATGTCCACGTTCGTCGAGTTCCGAATCGACCGCCTCGAAAGGAAGTCCCGCTTCTCTGAGCACGCGGGCGCGTCCCTCGCTTTTCGACGCGAGCACAAGCGGAGCGCCGCGCCATAGTCCGCTCGTTACGAGAAGCGCGGTCATCGCCTCAGCCGACCGCAATGAACTTCATTTTGTGTTCGCGATAAAGATCAATGATCGCCGCCGCCGTCTCCTCGATCGATCGACGCGTGACGTCGATCGTCGGCCACCCGTGCGATTCATATAGTCGACGAGACGCGGCGATTTCGTCGGCGACCAGACTGCGATCGACATAGGGCGTGTCGTGATCGGCATTCAACGCCAGCAATCTGTTCTGACGAATCTGGACGATGCGATCGGGCGAAGCAAGGAGACCGACGACGAGCGGCTTGCGGACGTTCTGAAGCGCTGCGGGCAAAGGAACGTTCGGGACGATTGGAATGTTGGCGGTCTTGATGCCGCGATTGGCGAGATAGATGCTCGTCGGCGTTTTCGATGTACGGCTCACGCCAAGGAGAACGACGTCCGCATCGTCGAGATGTTCCGGGAGCTGCCCGTCGTCATGCAACATCGTAAAATTCAGCGCATCGATCCGCTTGAAATAATCGGAATTCAACATGTGCTGCGCGCCGGGACGTGGCGTGGACGCCGTGCCGAGATAGGATTGAAACAGGCCCAGGATCGGCTCGAGCACCGACAGGCTCGGGCATCCCGATTCCTCGCACGCCGCTTCGAGTTGCGCGCTCAGACTTGTGTCGACCAGCGTGTAGAGAACGATGCCCGGCGCAGCCTTGATTTCCGCGATCGCCTTGTCGAGTTGCGCCTGGTTTCGCACCAGTGGATAGACATGTTCGATCGACGACACGCCCTGATACTGGGCGGCCGCAGCGCGACTGACCGCAATCAGCGTTTCCCCCGTCGCGTCCGAGACGAGGTGCAAATGGAAGTAGTTTCTTCCGACCAATCGACGTCTTCCACAGCGGCTGTGAATCCTGTGGGGACGATATGACACCCGAGATGCGATGTCAGGTCGCCGGTGGAAAAGTCCGGGTGCGAGACACATCTTTTTGCGCGATCGGATGAATCCTGCGATCGCATCTATCATTCCCGGCCATCGTCGTTCGCATGAGGCGGTCGGAGCTGTGCTTATAACATTGTGATTTAATTAAAGTTTTCTGGTTTTCACCATTTTTCACACCGAGGGTTTCGACACAATGGACACGCACAATCCCTTCAATGGTTGTGCGTTCCAACGAATGAGCCTAATCCGACCTTAAGCAGTAACAGCAACAAATCTCCTCAAGGATTATTTATGAGTCCGGTCGGTCAGCCCCCTGTGCGCAAAAAAATGCTTGCTGTCCTTGACGGCGAGACCTTGCCTTCGCCTCCCTTGTGGCTGATGCGGCAAGCTGGTCGATATCTGCCGGAATATCGGCAGGTCCGGGCGCAGGCAGGCTCATTTCTCGATCTTTGTTTCAATCCGAAACTTGCCGCGGAAGTTACATTGCAACCGATCCGACGTTTCGGGTTCGACGCCGCGATATTGTTCAGCGACATTCTCGTCATACCGCATGCGATGGGGCAAAATGTCTCGTTCGTGGAGGGACACGGACCGCAGCTTGATCCTGTTGTCGACGAGCAGACGGTTGCAGACTACGAGCAGTTTGATCTCGACCGTTTGTCGCCGGTGCTTGAAGCGATCGATCTGATCAAGGCGGCGTTGCCACGGGAGACCACGTTCATCGGATTTTGCGGGTCTCCCTGGACGGTCGCGAGCTACATGATTGCGGGGCAGGGCTCTCGCGATCTATCCGCGGTCAGGCTTTTTGCTTTTCGATATCCGGCCGCATTCAAGAGATTGATCGATGCGCTCGTGTCCGCCTCGGTCGAATACCTTGCAGCTCAGGCGTGCGCAGGCGTCGAGGTCGTCCAGATTTTCGATTCCTGGGCTGGCCTGTTGCCGACAGATCAGTTCGAAGCATGGTGTGTCGAGCCGACGGTGAAGATCGTCGAGGCGCTTCGCAAGCAGGCGCCGAGCCTCAAGGTCATCTGTTTTCCCAGAGAAGCGGGTTCGAAGCTCGCGATCTTCGCCGAGCGGGTGAAGGTGGATGGTCTGGCGCTCGGTACGGCTGAGGATGTGGGGCTGGTCAGAGCTCAGTTGCGGCCCAAGTTCGCACTGCAGGGGAATCTCGATCCGTTGGCCCTTGTCGTCGGTGGCGATGCGCTGGAGACGAGCGTAGCGCGCGTCAAAGCGTCATTCTCCGGGACGCCGTATATTTTCAACCTCGGGCATGGAATTCTTCCTGAGACGCCGATAGAGCATGTCGAGCGCCTGGTGGAGCTCGTCAGAGAGAACTGACGGGGCAAAGCTTGCATTCGTCGTCATTAGACGATATCTGACAGTCCTCTCCTCCGACAGCTCGACGATGCGCCGCGACCCAAGCGGCTTCCGGCTCTCGATAGCGCCGTTCGAGCCTTCCATATCTCGATCATTTGATCGACCAGGGAACCACTCCCATGCGGGAAATAAAACTCCAGGATCTCAAGCTGAAATCTCCGACTGAATTATTGTCTTTTGCGGAGGAGCTTGAGGTAGAAAACGCTTCATCGATGCGCAAACAAGAATTGATGTTTGCGATTTTGAAGCAGCTTGCAAATAACGAAGTTGAAATTATTGGCGAAGGCGTTGTTGAAGTCTTACAGGATGGTTTCGGATTTCTACGAGCTCCGGACGCTAATTACTTGGCTGGACCGGATGATATTTATGTATCTCCTTCGCAGATTCGTAGGTTTGGTCTACGAACCGGCGATACTGTCGAGGGTCTCATCCGGAGTCCCAAAGAAGGCGAGCGTTATTTCGCTCTTCTCAAGGTCAATACTATCAACTTCGAAGATCCGGAAAAGGTCAGACATAAGGTCCATTTCGACAATCTGACGCCGCTTTATCCCGATGAGCGGCTGAAGCTCGAGATAGAGGATCCGACGCGCAAGGACGTATCGGCGCGCGTGATCGACATCGTTTCGCCGATCGGCAAAGGCCAGCGCGCGCTGATCGTTGCGCCGCCGCGTACCGGCAAGACCGTTTTGCTGCAGAACATCGCCCAATCGGTGACGGCGAACCATCCCGAATGTTATCTGATCGTGCTGCTGATCGACGAACGTCCTGAAGAAGTGACGGACATGCAGCGATCGGTGAAGGGAGAGGTTGTTTCCTCCACCTTCGATGAGCCTGCGGTCCGCCATGTCCAGGTCGCCGAAATGGTGATCGAAAAGGCCAAGCGCCTCGTCGAACACGGTCGGGACGTCGTGATCCTGCTCGATTCGATCACACGCCTTGGCCGTGCATACAACACGGTCGTGCCGTCGTCCGGTAAAGTTCTGACGGGCGGCGTCGACGCCAATGCCCTTCAGCGTCCCAAGCGTTTTTTCGGCGCCGCGCGCAATATCGAGGAAGGCGGCTCTCTGACGATCATCGCAACCGCGCTGATCGATACGGGATCGCGCATGGACGAAGTGATTTTCGAAGAGTTCAAGGGCACGGGCAACTCGGAAATCATTCTGGATCGCAAGGTGGCTGACAAGCGGGTGTTCCCGGCGATTGACATCACGCGTTCCGGTACGCGTAAGGAAGAGCTGCTGGTTGCGGCGGACATTCTGAAGAAAATGTACGTTCTTCGCCGCATTCTCAATCCGATGGGCACCATCGACGCAATCGAATTCCTGCTCGGAAAGCTGCGCGAGACTCCAAAGGGCAATGCGAGCTTCTTCGAATCCATGAATACCTGATACGCGTCGCTTTGACGCTGGACCAAAGCGCTGGTCATGGCGGACTCCGATACGATCTTTGCGCTTGCAACGCCGCCGGGACGGTCAGCCCTGGCGGTTTTTCGTATCTCCGGCAAAGACGCGAAGTCCGTTCTTGAGCGATTGATCGGGGGGCCTTGTCCTGCACCTCGATCGGTTTTTTTGCGGTCGATCTTCGATCCACAATCGTCCGAGAAAATCGACCATGCCCTGGTCACCTTTTTTGCAGCGCCCGGCAGTTTTACCGGAGAAGATCTTGTTGAACTGAGCGTGCACGGAAGCCGCGGCGTGATAGACGCAGTGAGTTCAGTTCTCGCACGGCTGCCTTCGGTTCGGGCCGCGGAGCCGGGTGAATTCACCCGCCGGGCTTATGCCAATGGAAAATTCGACCTGACGCAAGCCGAGGCTATCGCTGATCTGATCGATTCGGAGACGGAATTTCAGCGAAGGCAGGCGTTGCGCCTTCTCGACGGAGGGTTGGGACAACGGGCCGAGCGCTGGAGCCGAACATTGCTGGCGATGTCCGCCGAACTCGAGAGCGCATTGGATTTCAGCGACGAGGGCGACGTCGACGCCGCCAATTTGTCCGAGTTGATGCGCGCATCAAGGCGTTTGGCTGAGGAGATGAGGTCGGAAGTCAAGAAAGGCGCGAGATCCATGTCTCTGCGCAATGGATTCACGGTCGTTATCGCCGGCGCTCCCAATGCGGGTAAGTCAACCTTGTTCAACAAGCTGGCCGGCAGCGATCTTGCTATCGTTACGGAATTTGCCGGGACCACGCGTGATCTGCTCAAGGCCGAACTGGACCTGGATGGCGTTCCGGTAACGCTGATCGATAGCGCTGGCGTCAGAGAAGTTGATGATCCCGTCGAGAGAATCGGGATCGCGCGCGCGCGGTCGGCGATAGCATTGGCAGATTTGGTGGTGAGTCTCGAGTCCGCAGATGCGCCCAGGCTTCCCGGTGTTGAGAATGGGCCCGCGACCCTGAATGTCTGGTCGAAATCCGATCTGTATCCAATCGCAGCCCCGAGCGATATTTTGATATCATCTGAGGATTCGGACTCGATTTTCCGGCTAGTGGCGCATATCCGTGAGCAGGCGCTCGCGGCTGTTGGCGATGGCTCGGAAGGGCTATTGATTCGGGAGCGTCATCGTGACGCGCTGCTGGAAGCGGCGGATGCGATGGAACGTTTTGGCGACCTATGCGCCGATGATCGATTGGAACTCGCGGCCGAAGAGTGCAGACATGCCAATCTGTGCCTGGGTAGAATTTCCGGCGCTTTCGTAGCAGAGGACATTCTTGGTGAGATATTCGCGCGCTTCTGCATCGGAAAGTGAGTGTTTCACGTGAAACACGATTCGACTGCGAAAAGATTCGATGTGATCGTTGTCGGGGGCGGACATGCCGGCTGTGAAGCCGCAGCCGCGGCCGCGCGTCTCGGCGCCCGCACTGCGCTTGTGACGAAATCATTTTCAGACTTGGGCGTGATGTCCTGCAATCCCGCTATCGGCGGCCTTGGAAAAGGGCAGCTCGTTCGCGAGATCGACGCGCTCGACGGCGTGATGGGCCGCATCGCCGATCGCGCGGGGATCCAATTCAGAGTGCTTAATCGCTCGCGAGGGCCGGCGGCCCGCGGCCCGCGTGCGCAAATTGATCGACGCCTGTATGCGCGCGCGATGCAAGACGAACTGGCCGCCTATCCAAATCTTGAAATCGTCCCTGAAAGCGTTGCCGGTCTGGAGATAAAGGCGGGCTTAGCGCAGGGCATTCGGTTGGCGGACGGGCGAATGCTCGGGTCCGGGTCGGTCGTACTGACTGCCGGAACGTTTCTCCGCGGCGTCGTGCATATAGGCAGGAGGCGCGTGCAGGCTGGGCGGTTTGGCGAGGCGCCATCCAATGCGCTTGGCGAGAATTTGGAGACTTTTGGCCTTCCCGTCGGACGTCTCAAGACGGGTACACCGGCGCGTCTGTCCGCCGCCTCCATCAACTGGAGGGGTTTGGAAGCGCAAGATGGCGATTCGGAGCCGGAATCGTTCTCGTATCTTTCGCCGGACTTCACCGGGCCGCAGGTGCAGTGTCATATTACGCGGACGACGTCGGCCACTCATGATGTGGTCCGGGAGGAGCTAGTTGATTCTCCTCTTTATACCGGCGCGATTGTCGGCCGCGGTCCAAGATATTGTCCGTCGCTGGAGGACAAGGTTGCGCGGTTTGGCGATCGCGACGGGCATCAGATCTTTCTGGAGCCGGAGGGCTTTGATACCGATGTCGTTTATCCCAACGGGATTTCCACCAGTCTCTCCGAATCGGCTCAGGAACGATTTATCCGAACTATACCGGGCCTGGAGAAGGCGGCGATCATTCGGTATGGCTATGCGATAGAATACGATTATTTCGATCCCAAGGGTCTTTTTCCGACACTGGAATCCAAGTTGATCGAGGGCCTGTTCCTGGCCGGTCAGATCAACGGCACCACGGGTTATGAAGAGGCGGCCGGCCAAGGTCTGGTGGCGGGCATCAATGCCGCTCGCAAATGCTTTGGATTAGAGTCGATCGTCCTCGAACGCAGCAGCAGCTTTCTGGGGGTGATGATCGATGATCTGACGAGCAGGGGCGTCACCGAACCATATCGAATGTTCACCTCGCGGTCAGAGTTTCGGCTGAGTTTGAGGGCCGACAATGCCGATATGCGTTTGACTCCCCTGGGGGCGGCGCTCGGCTGCATATCGCGGGAACGGACTCGAGCCTTTGAGGAACGCAGGCATGAGATCGAATTGCTGCGCAACGAATTGAGTTCCCTCGCGGTGACCCCACAACAGGCGCGCGCTGCGGGAATCGAGGTTAATCTGGATGGGCTTCGCCGAAGCGCGCTGGAGCTGCTTTCGCGAGTCGATGTGGATTTTAGCGTCCTGAATCGGCTCTGGCCCCAGCTTCAGCAGGCGTCGGCGAGCGCCCGACTTCAGGTTGAAACGGATGCTAAATATGCGGTCTATCTGGACCGGCAACGGATTTCGGTCGCCGATTATAAGGCCAAGCTCGACCTGATCCTTCCCTCCGATCTGAATTACGACGAAGTGCCGGGTCTCTCGCGCGAGATCAGTGGCCGATTGTCCGCGGCTAGGCCGCTTACCTTGGAGCATGCCTATCGCATCGAAGGCATGACGCCGGCCGCGATGACTTTGCTAGCGGCCTTTGCGCGGCGCGTCGAGAGAACCACCGCATGAGCGGGGAGGACCGACGGCGCGCGTTCGAACTGGTTCCCTCTCTTGCGTACTATAAGGACGAGTTGGCGATTTTCGAACGTTTGTTGGTAAAATGGCAAAGTAAGCTCAATCTGGTCGGTCCCTCTACGGTTGAAAATATGTGGGTGCGGCATTTTGCCGATTCCGCCCAACTGATTGATGCTGTTCCAAAGGGGAAGCGGTGGGCCGACCTGGGTTCGGGCGCCGGTTTCCCCGGCATGGTCGTGTCGTTTTCGATGAAAGACCATCGCGCTGGCGAAATGCATCTGATTGAATCTGACAAGCGCAAGGCGGCTTTTCTTCGGGAAGTTTCACGTGAAACAGGTTCGCCCGCCATTGTTCATAATGCGCGGTGTGAGGATGTGCTGACCGATATTGCACCGAATATCGTTGCATCGCGAGCGATGGCCGATCTCAACACGCTTATCGGCTACGCCAAGCCATTTGTGGAAAAGGGCGGAATTGGGCTTTTTATGAAAGGGCGAGATATAGCGTCTGAATTGACCAAGACCTCTATCCCTAGTAATTTTACCCTCTCAATTACTCAGAGCCGGATCGATCCGGAAAGCTCGGTAGTCCGAGTCGAATCGATCTGAACAACTATCCTGGAGATTGCGCCATGCGCGTTCTGGCCCTCGCAAATCAGAAGGGCGGGGTGGGGAAGACCACCACGGCGATCAATCTCGGAACGGCTCTCGCGGCGATCGGTGAAAAGGTGCTGATTGTCGATCTCGATCCTCAAGGAAACGCCTCGACCGGCCTCGGGATTGATCGAAAAGACCGCAAGATTTCCACCTATGACGTGCTCACGGGCGAGGCGCCGCTCATCCAAGCGATTGCGCCGACCGCAGTGCCTCGTCTTTGGATAGCGCCGTCCACACTCGATTTGCTCGGCGTCGAGCTGGAGATCGCGAGCAGTAGCGATCGGACGTTTCGAATTCGAAAAGCGCTGGCGGACCTCGCGTCCCGTGAGGTCGAGCCGGGCGTCGAGATTTCGTATGTCCTGATCGATTGCCCGCCGTCCCTCAATCTGCTGACCATTAATGCGCTGTCAGCCGCCGACAGCGTCGTGGTTCCGCTTCAGTGCGAGTTCTTCGCGCTGGAAGGTCTGTCCCAGCTTCTTTCGACCGTCGAGCAGGTTCGGCGCTCGCTCAATCCGCGCCTGACGATCCACGGAATCGTCCTGACGATGTTCGATCCGCGCAACAAGCTGGCGACCCAGGTCGTGGCGGATGTTCGCGATCATATGGGCGAAAAGGTCTACGACACTGTCATCCCACGGAATGTGCGAGTCTCGGAAGCGCCGTCCTACGGTAAGCCTGCGCTCCTTTACGATCTGCGTTGCGCCGGAAGCCAGGCTTATCTGAAGCTTGCTTCTGAAATCATCCAGAGAGAACGGCGCATTCGCGCGGCCTGATATCAGTGGAGTGGACAATGGCCGAAGAGGCAAGGCGATTGGGGCGTGGACTCGCCGCGCTCATAGGTTCGTCGCAGGACGAGGCGGAAATCGTCGCGTCGCCGAAGCACGCCCAACGCAAGGCGCCGGTCGAGTTCCTGCGGCCCAATCCGCGCAATCCGCGCAAGGATTTTTCCGAAGCTGATCTCGAAGAGCTCAGCGCGTCGGTTCGCGAAAAAGGGATTTTGCAACCTATCGTCGTTCGGGCGGCGGCCGAGGGCGTCGATCTGTTCGAGATCATCGCCGGCGAACGGCGCTGGCGGGCGGCGCAGCGCGGTGGCCTTGACGACGTGCCGATCATTGTCGTCGTTGCGGATGATCGGGATGCGCTCGACCTCGCGATCATCGAGAACGTTCAGCGGTCGGACCTGAACCCCCTGGAGGAAGCGCAGGGATACGAGCGGCTGATCGCAGAACATGGCTACTCGCACGGTGAGATAGCCAAAGCGATCGGCAAGAGCCGCAGCCATGTCGCGAATATGACGCGTCTGGTGAAATTGCCCGAAAAGACGCGTCAAATGCTGGCGGATGGGCAAATCAGCGCGGGACATGCGCGCGCCCTGTTGGCTGTTTCCGAACCTGACACGGTCGCCGCGAATATCGTCGACCGCGGATTGACCGTTCGCGACGTTGAACGGATCGCTCAGCAACAGGCCGAGCCCGTACAGGATCAGCCGGCGCGGAAGACCAAGCGGGCGGAGCCCACGGATGCGGATTCGCGAGCGGTCGCCAAACGCCTTGCCGATGCGTTGGGGCTGGATGTGCAGTTGAAATCGCGCGGCGAAAGCGGCGAGCTGGTTATTCGCTACAAGACGCTCGAGCAGCTCGATTCTCTCTGCGATAAGCTCGCCCCTTGATCCTCAACGCCGCCTCACCTTGACGGCGTTGCCCAGGGAAACCAACGCCCGCTCGGCGAGCAGCGCCGCGTTCTGCCCATCCGAACGGGTTTGAAGAACAGCGGACTGGAGGGAGAGGGCGATGCTGCGCAGTTGCGGGGTCGCGAGATTTTGCATCACTTGGTCTGGTCGGCTTTTCCATTGATTGGCCCGACCGCGCAGGATGTTCAACACAAGCCGCGAAGCGGCGCCCAGGGCCGCGATTGCATCCGAGCCTGTCGCGCCTGAACGATCGAGCGCAAAGCTCAGCGCGGTCAGGTTCCCGGACAACGCGGCGACCGCAATTTCTTCGGCCGCAACCGACGAGCCGTCTGCGACCACGTTCGTCACGTCGTCCACATTGACGGCCCGTGAGCCGCCCGCAAGAAGCGCAAGCTTTTCCATTTCGCCGCGTGCGACCGCGCGATCCTCGCCGAGGAGCGGAATCAGAAAGTCGATGACGCCTTCTTCAACGCGAATACCCAAGCGCTCGAATTCGGTGCGCACAAAGGAATGGAAGTCGCCAGCGCTCTCGGATCCACATGCAACCAGCAAGATTTCTGCGGCAGATCGCTGCGCCGCCGCCTGCGACGGATCGAATTCATCGACGTCAACAACGAGGAGCCATTCGCCCACGGGGGCATTCAAAGCCAATTCCACGGCGCTTTCGGCCTGCCGCGTCGTCACGCACGCCCGGATCAGCCGCGATCCGCCGAACATTGAAATCGCCCCGAGCTCGTCGCCGAGCCGGGCTGGATCGGAACCAATGATATCGCTATCGAGCTGAACGAGCCGAAAGGGATCATCCAGTTCGATCGTCAGCGCTTTTCTGATCAGGCGAAACAGATCGGCCTTCGCCTGAATATTGTCCCCATGGAGGACAATAACCCGCTTTGACGCCAAGGCTCCGGGGAGGGATTTTTCCAGTTCACGGGCGGAAATGGCCGCCATCAGTTCCGCGACGCCATGCGCGCCGCAATCTGGGTCCTGATTTGTTCGGCTATCGCCTTCGCGTCGCGGATTTCAGCATCCCGGGCCGCGCGCACGTTGGAGATGCGCTGGCTGAAGCGATCGTAACCGGCGACGCTGAAGGCGACCCCCTGCATGATCGGCTGACCGCCGCCAACTGGAAAGAGTTCGAAACTCGCATCGCCAATGACGGTGGCGGCCGTCGCGCGCGAGGTGACCGTATCGACGACAGGCGCCTGCACTTTCTGCTTGAGCGTCACGACGAGGCGGTATTTCGCCGGGACATCGGCGCCCGTGCCATTGAAAGCGAAAGCCAGTTCCTTCTCGACATAATGACCGAACCGATCGGGGATGGGCTCGATTCTGATCGCCTGCAATTCGCTTTCAAGAACGCCTGGTCCAAGCGTCCCGTAGAGCGGCTGGATGCAGCCCGCCGGCGCCAGGGTCAGCGACGTCAGCAAAGCCAGCCTGCGAATGCGGTCGCTAAATGACGACATTGACGATCCTCTCGCGGACGACAACGACACGCTTCACCGGCCTTCCCTCGATCGCCTTCTGGACGGCGCCGTCGGCCAGAACCGCCGTTTGGATCGAGACCTCGTCAGCATCGCGTGGCACGGTCACTTCCGCTCTCTTCTTACCATTAACCTGGACGGGAAGAGTAATCACATCCTCGCGGATGAGAGAACGGTCCGCGACTGGCCAGGAGGCTTGTGAAGCCAGATCTCGATGGCCGAGATCGGCCCAGCAGGTTTCCGCCAGATGGGGCATCATCGGCGCGATCAGCATCACGAGCGCTTCCGCGGCCTCGCGGCAGGCGAAGGCGAGGCCGTCGTCGTTCGGAACGTTCTCGATCGAGCCGATCGCTTGACCGAGTTTGTTCACCAGTTCGTTTGCGTGCGCGATGCAGCGATTGAAGCGCAGCCGAACGATGTCGTCTTCGACCTTCGCCAACGCATTGTGGGACGCCTTGCGGACAGTCAGCGCAATTTCGCTGAAATGCGCCGGCGGTTCGGCGCCGACGGGCGCAGCGAGCGTCTTGAGCTCGCCGACAAGCCGCCAGACACGCTGCATGAAGCGCGCGACGCCCTGCACGCCGTCTTCGGACCAGATGACGTCGCCTTCCGGCGGTGAATCCGACAACATGAACCAGCGCGCGGCGTCGGCGCCGAACGTGCCGATGATCTCGTCCGGGTCGACCGTATTGCGCTTGGACTTCGACATCTTCTCGATCGAGCCGATCTCGATCTCGGCTCCATCGGCCAGCGCGAAGGCCTTGCGGCCGTCGGCGTCCGTCACGATTCGAATTTCGTTCGGCGCGAGCCAGGCTCCATCGGCGGATCGATAGGTCTCGTGAACGACCATTCCCTGCGTGAACAGACCCTTGAATGGCTCGTCCAGGTCGGCGTGGCCGGTAGCGCGCAGACCGCGCGTGAAAAACCGCGAATAGAGCAAATGCAGGATCGCGTGCTCGATGCCGCCGATATATTGATCGACTGGCAGCCATTTCGAAACGGCTGCCATGTCGGTTGGTTGCTCGATATTCCACGGATCCGTGAAGCGCGCAAAATACCAGGACGAATCGACAAACGTATCCATCGTGTCGGTTTCGCGGCGCGCCGGCCCACCGCATTTCGGACAGGTCGTGTGCTTCCACGTCGGGTGACGATCGAGCGGGTTTCCCGGCGTCTTGAAATCGACGTCCTGCGGCAGAACGACCGGCAGATCGGCGGCGGGGACCGGCACGACACCGCATGTTTCACAATGAATGATTGGAATCGGGCATCCCCAGTAGCGCTGCCGCGAAACGCCCCAGTCCCTGAGTTTGAAGTTGATTTGTCGCTGAGCCTGCGGCTGGCCGAACAATTTGCGCGACTCGAGTCGACGCGCGACCTCGTCCTTGGCCGCGTCGATGGTCATACCGTCGAGGAAGCGTGAATTGATCAGAACGCCCTCGCCGTCGAAGGCCTCGCTTCCGATGCTGAAAGTCGCGGGATCGACATCTGGCGGGCAGACGACGGGTGGCTTGGACAACCCGTATTTATTGGCGAAATCCAGATCGCGCTGGTCGTGCGCTGGACAGCCGAATATTGCTCCTGCGCCGTAGTCCATCAGCACGAAATTGGTGGCGTAGACCGGCAGAAGAATCGTGTCGTCGAAGGGATGGACGACCTTCAATCCGGTGTCGAAACCCTGCTTCTCCGTCGTCTCGAGGACGGCCGCGGATGTTCCCATGCGGCGACATTCGTCGCAGAAAGCTCTCAGCGCGGGATTGCCTTCGGCAATCGCGCGGATGATGGGATGATCGACCGCCAGGCCGAGGAACGATGCGCCGAAAATCGTATCGGGGCGGGTGGTGAAGACCTCGATTTCCGAATGGTCTGGAACACGTTTGTCCGGCGCGACCGCGAAGCGCATCCGCAAGCCTTCGGAACGGCCGATCCAGTTGCGCTGCATCAGCCGCACTTTTTCAGGCCATCCGTCGAGCGTGTCGAGACCCGTCAGCAGATCCTCGGCGAAATGCGTGATCTTGAAAAACCATTGCGTGAGGTCGCGCTGCTCAACGAGCGCGCCGGAGCGCCAGCCGCGGCCGTCGATCACCTGTTCGTTGGCCAGCACGGTCTGGTCGACCGGATCCCAATTGACTTTGGCCGTCTTGCGGTCGACGAGGCCCGCAGTCAGGAAATCGAGGAAAATACGCTGCTGATGCTTGTAGTAGCTCGGATCGCAGGTCGCGATTTCACGTGACCAGTCGAGTGACAGCCCCATCGACTTCAGCTGACGGCGCATCGTATCGATATTTGAATAGGTCCAGGTCGCAGGATGCGCGCCGCTCTGCATCGCGGCGTTCTCGGCGGGCATGCCGAACGCGTCCCAGCCCATGGGATGCAGCACATTGTAGCCGCGGGCGCGCATGTAGCGGGCCACGACGTCGCCCATCGCGTAATTGCGGACGTGCCCCATGTGAATGCGTCCTGAGGGATAGGGGAACATTTCGAGGACGTAGTAACTGGGCCGCGGGTCGTCATTTCGAGATTCGAAGATTTTTTTCTCATCCCAAACGCGTTGCCAGTGCGGCTCGGATTCGCGGGCGTTATAGCGGTCAGGACGCATGTTTTGGCAAAAGCTCTGTCGGTTCAGGGGGCGGCGGCAATGAGCCTGATTTCCCGGCGACGGTCAACAGAACATTGGCCGGAATCAGCCATGGGCAGGGCTTTGTCGTCCTGTTAGAACGACCCGATCCATGGACCAGATATGACGAACCCGGAAACAGATCTCGATCGCCTCGCGCAGGTTCAGGCGCGCATTCGTCGCGCTGCGCGCGATGTTGGCCGAAACCCCGCGGATATCGAGCTCGTTTGCGTCACCAAGACGATCGGCGCGGAACGCATCGCGCCGCTGCTCGCGGCGGGGCGCCGCCACTTCCGCGGGAACCCCGTGCCGGAAACCCCGCACAAATATTCGGGCCTCCGCCGGGCGTGTTCCGATTTGTCGCTGCGCCTGATCGGTCCGCTGCAGACCAACAAGGCGCGTGAGGCCGTTAGGCTGTTCGATGTGATCGAGACAGTCGACCGGCCGAAGCTGGCGGTGGAACTGGCGTCTCAAATGGATAAGGAAGCAAAGCGGCCACGCCTCCTCGTTCAGGTGAATATCGGGGAAGAGCCGCAAAAGGCAGGCGTTTCGCCGAACGAGGCGGATGCTTTCATCCGTTATTGCCGGGTGGACACAGGCCTCGAGATCGAGGGTCTCATGTGCATCCCGCCCGCCGACCAGCTCGCCTCGCCCTATTTTGCGCAGCTCGCCAGCATTGCCAGCCGAAACGGCCTGAAAAAGCTGTCCATGGGCATGACGTCCGATTTCGAGCAGGCGATCAAGCTCGGCGCGACGGAAGTCCGGGTGGGCTCGGCGATATTCGGCAGCCGTTAGCCGATGTCGACAACCGCCGACCCAGCAAGACGCGGCAGCAGTTTCCGCATGTCGCGCGCGGTCACGGCGACACAGCCGGCAGTGGGTTCGTATTTCTCGCTGCACAGATGAAAGAATATGGCGCTGCCTCGTCCGAGCACCCGCGGCAGAATGTTGCAATCGAGTATCGCCACTACGTCGTATTTCGGATCTGCCCGCCACATCCGCTCGTGGCCTGCTCTGGATGGCAGCCGTATCTCACGGTTGTAGGCGCCGGACCCGGGATCATCGCACCAGCCGTCGTTGGGCCGGATGAAGCGCCATTCCGCTCGGGGGCGCGGCTCAATCCTATATGTCGGCCTCATCCGCCAGCCGAGGATCGCAAAACACCCGATCGGGGAGCAGCCGTCGCCTTCGCGCTTGAAGCGAGTGACGCCGGACCGGCCGACGGAGCACCGAATACGCGAATGGCCTAGATCCAGGAAGCAAGGCCGACGGCCCGAGGCGTCCGGCACGACCGACCTGATGATGCGCAACCGTCTGATAGTTCTAGCCCTGACAAATTCGTGTTTTGACGCTCGCATCCGCTCGCCCTAGGCTCCCGCGGCAGAATCATACGTTTCGAATTCGAGGCCGCAAATGACGCAGGTGCGCAAGCTCCTTCTTGTCGACGATGACGAGGACTTGCGGAGTTCATTGGCGGAGCAGCTGATGCTGCACGAGGAATTCACGATTCTTCAGGCTGCGACCGGCGTGGAGGCCGTCGCGGCGGCGCGCAACCAGTCGCCTGATCTCGTTCTTCTGGACGTCGGCTTGCCGGACATGGACGGACGCGAGGCGGTCAAGCTGCTGCGCCGCGAGGGTTACGCGAATCCGATCATCATGGTGACGGGGCATACGTCCGACGCCGACACCGTCCTGGGGCTCGAGTCCGGCGCAAACGACTACATCGCGAAGCCGTTCAGGTTCAATGTTCTCTTGGCGCGCATACGCGTGCAGTTACGGCAGTTCGAACAAAGCGACGACGCGACCTTCGTCATCGGCCCGTATATTTTTCATCCGCGCGCAAAGCATCTGTCGACATCGCGGGGCGGCAAGCTGCGGCTGACGGAAAAGGAAACCGCGATCCTGCGTTTCCTGCACAAGGCCGCACCAAATACGGTGACGCGCGAAGTGCTTTTGAGAGACGTTTGGGGATATAATGCAAACGTCACGACTCACACGCTCGAAACGCATATCTACCGTTTGCGGCAGAAGATCGAGGAAGATCCCGTGCGCGCGAAGCTGCTGATAACAGACGGCGGAGGGTACAAGCTCGTGCCGTGAATCGGCGTGAAGCCAGTCCATTTGTATCTGCGGTGATCCATGGCTCTCGACGACGATATCAGGCTGTTTGCGCAGATCCCGGTCTTCCGGCTGCTGGAGCCTGACGCTTTGCGGCTGCTCGCCTTTTCCGCGGAGACGAAACTGTTGCGAGCGGGCGATGTGCTCTGCGCCGCGCCGGCGCAACTGGAATGCGGATATCTCGTCGTGAAGGGCTCGCTTGCGATCTTCGACAATCACGAAGCGCTCGGGGAGCCCGCGCGAATCGTCCAGTCGCCGGGACTGGTCGGCGAACTCGCAATGATCGCTCCAACGGAATCCGCAGGATCGATTATCGCGCGCGAACCGACGACGCTGCTGCGCGTCTCTCGCGCCGTGTTTCATCGCGTCCTCGGCGAATATCCGCGCAGCGCCGAGGCCGTGCGGCGCATGGTGAGCGAACGGCTGTCGTCGCTTTCGTCGCAGCTTGCGCCGCTCGGGTGACGACAGGCGCCTTAACCGGCGACGTGGATCGACACCGGCACGTGGTCCGACGGCCGATCCCACCCGCGCGCCTCCTTCAATATGTGCAGGCGAGATAGGGAATCAGAGAGGCTGGGGCTGACCCAGATATGATCGAGTCGGCGGCCCTTGTCGGCTTTCGCCCAGTCAGGCGATCGATAGCTCCACCAGGTGTAGAGCCGCTCGTTTTCAGGGACGAACTTGCGCATAGCGTCAACCCATTCGCCCGCGCGCATCGCAGCGCCGAAGCGTGAAACCTCGATCGGCGTGTGGCTGACGACCTTCAGAAGCGCCTTGTGATTCCAGACGTCGGTTTCGAGAGGCGCGACATTGATATCGCCGACAAGAATCGTGTCGCGCATGTATGTCTGCTCCTGCTTCGCCCAGTCAGCGAGCTCGTCGAAGAAGGCGAGCTTGTGCGCAAACTTCGGGTTGATCTCGGGATCCGCCTCGTCGCCTCCCGCCGGGACGTAGAAATTGTGCAGCTCGATATTGCGCGTGCCGACAGTCACGCCCACGCCGAGGTGGCGAGCGTCGCCCTTTGCGCAGAAATCCCGGCGTCTGCTCTCTGTGAGCGGGCGTCGCGAAACAATGGCGACGCCGTGATAGCCCTTTTGGCCATGAATCTCGATATTGCCGTAGCCGAGTTCGCGAAAGGACGAATAGGGGAATTCGCTGTCGCGACATTTCGTTTCCTGCAGGCACAGGACGTCGGGTCGATGCTCCTGCAAATAGCGAGCGACGATGGGCATACGAAGGCGCACGGAATTGATGTTCCATGTCGCGATCTTGCAGATTTCCTCAGGCATCGGATCGATGAATCACGCGACGCGCGCGGAAGCAAGCCACGCCGGACCGTCGTCCACAAGGGCGTCTGCCGGCCTAGTTGGGGTTGAGCATCCGCTCGTTATTGATGTGGAACAGCGACGATTCCGGCGTCTGGGCGAGATCGATGTTGAACAGTGAGACAAGCGTTTCGTAGCCTTGCGGGTCCGTGACCTGCCATTGCTTGAGCGCAAAAGTCTTGGGGTCGAAGATCAGCTTGATCAACGACGTGCCGCCGAAGGTCGCCTTGTCCTCGATCGAAATCACGACTCCGCTCTTGTTCTCCGCGACGCCGAGAATCTTCACGTCGCGGCGGAGGTCGATCTTTTCTTTCAGCAGGAATTTCAACGGCGTCTGGCTGATGAAATACATGTCCTGCGTCGCGAGCTTGCGGTCGCGGATCGCCACAGACGTGCCATCGGCGACGATTTCGAGCGTCGCCGGCTGCGCATATTCGAAACGCATGCGACCGGGCCGGCGAACGTAGAGCCTGCCTTCGGAACGGCGTCCATCTGCGCCGATCTGCACGAAGTCGGCGACGAGATTGGCGGCGCTATTGAGATAGGCGTTGGCGCGATCGATCGCGACATCTGGCGCCACTTTGTCGATGCCGCCGGCCTGCGGCTTCGCCGTTTTCGCCGGCGCCTGAGCGAGAGCGGGCTGTGCGGCTGCGGAGGCGCCGAGCATAAGCGCGGCGATCGCCGCACCCCAGATTCGTGCACGCATCAATCATTCCTTCGGTCGCCGCTGATCTAGGCGCCAGATATGGCGAATTGAAGAACTTTCCTCATTCCGCGTCGCTGGGGCTAAACGCCCCCCTGTCGACGCCGTTCCCGACGAGGATTTCGCGTTTGCCGGCATGGTTTGCCTGTCCGA
>OEIU01000125.1_pt1 | contig 77577 bp, 70 predicted proteins | sample 1539221 | NCBI WGS metagenome assembly OEIU01 (sample SAMN03792071, study PRJEB22550) | activated sludge metagenome | feature: wastewater treatment plant; material: activated sludge; isolation source: Wastewater treatment plant of a petroleum refinery complex | place: Argentina: Zarate | collected...
AACGTATGACTCTTTCATTCACAACATCTCGCCGGTTTTGACCGGCGCACGGAGGAACACGATGCAAACACTGGGCGTACACAGCGAAGTCGGCAAACTCAGGACGGTGATGGTCTGCCGCCCTGGCCTGGCGCACCAGCGGCTGACGCCGGGCAACGCCGAAGAACTGCTGTTCGACGACGTGCTGTGGGTGCAGGAGGCGCAGAAGGACCACTACGACTTCGTGCTGAAGATGCGCGAGCGCGGCACCGAGGTCGTGGATCTGCACGAGATGCTGGCCGAAACGCTGGCCGACAAGGCGGCGCGCGACTGGGTGCTGCAGCGGCGCATCACCGTCAACGATGTCGGACTGGGCATGGCCGACGACATGCGCGCCTGGCTCGATGAAATGCCGGCGCAGAAGCTGGCCGAGCACCTGATCGGCGGCATCGCCATCCTCGACCTGCCGAAGAGCGAGCGCAAGCTGATGCTGGCCGAGGCCTTCGAGCCGACGGACTTCCTGATCCCGCCGATACCGAACACGCTGTTCCAGCGCGACCCCTCGTGCTGGATCTACCAGGGTGTGACCTGCAACCCGATGTACTGGCCGGCACGCCAGCCCGAGACGCTGCTGCAGCGTGCGGTCTACAAGTTCCACCCCAGATTCAAGGGCGCCGACTTCAGCATCTGGTGGGGCGACAGCGACGAGCGCTTCGGCGCTTCCACGCTCGAAGGCGGCGACGTCATGCCCATCGGCAAGGGCGTGGTGCTGATCGGCATGGGCGAACGCAGCAGCCGCCAGGCGGTGTTCCAGGTGGCCGAGACGCTGATCAAGCAAGGCGCGGCGACGCGCGTCATCGGCTGCCTGATGCCGAAGAGCCGCGCCGCGATGCACCTGGACACGGTGTTCAGCTTCTGCGACCGCGACCTGGTCACGGCCTACCGCGAGGTCGCCGACCAGGTGCGCTGCTACAGCGCGCGCAGCGACGGCAAGGGCGGCATCGAGGTGCATGCCGACAAGGGCCACCTGTTCGACGTGGTCAAGGAGGCGTTGGGCCTGAAGGAGTTGCGCGTGGTGGAAACCGGCGGCAATGCCTGGCAGGCGCAGCGCGAGCAGTGGGACGACGGCAACAACGTCGTCGCGCTGGAGCCGGGCGTAGTGGTGGCCTACGACCGCAACCCGCACACCAATACGCTGCTGCGCAAGGCCGGGGTCGAAGTGATCACCGTGCGCGGCAGTGAGCTCGGCCGCGGGCGCGGCGGCGGCCACTGCATGACCTGCCCGATCTCCAGAGATCCGGCTTACTGATGGCCCACCCCCGAAGCGCCTGCGGCGCTCCCCCTCAAGGGGGCGGCGCCTGCGGCCCGGCAGACCCGGTTCCGCGGCGCCCGCTTGATGGCGCCAGTCTTGCGCGACGATCGCGCGACCCTGCCCACTGAACTCGAGGAACCCACAATGAGCTTCAATCTGCGCAACCGCTCGCTGCTCACCGTCCAGGACGTCACGCAACGCGAGTTCCGCTACCTGCTCGACCTGGCGCGCGACCTGAAGCGCGCCAAGTACGCGCGCACCGAACAGATGCACCTGCAGGGCAAGGAGATCTGCCTGATCTTCGAGAAGACCTCGACGCGCACCCGCTGCGCCTTCGAGGTGGCCTGCCACGACCAGGGCGCCAACGTCACCTATCTGGACCCGGCCGGTTCGCAGATCGGCCACAAGGAAAGCTTCAAGGACACGGCGCGCGTGCTCGGCCGCATGTTCGACGCGCTCGAATACCGCGGCGCCAGCCAGACGGGCGTGGAGACGCTGGCCAAATATGCCGGCGTGCCGGTGTTCAACGGCCTGACCGACGAATACCACCCGACGCAGATGCTCGCCGACGTGATGACGATGCGCGAGCACAGCGACAAGCCGCTGTCGAAGATCAGCTATGCCTTTCTCGGCGACACGCGCAACAACATGGGCCATTCGCTGATGATCGTCGGCTGCCTGATGGGCATGGACGTGCGCATCTGCGGGCCGAAGAAGCTGTGGCCGGCGGACGAGTTCGTGGCCATCGCGCGCGAACTGGAACAGAAATACGGCGCCACGCTGACCATCACCGACGACCCGAAGAAGGCGGTCAAGGACGTGGACTTCATCCACACCGATGTCTGGGTGTCGATGGGCGAACCGAAGGAGGTGTGGAAGGAGCGCATCGAGCTGCTGCTGCCCTACCAGGTGAACGCCAAGCTGATGAAGGCCAGCGGCAATGCGCAGGTGAAGTTCATGCACTGCCTGCCGGCCTTCCACGACACCGAGACCGTGCTCGGCAAGCAGATCGCCGAGACCTACGGCATCAAGGACGGCCTGGAAGTCACCGACGAAGTCTTCGAAAGCGAATGGAACATCGCCTTCGAGCAGGCCGAGAACCGGCTGCACACGATCAAGGCGATCATGGTGGCCACGTTGGGAGACTGACATGGTGCCCGCACGCTCGCTTCGTTCACTGCCCCCCGTGGGGGCGCCAGCGCCCTTCGGGCGGCCGGACGGTCGCTGATGCTGATCGTCACCGCCCTCGGCGGCAACGCGCTGCTGCGGCGCGGCCAGCCGATGACCGCGCAGAACCAGCGCGACAACGTGCGCATCGCCGCGCAGGCGCTGGCGCCGGTCGCCGCCGAACACGACCTGGTGGTCGGCCACGGCAACGGCCCGCAGGTGGGGCTGCTGGCACTGCAGGGCGCGGCCTATGCCGGCGTCGAGACCTACCCGCTGGACGTGCTCGACGCGCAGACCGAAGGCTCCATCGGCTACATGATCGAGCAGGAGCTGGGCAACCTGCTGCCCTTCGAGCGGCCGTTCGCCACGCTGCTGACGATGATCGAGGTCGACCCGCAGGATCCGGCCTTCGCCAACCCGGCCAAGTTCATCGGCCCGGTCTACGAGCAGGCCGACGCCGAGCGGCTGGCGGCCGACAAGGGCTGGGCCATCAAGCCCGACGGGAATAAGTGGCGCCGCGTCGTCGCGTCGCCCGAGCCCAAGCGCATCTTCGAGCTGCGGCCGATCCAGTGGCTGCTGGAAAAGCACACCATCGTCATCGCCGCCGGCGGCGGCGGCATCCCCACCGCCTACGACCCGAACGCCGATCGCAAGCTGGTCGGCGTCGAATGCGTGATCGACAAGGACCTGGCCACCGAGCTGCTGGCGCGCGAGCTGCGCGCCGATTTGTACGTGATGCTGACCGACGCCGATGCGGTGTACGCCGATTGGGGCACGCCTGCGCAGCGCGCCATCCGCCGCGCCTCGCCGGATGCCTTGGGCGCAATGCAGTTCGCCGCCGGGTCGATGGGCCCGAAGGTCGATGCCGCCTGCCGCTTTGCACGCGCGACCGGCAAGCGTGCCGCGATCGGCGAGTTGTCGCAGCTGTCGGCGATCCTCGACGGCAGCGCCGGCACGACCATCGACAGCGGCGCCAACGGCATCGTCTATGGCTGAGGCTTCAGGCCACGCGCACCGTGCTGCCGTAGCGCGCGAGCTTGGCGTCGGTGCTCAGCAGGATCAGTGGTTCGGATCGGCTCTGCGCCGCCAGCAGGCGGTCGAAAGGATCCTTGTGGTCATCGGCTTGCGGCAGGCCCGCCAGCTCCAGGATGTGACGGTTCTCGATGGCCAGCCAGCGAAAGCCGTCGGCCTCGACGCGTGCGGCGAAGCGCGGCAGATCCAGGTGCAGCTTGCCGAGGCCCTGCTTGATCGCCATCTCCCACAAGCTGGCCCGGCTGATGAAGGTGTCGCCGTCGTTGCCCAGCACCGCATCCACGCAGGCCCGGGGCAGACGCTGCGGCGCGATCTGCCACCAGATCGCCAGTTGCGTGTCGAGCAGCAGGCTCAATCGCGGCCTTCGAAGGCCGCGGCGATGTCGAGCGCATCCAGCGCGGCGAGGACGTGGTCATCGCCAAGGCAGGCGTTCCGGTGGCGAGGCTCACGGCATACACGGCACCGAGGCCGCGGATCGGCGCGCCCGGCGGCATGCAGGGCGAGGGCTTCTGGGTGGCGCCCGATTTCGACGCCGCGCTGCCGGACGGTCGCCTGCAGAACCATCTCCGACAAGTGAAGGACCCGCCATGAATGCCCTCGCGCCCATCTCGAGACGGCTGCTGATCGCGGCCATGGCATCGGCCCTGCTGCCCGCCGCCGCGCTGGCGGCCGACCGCGCGGCGCTCGACCGCGACGCGCGCGCGGCGCTGCAGAAATTGACGAGCACCGTGCCCGCGGCGAAGTCCTTGTCCACGTCGGCGGCCGCCGTGCTGGTGTTCCCGAAGGTCACCAAGGCCGGGCTCGGCGTCGGCGGGCAATACGGCGACGGCGTGCTGTTCCGGCAAGGCAAGGTGGCGGGCTACTACAACACCGCGGGCGCGTCTTTTGGCTTGCAGGCCGGCGCGCAGCAGTTCGGCTACGCGATGTTCATGATGAACGACAAGGCGCTCGGCGCGCTCGGCGCCAACGAAGGCTTCGAGGTCGGCGTCGGCCCCAGCGTCGTGGTGGTGGACGAAGGCAAGGCCAAGTCGATGACCACCACCACTGCCAAGGACGACATCTATGCCTTCATCTTCGGCCAGAAGGGCTTGATGGCCGGCCTGGGCATCCAGGGCAACAAGATCACCCGGCTGAAGGATTAGGGATAGGGGCGCCCTCGATGCACACCCAGACCCACTTGCTGCGCCTGGCCCTCGCCGCCGCGCTGGCGCTGTTGGCCGGCTGCGTGGTCGCGCCTTACCCCACCGCCTACCCGACCACGGTGTCGTCGCCGCCAAGCTTCGACCGCTCCTGGGACGCGGCACTCGGCGCGGCGGCGGACGCCGGCATCCAGATCAGCAGCGCCGACCGCAGCAGCGGGCGCATCACCGGCAGCAAGGCCGGCGCCGCGGTGACGATCGAGCTGCGGCCCCAGGCCGACAACACCCTCAGAGTGAGCTTCGACGCACCGGATGCGAAGGAATCGAACCCCACCCTCGGCGACCGCTGGCTGGCCGCGTACCAGCGGCGCATGGGCCGCTGACGCCGCGGCTCAATAAGGCGGCGCGACGACGACGTACTGCGGGCCCTGCGGCTGGTACCAGGTGGAACCGCACTGCTGGTAGACGATGCCGCCGTAGTTGACCGGCACGCAGTTGGCCGGCGGCTTGTTGACGATCGAGCCGATGACCGCGGAGGTGACGGCGATCGTCGCGCCGACCGCCGCTGCGGTGGCGACCGGGTGATCGTTGTCCCAGCCGTTGTGGCAGCAGCCGTCGTTGTCGACGTTGACGTTGACGTTGCGCTCGACGTTGACGTTGTTGACGCTGGTATTGCGCACGTTGTTGGTGCGCGCGTCGGCCTTCGCGTTGTTGACCGTGGCGGTGTTGCGCGTGGTGTTGGCGGCGGGTGCCGCGGCCTTCGCCGTGCCGCTGCGCTGGCCGGCCTTCGCCGCGTCGCCGCGCTGGCCGGCGTGCGCGCCCTGGCGCGCTGCGCCGCCACCGCCGCCGCGCTCACGCTGTGCCTGCGCCGAATCCGCCGCCGCGAAACAGGCCAGCACGCCCGCCACCAGCACCGTGGCCTTCCAACCTCTGTCGATCGTCAACATTTTCGGCTCCCTGTCATTTGGTCTTGCGCGCCACCCATTCGACCTTCGTCGCGCCCGCCGGCGGCACGAAGTGGAAGACCGATTCGGAAAAGCGCGGCATCAGGTTCCAGTCGAGCAGCGTCACCGACTGCGGGCGCGCCTCGTCGGCGCGGCTGGTGACGACGATCTTGCGCGGCAGCGGCCGCCGGCCGACCGCGATCCAGATCTGCCAGTCGATCTTGCCCTGGCGGAAGGCATAGTGGTCGCACAGCTCGTCGCCGACGAAGGCCTGCCCGGCGTTCATCGCCGATTCGAGACGGTCGAGCGGTGCTTCGGGTGTGCCCCAGCGGAACAGGTCGGACAGCGGCACCTGCACGCCGTAGTGGGCTTCGAGCCGGTCGATCAGGCTGCCGATGTTGCCGCTGTATTCGACCGTCGAGTAGTACTGCTGGATCGGCGAATACAGCGTCACCGAGCGGCCGTCGAAGACGAGTTGCCGCTCGGACGCCGCCGTGCGCATCAAGGCCCGCAACCTGTTGGGGCGCTCGACATCCAGCGTGGCGCTGGCGCTGTGCTGCAGCTTCTGGCCGTCGGCGAGCACGCGCTCGCCGGTGACCGCGCTGTGCACCGCGAAGCGCTGCAGCGTCTGCAGATACGCGCCCATGTCGCGCAACGCCTGCACCGCCGCGGGGTCGACCGCCGCCGCCGCGGGCGGCGACGCGGCGGCCGTCTGAGCCTGGGTCTGAGCCTGGGCCTGCGCCTGTGCCCCCGATGCGGCCCCCGATGCGGCGACCGCCAACGCGACCCAACAGATCGTCATCCATCCACGTGCCATGTCTGCCACCCTCCTGAGCCCCACAGGGCCGTTGCTCGAGTCCAGTTCGACCAGCGGCGTCAGCCGGATTCCGGCTCGTCGACCTCGTCCGCCACCGGCTGTGAAGCTGGATTGTCCTGCACCCAACCCATGAAGATCTGGTAGCCCAGTGCGAGCAGCGTCGAGCCGACGAACAGGCCGAGGATGCCCGCGGTGGCCATGCCGCCGAGCGCGCCGAGCAGGATCACCGGCATCGGCGCATCGACGCCGCGGCCCAGCAGCAACGGCTTGAGCACGTTGTCGGCCATGCCGGCGACGAACAGCAGCGCCGACCACAGCAGGGCTTCGCCGCTGCCGTAACCACCACTCATCCACAGCCAGGCGATGGCCGGCAGCGTGACCAGCAGTGCCGGAATCTGGGCGATGCCGAGCACCAGCACCACGCCGGCCAGCAGCCCCGCCAGCGGCACGCCCGCGAACAGCAGGCACAGGCCGACGGCGAGCGCCTGGATGAAGGCGATGCCGATCACGCCCTGCGCGACGGCGCGGATCGTCGCGGTCGACAGCGCGGCGAACGCGGCGCCGCGTTCGGCACCGGCGATGCGGCGGAAGATCGCCAGCGAGGCCCGCGCGCCGCCTTCGCCGAAGGCCATCAGGATGCCGGCCACGATGAAGGCGGCGACGAACTTCAGGATGTCGCCGCCGATGGCGGCCACCATGGCCAGCGCCGTCTTGGCCAATTCGCCGATCTTCGGCTGCAGGCTCTTGATCAGCGCCGGCAGGTCGGTGTAGGCCTTGTTCCAGACCGCATGGACGCGCTCGCCGACCAGCGGCCAGGCGGCGACACGCTCCGGCGGCGGCGGGATCTGCAGCGTGTCCTGCTGCACGTCGTGGATCAGCTGCTGCACCGAGTCGCCCATGGAACCGGCGAGCACGGCGGCCGGGGTGACGATCAACGCGATGCCGAGCAGCGTGATCAGCGCCGCCGCCCACCCTGGCCTTGCGCCGAGCCTGCGCGCCAGCGCGCGATGCAGCGGATAGAGCGTCACCGCCAGGATCACCGCCCAGGCCATCAGCACGAGGAAGGGCGCAAAGACCTGGTAGCACAGCCAGACCAGCACCAGGATCAGCCCGGCACGGATCAGCACGTCGAGCAGGCGTTCGGAGCTTCTTCGATCGAGTTTGTCGTCGCTGTTCATCGCCGCCTTCTGCGACACCACGTTCAGAGATTGTGGTGAGCGGCAGGTGCGCGGATATTGACGCCGCGCAGGCGCGCCCCATCCGAGCGCACGGCATGATCAGCGCCTTCAACCAAAGTCAGGTTCATGCAATCGTCACCGGCATCCGCCGCCTCAGCCTGGCGTCTCGACCTCACGGCCGGCCTGACCGCGGCGGCCGTGGTGCTGCCCAAGGCCATGGCCTATGCCACCGTCGCCGGCCTGCCGGTGGCGGTGGGCCTGTACACCGCCTTCGTGCCGATGCTGATCTACGCGCTGCTGGGCAGCTCGCGCGTGCTCAGCGTCAGCTCCACGGCGACGCTGGCGATCCTGGTCGGCGCGCAGCTCGGCACGGTGGTGCCCGACGGCGATCCGGCGCGTCTGGCCGTGGCCACGGCCACGCTGGGCGTGCTGGTCGGGCTGCTGCTGATCGCGGCGCGGCTGCTGCGCCTGGGCTTCGTCGCCAACTTCATCTCCACGCCGGTGCTCACCGGCTTCAAGACCGGCATCGGCCTGGTGATCGTGCTCGACCAGCTGCCCAAGCTGCTCGGCGTGCACATCCACAAGCAGGGCTTCTTCCGCGACGCCATCGCCATCGTGCAGCAGCTGCCGGCCACCTCGTGGTTGACGCTGGCGGTGGCCGCTGCCAGCTTCGCGCTGCTGCTGTTGCTCGAGCGCCGCAAGCCGCATTCGGCCGCGCCGCTGGTGGCCGTGGGGCTGGCCATCGCCGCGTCGTGGTGGTTCGGCCTGCCCGGCGCGGGCGTGGCCGTGGTCGGCGAGATTCCGCGCGGCCTGCCGGCGCTGGTCTGGCCCGATGCCGGCTTGGTCGCAGCGCTGCTGCCCGGCGCTTTAGGCATCGCGCTGATGAGCTTCACCGAGACCATCGCCGCGGCGCGCGCCTTCGCCGCGCCCGGCGACCCGCCGGTGGACGCCAACCGCGAGCTGGTGGCCACCGGCGCGGCCAACCTGGGCGGCGCGCTGCTGGGCGCGATGCCGGCCGGCGGCGGCACTTCGCAGACCGCGGTGGTGCGCTCGGTTGGCGGGCAGTCGCAGCGCGCGTCGCTGGTCACCGCGGCGGCGGCGCTGGCGACGATGCTGCTGCTGGCCCCGCTGCTCGGCCTGCTGCCGCAGGCCACGCTGGCGGCCATCGTCATCGTCTATTCGGTGGGCCTGATCGCACCGGCCGAGTTCCGCGCCATCCGTGCGGTGCGCACGATGGAGTTCCGCTGGGCCTTGGCCGCCGCCTTCGGCGTGCTGGTGTTCGGCACGCTGCAGGGCATCGTCGCGGCGATCGTGCTGTCGATGATCGGGCTGGTGAGCCTGAGCGCGCATCCGCGCGTCTACGTCATCGGCCGCAAGCGCGGCGCCGACGTGCTGCGGCCGGTGTCGGCCGAACATCCGGACGACGAGACCTTCCCCGGCCTGCTGATCGTGCGCCCCGAGGGGCGGCTGTACTTTGCCAACGCGCAATACGTGGCCGAACGCATCGACGCGCTGGTCGCCGAACACCAGCCGCGCGTGCTGGCGCTGGACCTGAGCCGCGTGCCGGATGTCGAATATTCGGCGCTGCAGGTGCTGGCCGAAGGCGAGCGGCGGCACGCCGCGGCCGGCGTCAGCGAATGGCTGGTCGGCCTGAATCCGGGCGTGCTCGAAGCCGTGCGCAGCAGCGGCCTGGACCGCCAATACGGACCCGAGCGCATGCTCTTCAATGCGCGTGCCGCCATCGCGCGCTGCCGGACAATGGCCGCCGGAACGATGCCCCCCGACCCGCGTCCATAGACCAAGGACCGACCATGGCCAAGCCCAGCCGGCGCAAGACCGCAGCCCCCGCCGAGCCGCCGGCGCGCAGCTTCCGCACCGCCGACGAGCGCCGCGCCCAGGGCCGTGCGCTGCGCGACGCGGTGCCGCGTGCCGCGCATGCCGAGTGGAAGCCGCCGGCGGACCGGCCCGACGCGGTCGCGCTGCTGCAGGCCTCGAATGCCGACCGCATGCCGGCGCTGATCCCGGTGCGCTTCGGCCGCATGTCGGCTTCGCCCTTTGCCTTCTACCGCGGCGCCGCGGCGCTGATGGCCGCCGACCTGGCGGCGACGCCGAACACCGGCATCCGCGTGCAGGCCTGCGGCGACGCGCACCTGATGAACTTCGGCGGCTTCGCCACACCCGAGCGCAACGTCATCTTCGACATCAACGACCTCGACGAGACGCTGCCCGCGCCCTGGGAGTGGGACCTGAAGCGCCTGGCGGCGAGCATCGTCATCGCGGCGCAGCACCAGCGCCTGGCCGACAGCGACGCCGCGCGCGCCGCCCGCGACGCGGCGCGCGAGTACCGCGAGCGCATGACCGACTATGCGGCGATGCGCGTGCTCGAGGTCTGGTACGACCGCATCGACCTGCAGCGCTATCAGGACCGCTCGGCCGACCCGGCGGTGATGGAAGAGGTGCGCAAGCGCATGGAAGAGCGCGTGGAGGAGGCGCAGCGCAAGTCCGAGCCCGAGCACCTGTTCCCCAAGCTGGTCGCGCTGCAGGGCACCGAGCACCGCATCAAGGACGAGCCGCCGCTGATCTTCCATCCCGACGAGGCGCTGGCCCCCGGCCTGCGCGACGGCTATGCCGGCGCCATCGCCGACTACCGCGAATCGCTGCCGGCGCACGTGCGCACGCTGTTCGACCGCTACCACTTCTGCGACCTGGCGATGAAGGTGGTCGGCGTCGGCAGCGTCGGCACGCATTGCGCGGTGGGGCTGTTCATGGCCGAGGAGGACGATCCGCTGTTCCTGCAGGTCAAGGAAGCGCGCGCCTCGGTGCTGGAGCCGTATGCCGGCAAGAGCGTGTATCCGAACCACGGCCAGCGCGTCATCGTCGGCCAGCGGCTGATGCAGTCGGCCAGCGACGTCTTTCTCGGCTGGACCGAAAGCCCCAGCGGCCGCCACTTCTACGTGCGCCAGCTGCGCGACCTGAAGATGTCGGCCATCGTCGAGGACATGGACTTCGGCCTGCTGCGCCAGTACGGGCGCATGTGCGCGCACGCGCTGGCGCGGGCGCACGCGCGCTCGGGCGACGCGGCGCTGATCGCCGGCTATGCCGGCTCGGGACAGGTCATGGACGACGCGATCGCCGACTTCGCGGTGGCCTACAGCGACCAGAACCGCGCCGACTACCGCAGCTTCGTCAGGGCCGTGCGCCAGGGCAAGGTGGAGGTGGTGGTCGAGGTCTGAGGCAAGGTCTGAAGCTCGGGTCTGCGGGTGGGTCCGAGGGCCCGGGGCGGCGCCTTCCGGCGACCCTGCTGCGACGCAACATCGATCGTGCCGGCGCAACGATAATGGCGGCCACGCGCCGCGCTGCACCTTGCGGCGCCACGCGCCATCCGCGCTCCGCCGTTTCACCCGCTTCAGCACCATGGCCCAACTGCCCTCTCCCTTCGCCCCCTTCGCCCCCTTCGATGCCGCGACAGCCGCCTGGCCGCTGCAGCAGATCGCCGGCGCCACCGCCGAATATTGGATCGACGCCTGGCAGCGCTCGATCCTGACGCTGGACGTGCTGCGCGAGCGCGGCAATCAATATCTCGAACACGAGAAATCCGGCCAGCCGCCGGTGCTGGCCTTCGACTACACGATGGTGCTCGACGGCCGCAGCTTGCCGAAGCCGGCGAACTACGCGCTGGTGCGCATCACGCCGCCGGCCGGCTGCCCGGCGCCCGATGCCGCCAAGCGGCCCTTCGTGGTCATCGACCCGCGCGCCGGCCACGGTCCCGGCATCGGCGGCTTCAAGCTGGACAGCGAGATCGGCATCGCGCTGAAGTTCGGCCACCCGTGCTACTTCGTGATGTTCTTTCCGCAGCCGCTGCCGGGGCAGACCATCGAGTCGGTGTGCGCGGCCGAGATCCGCTTCCTGCAGCACGTCAACGAACTGCACCCGCAGGCCGACAAGCCCTTCGTCATCGGCAACTGCCAGGGCGGCTGGGCGCTGCTGATGGCCGCCGCGCTGGCGCCTGAAGCCGTGGGGCCGCTGCTGCTGGCCGGATCGCCGATCTCGTACTGGGCGGGGGTCGAGGGCAAGAACCCGATGCGCTATTCGGGCGGGCTGCTCGGCGGCACCTGGATGGCGTCGATGGCCGGCGACATCGGCCACGGCATCTTCGACGGCGCGTATCTGGTCAACAACTTCGAGAACCTGAACCCGTCCAACACCTACTGGAGCAAGCTGTACAACCTGTACGCCAAGGTCGACACCGAAGGCGAGCGCTTCCTGGAATTCGAGAAGTGGTGGGGCGGCCACTACCTGATGAACAAGGAAGAGATGGAGTGGATCACGCAGAACCTGTTCGTCGGCAACAAGCTGGCCAGCGGGCAGGTGCAGTCCTTCGACGGCCGGCACCGCGTGGACCTGCGCAACATCCGCACGCCGATCATCGTCTTCGCCTCGTGGGGCGACAACATCACGCCGCCGCAGCAGGCACTGAACTGGATCGCCGACCTGTACGACAGCGTCGACGACATCCGGCTGAACGAGCAGACGCTGGTCTATTGCCTGCACGACAAGATCGGCCACCTCGGCATCTTCGTCTCGGCCGGCGTGGCGCGGCGCGAAACCTCCGAACTGGCCAGCGCGCTGGAGCTGATCGACACGCTGCCGCCGGGGCTGTACGAGGCGCTGATCCAGGACACGACGCCGGACATGCCGGGGCTCGAATATGTCGAAGGCCGCTACCTGATCCAGTTCGTGCCGCGCACGATCGGCGACATCCTGGCGCTGGACGACGGCCGCCAGGACGAGCGCGCCTTCGAGGTCGCCGAGCGCGTGGCGCAGGTCAACCAGCAGCTGTACGAGCGCTTCGCCTCGCCGTTGGTCAAGCTGCTGTCCAGCGAGCCGGCGGCGCGGCTGATGCGCGAGACCAACCCCGCGCGCGCCGAGCGCTGGTGGTTCTCCGACGCCAACCCGGCGCTGTGGTGGCTGCGCTGGATGGCCGACACGGTACGCGCCCAGCGCCAGCCGGTGGCCGCGGACAACCCGCTGCTGCAGGCCGAGCGCGACATGTCCACGCGCATCGAGCAGTCGCTCGACCAGTATCGCGATGCGCGCGACGCGGGGGCCGAGCGCTTGTTCAAGGCGATCTACGAATCGCCGTGGCTGGCGGCCGCAGTCGGTTTGAGCGAACCCGGCAGTGGCCAGCACGCCGCGCGCAGCGCCACCTGGGAACAGGACGAGTTGCGGCGCCTGAAGCGCCGCGAGGCCCAGGCGCATTTCGACGAAGGCCGGCCGATCGACGCCTGGGCGCGGCTGCTGCTGTACGTGGGCCGCGAGGAGAAGGTGGTCGACGAGCGCCCCTACAACCTGATGCAGGCGCTGGTGCGCGAGATGAAGCCGGCGAACCTGCCGGCGCCGGCCACGCTGAAGGCCGCGATCAAGCGCCAGGCCTTCCTGCTGGCGCTGGACGAGCAGCGCGCGATCGAGGCGCTGCCGAAGCTGGCGCCCGACATGGACGAGCGCCGCCGCGGCTTCGCCGCGGCACGGCACGTGATCAGCGCGCGCGGCGCACCCACGCCCTACCAGGAACAACGGCTGCAGCGCGTCGCGCAGCTGCTCGGCCTGGACGCGCCTGTACCTGCACCTGCGCGCAAGCGGGCACGCGCCGCTTGATCTTTGCCGCCGCCATCGTCACGAAAGGAGCCGCGCGATGAACGAGCTGATCCTGGTGCTGAACGCGGGCTCGTCGAGCATCAAGTTCTCGCTCTTCGCCGAGACCGCCGAGGCCGCCGGTGCCGCCGACGCCGCCGGCGCACTCGAGCTGTTCGCCAGCGGCCAGGTCGAAGGCATCCACACCCTGCCGCGCTTCGTCGCCAAGGACGCCAGCGGGCGGCGCCTGGACGACCGGCGCCTGAACGACGGCCAGCCGCTGGGGCACGACGCCGCGCTGCAGCACATCATCGACTGGCTGCTTGCCAACCGCAGCGAGGGCCAGCGGCTGACGGCGGTGGGCCACCGCGTCGTGCACGGCGGCACCGAGTTCGCTGCGCCGGTGCGGCTGGACGCCGCGATGGTCGAGCGCCTGCGCAAGTTCGTGCCGCTGGCACCGCTGCACCAGCCGCACAATCTGAACCCGATCACGACGCTGCTGCAGCGTGCCCCCGATCTGCCGCAGGTGGCCTGCTTCGACACCGCGATGCACCGCAGCAACCCGCCGCTGGCGCAGATGTTCGCGCTGCCGCCGGAGATCACCGAAGCCGGCGTGCGCCGCTACGGTTTTCACGGCCTGTCCTACGAATACATCGCCTCGGTGCTGCCGGGCATCGACGCCGCGGCGGCACGCGGGCGCACGCTGGTGCTGCACCTGGGCAACGGCGCCAGCATCTGCGCGCTGCAGGGCGGGCGCAGCATCGCCACCACGATGGGCTTCACCGCCGTCGACGGCCTGCCGATGGGCACGCGCTGCGGCGCCATCGACCCGGGCGTGATCCTGTACCTGATGGACGAGCGCGGCATGGATGCGCGCGCCATCGAGAAGCTGATCTACAGCCAATCGGGCCTGCTCGGCGTGTCCGGCGTGTCGAGCGACATGCGCACGCTGCTTGGCTCGAAGGAGCCGCGCGCGCAACTGGCCATCGATCTGTACGTCTACCGCATCGGCCGCGAGCTCGGCTCGCTGGCCGCGGCGCTGGGCGGGCTGGATGCGATCGTCTTCACCGCCGGCATCGGCGAACACGCCGCGCCGGTGCGCGCGATGATCTGCCGCGCCGCCGCCTGGCTGGGCGTCGAGCTCGACGAAGCCGCCAACGCGGCCGGCGGCCCGCTGATCAGCAGCGCCGCCAGCCGCACCCGCGCCTGGGTGATCCCGACCAACGAAGAACTGATGATCGCGCGCCAGACGCGCGACCTGCTTGCCGCACCATGACCACCAAAATCGGCCCCATCCCCACCCCCGCGCTGTCCGGCCGCAAGGCGCTGGTCGTCGGCATCGCCAACGAACATTCGATCGCCTACGGCTGCGCGCGCGCCTTCCACAAGCTGGGTGCCGAGCTGGCCGTGACCTACCTGAACGACAAGGCGCGGCCGCACGTCGAGCCGCTGGCGCAGGGCTTGGGCGCGCCGCTGTGCCTGCCGCTGAACGTCGAGCAGCCGGGCGAGATGGAAGCGGTGTTCGACGCGGTGCGCAGGCAATGGGGCCGGCTGGACATCGTCCTGCATTCGATCGCCTTCGCGCCGAAGGCGGACCTGCAGGGCGGGCTGCTCGACTGCTCGGCGGCCGGCTTCCAGCGCGCGATGGACGTGTCGGTGCACTCCTTCGTGCGCATGGCCAAGCTCGCCGCGCCGCTGATGGACGACGGCGGCACGCTGTTCGCGATGAGCTACCTGGGCGCGAACAAGGTCGTGCCCAACTACAACGTGATGGGCCCGGTGAAGGCCGCGCTGGAAGCCAGCTGCCGCTACCTGGCGCACGAACTCGGCCCGCAGGGCATCCGCGTGCACCCGATCTCGCCGGGGCCGCTGAAGACGCGCGCCGCGTCGGGGCTGAAGGATTTCGAGCTGCTGCTGAACGAGGCCGCCAGCCGCGCGCCGGTGGGCGAGTTGGTCGATATCGACGACGTCGGCTTCACCTGCGCCTACTTGGCCATGCCCTATGCGCGCCGCCTGACCGGGCAGACGCTGTACGTCGACGGCGGCGTGAACATCATGGGCTGAGGGCGCGTGTCGAGCAGGGGTTGCGGCGCATTGCGGGCGCTCGGGGCGGCGTGCTGAACTCACGCTTGCGACCCATCAGCGACGTGCGCAGCCCTGAACTCGTCGCCCCGAAGCGGCCGGCCGCAGGAGCGTCTGCTCGAGTTGCTGGAAGTTGTCTGTTGAGCGTCTGCTGGCTGCGATAGCGCCCCTCGGCGTCCACGCGCCGGCCGTCCGGCGCGTGCAAAGGCGTCAGCAGCTCCCAGCCAATGGACAGGTTGGCCCCAGCGTCAATCATGGGTACTGCAGCGCACAGAGAGATGTCGCCCTCGAGCGCTCGCCAAGCTCTTCACTCCTGCGTCTACATCGTCGCTACGGGCGTCACCGGCGACCCTACGGCCCCTGGTAGACGAAGCGGTGGCGCCGTCAACAGGAAGGCGGAACGACCGTTTCGCTGCAGCGCATCGGCCAGCTGCTTGAAGTACCACAGTTCGCCCAGCGGGATTCCTTGCTTGAAGAGGCAGAGCTCATGCAACGGCAGCCGGGGACCGCACTCGTGCGGTCCTGCGGCAGGAATCTCCTCGACGCCGTAGTTGTCTGCGCATAGAGCCGCGATCCCGCTGTCGATGATCCATTGCAGCAAGCGCTCGTCCTTGCCGTCGAGTACCGCGCACAGCGAATCGCGCAATGCTGGGGCGGGTGTGCCTGCCATGTCCATGACGAGGTCGGCGAATCCGGTGTACAGGCAAAGAATGTCCCCTTGCCGCAGTTCAACGTCACAGGCTTCCAAAGCGCGCATGAACGGGTCGTATCCGACACGAACCCGTGCCGAGCCGGCGACCGCTTTCAGGTCAACCAGCACCCCCCTGCTCTGAATGGCCTTCTCGGCGAACGAATCGATGCCAAGACGATGGGCGCCTGCGGACCTCCCTTGGGCATCGTTCGGGCCGATAAGGTCGACGCCCGCCCGATACCCGTTGTAGTAGACGGGTCGAGGCGTACCCGTTGCATCGGCGTCGAAGAGATGGCCGACGTGGGAGAAGCCGTCCCATTGCGTCGAATACTGGCTGTGGATCAGGAAGGCGTCGTCACACAGCACGTCGGTTTGGCCGAGTGCGGCATTGCCGATGGGCAGGTTGAACACGGGTACGCCGTCCCGCATCACGGGCTGCAGCTTCGGTGGATGGCGTCGCGGATTCAGTACGTTTCCGCCGGGCAGGTTCAGGGGCAGGCTCAGGCAGAAGCTCTGGCCGGAGCGAACCTCGCGGATGCCGCGAAGCACGCTCTCCGGAGTGATGAAATTGAGTCGCCCCAGTTGGTCTTCGTCGCCGAAGTCGCCCCAGTTCGATTGGGACGGCCTTTGACGCCAGCGGCGGGATCCTGCCCGCTTTGTTGTCATGCTTCGCCGCTTTCCGAAGCCGCGACCGCCATGTCCCAGAGGTCCTGGCCGATGGGGCGGCTGCGCTCCTCGAAAGCATGCGCCACCAGGCCGGCGACGCGACCGATGAGCGTCAGCGCCTTGCCGAACTCCGGGCTGAGGCCCAGGTCCAGCAAGACTGCAGCCTTGCTGCCCGTGGCGTTGAGAGGCATGGGACGTCCGACCTGGGCCGACAGCGACTGCGCCAGTTGCAGCGCGAACCGGAAGTGTCGTCCGAAGTAGCCTTCCTGCTCCGCGATGCGTTGGGCGCGCAGCGCGCGCGGGTCGCCGTTGACATGGATGGGATGGCCAAAGCCGGGAATCTTGCGCCCGGCGGCCCGACTGCGTGCAACAACCGCGTCCGCAAGGACGCAAAGCTGCTCGTCGCTGGGCTCGCCAGCGCCGTCCAGTTCGGATATCGCCTCCTTCATGAAGCGGGCACTGACCTCGACCGTGCCGAGAAACCGGCTTCCTGCGCCAAGCAGGCCCGCTGCGACCGCGCCTTGGAGCGACTCGGGCGCTCCGTGCAGGGTCAGCCGTGTGGCCAACGCGCTGGGTGTCAACCCATGGTCGATCGACGTGACCAGCGAATTGTTGACCATGCGCCGCATCCTCTCGTCGGGAAAGCGACCGAGGATGGCCAAACAGAGTACGTCGACGAAGTCGTGTTTGTCCAGCAAATCGTCGACCAGGTCATAGCCGCGAATCCTGATGTGGTCGGCATCGCCGCCGCCGATATGGCTTTTGAGCATGTCTTGCCGTGCCTTGCCTCAGCGGGCGTCTGCGTCCGCAGTCTTCACGATGTCCCGCCAGCGAACCACTTCAGACTCGACGAACGCCTGGAAGGCGCCATCGGCGAGGCCCATCGGATAGCTGCCGATCTTGGCCATCGCCGACTTCACGTCCGCGGCCTCGGTCCCCTTGGCAATCTCGCGTGCCAGACGCGCGACGATGGCGTCGGGCGTGCCGCGCGGCACGAACACACCGGACCAGCCTTCCAGCGCCGCATCGGGGAAACCCAGCTCGCCGACCGTCGGCACGTCCGGCAGCGCTTCCATCCGGCTCTTGCCGTTGATGGCGAGCGCGCGCAGGCTTCCGGCGGCGATGTGCGGCATCACGCTCTCGGCGTAGCTGAACGTAAGGTCGATCGTGCCGGCGAGAAGGTCGGTCATAGAAGACTTTCCCGAGTACGGCACGTGCGTCAAGTTCACGTGGGTGGCACTCTGGAACTTGGCTGCAGCAAGGTGAGTTTGGGTGCCTATGCCGGAAGAGGCATAGCTCAGGCCGCCGGGAGTCTTGCGGGCGGCATCCAGCATCTCCTGCAGCGTGCGCCAGGGGCGGCTCGCGGGCACGACCAGAACGGTGGACTGGCGGAACAACGAATGAACCGCTCGCAGATCGTGAGCCGGATCGACGCTGCCTTTGGGGTAGAGGGCGGCATTCGCCGCTTGGGTACCGTGAGTGCCGTACAGGAGCGTGTAGCCGTCAGGCCGAGCACGCGCGACCTGGGCCGTTCCAATGGAGCCGCCGGCGCCCGGCTTGTTCTCTACCACGACGGGCTGCCCCAGCGCGTTCTCCAGGTAACGGGCAATCATGCGTCCCTGGTTATCGGCAATGTTGCCGGTGCCGAATGGAACCACGATGGTGATCGGCCTCTGCGGGTAGTCCTGGGCTCGGGCCACACCCAGACCCAGACCCAGACCTAGACCCAAGACGAGCGAAGCGCACCATCCGAGGGTCCGGGTGAAGAGGGTCTTGTGCATCATTTGGCTGTCTCCTTGGTCATCAGTACGAATGGCGGCCCGCCGTGGCACCGGCGTCCACCGGAAGAATCGCGCCGGTAACCCAGCCCGATTCGTCGCTCGCGAGGTATCGAATGGCATGCCCCACGTCCCATCCGCTGCCTTCGGTCTGGAGGAAGGAGCGCTTGCGCCTGGCTTCGCGGATCTCCTCGCTCATGCCTCGGGCGTAGACCATGGGGGTGTGAACCATGCCGGGGGCGACGCAATTGACGCGGATGCCCTGGCTGCCATGGTGCGCCGCCATGGCTCGCGTCATGTTGACGACGGCTCCCTTCGACGTGGGATAGAGCAGGCTGGGATGCCCGCCGATCAAGCCGGCCACGGAGGCGACATTGACGATGGCCCCCTTCTCTTGGGCAAGCATGTGGGGGATGGAGTGGCGTGCCATCAGCATCATCGACGTGACGTTGATGCGCAGGGCCTTGTCCCACCCCTCCAGGTCGAGATCGACTGCCGTGCCTTGGGGCCCGCCGATGCCGACGTTGTTCACCAGGATGTCGACGCGTCCCCATTGCCGCACGGCATGCTCGACCGCGGACCGGCAGTCGTCGTCGCGACTCACGTCGCACACGCAGGCTGTGGCTTCTCCGCCTTCCGCGGCGATCATTTCGCGGGTCCGCTGCGCCCATTCCTCGACGGCGTCGATCAGCAGCACCTTGGCGCCGTCGCGGGCGAGCAGGATGGCCGCGGCGCGGCCATTGCCGATGCCTTCGGCGCGCGAGCCGGCGCCGGTGACGATGGCGACCCGCCCCTCGAGCGAGCGGTCGAAAGTTCGTTCGTTGGAGTTCATCGCTATGGATCCTATGGACCGGTTCAGTGAATCGAGCGCACCTGGTCGCCCCAGTAGCGCTTTCGCAGCGCCTTCTTGTCAGGCTTACCCAGGGCGGTCAGCGGCAGCGCGTCGACGAAGTCCACGCTCTTGGGCGTGCACACGCTCCCCTTGGCATGCCGCACGAGCTCGAGCAGCTCTTCCGATTCGACCTGTGCATTCGGACGCTTCACGACGACGGCCTTGACGGCCTCGCCCCAGCGCTCGTCCGGCACGCCGATGACGGCCACGGCGGCGATGGCAGGGTGTTGGGCGATGACGTCCTCCACTTCCTTCGGATAGACGTTGAAGCCGCCCGAGATGACCATGTCCTTGCTGCGGTCGACGAGGTAGTAGTAGCCGTGCTTGTCACGCCGTGCCATGTCGCCGGTGTGGAGCCAGCCATTGCGCAGCGCCTGGGCGCTCAGTTCCGGCTGCTTCCAGTACCCGTCCATCACCAGCGGGCTGCGCACGCAGATCTCGCCCACGTCTCCCGGGGGCACGGGCCGATCATTCGCGTCGAGCAACGCCACGGTGACGCCGGGATAGGGCATGCCGGCCGAGGCAAGGGTGTCCACGTCGGTGCGGCAGTGGTCCTGGGGCGTCAGTTGGAGGATGTTGCTCGGGCACTCCGTCTGTCCGTAGCTCTGGGACAGCACGGGGCCGAAGCGGGCAATGGCCTCCCGTATGCGCGCAGGGGTCATGGGCGACGCGCCGTAGGACAGGAGGTCGAGGGACGAGAAGTCGGCCGTGGCGCTGCGTGGATGGTCGAGCAGCTTGTAGATCATCGTCGGCACCAGGAAGGCCGAACCGATGCGGTGACTCTCGACCGCGTCGATGAATCGGTCCGGGTCGAATCCGCGCTGCAGCACGAACGTGCCGCCGAGCGCCAGTGTGGGCACGATCATTGCGCCGGCCCCATGAGAAATGGGTGTGGGACACAGGACGCGGGCTCCCGGCCTGGGCCCGCGGGCTGCCATCAGCAGCACCGCCTGCATCCATACGGACCGATTGGCAAGCATCACGCCTTTCGGCTTGCCGGTCGTCCCTCCGGTGTACGCGAGGCGGATGATGTCGGTGCTGGCGGCATGCGACATCAGAGGGGCGGGATCCCGGGTGGCGGCCAGTTGCCAGAAGTCGTCCAGACCGTCGCAGTTTCCGTGAGCGAACCAGTGACGCACGCGTGGGCAACCCGCACGCAAGGCGGATGTCCGCTGTTCGTATGCAGACTCGGAGATGAACACGGCAGGCTCGGCGTCCTGCACGATGTATGCGTGATCATCCCAGCCGCCCATGGCGTGCAGCGTCACGGAGCGCAGCCCGAGCATGTAGGCCGCCGCCATGACGACGAATACCTCTACGCGATTGCCGCAGAGCTGCATGACGCCGTCGCCGCGCCGCAGCCCCAGCGAAGCGAAGGCTGTCATCGCCCTGCCGATCAGCGTGCCCAGTTCCGAGTAGGTAATCGATCGCTCGCCATCGATGAACGCGACGCGATCGGGGAACCGGCCGATGGCCGCGATGATGATGTCGCCGATGGTTCCGCCTTCATGAGCGGCGGTGGCGGGCGACAGGGCCGCACTCGACGCGGGAGCACTCATTCCTTGGACACTCCGGCGGCGGCCACGGCGCCTTTCCAGGTCGCCAGTTCCTGCCGAATGAAGTCGCCGAACTCCTGGGGGGTGCCGCCCTTCAACTCGCTGCCGCTGTCAGCGGCGCGCGCCACGACCTCTGGCGAACGCAACGCCTCGTTGGCGGCTGCATTCAGCGCCTGGATGATCGGGGCCGGCGTACCCTTGGGCACCAGGAAGCCCCCCCATGCGGCGACGTTGTAGCCTGCGACACCCTCGGCAGCGATGGTCGGAAGGTCCTGCAGGGCGGGTGAACGTTCGAGCCCGCTCACTGCAAGACCGCGGAGCTTTCCGCTTCGCACATGGGGCAGCGAGGCCGACAGAGTGTCGATCATGAAGTCCACCTGACCGCCGATGAGGTCGGTGAGGGCCGGCGAGCTTCCTTTGTAGGGGATGTGCACGGCATCGATCCCCGCCTTGCTGCAGAACAATGCGCCCGCGAGATGCTGCGTGCTTCCGAGCCCTGCGGACGCGTAGGTCAGCGTCCCGGGCTTGGACCGGCCCCGCTGGATCAGTTCCCGAGTCGACTTCACCCCGAGATTCGGCCGCACCAGCAATACCAAGAGCGTGCGGCTGACGTACATCACGGGCTCGAAGTCCGCCACCGGGTCGTAGGGGAGCTTGGCGAAGACGTTGGGGTTGATGCCGTGGATGGTGCTGGTCGTATAGAAGAGCGTGTAGCCATCGGGCGCGCTTCGAGCCACTGCCTCGGCCGCGATGTTTCCCGAGGCGCCGGGCCGGTTCTCGACGACGATGGGCTGCCCGAGCACTGCAGCCATCTTCTGCGCCACCAGGCGGGCCGAGTTGTCGGTTGCGCCACCCGGCGGGAAGCCGAGAACCAGTTTGATCGGACGCTGAGGAAAGCCGGCGCCCGAAACTTGCTGCTGCGCGGAAGCGAAGAGGGGAATGCCCCCCAACGCGGCGGCCAACAGCGAGCGGCGAGAGATCCCATCTACACCTGCGTCGCCCAGAACGAACGCAGGAGGCGTTTTAGTGAATCGATTCATCATCCGCTCATGATAGATGGTGAATCGATTCATCATATAGGGGTTTCTACGGAGTCGGGCACGGAGCGGGGTGCCCTGCCGTGCTGAAATGGGTGTCCGTATAGGAACAGGCAGGATCGTGACGCGCATGCATGGGAGGAAGGTTCGGATTCAAGACGTGGCTGCCGCGGCCAACGTCTCGGTCGGCAGCGCATCTCGCGTGCTCAACCGCGCTGCCAACGTGTCGGCAGAGGTGCGCGAGCGGGTCGAGCGGGCGATGGCCAAGCTCCAGTACGAGCCGAGCCACACGGCCAGGGCTCTGCGCTCCAGAAGCAGCCACACGATCGGCTGCATGTTCTCCGACGTGACCAACCCCCTCTACGCCAGGGCGTTTCGAGCGCTGGAAGAGAGCTTCCGAGCGGACGGCTACATGTTGCTGCTCGCACAGGGGCTGAACGACGTTCAGCGCGAGGTCGACACCTTGCGCACGTTCCAGGCGCGTGGAATGGACGGTGTGATTTGTGCCCCCGGCCATGAGCGGGCTCCGGCGCTGGTGGCCCAGATGAATTCGATGTCGATGCCCATCGTTCTGTACGACCGCGAGATGCCGCACACGCGGGCCGACGCACTGTTGTTCGACCACGTGAACGGCATGAAGCAGGCCTGTGGCCGGCTGTTCGAGTTGGGACACGAGCGCATCGCATTGGCGCTGTGGAATGCGGGCAGCCGGCCCGTTCGAAAGCGGATCGAAGGCTACCGGGCAGCCTATCGAGAAGCGGGACTCCGGTCGCCGGAACTCATCCTGCGTCAGGCGACGCCGACCGGCTCTGTGTATGAGGAACTGCTTGCCATGCTCGACGGCCTGTCGCCACCGACGGCATTGATCGCTCAAGGTACGCACATCCTCGTGAGCGCACTCCGGGCTGTCGCGAAGACAGGTCGCAAGATTCCCGAGGACTTCTCGGTCGTGAGCATCGGCGACAGTGATTTCACTCAGACGCACGACCCGGCCATTTCGGCTCTGCGGACCAATCCAGAGTTCGTCGCGTCCCAGGCGAAGACTCTGCTGCTGAACCGGCTTGCCGATGGCGCGAACCTCGTGACGGCGCCGCTGCGGGTTACGGCTCCCTATGAGTTGATCGAGCGCGGCTCGTTCGGGCCGCGAGTCGGTGCCACCTATAAATAGGTGCCCTTTACGGTGGAGGCGCTGTCGCCGGGAGCCACGAGCTGACCGTCACGGACGACGGGGATTGGCCCGGAGGAAATGTCCAATCCCGTCGCTCCATGGCACGCTGTGCGCCGCAAGCAGCCGCCACGCCCGCCGCAAGAGCCGGCGCACGCTACTCCGAACGCAGCGCCTGCACCGGGTCGAGCCGCGCCGCGCGCCGCGCCGGCAGCACGCCGGCCGCCAGGCCGATCAGCGCACTGCTGGCCACCGCCAGCAGCACGTACGCCAGCGGCGTGCTCACCGGCAGCGCCGGCACGAACAGCCGGATCAGCTGCGCCAGGCCGAAGCCGATGGCCACGCCGAGCAGGCTGCCCAGCAGCGCCAGCACCACCGCCTCGCCGAGGAACAGCCGCAGCACCGTGCCGCGGCGGCTGCCCAGCGCCAGCAGCAGGCCGATCTCGTGCGTGCGCTCGGCCACCGCGATGGTCATGATGGTGACGATGCCGACCGCGCCGACCAGCAGCGAGATGCTGCCCAGCGCCGCCACCGCCATCGTCAGCACGTCGAGGATGTTCGACAGCGTGCTCAGCATCTCCTCCTGCGTGACGACGGTGAAGTCGGCGCGGCCGTGGCGCGCCTCGAGCACGGCTTCGGCGGCAGCGGCCACCGCCTTGGCCGACGCATCCTCCGCATAGGACAGGTTGATCTCGGTCAGGCCCTCGCGGTTGAACAGTTCCAGCGCGCGCGCCGCCGGGATGAAGGCGGTGTCGTCCAGGTCGATGCCGAGGAACTGCCCCTTCGGCGCCAGCACGCCGACGATGCGAAAACTCTGCCCGCCGATGCGCAAGCGCTCGCCGAGCGCGTTGTCGTTGCCGAACAGCTCCTGCTTCAGCTTGGCGCCGAGCACGGCGAAGCCGCGCGCCTGCTGCGCGCCCTCGCCGGGCAGGAACTGGCCGACGGCGACGCGCATGTTGAACACCGGCAGCGCCGCCGGCGACACGCCGTAGACCGTGGTGCGGCGCACGCGGCCGCGCGCCTGCGCCTCGGCATTGCCCCAGGCGACCGGCACCACGCCGATGATGCCGGGCAGGTGCTGCAGCGCCTGCGCATCCTCCAGCGTCAGCGGCCGCACCGAAGTCGGCAGCCCGCTGGGCGCGCCGCCGCGCGCCGTGGTGCGCCCGGGCGAGATGCCGACGACGTTGGTGCCGAACTGCGAGAACTCGGCGAGCACGAAGCGGTGCACGCCCTCGCCGATCGAGGTCAGCAGAATCACCGCGGCGATGCCCACCGCGATGCCGGCCAGCGTCAGCAGGCTGCGCGTGCGCTGCGCGGCGATCGCGCGCCAGGCGTAGCGGGCGGCATCGGCGGCGATCATCGTGCGTTCATCGTTTCGCCAGCGCCGCCACCGGGTCGAGCCGCGCCGCGCTGCGCGCCGGCAGCACGCCGAACAGCAGCCCGGTGAGCAGCGCAGTACCCAGGCCGGCGAGCACGGCCCAGTCGGGCGGGTAGGCCGGGAACACCGGGTACAGCGCGCGGATCAGCGCCGCGCCGGCCAGGCCCAGCGCCCAGCCGACCAGCGCGCCGGCCGCCGACAGCAGCGCCGCTTCGACCAGGAAGGCGACCAGGATCGTGCGCCGCGTGCCGCCCAGCGCCTTCAGCAGTCCGATCTCGCTGCGCCGCTGCGACACCGACACCAGCATCACGTTCATCACCAGGATGCCGGCGACGGCCAGGCTGATCGCGGCGATGCCGGCCACGCCCAGCGTCAGCGTGCCCAGCAGCCGGTCGAAGGTGGCGAGCATCGCGTCCTGCGTGATCACGGTGACGTCCTGCTCGCCGTCGTGGCGCGCGCGCAGGATCTCGCTGACCTGGCGCTTGGCCGGCTCGATCGCGTCGCGGCTGCGCGCCTCGACCAGGATGCGGAACAGCGTATTGGTGTTGAACATCGCCAGCGCCGTGGCCACCGGCACGATGGCCAGCTCGTCGGTGTTCATGCCCAGCCCGCTGCCGCTGGCGGCGAGCACGCCGATGACGCGCAAGCGCCGGTCGCCGACGCGCACGAACTGCCCCAGCGCCGGCCCGTTGGGGAACAGCTCGGCGCGCAGCGTGGCGCCGATCACCATCAGCGGCGAGCCGCGGTTCCAGTCCTCGCTCGGCAGGAAGCGGCCCTGCGCCAGCCTGAACTGGCGCACCTCGACGAACTCGGCGGTGGCGCCCAGCACCATGCCTTCGCGCAGCCGCCCGCCCGCCGACAGCTCGGAGGTGCCGGCGGTCATCGGCGCGACGCGCGCCACCGCCGGCGCGCGTTGCAGCGCCTGCGCGTCGTCGATGGTCAGGTCGCGCGGCGTGCTGCTGACGAAGCTGCCCGGGTTGATGCCGCCGGTCTCGGTGCGGCCGGGCAGCACGATCACCAGGTTGCTGCCGATGGCGCTGAACTCGCGCACCACGTAGCGGCGCGCGCCGTCGCCGAGCGCGGTCAGCGTCACCACCGCGGCCACGCCGATGGCCATGGCCAGCATCAGCAGCGCGGTGCGCACGCGGTTGCCGCGCGCGGCGCCGAGCGCGAAGCCGAGCAGGTCAGTCGTGCGCATGTGCCGCGGCGGGGGTGTCGCGGCGCTCGTCGCGCCGGATCGCGCCGTCCTCCATGCGCAGGCAGCGGCGCGCGCGCGCGCCCAGCGCCGGGTCGTGCGTCACCACCAGCAGCGTCACGCCCTCGACATTGAGCTGCTCCAGCAGCCGCACCACCTCGTCGCCGGAGGCGCGGTCGAGGTTGCCGGTGGGCTCGTCGGCCAGCAGCAGCGCCGGCTGCATCACCGTGGCGCGCGCGATGGCCACGCGCTGGCGCTGCCCGCCCGACAGCTCGTCGGGCCGGTGGCCGGCTCGCGCCGCCAGGCCGAAGCCCTCGACCGCGCGGCGCACGCGCGCCTCGCGCTCGCGCGGCGCGATGCCGGCCAGCACCATCGGCAGCGCGATGTTCTCGGCCGCCGTCAGCCGCGGCACCAGGTGGAAGCTCTGGAACACGAAGCCGACGCGATGGCTGCGCACCCGCGCCTGCTCGTCCGGCGACAGCGTGGTCACGTCGCGGCCCTCGAGCCGGTAGCGGCCGGCATCGGGCCGGTCGAGCAGGCCCAGCACGTTGAGCAGCGTGGACTTGCCCGAGCCCGACGGCCCCATCACCGAGATGTACTCGCCGGCCTCGATGCGCAGATCGACGCCGGCCAGCGCATGCACCACGCTGTCGCCGAGGTGGAACACGCGCTCGATGCCGTCGAGCTCGATCTGCGCCGCCATCGCACCTACTTCGCTACTTCGCTACTTCGCTGCTTCGCTGCTTCGCTGCTTCGCTGCTTCGCTGCTTCGCTGCTTCGGCGCCGCGGTGTCCTCCACCGCGGCGGCGCCGGCCGCGACGCCGCCGCGGTCGAGCGAGGTGACGATGCGCTCGCCGCCCTGCAGGCCCTGCGTGATCTCGGTGTGCTCCCAGTTGGCCAGGCCGGTCGTCACCGGCCGCTCGACCAGCTTGCCGTCCTGCAGCAGCAGCACGCGGCCTCCCTGCAGCAGCGCCGAGCTGGGCACGCGCAAGACGTCCTCGCGCACGGCCAGGATCACTTCGACGTCAGCGCTGTAGCCAACCAGCAGCCGGCCCGCCGACTGCGGGTCGGCGAAATCGACCTCGATCTCGACCGTGCGCGCCTGCTTCTCCACCGCCGTCACGTAGGGTGCAACGCGCCGCACCTTGCCGGCGAAGCTGCGGCCGGGCAAGGCGTCGAGCGTGATGCGCACCGGCTGGCCGACGTGGATCTTCGGCGCGTCGACCTCGTCCATCGGTGCGTCGACGTACAGGCAGGAATCGTCGATCAGGTCGATGGCCGGAGGCATGGCCACGCCCGGCGGCGACGGCGTCGAATATTCGCCGACCTCGCCGACGATCTTGGCGACCACGCCGTCGAAGGGCGCGACCAGCACGCTGCGCTGGCGCGCGGTGCCGACGAGCCGGATGCGCGCCTGCGCCTGGCCGACGTCGGAGCGCGCGGTGGCGCAGGCCGCCTGGCGTGCCTCGGCCTGCGTGCGCAGGTTGTCCAGCGCGCCTTCGGAGATGAAGCCCTGCTGCTGCAGCTGCTCCTGGCGCCTGAATTCGCGCTGCGCCAGATCGGCCAGCGTGCAGGCCTCGGCGACGCGCTTGCGCGCGGTGTCCAGTTGCGCCTGCGCCAGCGCCTGCTCGGCCTGCTGGTCGTCGTTCCACAGCCGCATCAGCAGCTGGCCCTTGCGCACCTGGTCGCCTTCCTTGACCGCCAGCACCTCGATGCGCCCGCCGGCAATGGTCGACAGCCGCGTGCGCTGGCAGGCCTCGACGCTGCCGGCGCGGGTGTTGGCCACCGTGGCCTCGACCGTGCCGCGCGCCACCGCTTCGACGAGCACCGGCACCGGCTTCGGCCGGCCCAGCCACCACAGCGCCGCCGCAGCGCCGCCCAGCAGCAGCAGCGCGATCAGGGCACGGCGGATCCAGCGGCGCGCGGCGCGTTCGGGCATGGCGCCAGCTTAGCCGAGCGCCGCGGCGCGACGCTTGACCGCGCGCAGGGCCGCGCCCGAGCCGGCGCCGCCCAGCCGCGCGGCGCGCCGGACTGGTCGCCGAAACGCTGGCGCAGACGCTCGACGATGCCGCCGATGATGAGCATCGTGTCGGACTCGCCGATGGCCGCGCTGCGGCGCTTGCGGCGCACGATCAGTCAGATGGCGTGGCGGGGCCTGGCGCCGCCGTCACAAGCGCCAGCATGCGAGCGTCGGACGCACGCGGCGGGGCAAGACTTCGCAACCCGGGCCGCACCGGCCGTCGCAGACACCACACACATCAACACGGGCTGCGCTGCCAAGTCGCAGGCGGCGCTGCGCGACTTGGCGGTCCGATGCCGCAAGCCCACGGGTTAACACCGAGGACGTAGTCGCCAGCGAGCGTGGCGAGCGCTGAAGGGCCTGCCGCAGCAGCATGGCGCAGCGTCGGCCCTGGGCGCCCTCACTGCAGCGCACCGTCGAACGATTTCGGCGCCGGCGCCGCCAGCGGCGACCCCTTTTCCGACTAGGGTTCGCAGCGTCTATGCGCGCACGGTATTCGCGGTATATCTCATGTCGCCGGTTGCCGGCGCGCCGGAGACGGCGCCGCAACTGCTGACATCTCTCGGTGCTCCCTTGTTTTCACCGGCTTTCACTCACCCCGACACAGAGGACGACACACCATGATCCTGAGCAAACCGCTGGCCGCCTTCGCGCTGGCCGCCGCCGCGTGCGGCACATCCTGGGCCGCCGACCCGGTCAAGATCGGACTCGTGCTGCCGATGTCGGGTCCCTTCGCGGCCTACGGCAAGCAGATCGAAAACGGCGTCAAGCTCTACCTCGCCACCCAGGGCGACACCTTCGCCGGACGCAAGGTCCAGTTGATCCTCAAGGACGACAGCCCGGGCACCGCCGGCGACGTGAGCAAGCGCCTGGCGCAGGAGCTGGTGGTCAAGGACAAGGTCGACATCCTCGCCGGCTTCGGCCTCACGCCCTCGGCCTTTGCCGTGGCGCCGGTGGCCACCGAGGCCAAGACGCCGATGGTGGTGATGAACGCGGCCACCTCGTCGATCACGACCAAGTCGCCCTACATCGTGCGCGCCTCGATGACGCTGCCGCAGAACAGCGCGCCGATCGCCGACTGGGCGGCCAAGAACAACATCAAGAAGGTCTTCACCCTGGTGGCCGACTATGGCCCTGGGCATGACGCCGAAGCCCAGTTCAAGAAGACCTTCATCGCGGCCGGCGGCCAGATCGTCGGCGACGTGCGTTCGCCGGTGCGCAACCCCGACTTCGCCCCCTTCCTGCAGAGGATCAAGGACGCCGCGCCAGATGCGGTGTTCATCTTCCTGCCCCCGGGCGCCGAGACCATCTCCTTCATGAAGGGCTTCAACGAGCGCGGCCTGGCGGCCGCCGGCATCCGGCTGCTGTCCACAGGCGACCTGCCCGACGAGGACATCCTCGACGCCATCGGCGACCCCGCGCTCGGCCTGGTGACCTCGTTCCATTACTCCGAGGCGCACAAGTCGCCCGAGAACCAGGCGTTCACCGCCGCCTACTACAAGGCCTATCCCAAGGACCGTCCGAACTTCATGGCGGTGGGCGGCTACGACGGCATGCGCCTGATCGCCGAGGTACTGAAGAAGACCGGCGGCGACACCAACGCCGACAAGTTCATCGAAGCCGCCAAGGGCATGCAGTGGATGAGCCCGCGCGGCCCCGTCAGCATCGACCCGGCCACGCGCGACATCGTGCAGAACATCTACATCCGCAAGACCGAGCGCGTCGACGGCAAGCTGCAGAACGTGGAGTTCGACCACGTGGCCAACCTCAAGGACCCGGGCAAGCAGTAAGCTGCACCCCCGCGGCGCGGGGCGGCAGGCCAGCTGCCTGCCCCGCGCGTCCATCGAGCACGAGAACAGGGGCTGGAGCACCGCATGACGATACTTTTCGACGGCATTGCGTCGGGCGTGCTGCTGTTCCTGATCAGCGTGGGCCTGTCGGTCACGCTGGGCTTGATGAACTTCATCAACCTCGCCCACGGTGCGTTCGCGATGCTCGGCGGCTACGTCTGCGTCGTCATGCTCAACCGCTTCGGCGTACCGTTTCTCGCCTCGCTGCCCATCGCCGCGCTGATTTCGGCAGCGGCCGGCGTGCTGCTCGAACGCACGCTGTATCGCCGGCTGTACGGCGCCTCGCACCTCGACCAGGTGCTGTTTTCCATCGGTCTGGTGTTCGTCTCGATCTCCGGGGCGCACTACTTCTTCGGCGCCCAGCAGCAGCCGCTGCAGCTGCCGCCCATGCTGTCGGGCCAGTTCAACCTGCCGGGCGGCCTCGACGTCGGCATCTATCGCCTGTTCCTCATCGCGGTCGGCTTGGCGCTGGCGTTCGCGCTGCAGTGGATGGTGGCCAGCACCCGCTTCGGCGCCAGGCTGCGCGCCTCGGTGGACAACCCTCGCGCCGCGCGCGGCATGGGCATCGACGTCGACCGGGTGTTCCTCGCCACCTTCGCGCTCGGCTCCGCGCTGGCGGGCCTGGGCGGCGCGCTCGGCGTCGACATGCTCGGCCTGGACCCTGAATTCCCGATCAAGTACATCGTCTACTTCCTGATCGTCGTGGCCGTGGGCGGCAGCGGCAACATCAAGGGTTCGCTGTATGCGTCGCTGATCCTCGGCGTCTGCGATGTCGCCGGCAAGTACTACGTGCCGCAGGTCGGCGCCTTCGTCATCTACGCGGTGATGGTGGTCACGCTGATCCTCCGGCCGCAAGGCCTGTTCGGCCGTTCGGCAGCGAGGTGAGCGGCGTGAGTTCCAGCCTGCACGCCGCGCCGTCGACGGCCGGTTTCGACGCCGGCCCGCTGCTGCGCGCCTCGCGCTGGCGGCTGCCCGAATACGGCTTCTGGCTGATTCCGGTGGCGGGCTACTTCCTGTTCCCCTCCGACCTGGGACTGCTGTCGCAGATCGCGATCACCGCCTTGTTCGTCCTGTCGCTGGACCTGATCCTCGGTTATGCCGGCATCGTCTCGCTCGGCCATGCCGCGTTCTTCGGCGCCGGCGCCTACGCGGCCGGCCTGGCGGCGCGCTACGGCTTCGGCGATCCGCTGCTCGGGTTGGCGGCCGCCGCGGCGTTCGCCGCCGCGCTCGGCTTCATCACCAGTTTCCTGGTCCTGCGCGGCGCCGACCTGACGCGGCTGATGGTGACGCTGGGCGTGGCCTTGATGCTGTTCGAGGCCGCCAACAAGGCGACGCCCATCACCGGCGGGCTCGACGGCCTGTCGGGCATCGAGATCAAGCCCGTGCTCGGCCTGTTCGCATTCGACATGTTCGGCAGGACGGGCTACATCTACAGCGTGGTCGTGCTGTTCGTGCTCTTCCTGGTCGCGCGGCGCTTGGTGCATTCGCCCTTCGGCCTGTCGCTGCACGGCATCCGCCAGAACGCGTTTCGCATGCCGGCGCTGGGCACACCGGTCAATTTGCGCCTGATCGCCGTCTACACCGTGGGCGCGGCCTATGCCGGCGTGGCCGGCGCCTTGCTGACCCAGACCACGCAGTTCGTCTCCATCGACGTGCTGAGCTTCTCGCGTTCGGCCGAACTGCTGCTCATCCTCGTGCTCGGCGGCACCGGCAGCCTGTACGGCGCGATGCTGGGCGCCATCGTGTTCATGACCGCGCGCCACCTGCTGGCGGACATGAACCCGCAGTACTGGCAGTTCTGGCTCGGCCTGGTGCTGATCTTCGTCGTGCTGTTCGCCCGCGACGGCCTGATGGGCGCCTTGCGCGGGCTCGCCAGGCGATTCGCCAAGAAGGGCCAAGCATGAGCTTCGCGCTGCAGACCCGCCACCTCACCAAGAACTTCGGCGGCTTCTTCGCCGCCCGCGACGTCACGCTCGACATCGCCACCGGTGCGCGCCACGCGCTGATCGGCCCCAACGGCGCCGGCAAGACGACGCTGATCAACCTGCTCACAGGCTTTCTCGAACCCAGCTCGGGCACGGTGGTGCTTGAGGGCGAGGACGTGACCGCACGCTCGCAGCACCAGCGCGTGAAGCGCGGGCTCGCGCGCACCTTTCAGATCAACCGTCTGTTCGCCGACATGACGGTGCTCGAGTCGGTGACGCTGGCGGCGTGCGAGCGCCGCGGCCTCGGCGCACGCTTCTGGAAGCCCGTGGGCGCGCACCGCGAGGCCATCGACGACGCGGCGGAACTGCTTGCCCGCCTGCATCTGCTCGACGTGGCGCACCAGCTCACCCGGGACCTCGCCTACGGCAAGCAGCGCCTGATCGAGATCGCGCTCGCGCTGGCGGTACGCCCGCGCGTGCTGCTGCTCGACGAGCCCGCGGCGGGTGTGCCTGCCGGCGAGAGCCGCGAATTGTTCGAAACCATCGCGCAACTGCCGCGCGAGGTGACCATCCTGCTGATCGAGCACGACATGGACCTCGTGTTCCGCTTCGCCGACCGCATTACGGTGCTGGTCGGCGGCGAACTGCTGACCGAGGACGTGCCGGCGGCGATCGCGGCTGATCCGCGGGTCAAGGAGGTCTATCTGGGGGAGGCGCAGCATGGCTAGACTGCTCGAGGTCGCCGGCGTGCATGCCGGCTACGGCAATGCGGCGGTGCTGGAAGACATCTCGTTCGAGCTCGACGCGGGCGCGAGCCTCGCGCTGCTCGGGCGCAACGGCATGGGCAAATCGACTCTGCTGGCGACACTGATGGGTGCGACCCGGCAGACGCGCGGCAGCATCCGCTTCGATGGGCGGGACCTGAGCGTCGTGCCCAGCCATCGCCGCGCGCACGCCGGGCTCGGCTGGGTGCCGCAGGAGCGCGACATCTTCGCCTCGCTCAGCGTCGAGGAGAACCTCACGGTGGCCGGACGGCCCGGCCCGTGGAACCTGGCGAAGGTCTACGCCACCTTCCCGCGCCTCGAGGAACGCAGCGCCAACATGGGCAACCAGCTCTCGGGCGGCGAACAGCAGATGTTGGCCATGGGGCGCGCGCTGATGCTCAACCCCAAGCTGCTGCTGCTCGACGAGCCGCTCGAGGGCCTGGCGCCGCGGATCGTGCAGGAGTTGCTGGCCATCATCTCGAAGATGGTGAGCGAGGGCAGCCTCGCGGTGATCCTCGTCGAGCAGCATGCGTACCAGATCCTGCCCATCACCCGCGAGGCCATCGTGCTCGAACGCGGGCGCATCGTGCATCGCGGCGCCAGCGCGGCGCTGGCGGCCGACCCGGGCATGCTGGACCGCTGGCTCGGCGTCGCAGCGCACTGAGCGCCTACGGGGCCGGGCTGCGGACCTCCTCGAATCGAACGCCAGAAGAACATGGGCGATCGCGTCGAGTTCGTGAAGTCCCTTTGCTTCACCCTGCACCCGGCGAACTTCATCGATGCCGGCGATACCGTCATACCGCCGTCGTGACCGTGGCTGCCATCAGAATGTCAGGACCAGGCGCCCCCGCACGCCGCCCGCCTCCAGACGACGATGTGCTCGAGCAGCCTGCTCGGCGGGATAGGTGTCCGCGACCCGAAGAGTGACCTGGCCGGACTCGACCTGCCGGCAGAGCCGGTCGAGCTTGGCCTGCTCCGTCACGTACTCGGAGACGAAGATCGGGTACCACTTGATTCCACGCTCGCTGGAACCGGTATAGGCGCGCACGGTCACGATACCGCCGCCGTCACGGACGGCCCCGACCACGGCGTCACCCTGAACGGATCCGTCCACCAGAGCGTCCACTCCCTCCGGCACGACGTCCCGAATCCGCTTGGCGACATCGGGGCCCCGTTGCACCACCACGTCTGCGCCGAGTTCCTTGATCAAGGCCTGATCTGCTTCGCTGGCGTCCGCGATCACTCTGAGGCCGTCCGCCTTCGCCAACTCGATGACGTAGCCGCCGAGCGCTCCTGCTGCGCCGGTCACCGCCAGCGTGGCGCCCGCCGGCAACGCCAGCTTGTCCAGCGCCAGGCGCGCGGTCAGCCCATTCATCGGCAAGGTGCAGGCAAAGACGTGATCGGATTTCGAGGGCGCAAGGGCTGCCGACTCTACCGGCGCAACCAGGTACTCGACGTAGCCGCCCTTCATGGCCGTCGGATCCGCAATGCCGACGACGCGGTCGCCGACTCGCAAAGCGGTCTGCGTGCCGGGTCCGATTTCGTCGATCACGCCCCCAACGTCCCAGCCGACTACATACGGCGGCGGCGGGTACTCGAAGTCCGGAATGGCCTTCAGGATGAGGTCGCGAGCGGCCCCCGAGCGGCTCAGAGTGTCGGACGGGCTCACCGACGCCGCGTGTACCTTGATCCGCACTTGGCCCTGTGCGGCGTGGGGTTCGTCGAGATCCAATTCCCGCAACACGTCTGGACCACCGAACTCCATGAAACCGATCGCGCGCATATGCAAACTCCTGTGTGGCAGCAGTCTCGCACAGACCTACTGAGCGCCCCCAGGGCCGGGCTGCGCCCAGCCCGCCCCCCCCCGTGGGCGTCAAGCAAAGTGGCAAGGTCACATTTGCTCGAGGAAGAGGCAGTTCTCCCGAGTTCCGCAGACGGCCCTGCCCTCCCGGGGCGGGCCTTTACGTTTCGAGCAGCCTGCGCGCGATGTCCTGGCCCTCCGTCGCACGCAGGTCCAGCACGATCGAGCACTTGTTGCGCGACTGCACCTGCTGCCCCACCGGCGTGCTTTCCTGAAGCAGCCGCCAGCCGCGCGCCACCGCCCAGCAGCAGCAGCGCGATCAGGGCACGACGAATCCAGGCGCGTGCGACAGGCATCGGCCCGGCTTAATGTGGAAGTCTTCCATGATCCGGGGCGTTGCCCCGCACCATGAAAGTTAGCCGGGCACCGCGGCGCGGCGCTTGACGGCGCGCAGGCCGCCGCTCAGCTGCGCGGCGTGCCGAGCTGGTCGCCGAAGCGTGCGCGCAGCCGCTCGACGATGTCGCCGATGATGAGCATCGTCTGCGCCTCGCCGACGGCCACCACGGCCCTGTCGCGCACCGAGTAATGCATCATCAGCAGCTGGCGCAGCTTGTCGAAGGCGCGCGCGTTCTGGTGGCCGCAGACCAGCGCGTCCTTCTGCAGCACGCGCTCGATGACGCCGGGGTCTAGCAACGGCACCTGGCAGACCTTGGACAGTTGCGCGATCTCCTTGTCGATGGCCTCGAAGTGGTCGCTCCAGCGTTGGGTGCGGTAGTTGGGTTGGTCGCTCATCGTCTGCTCTCCGCGGGCATCGCTATCGTGCCGGCCGGCTATTTTGCATGCGCGTCAGGGCATCGGCTGGCCGATCACGCGGCTGCGCTCGTGCGGCTCCTGGCCGCGGCCGAAGGCCTGGGCCTCGCCGCGCGCGCTGCTTGCCGCCAGCGCGGCGGCCTGCGCATAGGGCAGCGGCTGGCGGCGCTCGGCGATGCGCAGCAGCCGGCTGTCGGCGTCGATGCGCAGGCCGTAGCGCGCGAGCTGGTACAGCAGCTGCATCGCGAACAGATTGTCCTCGTCCTGGTACTCGCCCTGCTCCTTCAGGAAGTCGCGCGACAGCACCGACGGAAACCGGTCGGGCAGGTCCTTGAAGGCCACCGGCTCGTCGTCCAGCGGATCGATCCAGCTCGAGCCCTGGAACTTGCGGTACAGCACCACGTCCATGCGGTAGCCGCGCTCGTGCCAGGCGCGCAGCAGCTTCATCGCCATGTCGCTGGGCACGTTGGCGGTCAGCGCGCCGACGACCCTGGAGCCGAGCAGCAGGTTCACTTCCCTGACCTCGAGATCGTCGTAGCCGGCCCCGCGCTTGAAGGCCATGCCGATGGTCTTGGCGCAGTTCAGGCTCAGGTAGCCGTACTTGACCTCGGCGCCGTGGTAGTCGGTGTAGCGGGCGCGGCGGCGATAGTCGTCGTTGACGCGCGCGAAGAAGGCAGCCAGCGCCCGTTTCTGGTCCGCGGGCACGCCGAACACGCGCACGCCGACCACCGAGCGCTTGTAGACCTCGCCGAAATCGAGCCCGAACGAGGCCTTGTCGCCCAGCGATGAGCGCGTGCCGTACAGGTACTCGGCCTTCGGCACGCGCAGCATCAGCTCGTCGACATAGGCGGCGCGCGCGTGCTCGGGCTCGCGGTCGGCGTAGAAGTTGGCCGAATAGACGAGTCCGTCGTCGCCTGCGCCATCGCGGATGGCCAGCGCCAGATGCCCGGCCGAGCCGCCCTTGGAGGTGCCGAAGCTGATCAGCAGCTCGAGATCGTGCGCGTCCTCGCGCAGCAGCGCCATCGCGGCGCCGAGGTTCGCCGGCTCCGCGGCGCCGGGCGTGCCGAAGCCGGCCGCTGCAGCGCCCCCGGCGGCCAGCGCCGCGAGCACGAGGACGGGCACCAGCGCGCAGCGCAGCGCCGCACCCGCGCGCACTAAAACGGCTCGGCGATGTAGCGGAACGGGTAGTCGGCCGCCTTGTGGCGGCCGATCTTGCGTTTGGGCAGCACCACCTTCTCCTGCGGCAGGGCCTTGTAGGGCACGTGCGCGAGCAGGTGGCTGATGACGTTCAGGCGCACGCGCTTCTTGTCCTCGGAGCGCGCCACGTGCCACGGCGCCCAGGACGTGTCGGTGGCGGCGAACATGTCGTCGCGCGCCTCGGTGTAGGCATCCCACTTGTCGAAGGACTTGACGTCCATCGGCGACAGCTTCCAGAGCTTGCGGCCGTCGTCGATGCGGTCGCGCAGCCGGCGCTCCTGCTCCTCGGGGCTGACTTCTAACCAGTACTTCAGCAGGATCACGCCGGAGTCGACGATGGCGCGTTCCACCAGCGGCACGCCCACCAGGAACATCTTCGACTCCTGCTCCGAGCAGAAGCCCATCACGCGCTCGACGCCGGCGCGGTTGTACCAGCTGCGGTCCATGATCACCACTTCGCCCGCCGCCGGCAGATGGCCCACGTAGCGCTGCAGGTACATCTGGCTCTTCTCGCGTTCGGTCGGCGCGGGCAGCGCGACGACGCGAAAGACGCGCGGGCTGACGCGCTCGGTGATGGCCTTGATCGTGCCGCCCTTGCCGGCGCCGTCGCGGCCCTCGAAGACGATGCACACCTTCAGGCCCTTGTGCACCACCCACCGCTGCAGCTTGACCAGCTCGACGTGCAGCTTCTTCAGCGCCTTGTCGTAGGCCTTGGCCGACAGGGCGGCCGGCGTGGCCGGCTTGTCGGCTGCGGCGGCGGTGTCGCCGGGCTCCGCGGGCGGCGCGGCTTCAACGGCATCGCGCGCTTTCGACTTGCGTTCCTTGGCGGGCTTCATCGCAACATCTCCGGTTGATTCGCGCCGCGGCAGCGGCCGGCTGCATTGTGGCAGCGCCGCGCCGCGGCTTCAGCCGATGCAGGTGCGGTTCTTGCCGCTGTGCTTGGCTTCGTACAGCGCCTCGTCGGCGCGCTCCAGCGCCAGCTCCAGCGTCTCGTCGCCGCGCAGCGCAGTGACGCCGGCCGAGAAGGTGACGAAGACCTCCTGGTTGTCGTGCATGAACAGGCTGGCGGTCAGCTGCCGCTGCAGCCGCGTCAGCACCTGCTGCGCCTCGGCGGCGTCAATGTCGGGCAGCAGCACGACGAATTCCTCGCCGCCGAAGCGCGCCACCGTGTCGCGCGGGCGCAGCTGCTCGCGCACCTGTGCAGCAAGCTTCTGCAGCGCGGTGTCGCCGGCCGCATGACCGAGCGTGTCGTTCAACTTCTTGAAGTTGTCGATGTCGATCAACCCGACCGCCAGCGAGGCCGGCGCGGCATCGTGGCGCGCGCGCTGCAGCCGCGCGCGTTCGACCTCGAAGGCCTGCGCCAGGCCGCGGCGGTTGGCCACCTGCGTCAGCGCGTCGGTCGAGACTTCGTCGGACAGCCGGCGCAGTTCGCCTTCGAGCTCGCGCACGCGCAGCTGCATCGCGCCGGCCTTGGCCTGCTCGGCCTGCAGCCGGTGCTGCGTGCGGCTGACCAGCGCCTGCACCTCGGAGCTGTCGTGCAGCATCTCGCGTACCACGCCGGCCAGGCTGCCCAGCGAATCGGCACGGGCGATGGCCTCAGCATGGCGGCCGACGTTGGCATGGAAGCGGCCGGTGTGTTCGCTGAGATCTCCCAGCTCGCTGAGCATGCCCTGGATCAGCTCCTTCAGCGCATCGCGCGCCAGGTTGCGCTCGCTGCGCAGCAGACCCTGGCGCTTGCGCGCATTGGCCAGCAGCTCGCTGGCGGCGCGCACGCTGCGCACGTTCAGGCCTTCGGACAGGCGCGAGCGCAGCATCTCGCACTGGCCGCGCGCCCAGCTGTCGTCCTCGGCCAGATCGCTCAGCCCATCACTCAGCTCGATACACAGCTTGCCCAGTTCGTCCAGCAGGTGGTGGCGATGCGCGAGCAGCCGGCGCGCATGCCGGCACAGCTCGTCCGCCTCGCGCACCAGCGCGGGGGTCGCGCCGTCGGCGGCGATCTGCTGCGACAGCAGGGTCAGCGCACCGGCGAGTTCGCCGGCGCGGCTCTCGCCGGCAGGCAGCGCCACGCGCACCGTATGCTCGAACCCGCCGAGCAGCGCCTGCCAGTTGCCGACCGTGCCTGCTTGCGCAGGCGCCGGCGGCACGGCCACGCTTCCCGCCGGCGCCACGGCATCGAGCACGCCGTGCGCGCTGTCGATCATCGGCTCGCCGGTCTCGGCTTCCCACGCGCCCAGCAGATGGCGCACGCGCTCGCGCAGCCGCCGCGGGTCGCCGCGGCTGCCGCCGAGCACGCGCGCCAGGCTGTCCTTCTTGCGCGCCGCGGTCCACAGCCGGCTGCCGCGCTCCAGCCCCTGCGCCAGGCGCTGGAACAGATCGCACCAGTCCTGCGCCTGGCCCAGCGACTGCGTGGCCGCCTGTTCGAGCAGCTCATCGGCCGCGGCCCAACGGCCGGCCATCAGCGCTTGCACCAGCGCATCGGCGCCGGCGGCGTCGTGCGTCAGCGGCGCGGCCAGCCGCTGCAGCAGCGGCCGCGCGCGCTCGGGCAGCGTCTCGGCGCACTGCCCGCCTTCGGCGGCGTAGGCGCGGGCGTAGTTCTGCGGCGTCGGCTCGACCTTGTCCAGCGCCAGGCGGCGCAGTGCCGCCTTGGCCACCTGCACCGACGGCGGCGCCGCGGCGAGCTGCGAAGCGCCGTGCGACAGGTCCATGGCGCGGTCCTTGTCAGTACGGCCGGCCGCCGGCCGAGCGCAGCGGCACGCCGCCGAAGTCCAGATCGCCGGCCTGGCCGATCCACGGCGCGCGCCGCGGCAGCACCGTCTGCTGCAGCCAGCGCTCCAGGTCGTCCGGCGGAATCGGCCGGCTGAACAGGTAGCCCTGCATCAGGCTGCAGCCCAGCCGGTGCAGCACCTCCATCTGGCGCAGGCTCTCGACGCCTTCGCCGATGACGCGCAGGTTCAGCGATCGCGCCACGGCGATGATCGCGGTGACGATGCCCGAGCTCTGCGGCGTGACGCCCAGGTCGTGCACGAAGCTGCGGTCGATCTTCAGCTCCGAAATCGGCAGCGTCGTCAGGTAGGCCAGCGACGAATAGCCGGTGCCGAAGTCGTCGATCGACACCTCGACGTTGATGTCCTTGAGCTTGTGCAGCGACGGGATGACGCTCTGCAGCTCCTTCATCAGCCCGGTCTCGGTGATCTCCAGCTGCACCATGCGGTGCGCAATGCCGTAGCTGAGCGCGTTCTTGTGGATCTGGTCGACCAGATCGGAGCGCTCGAACACGCGGCACGGCAGGTTGACGGCGATCGAGTCGCTGAAGCCGAAGCTGTTCTGCCAGATGCGCGCCTGGCGCGCGGCCTCGCGCAGCGCCCATTCGGAAAGCGGCAGGATCAGGCCCGACTCTTCGGCCAGCGGGATGAAGTCGCCGGGCGGCACCAGCGTATTGCCGCGCTGCCAGCGCATCAGCGCCTCGGCGCCGACCATGCGCGCCGAGCGCACGTCGACCTTCGGCTGGTAGTGCAGCACCAGTTCGTCGCGCTCGATCGCCTTGTGCAGCGCGCTTTCCAGCTCGAGCTTCTCGCGCCCGCGGCCGGCCAGCTGCGGGCTGTAGATCGCCGACGCGTCCTTGCCCTGCGACTTGACCGAATACATGGCCACGTCGGAATTGCGCATCAGGTCGGCCACCGACGCGCCGTCGCGCGGGAAGATGGCGATGCCGACGCTGGCGGTGACGAAACACTCCTGGCCGCCGACCCACACCGGGTCGCGCATGACCTCGAGGATGCGGTCGGCCACGCGCTGCGCGTCGCGCTCGTCGCCGATCTCCGGCAGCAGCGCGATGAACTCGTCGCCGCCCAGCCGCCCCACCGCCTCGAGGGTGCGGTGCGCGCGCGAGCCGACGGCCTCGAGTGCGCCTTCGGTCACCTGCTCGCTGTGGCGCACGCAGGCGCGCAGCCGCTGCGCCACCTCCATCAGCAGCTCGTCGCCGGCGGCATGGCCGAGCGTGTCGTTGATGATCTTGAAGCGGTCCAGGTCGATCAGCAGGAAGGCGCAGGCGTGTCCCAGGCGGCGCGCGTGCTCGATGGCGCGCTCCATGCGCCACACCAGCTGGCGGCGGTTCGGCAGGCCGGTCAGCGAATCGAAGTTGGCCAGGTGGCGGATGCGGTCCTCGGCGACGCGCCGGTCGGTCACGTCCTGCACGATGCCGGTGTAGCCGGCGCTGTGGCCGTGTTCGTTGAACTCCGGTTCGGCCTCGACATGGATGATGCGTTGCCGCCCGTCGCGCAGCGTCACCGGCACGTCGGTGGCCAGCACCGAGCTGTGCTGCACCACGCCCTGCAGCAGACGCAGCACCGCGCGCCGCTCGCTGCGCTGCACCAGGCGCAGGAAGGCGCGCAGGCTGACGCTGTCGCCGCTGCCATGGCCCAGCACGCGCAATCCCTGCGGCGACAGCACCAGCGAGCCGCCACCGCCGCTCGAGTGGCTGCGCCGCCAGTCGAAGCTGCCCATGCGCGCCAGATCCTGCGCGCGCGCCAGCTTGGCCTGGCTGCGCTCGAGCTCGATGCGCGTACGCGAGGCGCGCAGCAGGTATTGCAGCCGCCCGGCGAGCAGGCTCCACTGCGCGGCCTTGACGAAGAAGTCGGTGGCGCCGGCCTGGTAGGCGCGCGCGATCGACGCGTCGTCGTCCAGGCCGGTGAGCATCAGCACCGGCACGTGCTCGCAGCCGGGCATCGCGCGCAGCCGGCGGCAGGTGGCGAAGCCGTCCAGCCCCGGCATCATCGCGTCGAGCACGACGATGTCCGGCGCCCAGTCGGCCAGCAGCTGCAGCGCGTGCTCGCCGCCGCCGGATTCGGTGATGTTGAAGCCGCGTTCGCGCAGCGCCGCGGCAGTCAGCAGCAGGTTGACCTCGTCGTCGTCGACGAGCAGCACTTCGGGCGGTTTGGCGCCGGCGTCGTCGCCTGGGAAATGGGCCGATGCCATAGCCTTGGGACGGTTTCAGTCGTGCAGCAGGCCGCGCACCGCGAGCAGCACGCGGCCGCCTTCGGTTTCCAGCTCGCGCAGCATGCCGCCCAGCCCCTCGACCTGCTGCGCGCGCAGCCGGTTCTCGATCTCGCCGCAGCCGCGCGACAGCTCGAGCGCGCCGACGCTGGCCGACGAGGACTTCAGCGTATGCACCGCGTGGCGCACCGCCTCATGGTCGCCCTGCGCCAGCGCCTGCTGCGCCTGCGGCAGCAGCCGCGCCAGCGAGGCCTCGAAGGCGCGCAGCACGCGCTCGACGACGCGGTTCGTGCCCTGCGGATCCAGTTCGTGCAGCCGCTGCAGCGAGGCCGGGTCCAGCACGGGCGCAGGCACCGGCGCGAGCGCCGGCGGGGACGGCATAAGGACGGCAGTCATGGCAAGCATGGATGAAGGCGATGATAAGGACGCCCGCCGCCGCGCATCCCCGCAAATGTCACGCTATTGCCCGGCTGCTCCGGCCTTTTGTCCCACTGCCTGGGCGATCGCAGCTGCCGCGGGCGGCCAGTGCCGCCGGGTGCCGCCGGGTGCGCTACATACAATCGTGCCATGCCCGTGTCCAGCCAAGCGCCCAGCGCAGCCTTGTGGTTCGTGGCCGGCCTGGTGGCGCTGGTGCTGGCAGCCGCGGCCTACGGCTTCGGCCGGCTGCAGGAGCGCACGCGCCAGCGCCAGGCCTTGCGTGAGGCGCGCGCACAGGGGCAGCTGCTGGCCCAGCTGCTCGACGTCTGGCGCTGGCAGACCGACCGCCATCACCGGCTGGTGCGGCTGCAGCCGCCGGCCGGGGCGCCGCCCGCGGCCTGGAACGGCGGCGACTGGGGCGGCCGCCCGTTGTGGGAGCGTTTTGCCGCCGACGGCGATGCGCTGCGCGCGCCGCTGGAATCGATGATGGGCTTGAGCGACGTGCCGGTGCGTCCGGTGGGCGCGCCGGACGGCGAAGGCTGGTTGTTGCGCGGTGTGCCGCGCTTCGACGGCGAAGGCCAGTTCGAAGGCTACGTCGGCACCGCGCGCGCCGGCGCCGCGGCGGCGGCCGTTGCCGGCGCCGCACCCGGCCTGGCGCTGGACAGCGCCGACACGTCGGAGCTGCTCAGTGAACATGCGGCCTTCAGCTACACGGTGACGCACGACCTGCGCGCGCCGATCCGCGTCGTCGAGGGCTTCGCGCGCATCCTGAAGGAAGACTACGGCCGCGTGCTCGACCGCATCGGCAACGATCATCTCGACCGCGTGCTCGCCGCCGCCGCGCGCATGAACAGCATGATCGACGCGCTGCTGACGCTGGCCAACCTGTCGGCGCAGCCGCTGGCGCGCCAGCCGGTGAACTTGTCGCAGTTGGCCGGCTTCGTCGTCGACGACCTCGAGCGCGCGTCGCCCGAGCGCCAGGTCGAGGTCGACATTGCCGCGGGACTGGTCGCCGACGGCGACCCGACGCTGCTGCGCCTGGTGCTGGAGAACCTGCTCGGCAACGCCTGGAAGTACAGCGCGCGCAACCCGCAGGCGCGCATCCAGTTTCACGCCGACCTGCAGGATGGGCGCCAAGTGCTGCACGTCATCGACAATGGTGCCGGCTTCGACATGCGCAATGCCGACCGGCTGTTCGGCGTGTTCCAGCGGCTGCACAGCGCCAACGATTTCCCCGGCACCGGCGTCGGGCTGGCGTCGGTCAAGCGCATCGTGCGCCGCCACGGCGGCGACATCTGGGCCGAGTCCGAACCGGGGCGCGGCGCCCGCTTTCACTTCACCTTGAACTAGACCACCCCCTACGCGCTGCGCGCGCCCCCTCGAGGGGGCACCGTCTGCGGCCCGGCAGAGCCGGTTCCGCGACGGTCGCTGGGAAGGTCGTGCGCGCGACTTGCGGCCGGCGCCTTGCAGAACTCAGGCGGCGCCGGGACGCGCCAGTTCCTCGACCGCGCGCACCAGGCGCTCGGCCTGCTCCGGCAGCGGCACGCTGGCGGCGTCGGCGATGCGGCGCAGCCGCGCCAGCGCGTCGCGGCGCGACAGCGAATAGCGGTGCATCAGCACGCCGGTGGCCAGCGACACCACGTCGGCCGCCGGCAGCGCGGCCTGCGGCGCGGCCGGCGGGGACCGCTGCGCGCGCAGCCGCTCGAACGCGGCCTCGACGGTGGGCACGATCTGGCCCACGTCCAGCGGCTTGACCATGTAGGCCACCGCGCCCAGCGCCGCCACCTGCGCCACCGTGTCGGCGTCGGCGAAGGCCGACAGGAAGATGAACGGCACGCGGCCGTAGTCGCGCAGGTACTCGGCGACGTCGAAGCCGCTCTTGCCTTCCATGCGGATGTCCAGCAGCGCGAGTTCCGGCTTGTGCTGGCGCGCCAGCAGGATGGCGTCGTCGCCGTTGTCGGCGTCGATGACCTCGTAGCCGGCCTGCGTCAGGCCGTGGGTCACGGTGGCCAATACCAGACGGTCGTCGTCGACGACCAGGATCTTGCCCTTGGCGTTCATCGGGGGTGATGGCTCTTGGCGGCGTTGTAATTGGGCGGCATTCTCGCTCGGATCAGGGCGCGCCGGGCATCACGCTGGGCGGCCTGAGCACGATTTCGGTCAGCACCTCGCCGCCCTGCTGCGTCAGCGTGAACGCGGCGCTGCGCCGCGGCAGCAGCGCGCGCACCAGCCCCAGCCCGGACACGCCGCCGGGGAACTGCGCGAGGTCGAAGCCGGCGCGCAGCCGCCCGAGGTTGCGGATGGCCACGCGCAACTCGCCGCCCTCGCAGCTCAGCCGGCAGCGCACGTCGCCCTGCGGGCTGTGCTTGACGGCGTTGGTCAGCAGCTCGTTGATGGTCAGCGCGATCGGGATCGCCTCGGCCTCGGGCAGCAGCATGCGCCGCGGCGCGCCGCCGTCGACCTGCACCTGCACCGTGCGGCCGAAGGTGCGCTGCACCGACAGCGCGATCGCTTCCAGCACGCCGGCCACGCGCAGCAGCCCGCCGGCGCCGACCTGCAAGCCGTAGACCTGCGCGATGGCCTGCACCTGGCTGACCGATTCGCTGAGGATCGACGCCACCTGCGGATGGCGCGCGGCGTTCTGCTGCAGCAGCCCGGCCACGCCCTGCAGGTTGTTCTTGATGCGGTGGTGCACTTCCTTGACCAGCATCTCGCGCTGCGCCAGCGCGGCGTCGAAGCGCGCCTGGGCCTCGGCGCGCTGCTCGGTCACGTCGCTGGCCACCAGCAGCACCTGCTCGCGGGTGCCGGCACCGCTGGGCAGCGACACCACGCGCGTGTCCCACAGCCGCGCACCGCCGGCCTCGGCAGGGCTGTCGAGCCGCAGCTCGCGCTTCAAGGTCTCGTGGCTCGCCGCCGCGGCGCGCAGATCCTGCTCCAGCGTGTCGGCCGCGGCGGCGCCGAACCAGTCGTGCAGCGTGCCGCCGGTCAACTGCCCCGCGGCGCGGCCGAAGAAGGCCGCCGCCGCCTGGTTGGCCTGCAGCACGCGCCGCGTCTCGGCGTCGAACAGCGCGATGGCCAGCGGCGCGGTCTCGATGATGCGCTGCAGCGAGGCCTGCGCCTGCGCGATGCTGATCTCGGCCTGGCGGCGCCGCTCGATGTCCAGCAGCGCGAAGGTCAGCTGCCGGCCGTCGTCGCCGCCAGTAGGTACGACGTTGCCGACGACCCAGAACTCGCGGCCGTCGCGTGCCTTCAACCGGCATTCGAAGCTGTGTGCATGGCCCTCGGCCAGCGCATGCAGCCAGTCGGTGCGGCGCAGCGGATGGTCCGCCTCCGGCGTGGCCACGGTGGCGATCGGCTCGCCGACGAAGTCGGCCAGGTCGCCGGCGAACATGCGCCGCGCCGAGCGGTTCATCCATTCGATGCCGCCGTCGCCGACGGTGACGATGCCCACCAGCACCGAGTCGAGCATGGCGCGCGTGCGCCCGGCCTGGCGCAGCAGCTCCTCGCGCGCGCGGTGGCGCTCGTCGACGTCGACGAAGGAGCAGATGCGCCCGGCCATCTCGTCGGCCTCGTCGACCAGCCGCTGCGCCACCTGCACGCGGATCAGGCTGCCGTCGCGCCGGCGCAGGCTGCGCTCGCCGTGGTAGCGGCCCTGCTGGCGCAGCATGCGCAGCTCGTCCTGCTGGTGGCGCAGGTGCGTCTCGCGGTCCGGCGCCAGCTCGGCCGGGTCGAGCGCGGTCAGTTCCGAATCGGCATAGCCGGTGAGCGCGGCCATCGCCTGATTGGCGCGCTCGATGCGCCCGCCGCGCAGGTAGACGATGCCGACGTCGGACAGGCTGAACATCAGCTCGCGCTCGCGCAGCAGCGCTTCCAGCTCGCTCTGCTGCGACTTCAGCCGCGAGATGTCGCTCAGCACCGCCACCGCCTCGTGCTCGGCCGGCGCGGCCTCGGCGCGGCGCACCGACAGCGAGGCCCAGGCCACGCTGCCGTCGTCCTGCGGCAGCGCCAGCTCGGTCTCGAAGCTTTGCCCGGCCTGCAGCGCCGCCAGCGCCTGCGGGAAGCGGCCGAACAGCTCGGCCACGGTGGCGCCGGCCGCGGCGCCGGCCGGCAGGCCGAGCAGCGCCTCGAAGCGCCGGTTGCAGCGCACCAGCAGCGCGCCGCGCAGGTAGGCGATGCCGGCGGTGGTGCCGTCGAGGATCGTGGTCAGCTCGCGCAGCAGCTGCTCGCCGTGGCGCTGCGCGCTTTCCTGCTCGGTGACGTCGACCGTGACCACGGTGCGCCGGCCGGCATCGGCCTCGCCGGGCTCGACGCGCGTCAACAGCCAGCGCCGCCCCAGCTCGGCATGATGGACCGCATAACGCACCTCGGTACGCTGGCCCAGGCGCAGCGCCTGCTGCAGCCGTTCGTATTCGGGCAGCGACGCCGGCTCGACGATGTCGCGTGCGATCGACTGCAGCCCGGCCGACTTGGCCGGCGCGCGCCGCCGCTGCTCGCGCGGGCGCAGCCAGCCGCGCGCGCTGTCGAAGGTGGCCACGCCGACGCCGGCCGTGTCCATCAGCGCGCCGATCTCCAGCTGCGCCAGGTCGCGCTCCTCTTCGGCGCTGCGGTCCTCGACCACGGCCATGAAGCGCTGCTGGCCCTGCTCGGTGGCGAAGCCGCGCACGCGCGCGCTCAGGCGCTGGCGGCGGCCGTCGGGCAGCGGCACCAGCTGGTGCGTCTCCAGCGGCGCCGCACCCGGCCGCAGCTCGGGCCGCGGCGCGCCCTGCTGCCAGGCGAGCAGCGCCTGCAGCTCGGCCGAAGCGTCGGCGAGCAGCACCGGCACCTGGCCGACCAGCGCCTCGAAGGCCGGGTTCGAGCGCACGATCAGCCCGGCTTCGTCGAACACCAGCATGCCGGTCGGGCTCAGGTCGAACCACTGCGCCAGCTCGTCCAGCGAGCGGTCGGCCTGCGCGCGCGCCACGTGCTCGGCGGTCGAATCCTGCAGCACGCACAGCAGCAGCGGCTGGCCGTCTGCGGCCGCCAGCGGGTAGGCCGAGACGCGGCTCCAGCGCTCGCGCCCCGAGGCGTCGATCAGCCGCTGCTCGCTCAGGCGCGGCACGGGCTGGCCGGCCAGCCAGGCCGGCAGCTCGCGCCGCGACTCGATGTGCGCCGCCTGGTCCTCCAGCGGCTGCTGCAGCACCGGATCGGTGCCGATCAGCGCCTCGCGCGTGCGCCCGCTGAAGTGCAGGTAGGCGTCGTTCACCGCCAGCAGGCGAAAGCGCGAGTCCTGCAGCGTCGCCGGGAACGGCATGGCCCACAGCATGCGCAGCATCTCCAGCGCCGGGCCGGGCTCGAGCGCCGGCAGCGCCGCCGCGGCCGGCACTGCCGGCTCGGGCTGCACGCGCAGCGCCAGGTCGCGGCCGATGCGCCAGCAGCTCAGCCGCGCGCCGCGCGCGCCGGGCAGCGTGCAGCGCAGCTGCGCTTCGCCGGCGGCACGCTCGGCCAGCCGTTCGCTCAGCCAAGCCACCGCCGCGGCACCGAGCACGGTTTCGAGCTGCACCACCGACAGCCCGGGCTCAGCGCCGAGCAGGCGCATCGCCTCGCGGTTGCAGAAGCTCGTGCGGCCGAGGTCGTCGAACAGCAGCAAGGGCTCGGCCACGCCGTCGAGCAGGCTGGCCAGCGCCGTGCGCGGCGGCAGCAGCGCCGGCGGCGCGGTCGGAGAGTAAAGGTGGGCCATCGAAAGCAGACAGCGGGACGACGGTCCCGGCCCGCGATGATCGCTCATGCGCAGGGCTCGCCGCTTCGTTCGCCCGGCCCGAAGCTCACTCCAGCTGCCGCGCCGCGGCCAGCGCACGCAGCAGAGCGCGGTTGACCTCCGCCGCCGACAGCATCAGCGACTCGGCCGCGCCGCGGATGTCGAACAGCGACTCCTGCTCGACCGCGCGCACCAGCTCCAGGTACGGCTGGTAGCGGCCGCTGCCGCGCACCAGCGCGTCGTGCACGTCCTGCGGCACCGGGATGCTCTTCAGCAGCTGCTCGAAGGGCTGGCCCATCATGATGTCCAGCAGCGAGAACACGCCGCAGATGAAGATCTCGCTGCTCATCTGCTCGTCGCCGGTCGAACGCACCAGCTCCTCCATGAACAGCCCGCGGCGCACCGCCGCGAACATCACCGGCCGCATGTTCGGGTCGGTGCTGGCCGAGGCCAGCAGCAGCGCCAGCCAGCGCTCGAGCTTCTGGTAGCCGAGCATCATGATCGCGTGGCGGAACGAGCTGATTTCCACGCGCAGCCCGAAGGCCGCCGAGTTGATGTAGCGCACCAGCCTGAAGGCCAGCGTCGGGTCGTTCTTCAGCACCGCCTCCAGCCGGTCTATCGATTCCTGGCGGTCGACGCGGTTGATCAGCTCGACGATGACCTTCAGGTCCGGCGCCACCGCCTTGCCGCTGCCGCGGCCCAGCGCCTCGTCGATCGGCCAGCCGAGCACCGCCGCCGCGCCGCGTGCGAAGCTCTGTTCGACTTCCGAAGCGCGCGTCACGCCCGACTGCACGAAGCCGAGGCTGCGCGTGCCGCCGCGGGTGTCGGGCGCGTCGCGGCGGTCGTCGCCGAATTCGACGATGGTCAGCTTGAAGCACTGCAACACGGTCTGCGGCAGCTCGCCCGCCGGCCGGCCCTTCAGCAGCAGCAGGTTGCCGCGCGCATGCAGCGCGGCCAGCGCCGGCCCGAGCTGCGCATCGGCGGCCATGAAGGCCGGCAGCTCCAGGCTGATGTGCAGCGGCGGCTCGGCGCTCGAGATGTCGCGCAGCAGCCCTTCGCTGGCGATGTTCAGCTGCAGCGGCTCGCCGCCTTCGGGCCAGCCTTCAGCCAGCGCCTGCAGCAGCTCGCGCGCGTCGGGCGCGGCGTCGGGGCGCTGCGGAAAAACCGTCAGCCGGGTCGCGCTGATCTTGCGCTGCCGGTCGATCTGCGGGCAATAGCCCAGCACCACCTGCGCCAGGACCGGATGTTCGTTCATCGATTGAGCCGGGAAAACAACGGCGTGCGCGGCACGCCTACAGGTACTGGAACAGCGACATCTTCTGCACCAGCGCATAGGTGCTCAGCGCCGCTTGATAGCCGGTCTGCTGGGCCTGGAAGTCCGACAGCGCCTGCACCATGTCCAGGTCCTCGGCCAGCGAGCGCTCGCTGTGGGCATGCAGCTTGCTGTCGGCGATGCGCGACTCGAGCGCGTCCAGCCGGTTCAGGCTTTCGCCGGCCATCGCGCGCTGCAGCGTCAGGCGGGCCGACACCGCATCCACGTCGCCCAGGCCGCTGGCCACCGTCTGCGCCACTTGCGCATTGCTGCGCCCGGGCGTGCGCAGCTCGGTGGCGACGCGGTCCAGCACGTCGAACAGCGACAGGTTCGGCGCCGGCGACGTGTCGCCCAACCAGGTGGCGCCGCCGTCGTGGGTCATCGGCAGCAGGTGGGTACTCTGCACGTTCGCTTGCCCGGCGGTGCCGTCGAAGGTGACGCCGCCGGCGCCGTCGACGAAGGGCGGCTGCGCCGAGCCCTGGCCGCCGAACAGGTAGCCGCCGGCACCGTCGCCGCGGTTGGCGATGGCCAGCAGCTGATCGCGCAGGCCGCGGATGCGGTCGCCCAGATTGGCGCGTTCGGCGTCGCTGTACGTGGCGTTGCCGGCGGCGACCAGCAGTTCGCGGATCTGCTGCATCGCCTCGGTGGCGTCGCCGAGCGCGCCTTCCACCTGCTGCATCGCGTTGCGGCTGGCTTCGACGCCGCGCTGGTCGGCCTTGGCGCGCTCGCTGCCGGCCAGCGCGCGCTCGGCGCGCGCCGCGGCGGCGGGGTCGTCGCTGGCGCGCTCGACGCGCTTGCCGCTGGTCAGGCGGCCTTGCGCCAGGTTCAGGTCCTGCTGGCGGCGCTGCAGGTTGTCGACTGCCGTGTTGTAGGCGTTGGCGGTGGTGATGCGCATGGTCTCGAGGGATGGCGGCGTCAGGCTCCGGCGGCGTCGAGCAGCGTGTCGAACACGCTCTGCGCCACCTGCAGGATCTTGGCCGCCGCTTGGTAGGCCTGCTGGTACTGGATCAGCCGCGCCGCCTCCTCGTCGAGGTTGACGCCGCTCCTCGCGCTGCGCGCGGCTTCGGCCTGCGTGGCCACCGCGCCGGAGATCCGGGCCGCCGAGCCGGCGCCCTGCACGCGCACGCCGACATCGGCCATGGCCGCGGCGTAGGCGTCGGTCAGCGTCGCGCCGCCGGCCAGCGCGGCGTCGCGCAAGGCGCTGAAGGCCAGCGCGTTGCCGTTGTTCGAGGCCGGGTACAGCGTCTTGCCGACCACGAAGGAGTCGCCGCTGGCGGGCACGCCGGCCAGCTCCAGCTCGAAGCCATTCAGCGCGATCGGCGTTCCGGCGGCCCAGGCGCCGGCGCCGCTGGCCGGCGTGGCACCGGGCAGCGTCCAGTTGTAGCTGCCGCCGCTGCCGAAGGTGATGGTCGCGGTGAGCGTCGGGTCGGCCGTGCTGCTGACGACGCGCAGTGCCGCCACGCTGGCGGTGCCGGTGTTGGCGCTGTCGACCGTGGCCGTCAGCGGCGACGCTGCGGCGATGCCCTTGACGTCGTCGAGCACGCGCTGCATGCCGTTGGCCGCGCGCGTCACCGGCTGCAGCAGGAAGCGGTCGCCCGCGGCCGGTCCGGCCGCGCCCAGGTCGATTTCCAGCCCATCGACCACGGTGGTGCCGGTGCCGGCGAGGGCGGTCACGCTCCCGTCGCTGAGCCGCGTCAGTTGCCAGGCACTGCCGTCGAACTGCAGCGCGTATTCGCTGGCCTGCAGCTGTGCCGGATCGGCCACGCGCATCGACACCGCAGCGCCGCTGTTGTTGGCGTGGGCAACGGCCTGCGTGGCCACCACGTCCGCAAAGATCGGCGCGCCGCTGCCCGGTGGGTTGCGCAGGTCCAGCCCCAGCGCCTGCTGCCCGTTGACGGCGCCGGCCAGCGCCGCCGCCAGCTGGCCCATCAGCGTGCGCGCATCGACCAGATCCTCGTTCTGGAAGCGCAGCAGGCCGGCGACCGCGCCGCCGCCCAGTTCCTGCGACGGCAGTTGGCGCATCACGCCGCCCTCGCTCAGGCCGAGCGCGCTGCGGCTGGGGTCGGCCGGATCGGCGATCACCGTCAGCGTGCGCGCCTGCGTGCCCAGCACCAGCGTCTGGCCGCCGGCAGCGAACACCGTGACGCTGCCGTCGTCGGCCGCCACGGTGCTGACCTGCAGCTTCGCGCTGAGCTGCGACAGCGCCTGGTCGCGCTGGTCCAGCAGGTCGTTGGGCGCATGGCCCAGGCCGCGCGCCGCGGCGATGCGCTGGTTCAGCTCGGCGATGCTCGTGGACAGCTGGTTGATGCCGGCGGCGTTGGCCTTCAGCTCTTCGCTCACCGCCAGCTGCAGCTGGTCCAGCTGCGCACCGGCCGCGGCGAAGCGGTCGGCCACCTGCGCCGCACGCGCCAGCACCACCTGACGCGCGGCGGCGTCGGCCGGGCGCGCGCTCAGGTCGACCATCGCGTTCAGGAAGGCGCCGGCCGCATAGCCCACGCCCTGCTCGCCGGTGGGAAAGACGGTTTCCAGCTGGTTCAGCATCGCCAGCCGGCTCTGGTCCATCGCCGCCAGCGAGCCGGCGCTGGCGGCCTCGCGCGTCAGGAAGGCGTCCCAGCTGCGCGTCACCGTCGTCACGTCGACGCCCTTGCCGAAGTAGCCGGCGCCGCTGTACTGGCCGGGGGCCGTGGCCAGCTCGACCTGCTGGCGCGAGTAGCCCGCGACGTTGGCGTTGGCGATGTTGTGTCCGGTGGTAGCCAGCGCGGCATAGCTGGCCGTCATCGCCTTCGTGCCCAGCGAAAACAGCGAGGACGCGCTCATGTTCGCTTACCCCGCCCGCTGCAGTTGCAGCGTGGCATTGATGACGCGCGTCAGCTTCTGGGCGTAGGCCGGGTCGGTGGCATAACCGGCGCGCTGCAGCCCGCTGGCGAAGCTGCCGGCGTCCTGCGCCTGCGCCAGCACCTGCTGGTAGCGCGGGCTGTTCTTCATCAGCCGCGCATAGTCGGCGAAGGATTCGGCCGCGCTGGCATAGGCGCGAAAACGCGCCACGGTCTTGAGCGCGCGGCCGTTCACGTATTCGGTGGTCGTGGTCTCGGCCACCGGGCCCTTCCAGTCGGCGCCGGCCTTGATGCCGAACAGGTTGTGCGACGAACTGCCGTCGGCATGGAGGATCTGTCGCCGGCCCCAGCCGCTTTCGTGCGCCGCCTGGCCGATCATGAACGCCGCCGGGATGCCGGTGGCCGCCTCGGCGGCCTGCGCCGCTTGCGTGTGCTGCTGCACGAAAGCGGCGGCACTCTTGTCGGGGATGCGCGTGGCGCGCTGCGCGGCCAGCGGATCGGCGGTCGTGGCCGACGTGGTGGCCGCAGCCGTGCCGGCCGGCACCGGCCCCATCTGCTGCTGCAGCTGGCGCGCGATGGCCTCCGACAAGCCGCCGGGCAGGCCGGTCAGCTTGGCCGCGAACTGCTGGTCGAGCAGGTCGGTGCCGAGCTTGCTGCCTTCGTTGTCGAGCATGCCGGACGACAGCGTCGCCGCGCGCATGCTCTTCATCAGCTCCTGCATGAACAGCGCCTCGAACTGCCTGGCCGCCTCGCGCACCGCGGTCTTCGGGTCGCTGGCCGCCTGCGTGCGCAGCGCCGCCAGCGACTGCGCATCGCCGGCCAGGCGAGCCGTTGACGTGGGTGCAGTCATGGCCTGTCGCAGGTACGGCGCGCCGCAGCGCGTGCAGAGAATGGGAGCAGCCACGGCGCAACCGGCTTTGCCGGGCCGCTCGTGGCGCCCCCCCGGGGCGGAGCGCCGCAGGCTGCCACGAGCCATGCCGCACGTCGGAGCAGCCACGGCGGAACCGGCTTTGCCGGGCCGCTCGTGGCGCCCCCCCGGGGCGGAGCGCCGCAGGCGCTTCGGGGGGGGGTCATATGACTTCGATCTCGGCGTGCAGCGCACCCGCGCTCTTCATCGCCTGCAGGATCACCAGCAGGTCCTGCGGTGTCGCGCCCATCGCGTTCAGCGCCTTGACCACGTCGCTCAGCCGTGCGCCGGCCGGCATCTCGATCATCGCCTTGCTGCTGGTGCTGATGGCGATGTCCGACTGCTCGGTGACCACGGTGCGGCCGTTGGCGAAGGGCCCGGGCTGGCTGACCGTGGGCGTGGTCGAGATCGTCACCGACAGGTTGCCGTGCGCCACCGCGCAGGCGCCCAGCGTCACCGATTCATTCAGCACCACCGAGCCGGTGCGCGCATTCAGGATCACCTTGGCCGCCGGCTTGGCCAGCTGCACCGGCAGGTTCTCGATCTCGGCCATGAAGGCCACGCGCCGCTCGGCTTCGGGCGGCATGACCACCTGCACCATGCGGCCGTCGATGGCCGTGGCCGTGCCCGGGCCCTTGGCCTGGTTGATGGCCGCCGCTACCGCGCTCGCCGTCTGGTAGTCGCTGGCGTGCATCGCCAGCTGCAGGCTGTCGCCCTGCAGCGCCAGGTTCGGCACGCTGCGCTCGATGGTCGCGCCGGCCGGCACGCGGCCGCTGGACAGCTGGTTGATCACCACCTTGGAGCCGTTGGCCGCCGCGCCGGCGCCGCCGATCACCAGGTTGCCCTGCGCCAGCGCGTAGATCTGGCCGTCCACGCCCTTCAGCGGCGTCGACACCAGCGTGCCGCCGCGCAGGCTCTTGGCATTGCCGATCGACGAGACGTTGACGTCCACCGCCTGCCCCGGCATCGCATAGGGCGGCAGCGTCGCGGTGACCATCACCGCCGCGACGTTGCGCAGCTGCATGTTGGTGCCCGGCGGCACGCTGACGCCCAGCTGCTGCAGCATCGAGATCAGGCTCTGCGTGGTGAAGGGCGCGGCGGTGCTCTGGTCGCCGCTGCCGTCCAGGCCGACCACCAGGCCGTAGCCGCTGAGCTGGTTCGGGCGCACGCCGGCCACCGACGACACCTCCTTGACGCGCGCGGCATGCGCGGGCAGCGGCCACCACAGCGCGGCGCTGGCCAGGAAGACGGTGAGCCACAGCAGGCGGCGCACGAGCCGGTCAGCAGCGGTGTCGACTTCCTCGGCGGTGCTGCGCAGCCGTCGATACGGCGTGATCTGCGGCCGCCAGGCGACCGCCGCGGAACCGGCTTCGCCGGGCCGCTGGCGGGCCATGCTGGCCGCGCCAGGCGAGGACGCCCGGCCGCTCGCCCAGCACAAGAGGTCCACTGGAGCTCTTGCGTCGAGGCTCGCCCCCCTCGGGGGGCGCGCGCAGCGCGTAGGGGGGGTCGTCATATCGGAAGAATGTTCAGGAAGAAGCGGCTCAGCCAGCCGATGGTCTGCGCGTCGGCCTGCTGGCCGCGGCCGCGGTGCTCGACGCGCACGTTGGCGATCTGCACGCTCGGAATGGTGTTGCCGCGCTGGATCAGCAGCGGATCGACCTGGCCCGAGAAGCGCAGCACGTCGACGTTGCTGTTGACGCCGATCTGCTTCTCGCCGGCGATCAGCAGGTGGCCGTTGGGCAGCACGCCGGTGACGAGCACAGTGATGCTGCCGAAGAAGTCGTTGCTGCTTTCGGTGGCGCCCTTGCCGGCGAAGCTGTTGCTGCTGCTGCCCTCGGCATTGGCGCGCGTCAGCCGCGACGGGTTGATGCCCGGCAGCGCCGTCACCGACGCATCGACCTTGCCGCTCTTGTCGACCGAGCTGGTCGACTTCTGGCTGGCCACCACCTTCTCGACGATCTGCACGTTCAGCGTGTCGCCGCGGTGGCGCGCGCGGTAGTCCTCGAACAGCGGCCGGTACTGCGCGGCCTGGAAGATCGCGCCGTTGGCCGCCGCCGGCGGCGGCGGCGCCGGCGGGATGACGTTGGTCGGCTCGGCGATCTCGACGCGCGGGTTCATCGTCGCGCAGCCGGCGAGCGCGGCGCATAGAAGCGGTACGAGCGCGATGCGCATCACAGCTGCGCCAGCCGCGCCAGCATCTGGTCGGTGGTCTGGATCGCCTTGGAATTCAGCTCGTAGGCGCGCTGCGTGGCGATCATCGCCACCAGCTCCTCGACCACGTTGACGTTGCTGCCCTCGACATAACCCTGCATCAGCGCGCCGCGGCCATCGTTGCTCGGCGCGCCGGTGCTCGGCGTGCCCGACGCAGCAGTCTCGACGTACAGGTTCTGGCCGCGCGGCTCGAGCCCGCCCGGGTTGACGAAGGTAGCCAGCTGCAGCTGGCCCAGCGACTGCGTGCTGGCCTGCCCCGGCACGGTCACGCCGACGCTGCCGTCGGCGGCGATGGTCACGCTCTGCGCATTCGCCGGAATGGTGATGCCCGGCTCCAGCACGTGGCCGTTGGCGTCGACGATCTGCCCGGCCGGGTCGAGCTGGAACGAGCCGTCGCGCGTGTAGGCGGTGCTGCCGTCGGGCAGCTGCACCTGGAAGAAGCCCTGGCCCTTGATCGCCAGGTCGAGGTTGTTGCCGGTCTGCTGCAGGTTGCCCTGGCTGAAGTTGCGCGTCGACGCCGACACGCGCGCGCCCAGCCCCACCTGCAGCCCGGTCGGCAGCTGCGTCTGGTCGGAGCTGGCCGCACCGACCTGGCGCAGGTTGTCGTACATCAGGTCCTCGAAGACCACGCCGCCGCGCTTGTAGCCGTTGGTGGCCACGTTGGCCAGGTTGTTGGCGATGGTGTCCAGCTTGAACTGCTGGCCTTCCATGCCGCTCTTGGCGATCCACAATGAACGATTCATCGGCCGGCTCCCGAGGTTTGCAGCCAGTGTCGGGCGAAGGCGCGGGCGCCGGCGGGATGAAAAGGACGGGGTTCGGGGCTCTTCTCTCGGGTAGAGTCGGGCGGCCGAAGGCGCCGTGCGTGCCGTCGCCGCCGCGCCGCAAGGCGGGCTTTTTCGGGCGTCGGGCGACACCCGTCACGCGGCTTAATCCGGCCCTAAGGCAACCCCCATACCCTGTCGGCATGAACCGGCGCTGCGGCGTCATCCCGGCTGGTCAGGACGGAATCGGCACGTTTCGATCGCGACGGGCGTCGACCTCGATCCGATCTGCCGCGAACCAAGCCGGTCTCAGCCCGTGCCCATGGCCGTGCCAGCGAACCCGCCTGCGTGTCCACGCGATGGACAAGGAATCGCCATGCCCGAATCCAGCGTCATCAGCGACGAGTACCGTGCGTTGAATCATGCGCTGCACTGCAGCGACGCCACCTACGGTACGAGCGGCCGGCGGTGGGCGCCGCTGGTGCGCCAACTGGTGGCGCGTCATGGCCTGGCCGACGTCCTGGACTATGGTTGCGGCAAGCAGACGCTGGCGCGCGCGCTGCCGGATATCGAAGTCAGGGGTTACGACCCTGCTTACGACGAGTTGTCGGCGCCGCCTGCACCCGCAGACCTGGTGGTGTGCAGCGACGTGCTCGAGCACGTCGAGCCCCAGCACATGCCCGCGGTGCTCGACGATCTTGCGCGATGCACGCGCCGCTTCGCCTTCCTGGTCGTGGCGACGCGCCCGGCACGCAAGCAACTCGCCGACGGCCGCAACGCGCACCTGTGCCAGTGGCCGGCGAGTGCCTGGCTCGCCTACATCCTGCCGCGCTTCGACCTGAGCTTCATGGCGGATCATTTGCCCGAGTTCGAGGATCGCGGCTGGAAGCAGCGTCTTGCGCGGTGGGCGTTGCGCGACGTGCGCATGGCGACGCCTCGGCGCGGCGAAGTCGTGTTCCTGCTGTCGCGGAAGCACGGTCCGAACTGAGAGCCTGTGAAGCATTCCGCCACGCCCGCTCGAGCGTCCCAGAAGACGCCACTCGTCGTTGCAAATGCTCGCCGCAGCCCCAGCTCCGGCTGTGCTTTGCGCCTGGATTGGCGCCTCCTGGGCCACTCGCTCGGCCGCGCCGGAATGCTTCACAGACTCTGAGCCGGGTCTGAGCCGACTCGAGCGTGCGGCCCGGCCGCGCCGGAGACCTGCGCGGCTCCTGCGTGCGCCGCCCGGCATCGGCCTCTCGCCACGACGGGGCGATGATCTGCTCCGCCGCGCATCGCATCGTCATCGGGACGTTCGCCGCCTCGGGCTGAGCGGCCTGCAGCATGACCTGCGTTTCCTGATGCGGCTAGTGCAGTGTTCCACGCTGTGCGGCACTCGAGAAAACCGATGGACTTGTCGTCCTGGCTAGGCGCAAACCGCAGTGATACCCGTAGGTATCACGAGGATTTGCAACGACGCCAGGGCGGCAAAGCCGCGGCTTTATGTGCTGCATAGCGTGGAACACTGCACTACGGGCGCATCAGCGAAGACAGTCCGGCCACCACCATCGCCACGCCGGCCGCGCTGAGCAGCAGCAGCACCACGCGCCTGAAGGCCAGCGGGCTCAGGCCGTGGTAGATGCGCGCGCCGATCAGCGACGGCAGCAGCATGGCAGGCGCGACGATCGCGAACTTCGGCCACATGTCCGGCGTCAGCGCGCCCGAGGCGGCGTAGGCGAAGAGCGTGGCCGCCAGCGCGGCGAGGCTGAAGTTCTGGATCACGCCGCGCTGCAGCTCCTTGTCCCAGCCGCGCAGCGTGACCCACAGCGACGGCAGCACGCCGCTGAAGCCGGCGATGCCGCCCATCGTGCCGCCGAGCAGGCCGATCACGCCGTCGGCCCAACGGCCGCCGGCGCGGATGCGCGGCAGCCGGTGCGCGAACAGCATCGGCGGGCAGCACAGCACCAGGCACAGGCCCAGCGTCAGCTTGAACAGCGCCGGGTCGAAGCGCGGCAGCGCCCACACGCCGAGCGGCACGCCGGCCAGACCGCCGATGACAAAGGGCAGCAGCGCCGCCGGCTGCAGCGCGCGCCTCACCGTGAAGACGGCGATGCACTGGCCGAGCAGCCCGCCGCTCACGGCCATGGCCGCGGCCAGCCGCGGCTCGACGCCCCAGACCCACACCGACATCGCCACCATCGCGAAGGCGAAGCCCGAGATGCCCTGCACCAGCCCGGCGAGCGCGGCGCCGCCGGCCAGCAGCAGCAGCTCGGGCGTCATGGACGGGCCGTCGTCGGCTCGGCGTCCAGGGCCTGCACCTGCAGCAGCAGACGGTGCAGATAGTCGTCGCGCAGCCCCAGGTGTTCGAGCTGGCGCACCAGCTGCTCCAGGTAGTGGCGGTTGCTGCCGAGCACGCCGCTGGCGCGCGCGATCACCGCCGCGGTATCGCGCAGCGGCAGTTCGCCCACGTGGTCGGCATGCGCGGCGTTGGCGGCGAAGACCAGCGCGCGCACCTCACCCTGCGGCGTGCGCACCGGCAGCAGCTGCGGGCTGTAGATGCCGCGCAGCATCTCGCGCCGCCACAGCAGCGCCGATTCGTGCTCGGCCAGGGCGGCGTCGATGCGAAACGCCAGGCCGGTGCAGCCGCCCTCGCCCGGCTCCAGCGACAGCATCAGTCCCGGGCACTCGGGCGAGCCGCGGCCCATCTCCGTGCGGTGCGAGAAGCGGCGCCGGTGGCGCGGCAGTTCGGCCAGGCGCAGCTCGCTGAAATGAATGCCCGGGTCCCACATCAGCGAGCCGTAGCCGAAGACCCACAGGTCCTCGCCCTCGTCCAGCGGGCCGAGCAGCGCCAGCCGCGTGGCTTCGAGCTGCGCGTCGCACAGGCGCCAGTCGGCACCCTGGCCCTGCGCCAGCGCGCGCTGGTCCCACAGCGCCATGACCTGAGGCGTGACGCGCAGCGCCGAAGTCGAAGCCGGCGCGATGCGCTCGCGCAGCTGCGGCAGGTGGCAGTAGGCGTCGCCGCAATCAGCCGGCGGCGGGACCGGATCGTGGCGCATGGCGGCGGTTCTGCGGCGCATCGAAGCAACTTTCCTGACTGCCGAAGCCCGCAGTATCCCAGCCCGCGCGCCTCAGTCCGAGCGTTCAGCCGGCATGTCAGCCGACACTGTTGGACAGCAGCTTGGCCGCCGCCTGCTCCTTCTGCTCAGCGGTCTGCAGCATCTTCATCTGCTGCTCGAACTGGCGCGCGGCCGTGATCATCGCCACCATCGTCTCCACCGGGCTGACGTTGCTGCCTTCGAGCGCGCCCTGCTGCACGCGCGCCGCCGGGTCGGCGTCGAGCTCGCCGCCGGGCGCGCGGAACAAGCCGTCGTCGCCGCGTTGCAGCCGGCCTTCGGGCGTGACCAGCTTCAGCCGGCCGAGCAGTTGCGCCGGCTGGCTGCCGACCTTGGCGCTGACCGTGCCGTCGGCGCCGATGTCGATCTGCGCATTGGCCGGCACGTTGATCGGGCCGCCGTCGCCGAGCAGCGGCAGCCCGCTGCGCGTGACCAGCTGGCCGTCGGCGTCGACCTCGAGCGCGCCGCCGCGGGTGTAGGCCTCGGTGCCGTCCAGCGCCTGCACCGCCAGCCACGACTTGCCCGACACCGCCACGTCGAGCGCGCGGCCGGTGGTCTGCACCGCGCCCGGCGCGTCGCTGTGGCCGGGGGTGGATTCCAGCGCGTAGACGCGCGTGCTGGCGCCGTCGCCGCGCACCGGCACCGCGCGGAACGCCGCCAGCTCGGCGCGAAAGCCGGTGGTCGAGGCGTTGGCCAGGTTGTGCGCCAGGATGTCCTGACGCTGCAGCGTGGCCTTCGCGCCCGACATCGACAGGTAGATCATGCGGTCCATCGGAACTCCTTTGCGCTGGGGCGCGAATCGGTCGGTTGAGCGCATCGGTCCGGATCACGCAGACGATTGCTGGACCGGTCAGCCCCCACGACGGAACTCCAGGGTGTAGTTGTCGCCATCGAACGCAGTGACTCGACCTTGAACGTCTTCGCGGACGTGGAATGTCTTCTTGACTTTGCTGGCGTCGAGACAGCCCACATGGCATTGACCGGCTTCGCGCCGAACTTTGCAAACGCTTCCTTGAAACCGAGCTCAGCCACGGAATCTCCTGTGCGGCCTAGCGTCGCGGCTCAGCGGCAGACCGCGGACGGCGAAGTTGGCCGAGCGCTGTGCGCTGCAGCTGCTGTTGGGCGTCATTTGCCGGCAACTTCAAGAAGTGCCTTGGGATTGCGGCTGGCAATGACCAGAAGCGTCCGCGCGGCTCCACTCGGCTGCTTGCGCCCCTGTTCCCACCCCTGAAGCGTGCGCACCGATACGCCCAGCAAAGCTGCGAACTGTGATTGCGAGAGCCCGGTCTTTTTGCGGGCCTCGATGACGGGAGACGTGACGACCCGAACCTGTCCAGTCTTCATTTCGCCTACGGCCTGCAACACATCCGCCGCGAGGTCGCGCTTCGCCTCGTAGGCTGCGAGATCCTTCGGGCTGAGTGGCTTACTCTTCGAGGGCACGACGAATCTCCTTCAGCTTTGGCCCAGTGAGGTTGTCGGTCTTGGACTTCGCGTACAGCGTGAGCAGGATCACCTCGCCTTCGGCAGAGCGGGTGAAGTAGATGATCCGCACGCCGCCTGACTTTCCCACGCCCGCCAGACGCCAACGAACCTTTCGGATCCCACCGGACTCGGGCACCACGTCTCCCGCGGTCGGATGTTCAGCGATGTACGCGGCGAAAGCTCCACGCTCATCCTCGGTCCAGTAGAGCGGCCACTGCTTCTGGAGGAGAAGCGTTTCGACAACCGTCAGCATCTATGGCGACTATACGCCGTAGGCGTATGCATGTCGACGGCGTTGCTCGTGCCTCCCGCAATCGCGATGCCGCGGTCCAACGCCGAACTCGCATGCTTCCGGCTCCTTGGGCTCTGCCCGCGGCACGCCAACTGCCGGACCGCCGAAGTGCCGCTCGCACCCACGGAAAACGCCGCACGCTGCTGCCATCGTGGCCGCGGCCTGGCCCAGCCGCGGACGGCGGCGGCATGGCGCTCGCCGAAAACGCCGCGTACGTATTCATCACCTCAGATTCACCAGCGTCTGCAGCACCTGGTCCTGCGTCTTGATGGTCTGTGCGTTGGCCTGGTAGATGCGCTGCGCGGTGATCATGTTGACCAGCTCGCCGGTCAGGTCGATGTTGCTTTCCTCCAGCGCGCCGGCCTGCAGCACGCCGAACTTGGCGTCCCCCGGCACGCCGTAGATCGGGTCGCCGGACGCATAGGTGCGGGCCCAGGCGTTGTCGGCCAGCGGCTGCAGCCCCTGCGGGTTGCGGAAGGTGGCCAGCTCGATCTGCCCCGCGGGCTTGGACTGCCCGTTCGAGTAGCGCGCGGTGACGATGCCGTTGGCTTCGATGGCGATCGAATTCAGCTGCCCGGCGCTGAAGCCGTCCTGGCGCATGTCGGTGATGCCGTAGGCCGAGCCGAACTGCGTCACGCCGCTGAAGTCGAACAGCAGGCCGCTGATGGCCTCGGTCTGGGCGCCGGCGGCATTGGTCGAGGCCGGGATGTTCAGCGTCACCGGCGCGTTCGGCGAGATCGGCCCGCTGCCGTCGCTCTGGAAGCTGATGCTGGTGATCGGCAGCGGCGCGGCGGCGGTGCCGCCGACCGTCGTGCCGTTGGCCGTGGCATAGACGTCCCAGGCATCGTTGCCGGTCTTCTGGAAGTACAGGCCGAGCGACACCTCCTGTCCCTTCATGTCGTACAGCGTCAGCGAGGTGGCGTTGTTGTAGGTGTTGGCGCTGGCGAAGTCGATCAGCGGCGCCGCCGCCGGCTGCGTGACCGCCTTGCGCGAATCGAAATTGAGCTCGATCTCGGCGCGCGTGCTCGGGTTCGGGTCGATGCCGCCGGTGGGCAGCTGCAGCGGCACCAGCCGGCCGGGCTGGACCATGCCGTTGTCGTCGGCGGCGTAGCCCATCAGCCGGTCGGCGGCGTTGTTGACGATGTAGCCGTCGCGGTCGAGCTTGAACTGGCCGTTGCGCGTGTAGGTGACGGTGCCGCTGTTGTCGCTGACCTGGAAAAAGCCCGAGCCGTTGATCGCCAGGTCCAGCGGGTTGTCGGTAGTCGACACGTTGCCCTGCGTGAACTGCTGCGCCACCGCCTGCAGCGCGGTGCCGATGCCTACCGTGCTGCCGCCCGAGCCGTTCAGCGCGGTGGCGTAGACGGCCGAGAATTCGGCGCGCGCCATCTTCGAACCGTAGGTATTGGCGTTGGCGATGTTGTTGCCGATGACCTCGAGGTTCTTGCTCGAAGCGTTCAGTCCGGACAGGCCCTGCTGGAAGCTCATGCGTGGCTCCTGGTGAGGTGAGGAGGTTCAGTTGAAGGCCTTGACGGCGTCGTAGGACACCCGGCCCGAGTGGCGCAGATCGAGGCCCAGCGAGCTGCCGCCGCCGGTGACCGCGTCGACGTGGTCGCGCATCAGCGTGCCGCCGAGTACGCTGGCGCTGCCGCTGGTGGCGCTGACGCGGAAGCGGTAGCCGTCCTCGTCCTGCACGCTGCCCGAAGGCCAGGTGAAGGCATGCTGCCCGCTGCCGAGTGCGCCCAGCTCCAGGCTGCCGGCGACGATGCCGGCGGCGTTGAGGATCTCGATCTTGACGCGGTCGGCCGGCGAACTCAGCTCGAAGCCGCCGGCGCCGCTGCCGCCGGCGACGGACAGCCGGTCGCCGGCGACGGTGACGTCGCGGCCGACCAGCGTCGCGCCCTGCAGCGCCTGCAGTTGCACCAGCTGGCCGTTCAGCCCGGCGACGGTGTTGTTCAGCTTGTCGATGCCGCTGACCGTGCTGATCTGCGCCATCTGGCTCGTGACCTGCGCGTTGTCCAGCGGGTTCATCGGGTCCTGGTTCTGCATCTGCGCGACCAGCAGCTTCAGGAAGCGGTCCTCGCCGCCGGCGGCGTTCTTGGTCGTCGCGGTGTTGCCGGACGCGGCGTTCATGCTGTCGGCCAGCGCCGAAATACTGCTCATGCGACCCCCAAGGCGCTGCGCGCCACCCCCCCGAGGGGGAATTCGCGCTTCGGACGGCCGTGCGCGCTCACTGGGGTACCCTCCGCGCTGCGCGCTCCGGGATGAGCACTTGGGAGCGGCCCGGCGTGCTCATGACTGCCCCATCTGCAGCGTCTTCAGCAGCAGGCTCTTGGCGGTGTTCATCACCTCCAGGTTGTTCTGGTACGAGCGCGACGCCGAGATCATGTCGACCATTTCCTCGACGCTGTTGACGTTGCTGTAGGTGACGTAACCCTCGGCGTCGGCGCCGGGGTGCTGCGGGTCGTGCACGCGGCGCCCGGCGGTGCTGTCCTCGCCGACGCCGGCCACGCGCACGCCGGCCGCGCCTAAAGCGCCCATCAGCTCGGTCTGGAAGACGACGTGGCGCGCGCGGTAGGCCTGGCCGTCGGGGCCGGCCACGGTGTCGGCGTTGGCCAGGTTCGAGGCCACGACATTGAGCCGCTGGCTCTGCGCGCTGACCGCGCTGCCGCTCACGTCGAAGATCTTCAGCATGCTCATCCAGCAACTCCTCAGCCTTGCTGATGCGACTTCATCGCGTCCAGCATCGTGCGCACCTGGCCGTTGATGAAGCGCAGCGTGGCTTCGTACTTCACGCTGTTGTCGGCGAAGGACGCGCGTTCGCGGTCCATGTCCACCGAGTTGCCGTCCAGGTTGGTCTGGCTGGCCGCGGCATAACGCAGCTGCGGCTCGGCGCTGCGGCCGGCGTGGCCCGGCAGCGCCGCCAGTTGTTGGTGCAACGCCTGCAGCGCCGGCGTGGCGGCATCGGCCATGCCGGCAGCCTGGCGCAGCGCCGCAGCGAAATCCATGTCGCGCGCCACGTAGCCCGGCGTGTCGGCGTTGGCGATGTTGCTGGCCAGCAGCCGCTGGCGCTCGGCGCGCAAGCTCAGCGCCTGGCTCTGGAAATCGAGACTGTCGCTGAGGCGGTTGATCATCGTCGCTGCGTCGGCGGGGTGGATGCCGCGGCATTGTGGGCAGCGCTGCAGCGCGACATGAGCGCGAATAACGCGGCGAAGGCCGGCCATTTCCCTGCGCCGGGTGCAGCCGCGCCGCCCTAGAGTGCGCTTCGTGAGAAAGCCTCTGCGAACCCCTCTTCACACACCTCGCACGCGCCGCACGCGGGCGCGCCTGCGCACCTGGGCCGCCGTGGTGGCAGCCGCCGCCTGGGCATCGGCGGCGATGGCGCAAAACACCCCCGCCGCGGCGGAAGGCGCGCTCGACGGCGACACGCTGCAGCGCATCCAGGCGCTGGGCGAGCAGGCCGGCGCCGGCCTCGCGGGCAGCGGCATGCGGGTCGAGATCGAGCCCGGGCGCCTGGATCCGCGGCTGAAGCTGGCGCCGTGCGAGCGCATCGAGCCCTACCTGCCGCCCGGCGCACGCGCCTGGGGCCGCAGCCGCATCGGGCTGCGCTGCGTGCAGGGGCCCAGCGCCTGGAACGTGTATCTGCCGGTGACGGTGCGCGTCTTTGCGCCGGCCTGGGTGGCGACGCTGCCGCTGGCCGCGGGCAGCGTGCTGAACGAGGCCCAGCTGCAGCAGATCGAGGTCGACTGGGCCGCCGCGGCCACGCCGCCAGTGGCCGATCTGGACCAGCTGGTCGGCCGGCAGCTGTCGCGGCCGCTGGCCGCAGGCGCACCGGTGCGCGCAGCCGACCTGAGGCAGCGCCAGTGGTTCGGTGCCGGCGACACGGTGCAGCTGGTGGCGCGCGGCCAGGGCTTCAGCATCAGCGGCGAAGGCCAGGCGATGGGCCCGGGCATCGAAGGCCGGACGGTGCGCGTGCGCATCGACAACGGCCGCGTGCTCAGCGGCCAGCCGGTGGGGGCCAACCGGGTCGAGGTGCAGCTTTGAGCACCGCCGCCCGCTTCACACCGGCGCTGCGCCCAGCGAACCGGGGGTCGATGCAAAAATCGCGGCGCGCCGGCCTCAAGTTCGTGCGTACCGCGTCCGATATCCGGCGCATGCCCTATACCTCTAGCCTATAAGCAGGCCAAGGCAGGCCGTCCGGCCATCCAGGAGTTCGCCATGAAGATCGGTCCCGTCGACAACCACAGCGCCATCCCCGCCACCGCGGTCGAGCGCAAGGCCGCCCCCGAGCCCGTGGCTGCGGCCGAACCCAGCGCACGCGTGCAACTGTCCAGCCAGGTACGCGCTGGCGGCAGCGATGCCGGCCGCGCCGATTTCGACACCGACAAGGTCGAGCGCATCGCGCAGGCGATCCGCGACGGCAAGTTCCAGATCAACGCCGAGGCCATCGCCGACCAGCTGATCGCCAACGCGCAGGAACTGCTGCCCAAGAGGCACTGATCACCCGCATGAGCTTCCCCGACGAACTGGAACGCTCGGTCGAGCAGGTCGAGCTGCGCCTGCTGGCGCTGGGCGAGGCGCTGCGCGTGCACCGCGCCGAGGCGGTGGAAAGCGAAGCCGCCGAACTGCAGCGCGCGCTGGCTGCAGCGGTCGAGCAGCTCAAGCGCAGCGCGCGCGACGGCCAGTTGTCGCCGCAGCTGCGCCAGCGCCTGGCACAGGCCAGCGGACGCGTGGCCGCGCAGCGCGAATCGCTGGCCCGCGCCAGCGCCGCGCTCGACCGCGCGATCGATGTGCTGCTGCCCGACCCGGCGCCGCGCGGCGCCTATTCCGCCGCCGGCCTCAGCGAACGCCCCACCCGCAGCGGCCTGCTGCAGGCCTGAGCCCAAGCGCGGCGCATGCCGCGCCCAACCCCACTTTTTCTCGCCGCGGCCGCGCGTATGCGGGTCGCTGCCGATCCGGCACCGGCGCCAAACAGGGATACTCGGACCCGCCGTCCGGCGGCACAGGCTTGCACAGCCCGCGCCGCCGGGACCGGCCGCGCCGCGCCCGCGCAGACGGACGGCCGCGCACGACGGTCGAACAACAAGTCGTTGGGGTCATGAGCAAACGCCTGCCCGCTCGAGAGCCGGGCCACGCCAGCGTGGACCCATGGGATCCGGCCACCCGCCCGCCGCGCGGCGCGCTGCCGCGCTGGCTGCTGCCGCTGGCCGGCGCCACGCTGGCGGCGGCCGGCGGCGCGCTGCTGTGGTGGCAGCTGCCCGAAGCCGTGCCGCTGCAGGCGCTGGCGGTGCTGACGCTGCTGGCCGCCTTGCTGCCGGCGCTGCACCTGTCGGGGCGGCAGCGGCAGCGCATGCGCGATGCGCTGCGCCGCTTCTCCGATGAACTGGATCCGCGCCACTGGCGCCACGCGGTGCAGCAGCTGCGCGAGGACCGGCTCGGCGCGCCGTCGGCCTTCGACGCGCTGGCCAGCGGCATCGAAGGCGTGCTCGGTGAATCGGAACGGCGCTGGCAGGCGCTGGCCGACCTGTCGGCCGACTGGTACTGGGAGACCGACCGCCAGCACCGGCTGAGCTGGCTGTCCGGCGCGGCGCCGCAAGCGCTGGCGCCGGGCATGGACGCGGCCACGCTGCTCGGCCGCCGGCTCGACCAGATCGGCTGGTTCCGCGCGCCCGAGCAGGGCTGGGCCGCGCTGATGAACCGCATGACGCGGCTCGAAGCCTTCCGCGACGTGGAGATCCGCGTCGGCGCGCGGCGCTGGATCTCGATCAGCGGCCGGCCGCGGCAGGATGCGTTGCAGGCCGTCGTCGGCTACGAAGGCGTGGGCCGCGACATCAGCGAGCGCCGCCAGGCGCACGACCAGCTGCGCGCCAGCGAGCAGCGCTGGTCGATGATGGCGCGGCTGGCCGCCGACTGGTACTGGCAGACCGATGCCGAGCACCGGCTGCTGCCGCTGAGCGGCGAGCAGCAGCAACGCCTGGGCGCCGAGCTGCTCGAACGCCTGCAGGGCCGCACGCGCTGGGACGCGCACCGCGAAGCGCTGAGCGCCGAACAATGGGCCGAGCACCGCGCCGACCTGGACGCGCGCCGGCCGTTCCGTTCGCTGCAGTTCGAGATCGAGGCCGGCGAGGGGCGCTGGCTGTGGATCTCGATCAGCGGCGTGCCGCGCTTCGACGCCGACGGGCGCTTCGCCGGCTACCACGGCGTGGGCCGCGACATCACCGCGCGCCAGCAGGCGCAGGCGCTGCTGCTGCGCCACAACGAGGCGCTGCAGCGCGCGGTGGACGAGCGCACGCGCCACCTGCAGCAGGTGAACCTGGACCTGGACGCCTTCGCGCGCCAGCTGGCGCACGAGCTGCGCACGCCCATCGGCCACGTGCAGGGGCTGGCGCAGATGCTGGCCGAGCGCGGCGCACCGCGCCTGCTGGCCGAGGACCAGGAATTGCTGCAGATGCAGGTGCAGGCGGCGCAGCGCATGCGCGAGACCGTCGACGCGCTGCTGGCGCTGGCGCGCTCGACGCTGCAGACGATGCCGCTGGAACGGCTGGACCTGAGCGCGCTGGCGCACGAGGTGGCGGCCGAACTGCCGGCGCTGCCGCGGCGCGCGCCGCTGCGCTGGGACATCCAGCTCGACATGCAGCTGCAGGCCAACGCCGCGGCGCTGAAGATCGTGCTGCTCAACCTGATGGGCAATGCCGCCAAGTTCACGCGCGACGGCGCCGCGCCGCGCGCGCGCGTCGGCCTGCGCGCCGAAGGCGCGGCAGTGCGCGTGATCGTGCAGGACAACGGCGTGGGGTTCGACAACGCGCGCGCCGCGCAGCTGTTCCGCCCCTTCAGCCGGCTGCACGCGCGGGACGACTACGCCGGCAGCGGCATCGGCCTGAGCATCGTGCAGCGCATCGTCGAACGCCACGGCGGCAAGGTCGAAGCGCACGCCGAAGCCGGACGCGGCGCGAGCTTCGAGTTCACGTTGCCGTGCCCGGCTGAGCCCCAGCCGGCGCTGTCGCGCGCCGCGGCTGAAGCGGTGGCTTGATGCCGGTCCGCTGACAGCGACGCGTCGAAACCAGCGAGGAAGCTCGATGGCACTCTCGGACTACCGGACTACCTCAGGGGTCCGGCCCACAGGCAACGGGCAGACAAACTTGCGGTCCAGACTTCTCAACTGCAGGAGCGCTGCACGCAGCTGCAGGCACTCGCCAAGAAGTACGGCGTCGTGGATGTCGCGGAAGTCCAGGGGCTGATCAATCGATCAATAAGAAGACAGCCACGCTGGAATCGCTTGGGATCGCAGCCGGCTTGGTCGGACGACGCGAACGCGCATGCGCTCGCGCTGGGAGCACTTCGAGCACAGCGCCTACATCGGCGTGCGTGGCTTCTGTGCGTCGGCTGCTGCAGCGTTCGCTTACGCCGCTTGCTTGCGCACCCAGGTCGGCGCCGACGGGGGCGATCGCGCCGTACCGCGATCGTATGGGGCAACCCCCGATCGGCGAGCAGCCCGCGCGTGCGAGGATGCGGTGGCAGGGGTTTGCCGCGTGCCTTCAGCCGCCCTCGCAGCGGCGTTCGCCGGCGTGCAGCTCGAGCCGGAAGCCCGCCTTCTCGATCACCAGGTCGTTGGCCGCGTGCGGCCGCTGCGCCAGACCCTGCAGCAGCTCGAGCACCGGGCGCAGTGCCGGCGTGTAGTGGCGCTTGGCCGGGCCGGCGGCAAGCATCGCGTCGACCTCGCCGGCGGGCATGGTGGCGCGCAGCAGCAGCTCCTCGTCGGAGATGCCGGGCTTGAAGCGCTTGCGCAGCTCGGCAGGCGACGCCGGGTCGGGCTCGTTGGCCAGCTCGCGCGCGCGCGGCCGGTCGAGGATGCGGTCCAGCACGTTCGGGTCGAGCCGGCCGGTGGGCCGGCCGAAGCGGCCCAGCACGTAGCGGATCACCTGGTCCGACACGTTGCCGTAGCGCTCGCCGAGCAGGTTGTGCAGCGCCTGCGTGCACACCATCTGCGGGAACGGCGTGACCATGATCGGATGCCCGAGCTCGGCGCGCACGCGCGTCACTTCGCGCATCACGTCGTCGAAGCGGTGCTCGAGCCCGAGCTCGCGCAGCTGGCGCCGCGTCGTCGTCATCACGCCGCCGGCCACCTGGTGGCGCAGATAGGCGGCGTCGTAGTCCTGCGGCCGGCCGACGGGCAGGCCTTCGGCCGCGGCGAGCGCGTGGAAGTAGTCGGCCACGCGCGCGAGCGCCGCGTCGTCGATGTCGACCGTGTGGCCGAGCTCGCGCAGGTTGGCGACGACGCGCTGCGCATCGGGCAGCGAGCTGCCGTTGGCGAGCGGCCCGCACGCCACCTGCAGCGCGTCGATGCCGAGCTCGGCGGCCACCGTGTAGCTGACGGCCGACAGGCCGATGTTGCAGTGCGAATGCAGCTCGAGCGGCTTGCCGCCGAGCTGCGCGCGCACCGCCGGCAGCAGCGTGCGCGCGCGCTCGGGCGTCAGGAGCCCCGCCGGGTCCTTCACGTAGACGCGGTCCATGTCGGCGCACGCCGCCATCTGCGCCGCCAGGCCGGCGTAGAAGGCGTCGGTGTGCACTTCGCTCAGCGTATAGGTGAGCGCCGCGATCACTTCGGTGCCGCCGGCGCGGCGGATCATGCACGCCGTCTCGCGCGCGGCGTCCATGTCGTGCATCGGCTCGAGCACGACGAAGCGCGACATGCCGTTGGCGACCAGCCGGTCGTAGACCAGCTGCATGAAGTCGGGGTGCTGCCCCTCCCACGAGATGAAGCGCAGGCCGGTGCCGATGAACTGCAGCTGCGTATGCGGCATCAGCGCATGCGTCAGGCGCAGGCGCTCCCACGGGTCTTCCTTGAAGGTGCGCACCGACACGCCCATCGCCGTGCTCGAGCTGTAGTCGAGCGCGCGGAATCCCACGCGGTCCATCCACGGCGCTGCCTGCAGGATCTGCGGCGTCGACAGGCCGGTCGCGCTCCACAGGCTCTGGTTGCCGTCGCGCAACGAGACGTCGACGAGCTGGATGCGGCTCATAGCACGCCCTCCTTCTGGCAGCGCTCGAGAAAGCGCGGGAACCACGCCGTCGTGATGCCGCCGGCCGAGAACGCCGCGTCGGCCATGATGCGCCGGTGCATCGGCAGATTCGCGACGACGCCTTCGATGCGGCACAGCGCGAGCGCGTCGCGCATGCGCGCGACCGCCTCGTCGCGGTCGCGGCCATGCACGATCAGCTTGCCCATCAGCGAGTCGTAGTACGGCGGCACGCTCGCCGCCGGCTGCATGTGCGTGTCGATGCGCACCCACGGCTGCGCCGGCAGCACCAGCTCGGTGACGACGCCCGGGCTCGGGCGGAAGTCGTTCGCCCAGTCCTCGGCGTTGATGCGGCATTCGATCGCGTGGCCCGCGAACGTCACGTCCTGCTGGCGCAGCGCGAGCGGCCGGCCCTCGGCGACGAGGATCTGCTCGGCCACGAGGTCGAGCCCCGTGATCGCCTCCGTCACCGGATGCTCGACCTGGATGCGCGCATTCATCTCGAGAAAGTAGAAGGTGTCGCGCTCGCAGTCGACGAGCAGCTCCACGGTGCCGAGCCCGCGGTACTGCAGATGCTCGGCGAACGCCACTGCGGCGGCGTGCATCTGCTCGCGCAGCCGGTCCGACAGCAGCGGCGCGGGCGCCTCCTCCACCAGCTTCTGGTAGCGCCGCTGCACCGAACAGTCGCGCGTGCCGAGGTGGATCGCGCGCTGGCCGTCGCCGAGCACCTGCACCTCGACGTGGCGGCCCGCGGCGACATAGCGCTCGAGGTAGACGCGCGGGTCGCCGAACGCCGCCTGCGCCTCGGCCATCGCGAGCTCGATCGTGGCCTGCAGCTGCGCCGGCTCGTGCACCTGCTTCATGCCGCGGCCGCCGCCGCCGCCCACCGCCTTCACGAGCACGGGCCAGCCGACTTCGGCGGCGAGCGCCGCGGCCTGCCCCGGCTCGCTGATCTCGCCGCCCGGCACGACCGGCAACCCGGCGGCGAGCGCGTGGTGGCGCGCCTTCAGCTTGTCGCCCACGGCGTCGAGCTGCTCGGACGTCGGGCCGATGAAGACGAGCCCCGCCGCCGCCGCGGCACGCGCGAGCTGCTGGTTCTCCGACAGGAAGCCGTAGCCGGGGTGGATCGCGTCGGCGCCGCCCGCGACGGCAGCGCGGATCACGGCGTCGACCTCGAGGTAGCTGTCGACCGAGCGCGCCGGGCCGATGCACACGGTGCGGCCGGCGAGCCGCGCGGCCATCGAGTCGAGGTCGGCTTCCGACGCCGCGAGCACCGTCTCGATGCCGAGCCGATCGCAGGTGCGGATGACGCGCACCGCGATCTCGCCGCGGTTGGCGATCAGGATGCGGCGGATCGGCTTCATGCCCCGGCGTCCGGCTTCACGCGCACGAGCACCGTGCCCTGCTCGGCGAAGGTGGCATCGCCGAGGCAGATCTCTGCGACGGTGCCGTTGATGCCGGCGTACACCGAGGTCATCAGCTTCATCGTCTCGATCAGGCCGACGACGGTGGTCTCGTCGACGCGCGTGCCGATCTCGACGAAGGCCGGCGCGCCCGGCTTGGGCGCGACGTAGAAGGTGCCGAGCAGCGGCGCGGCGACGTTCACGAGCCCCGGCACCGTCGTCGCGGCCGGCGGCGCGGGCCGCGCGTCGCCCGCCTGTGCCTTCGGCGTGGCCGGCGCGCCGCCGAGCGGCACGCGGTTCGCGTTGGCGAGCACCTGGCTCGACTGCGTCCACCGGCCGTCGCCGCCGCGGCGCAGCTGCAGCGAATAGCGGTCGGTCTGCAGGTGCAGCTCGCGGTATTCGGTGGCGTCGAGCAGGGCCAGGATGTCCTGCACGTCTTGCGGGCTGAGGTTCATGGCGTGGCGGTTCCGTAGAGCGGCCCGTGGTCGCGGGCGTAGGCGGTGAAGACGTCGAGCGCGGCCGGGTCGCGCATCGCGCTGCGGTTGGCGGCGCGCTCGGCCGGCAGGCCCATCAGGATGCGCCGCACCGGCACTTCCATCTTCTTGCCGGTCAGCGTCATCGGAATCTCGGGCACGGCGACGACGACGTCGGGCACGTGACGCGGCGTGTACTGGCGGCGCAGCTCGGCGGCGATGCGCCGCTCGAGCTCGGGCGTGAGGGCCGAGCCCGGACGCAGCTTGACGAACAGCGGCATGAAGAAGCGCCCGCCCGGCAGGTCGAGGTTGACGATCAGGCCGTCGACCACGTCGTCGACCGCCGCGAGCGCCCGATAGATCTCGGCCGTGCCGATGCGCACGCCCTGGCGGTTCAGCGTGGCGTCGGAGCGCCCGAGCACGAAGCAGCCGCCGCGCTCGTTGACGCGCAGGAAGTCGCCGTGGCGCCACACGCCGGACCAGGTGTCGAAGTACGACTCGCGGTAGCGAACACCGTCGTCGTCGCCCCAGAAGCGCACCGGCATCGACGGCATCGGCTGCGTGATCACCATCTCGCCCACCTGGTCGACGACGGGCTGGCCCGCGTCGTCCCACGCCGCGATCGCGACGCCGAGCGCCGGCGCCTGGATCTCGCCGGCGCGCACCGGCAGCGTCGGCACGCCGCCCACCAGGCCGGTGCAGCAGTCGGTGCCGCCGGAGCCGGTGGCGACCCAGAGGTTGGACTTGACGTTGTCGTAGAACCAGGCGGTGCACTCGGGCGACACCGGCGAGCCGGCCGGCATGATGCAGCGCAGGCTCGACAGATCGTAGCGCTCGCGCGGCACGATGCCGGCCTTCCTCATGATGTCGACGTAGCTCGGGCTCGCGCCGAAGAAGGTCGCGCGGCTGTCCTGCACCATCTGCCACAGCACGTCGGGCGCCGGGTGCGCCGGGTTGCCGTCGTAGAGCACCGGGCACGCGCCCACCAGCAGCGAGCTGACGAGAAAGTTCCACATCATCCAGCCGGTGGTGGTGTAGAAGAAGGCGCGCTCGCCGGGGCGGAAGTCGTTGAGCAGCTGCAGGTGCTTCTGCATCTCGAGCAGGATGCCGCCGTGGCTGTGCACGATCGCCTTCGGCAGCCCCGTCGTGCCCGACGAGAACAGCACCCACAGCGGGTGGCCGAACGGCAGCTGCTCGAACGCGAAGTCGGCCGCCGCCACCGGCGGGCGGTCGAGCAGCGCGTCCCACGCGACCGACTGCGGCGCGATCGGCTCGGCCGCCGCGCCGCCGAGCTGGCGCAGCTCGACCACCAGCTCGAGCGACGGCAGCTTGGCCACGATGGCGCGCAACTCGGCGCGACGGTCGAACGCCTTGCCGCCGTAGCGGTAGCCGTCGACACACAGCAGCACCTTGGGCGCGAGCTGCGCGAAGCGGTCGAGCGCGCCCTGGCTGCCGAAGTCGGGCGAGCAGCTCGCCCACACGGCGCCGATGGCGGTGGCGGCGAGCATCGCCACCATCGTCTGCGGCAGGTTGGGCAGGTAGGCGGCGACGCGGTCGCCCGGCCGCACGCCGCGGCGGCGCAGCTCGGTGGCGAGCGTGCGCACCTCCGACGCGAAGCGCGACCACGGGTAGCCTTGCAGCGGCACGTCTTCGCCGAGATGGAGCAAGGCGTCGGCGCCGGGGCGCTCGGCGCGGAGCACGTGCTCGGCATAGTTGAGCCGCGCGCCGGGGAACCAGTCGGCGCCGGGCATGCGGCGCTCGGCGAGCACGGCCATCGGCGGCACCGACGCGCGGATGTCGCACCAGTCCCAGATCGATTGCCAGAAGGCCTCGATCTCGGTGGTGGACCAGCGCCACAGCGCCGCATAGTCGGCGAACGCGAGGCCGCGCTCGCGCTCGAGCCAGTGCAGGTAGCGCGTGAGGTTGGTGTCGACTATCCACTCGGGACTCGGGGTCCAGAGCAGCTCGCCCTCGGTGATCGTACGTTCCACCACGTCAGTGTGCCGTCTGGCCGCCGTCGACGACGAAGCCGAGCGCGACGGCGCGGCCGATGCCGGTCGCGCCGCCCGTCACCAGCGCCACCTTGCCGTCGAGGCCGAATGCGGACTGCGTCATCACAAGCTCTCAGGCCACCGCCGGCTGGCGCGCCGCCGTGAACTCGAGCACCTTGGCGACGATCGCGTCGGCGAACGCGGCGTCGTTGATGTGCGCGTCGAACTCGACCACCGGCACGTTGGCCGGCGCGGCCTTGCGCATCGCCGCGGCGAAGACGGGCGGCAGCGACGTGTCGTGCAGGTGGCCTTCGGGGCTGTCGTGGTGCGAGAAGCCCTTGAGCGGCACGAAGAAGGTGGCCGGGCCCTTGGCGTCCTCGAGCAGCCCGCCCATGTGCTGCGCGAGCTTCTCGAGCTCGGGCGCCTCGGTGCGCACCGCCGTCAGCGCCGCGTTGTGGATGTGATAGCGCTTGCCGGGGAACTGCTGGCGCGCCATGTCGATCGGGCCGGCGACCATGAAGTCGGCGTTGCCCGGCGCGAAGATCGTCGGTACGCCCTTGGCGAGCGCCGCCTTGGCGCGGTCGGGGCCGGCGCTGCACAGGCCGTTGTTGAGGAAGTCGTTGATCTCGACGAGCGACAGGTCGACCACCGCCGCGACGTCGCGCTCGCTGACGATCTGGTCCATCGCCGCACCGCCGGTGCCCAGCGTGTGGAACACCATCACCTCGAAGCCGCGCTTGTTCAACTCTTCGCGCACGCGCACCGCGCAGCGGTCGGTGGTGCCGAGCGTCGTCATCGCCACCAGCGGCTTGGGTTCGGCGCGCGCCGGGCTGTAGGCCCTGGCCATCGCGGCGACGGCGATCGCGCCGTTGCGGAACACGTCGCGCGTGATGCTGTTCAAGCCGGCGATGTCGCACACCGGGTTGACCATGATGATGTCCTTGGCGCCGACGAAGGGCTTGGTGAAGCCCGACGCCATGGTCGAGATCAGCACCTTGGGCAGGCCGTAGGGGAACGAGCCCATCACGACGCTGCACAGCGTGGTGCCCATCGAGCCGCCGACGCCGATGATGCCGGCGAGCTTGTGCTTGGCGTCGGCCTCGTGCGCCATCTTGACGGCGCCTTCGATCATCACGGCCTGGCACTTGCCCTCGTGGCGCAGGTCGCGCACCTGCTGGATCGTCTTGCCGGCCGCCTGCGCCACCTGCTCGGGACGGATCTCGACCGTGTCGTCGACCGACGCGCGGATGCTCGCGTCGAGGTGGATCACGTCGACGCCCTGCTCCTCGAGCACCTGGCGCACGAAGCGCGCCTCGACCGCCTTGGTGTCGAGCGTGACGATCATCAGGACCTTGGGTTTACCGCTCATGCTTCGTCTCCTTCGGTGGAATCGCGCTGTCGCCAGCGCGTGCGTTCAGGCCAGCAATTCGACCAGGCGGTCCACGCCCGGCAACGACAGGTGCGGCCGGCCGTCGGCCGGCAGCGCCGCGAACGACGATGCCGTGCCGAGCCCGGTGTGCACCGCCACCGACAGCGCGCCGCCGCGGTGCGCCATCGCCACTTCGAGGCTCGCGTCGTCGCCGACGATCGCCATCTCGGACGGCTTCACGCCGAGCCGCGCGCTCACGCAACGCAGCGCCGGCAGCGACGGCTTGCCGATCACGGTGGCGCGCTTGCCGGTCACGTTGCGCACGCCCGCAGCGATCGCGCCCGAGACGCCGATCGTGCGGCCTTCGCGGCTCGCGACGTAGGGCGCGACCGAGGCGGCGTAGAGCGCCGCGCCACCCCACACGGCGCGGCACGCAGCCTCTAAATCCGCCAGACCGAACTGCGGATACCAGCCGATCAGCACCACCTGCGCGTCGTCGCGCCGCTCAGGAGCCACCGTGACCTCGATGCCGACGTCCTGCAGCGGCCGCCACACACCCTCGACGCCGAGCACCAGCGCCGTGCGGTACTTCTTCGCGCGGAAGTGGTCGGCCGCGACGCTGATCGGCGTCAGCGTGTGCGCCTCGTCGAACGGCAGCCCGACGGCCTGCAGCGCCTTCGATAGTTCGGCCGGCGTCTTGGTCGAGCCGTTGGTGAACGCCACGCAGGGAACGCCGCGGCGCTGCAGCGAGGTCACCAGCTCCACGGCGCCCGGCAGCGGCTGGTAAGCACCCAGGTTCTTGTCGGCGAGCGCGAGCGTGCCGTCGACGTCGAAGACGAAGCCGCGCGCGCGCCGCAGCGCCTGCAGTTCCTGCGGCGTCGGAGCCTTCGTCATGATTTGCTCGCCTTCCCTGACCTGGTTTGTGGAATGCACCGAGTGTTGACCGGCTTGCCGCACGGGCGGTAGGATCGCCCGACACGTTTTCTCCAGGTGAAACTTCGTGCGCACCTACAAGATCAAGACGATCCGCGCGCTCGACCGCGGGCTCGAAGTGCTGGGGGTGCTGCAGAGCACGCGCGGCGCCAGCCTGCACGAGTTGCACCTGGCCACGGCGCTGCCCAAGGCGACGCTGATCCGCATCATCGCCACGCTCGAGGGCCGCGGCCTGATCTGGCAGCGCCTGGCCGACGGCGCCTACCTGCCGACGCACACGCTGCTGCCGCGTGCGCCGCAGATCAACGACGAGAACCGCCTCGTCGAGGCCGCCTCGCCGGTGCTCGAACGCCTGAGCCGCAAGGTAGCGTGGCCGTCGATCCTGTCGGCGCCGCGGCTGGCGTGGATGGAAGTGATCGAGACCAACCGGCCGAAGTCGTACTTCGCCTATATCTCGCATTCCCACGTGGGCTTTCGCATCAACATGCTGCGCTCGGCGAGCGGGCGCGCCTACCTTGCGTGGTGCGGCGAGGAGGAATTGCAGGCCGTGCTGCAGCGGCTGCGCGCCGGCGGCGATCCGGGCGACTTCCTCGCCCACCGGCCGGCGACGGTGGCGCGGCTGCTCGAAGAGACGCGCCAACTCGGCTACGGCATGCGCCACGCCGGCTTCGGGGGCCACTTCCAGCTGTCGCGCAGCCAGTTCGACGACGAGCGCGATTCGGTCGCCGTGCCCGTGATGGTCGGCTCCGACGTGATCGCCGCCGTGAACCTGACCTTCCTGCACAAGATCATGTCGCCCAAGGAGTTCGTCGCGGCGCACCTGGTCACGCTGCGCGACGCCGCGAGCGAGATCTCGCGGCGGGTGCAGCGCGCGTAGCGGGTCAGTCCGCCTCAGCCGGCCCAGCGCAGGTCGGGCTCGCGCCGGTGCCAGTCGGTGGCGCGCTGCCAGGCACAGGCCAGCGCGAGCAGCCGCGCCTCGGCGCCGGCGCGCGCCACGAGCTGGATCGCCAGCGGCAGCCCCTGCGCGTCGAAGCCCGCCGGCAGGCTGATCGCGCAGCCGCCGACGAAGTTGACCCAGCGCGTGAACTGGCCGAGCGGCGGCGTGCTCTCGTCGACCTCGGCCAGCGCCGGCGCGGTGCGCGGCACCGTCGGCAGCAGCAGTGCGTCGCACTCGCCCATCCAGCGCTCGAAGCGCTGCGCGGCGCCGGCGCGCGCCGCGCGCGCCGCGGCGACGGCGGCGGGGTCGAGGTCGCGCGCCTGCGCCATGCGGCGGCGCAGTTCGGTGCCGAATCCGCCGGCCGCATCGCCTTCGAACAGCGCGTGGTGCGCCTGCCAGGCCTCGGCCGAGATCAGCGTGCCGGCGTCGCGCGTGAGGCTCGCGATCGAGAACGGCGCCGCCGACTCCGCCACCTGCGCGCCCAGCCGCGCGAACCCCTGCGCCGCGGCGTCGAGTGCCTGCTCGACCGCGGGATCGACCACCACCGGATACGACGCCGCGGCCAAGCGCGCGACGCGCCAGCCGGCGATCGACTCGGCGCGCGCCAACGGCGCCGCCGCCATCACCTCGAACAGCCGCGCGCAGTCGCTCGCGCTGCGCGCCATCGGGCCCAGGCTGTCGAACGACGGCGCGAGCGGATAGACGCCGTCGACCGGCACGCGGCCGGCGCTCGGCTTCAGACCCGTGATGCCGCACAGCGCCGCGGGCATGCGGATCGAGCCCGCCGTGTCGCTGCCGAGCGCGGCGCGCGCCAGTCCGGCGGCGACCGCCACCGCCGAGCCGCTGCTCGATCCGCCGGGCAGGCGTGCGACGCGGCCGTCCCAGGGGTTGCGCGGGGTGCCGAGCACGGCGTTCAGTCCCCAGCCGCCGAAGGCCAGCTCGACCATCTGCGTGCGCCCGACGAGCGTGGCGCCGGCGTCGAGCAGGCGCTGCACCGCGCTCGCCGTAGCGGCGGCGCGGCGTCCGGCGAGCACCGCGGTGCCCACGCCGGCGCAGTCGCCGGCGACGTCGACGCAGTCCTTGATCGCGATCGTCATGTCCTCCAACCCGTGCCCACCGGGCGTGCCGGGACGCAGGCCGACGCTGACGAAGGCGTTCAGCGCCGGCTGCAGGCGCTCGATGCGCGCCACCACGGCGTCGGGCGCGTCGGGGGTCGGGCGGTCGTGCCGGGTCATGGGTGCGCGCGCGAATCAGGAGCGCCGCGGTCCAGCTTCGCGGCGCTGCGCGGCATGAAGGCGTCGCCGAACTGCTCGAGCTTGTCGTACTGCATGCAGGCCCGAGTCGATGCGGATCGCGTGCGTCGCCTCGTTGGCCAGGTCGCGCAGCACGCGCTCGGCCAGGCTCAGGTCCTGGTGCAGCA
>OEIU01000126.1_pt1 | contig 76735 bp, 77 predicted proteins | sample 1539221 | NCBI WGS metagenome assembly OEIU01 (sample SAMN03792071, study PRJEB22550) | activated sludge metagenome | feature: wastewater treatment plant; material: activated sludge; isolation source: Wastewater treatment plant of a petroleum refinery complex | place: Argentina: Zarate | collected...
TCTTCATGATCGCGAACATCAGCTCCTGCTTGCGCATGCGGGCGACGTTCTCGATTTCCAGCGCCTCGCCCATCTTGATGAGTTCGGAAACGTGGATGGCCTTGAGCTCTGAGAGGTGCATGTGGAGGGGTTTGCGGTGAAGGCGAAGCGCCTGATCTCTGGGGGGATGGTCAGCGGCCGGATCCGGCCGCGACGGGAGAGGGCGGCCGCGATGCGGCTGCGGGCAATCTCAGCGGCAGCTCTGCCGCGCGAGGAAAACCTGGAGTGGGTGGCCTGAGTCGCGCGCCGGTGTCGGGGCGTCTCGGCTTGACGTTGGGCGACGGCGGGGGCCGGCTCGTGGCGTCGGCCCCCTGTCTTCGAAGCCGATTATAGATGACCGTCGAGAAACGCCGTCAACTGCGCCTTCGAAAGTGCGCCGACCTTGGTTGCGGCAAGCTGTCCATCCTTGAAGAGCATCAGCGTCGGGATGCCGCGGATGCCGAACTTGGCCGGCACGTCGCGGTTCTCGTCGACGTTCATCTTCGCGACCTGCAGCCGATCGCCATAGTCCTTCGAGACCTCGTCGAGGATGGGCGCGATCATCTTGCACGGCCCGCACCACTCGGCCCAGTAGTCGACGAGCACGGGTTTGCCCGACTTCAGCACATCGCTGTCGAACGAGGCGTCGGAGACATGTTTGATCAGTTCACTGCTCATGAGGCATTCCTTGGGCGCATGCGGCGCAGCGTGGGGTTTCGCGATGATTCTGACACAAAGCCATCGCGCCCGGCCCGTGCGAGCGGCAAGTCCGCGTCGGCGCCGCAGCGGGTGCGCGGCGGGACGATTTGGGCGCCTTTGGCGGCGCTGATCGCGCCTTGGCGCGCGCCGGTCTCGCGTCCAATCGAGGCAAGCTCGCCCTCGCCCCAAGCCCGATGCCCCCGGACGAATCCCGATCAGCCGCTCCCGCAGGCCACCCGATCCGCATGTTCGGGCGCTTCGAGCTGCACCAGTTGCTCGGCAAGAGCAGCGCCACGATGACCTGGCTCGCCCACGACCCGCATGCGATGCAGCCGGTCATGCTCTCGATGCCGCGCGTGCAGCCGGCGGACGAGGTCGCGCTCGAGCGCTGGATGCACGAGGCCAGGATGGGCGCACGGCTCGAGCATCCGAACCTCGCGCCGGTGGCCGAGATCGGCGTGCAGGATCACTGGCCGTTCGTCGTCGTCGAGCGCGCGATCGGCTGCACGCTCACCGAGTGGCTCGCCGCGCATCCTGACCCCGTGCCGATCGAAGCCGCCGATATCGCCTGCCAGGCGCTCGCCGGTCTGGCCTATGCCCACGAGGCGGGCGTCGCGCACCAGGACCTGCAACCGCACCACCTGCTCGTCGACGCGGCGGGTGGCGTTCGCGTCGCGGCGCTGGACATCGTCGTCGAGCCGACCCAGGTCGAGACCGCCTTCGGCGCGCTGCCGTCGGCGGCGCAGGGCGAGGAACGCGCCGCGTCCCGCATCGCGACCGTGCTCGACCCGGGCCACCTGCGCCTGCGCCGCGACGCCGCCGAACGCGACGTGTTGTCGCTCGGCCTGCTGCTGCATCGCCTGCTGGCCGGCGCGCCCGCGCTGGACGAGGCCGACACCGGCCGCGTGATCGCCCGCATCGCCCCGCACGGACGCGAGATCGTGCGTCTGCCGTGGACGACACCGCACCCTCTGGACGAGCCGCTGCGCGCGATCGTGAACCGGGCCACCGCGCGCCAGCCGCGCCAGCGCTACCTGAGCGCACGCACGCTACTGCGCGCCCTCGAGGGCTGGCGCGAGTCGGTCGCGCAGGGCGGTGGCGGACCCCTCGCGCTGCTGCTCGATCGATTGCAGAGCGTCGGCCACCTTCCGGCGCTGCCCGGCGTCGGCTTTCTCGCCGCGCGGCTGGCAAGCCTCGAGGGTCAGCGCACCTACGAGATAGCCGAAGCCATCCTGCGCGATATGGCGCTCGCCTTCGAGTTGCTGCGCCAGGTCCATACCGCACAGGTGCAGGCGACCCAGGTCGCCGGCAATGGCCCTGTGCTGACGATCCGCCGGGCGATCGCGCTGGTCGGCGTGAATGGCGTTCGCCATGCGGCGGCGTCGCTGCGCGCCTGGCCGGGGCCGCTGAACGAGGAGGGCGCACGCGCCCTCCAGCGGCTCATGCAGCGCGTGCGCCTGGCGGGCCACACCGCGCAGGCCCTGCGCCCGCCGGGCTACGACCCCGAGGTCGTCTACCTCGTCGCCCTGCTGCAGAACCTCGGCCGCCTGCTGGTGCAGTACCACTTCCCCGGAGAGGCGATACAGATCGCCGCGCTGATGCATCCCGTCAGGCTCGAGGGCGACGCGCCCGCCGAATACGGGATGAGCGAACAGGATGCATCGTTTGCCGTGCTCGGGGTCGACACCGAAGCGATCGGCGTTGCGGTCGCGCGCCACTGGGGGCTTGCCGACGAGGTGATCCAGATGATGCGCCGGCTGCCGCTCGCGCGGCCGGTGCGCAACCCGGACAGCGATGCCGATCTGCTGCGCCTCGCCGCGAGCGCCGCGAACGAAGCGGTGGATGCGATCAGCGCCGAAGCGGCCGCCCGGCCCGACGCCGTCCTCGATGCCGTCGCCCAGCGCTACGGCCGGGCGCTCAGGATCACGCCGCGCGACCTCGAGCAGGCGCTGCACGCTGCGGGCGAAGCGCTGCGCGGCATGCCGTCGGACGTGCCGACGCTCTCGCGCGAGCACGACGAAGGCGCGGCGCCCGGCCACGCGCAGGCTTCGACGGCCGCGCGCCAGGCGTGAACGTCCGCCTGGCCGAGACCGTGCCGGCCGTCGTCGGCCGCTTCAGACTCGTCCGCGTGCTCGGCGAAGGCGCACAGGCGACGGTCTGGCTTGCGCACGACGCGCGGCTCGAGCGTGAGGTCGCCGTCAAGCTGATGCGCCGCGGCGCCGCGGGCGCCGAAGCCTGCGACGAGAACGGCGCCGGCGCGATGCAGTGGCTGCACGAGGCGCGCAGCGTCGCCCGGCTGACCCATCCCCACATCGTGCCGGTCTTCGAGGCCGACGTGCACGAAGGCCGGCCCTACATCGTCTTCGAGTACGTCGCCGGCCCGACGCTCGCCCAGTTTCTGCGCGCCCGCAAATCGCCGCTGCCGGCGCGCGAGGCGGTCGCGATGATGATCGGGGTGCTCGATGCGGTTGCCGCGGCGCACGCGGCCGGGCTCGTGCATCGTGATCTCAAGCCGTCGAATATCCTGGTCGACGCCGACGGCCGCGCCCGGGTGATGGATTTCGGCATCGCGGCGCGCAGCGCAAGCCGGTCGCCGGGAGCGTCCGCGGCGCAGCGCATCGTCGGCACGCCGGGCTATATCTCGCCCGAGGCGGCGCGCGGCGCGCCGGCCGCACCGGCGATGGATATCTACGCCGCCGGGCTCGTGCTCGCCGAGATGCTCGGCGGCAGCGCGCTGATCCGGGAGCGCGACCCGCAGCGCGCTCTGGAGCGCGCGGCCGACGAAGAAATCGCGCTGCCCGATTCGATGCCGATCGAGGTCGACGACGCGCTGCGCGCGATCGTGCTGCGCGCGATGGCGCGCGACGCCACGCAGCGAACGGCAACGGCTGCGGCGATGCGCGACGCGCTGCAGGCCTGGAAGCTGCCGTCGGCCGCCCCGGCCGTCGCCGCCGGCGGAACCGGCACGCTCGACTTCCTGCTGCGCAAGATGCGCCACAAGTCGGACTTTCCGGCCCTGTCGGATACCGTCGTGCGCATCCAGCGCATCGCGAGTTCCGAGCGCGAAAGCCTCGCCAATCTGTCGGCCGAGATCCTGAAGGACGTCGCGCTGACCAACAAGCTGCTGCGCCTCGTCAATACCGCGCACTACGCGCAGGCCGGCGCGGGCAGCATCAGCACCGTATCGCGCGCGGTGGCGCTGATCGGCTTTGCCGGCATTCGCAACATGGCGCTCGGCCTCGTCCTGCTCGAGCACATGCAGGACAAGGCGCACGCCCAGCAGTTGAAGGCGCAGTTTCTTCGCTCGCAGCTCGCGGGTGCGCTCGCCGGCCGGTTGTGCGGCCGCTCGGCCGGCGGCGAAGAGGCGTTCATCGGCGCGCTGCTGCAAAACCTCGGCCGCCTGCTGACCCAGTTCTACTTTCCGGAGGAGGCGAGCCAGGTCGAGAAGGCGATCGCCGCCGACCCCGCGCGAATCGGCGAAGAGACCGCCTCGATCCAGGTGCTCGGCATGAGCTACGAGGAGCTGGGCCTCGGCGTCGCGCGCTCCTGGGGACTGCCCGAAGCCCTGCAGCGCTGCATGCGCGCGCCGCGTGGCGAACCGCCGCGCCATGCGCTGCTGCATCCAGGCGATCGCCTGCGCTGGATCGCGGCGGCGGCCAACGAGATCGCCGCCACCTTGCTGGAGTCGCCGCCCGATGAAGCCGAGGCCAAGGTGGATGCCGTCGCGCAGCGCTTCTGCGGCGTGCTCGGCATCCCGGCGCGGCAGCTGCTCGCAAACGCCGCCGAAGCACGCGACGACCTCGCGCAGATCGCCGCCGCGATGGGGCTTTGCGTGCAGCCCGGCAGCGCGGCGCACCGGCTCCTTGCACCGCGCCCCGATGCCGATCCTGCCGCGCCGTACGCCGCGACGCTGGCGGCGCCGGCCGGTCCGCGTCCCCTGGCGGGCCGCGCGACGCCGGCCGACGCCGATATCGCCCTCGATCTTGCTGCCGGCGCCGCGCCCGGCGCGGCCGAACTGATGACGGCGGGCCTGCAGGAGATCACGAATGCGATGGTCGAGAGCTTCAGGCTCAACGACGTGCTGCGCATGGTGCTCGAAACGATGCTGCGCGCGCTGCGCCTCGGGCGCATCGTCTTGTGCCTGCGCGATCCGAAGACGAATATCCTCGCCGGGCGCCTCGGGCTCGGCGCCGGCGCCGACGACGTGGCGCGGTATTTTCATGTCGACCTCGGGAACAGCGCGGACCTGTTCGCCGCCGTCTTTCGCAAGAGCGCCGATACGCTGATCACCGATGCATTCGAGCCGCGCATCGCAAGGCGCCTGCCCGCGTGGTATCTGCAGCAGGTGAATGCGCCGGCCTTCCTGCTGCTGCCGCTTGCGCTCGAGGGCGCGCCGTTCGCGATGATCTACGCCGACAAGGCGCTGGCCGGTGATTTCGGCCTCGGCGAGAAGGAACTCTCGCTGCTTCGCACCCTGCGCAATCAGGCGGTGATGGCCTTTCGACACGCGAGGTGAAGCCGCCGCGCAAGGTCGCAGCCGCTGCTGGCGCGTGCGGCCCGCGCCGCTTCAGATGAGCTTGGCCGCCGCGATCGCGTCGACGATGACGTGCACGAACTGCTGCAGAACCGGCACCGTGCCCAGCGAGCCAGGCGCCGTCGTGGTCGTCGTCGAGCCGGACCAGACGACGCGCTGCGCGGCGGCGTCGATGAACTGGGTGTCGACGAGCACGCTCTCGTCGGTCCAGACCTGCGGCGCGGCAAATCCGCCGCCCCACATGCCGCCGTAGGGGCCGTAGAAGGCACCGCCCCAGCCCCACCACGGCCCGCCCCACGGCCCGCCCCATCCCGGACCCCAACCGGCGCCCGGTGCGACGCGGATATTCTGGGTCGCACCGATCAGGCGCGACGCGAGGAGCGTCTGCGCTCCAGACGCCTTCACCGCCGCCTCGATCTGCTCCGGCGAGGCCGGGCCGTCGGCCGGCAGAAAGCGGTAGGACGGCAGGGCCACGACGCCGCGCGCCTCGAGTTCCTTGACCATCAGGTCCTCGAATACGCGCCGTGTCGTGCCGTCGGGCGTCGAGCTCATGACGAGCACCTTGCCCGGCGCGGGCTTGCCGTCGAACTGCGGATTGAGCCACTGGGCGTTGAGCCGCGTCGGCGACGCGCAGCCGGTCAACAGCGCGAGCGTGACGACGAATACTGCGGCAAGCAGGGCTCGCATGGCGGTCGGTTCGTGGCTGCGGATCCGCACTCGTGGCAGCGCGATTCGGTTGCGTGCAAGGGTGACGAGCCTGACCCCGGCACTGGTCACAACGGTTAGGGCTGCTTCGTTCCCGACCTGACCCGGTTGGCCGCGCTTCCATGCGAGGAGGCCCGTCGAAGACGATTGTAGGCGAGCGCATCGCCGCGCGCCCGCGCTGCGCCCGCAGCCGTCCTCGCCGGAGGCCGGCTCGTAGAATCGTCCCAATGAGCTACCTCGTGCTTGCACGCAAATATCGGCCGCGCGATTTCGACACCCTGGTCGGGCAGGAGCACGTCGTGCAGGCGCTGACCAACGCGCTGAACCATCAGCGGCTGCACCACGCGTATTTGTTCACCGGCACGCGCGGCGTCGGCAAGACGACGATCTCGCGCATCCTCGCCAAGGCGCTCAACTGCACCGGCACGGACGGCCAGGGCGGGATCACCGCCCGCCCGTGCGGCGCCTGCAATGCGTGCCGCGATATCGATGCCGGGCGCTTCGTCGATTACGTCGAGCTCGACGCGGCGTCCAATCGCGGCGTCGAGGAGATCACGCAGCTGCTCGACCAGGCCGTCTACAAGCCGGTCGCCGGGCGCTTCAAGGTCTACATGATCGACGAAGTGCACATGCTCTCGAATCACGCCTTCAACGCGATGCTGAAGACGCTCGAGGAGCCGCCCGACTACCTGAAGTTCGTGCTCGCGACGACCGACCCGCAGAAGGTGCCGCCGACCGTGCTGTCGCGCTGCCTGCAGTTCAACCTGCGGCCGCTCGCGCCGCAGACCGTGCAGGCGCATCTGGCCGATGTGCTGGCGCAGGAGGGCATCGCCGCCGAGCCCGGCGCGCTGCGGCTGATTTCGCGCGCGGCGCACGGATCGATGCGCGACGCGCTGTCGCTTGCCGATCAGGCGATCGCCTTCGGCGCCGGTGCGCTCGCCGAAGGCGGCGTGCGCCAGATGCTCGGCGCGGTCGACCGCGGCCACGCGCTGCGCCTCGTCGAGGCGCTCGCGCGGCGCGATGGCGCGGCCGTGATCGGCGCCGTCGACGGCCTGCGCGCGCTCGGCCTGTCGGCCGGCGGAACGCTCGAGGAAATGGCATCGCTGCTGCAGCAGATGGCCGTGGCGCAGGCCGTGCCGCAGGCGCTCGACGATCAGGACCCCGAGACGCCGGAGGTCGCGCGTCTTGCCGCGTTGCTTGCCCCCGACGAGACGCAGCTGCTCTACAGCATCGTGCTGCACGGCCGCGCCGAGATCGGCCTCGCGCCCGACGAATACAGCGGCCTCGTGATGGTGCTGCTGCGTCTGCTCGCGTTCGCGCCGCAGGACGATGCCGCGTCCGCCGAGGCGCGGCGCGCATCCCCGGCGGCGGCCAGGGCCAGCGCCGCGGCCGCCGCGGCCCGCCCCGCGGCGCGCAGCGCCGTGCTGCCGCCCGAGCCTGCACCCTGGGACGACGAGCCGCAAGCGCAGCCTGCTCGCGCGGAACCGCAGCGCACGCAGAAACCGCCGGCGCCGGGCGCGCCGCGCGCCGCCGGGCCCGGCGCGAGCGCACCGTCGCCCGCGCTCGGCGACCGTTGGGAGCGGCAGGTGCGCGAACTGATCGCCGCCGGTAGCATCACCGCGCTGGCGCGCGAACTGGCGCTGCAAGCACAGTGCGTCGGGCTCGAAGGCCAGCGATGGCGGCTGCGCGTCGAACGCGAGGCACTTGCCGCGGCCGCGCAGCGCGAGCGTCTGCAGGCCGCGCTCGGCGATGCGCTCGGCGCCGCCGTCGAACTCGAGATCGAGATCGGCGCCGCCGAGGACACGCCGGCGCAACGCGACGCCGCGCTGCGCGCGCGGCGCCAGGAGGCGGCCGAGCGAATCATCCAGGACGATCCGCTGGTGCGGGCGGTGATGCAGCAGTACAGCACCGCGCGCATCGTGCCCGGATCGGTCAAGCCGCACTGATCGTGCAATCGTCGCAGCACCGCACCCAGGCGGGCACGCGGCACAACCAGGAGTCAGCAACATGATGAAGGGTCAACTCGCCGGACTGATGAAGCAGGCGCAGGCGATGCAGGACAACCTGAAGCGCGCCCAGGAGGAGCTCGCGACGATCGAGGTCGAGGGTCAGTCGGGCGCGGGACTCGTGAAGATCACGATGACGTGCAAGAACGACGTGCGCCGCGTCAGCATCGACCCGAGCCTGCTCGCCGAGGACAAGGATATGCTGGAAGACTTGGTCGCCGCGGCGTTCAATGATGCGGTGCGCCGGGCCGAGACCGTGAGCGCGGAGAAGATGGGCAAGCTGACGGCTGGCATGCCGATGCCGCCCGGCATGAAACTGCCGTTCTGAGCCTGCACCCGGACGCCATGCTGGAGCCGACGCTGCAGGCGCTGGTCGACGCCTTGCGGCGACTGCCCGGCGTCGGCGTCAAGTCGGCGCAGCGCATGGCGTTTCATCTGCTGCAGCACGACCGTGCCGGCGCGCAGCAGATCGCCGCGGCGCTGCAGGCCGCCGCATCGCGGATCCGGCATTGCGAGCGCTGCCACACCTTCACCGAATCGGCCGTCTGTGCGACGTGCCTCGACGCGAGCCGCGACGCGCGCCAGCTCTGCGTTGTCGAGACACCGGCCGATCAGGCGGCGCTGGAGCGCAGCGGCAGCTACCGCGGCCTGTATTTCGTGCTGATGGGGCCGCTCAGCCCGCTCGACGGCATCGGCGGCAGCGAGATCGGCTTGCCCGAGCTGCTCGAGCGCGCGAGCGACGGCAGCGTCGAGGAAGTGATCGTCGCGACCAACTTCACCGCCGAAGGCGAGGCGACGGCGCACGTGCTCGCCGAATGCCTGAAGGCGCGCGGCATCCGCAGCACGCGCCTGGCGCGCGGCGTGCCGATCGGCAGCGAACTCGAATATGTCGATCTGGGAACGATCGCGCATGCGCTCGCGGACCGCCGCTGAAGCACCGACCGCGCACGCAGCAATGACCGCAGGATCGCCGACGCCGCCGCTCTCGCCACAGATGCGCGACGTCCTCGACCGCATCCGGCGCGCCGGGCGGCCGCCATTCCATACCCTGACCGCGCAACAGGCGCGCGCCGCGTACGCGGCGGCGGCCGAGGTGCTCGACCTGCCGCGCGCCCCGCTCGCCCGGGTGGAGGATTTCAGGATTCCCGCGGCGGATGGATATCTGCTCGGCGCGCGGCTCTATGCGCCATCGCATGCACGCCTGCCGGTGCTGCTCTTCCTGCACGGCGGCGGCTTCGTGATCGGCGGGCTCGAGACGCACGACAGCCTGTGCCGGCAGTTCGCCTTGCACAGCGGCGCGGCGGTCGTCGCGCTCGACTACCGGCTCGCGCCGGAGTATCGGTTCCCGGTCGCGGTCGACGACAGCTGGGCGGCGATGCACTGGCTCGCGTTGCACGCCGATACGCTGGGCCTGGACGCCAGCCGGCTCGCGGTCGGCGGCGACAGCGCGGGTGGCACGCTGGCCGCGAGCTGCGCGCTGCACGCACGCGACAGCGGCCTGGCGCTCGCGCTGCAACTGCTCATCACGCCAGGCACGGCGGCGTCCGCCGATACACCGTCGCACGAGACCTTCGCGAACGGCTACCTGCTCGACGCGCCGAGCATCGCCTGGTTCTTCGATCACTATATCGATCGCGCGCAGCGCGCCGACTGGCGGTTTGCGCCGCTCGATGCCGACGACTTCGAGGGCGTCGCGCCGGCCTGCCTCGTGCTCGCCGAATGCGATCCGCTGGTCGACGAGGGGCTCGCCTACGGCGACAGCCTGCGCGCGGCGGGAGTTGGCGTGCAGCTCGAACTGGTGCGCGGCGTGACGCACGATTTCATCAAGATGGGCCGTGCGGTCGGCGCGGCGCGCAGCGCGCAGGCGGTCTGCGCCGCGGCATTGCGCGAGGCCCTTGCCGCATGAAGCGCAGCGATTTCCGGTTCCGCGAGCGGCTGCGTGTACGCTGGGCCGAGGTCGACGCCCAGCGCATCGTCTTCAACGGCCACTACCGGATGTACTTCGACACCGCGATCGCCGGCTACTGGCGCGCGCTCGGGCTGCCGTACGCGCCGACGATGGAAGCGCTCGGCGGCGACCTCTACGTGCGCAAGTCGACGCTCGAATACCACGCGTCGGCGCGCTACGACGACCTGCTCGAAGTGGGCCTGCGGCGTGCGCGCGTCGGCACCTCGTCGATCGTCTTCGAGGGCGGCGTCTTCCGCGGCGAGGATTTGCTCGTCAGCGGCGAGCTCGCCTACGTCTTCGCCGACCCGTCGACGCAGACATCGCGGCCGGTGCCGCAGGCCCTGCGCGAGATTCTGGACGCCTTCGAAGGCGGCGAAGCGATGGTCGAGGTCCGCGTCGGGTTCGTCGCCCGCGGGCCCGAGTTCGACGAGGCCGGCATCACGCATGTGGAAATGGCGCTCGATCTGTTGTCGTAGCCGCACGCAAGCCACCCCCCCCCCGTTCGGAGGGGGTCGAGCGTTCAGGCGTGACGGATATAACGATCCGCGTGGCTAGCACGCCCGGCTGGAGATGGCAACCCGCGGCCCTCTGGCATCATCGGCTCGTCGATTCACTTACAGCAGTTGCAAATCATGACGACCCTGACCGATAAGAAGCAGATTGCCCGCCTCGTGCTCGCCGGCCTCGCCGCCTGCGCCAGCGCCGCCCACGCCGATGTCGTGCTCGCGCCCGAGCTCGCCGGCCTCTATCAAGCCGGAACCGGCGTCGATGGTCACTTCCTGAAGATCAACGATGCATGGCACGGCAGCAGCGTGCTGTGGAACGAAGAGACCCAGTCCTTCGGTTCGGGCGTCGCCATCGGCTCGCTGTCGTGGGGCACGGGCATCTGGGGTCTGGCCGACTGGCACACCGCCTACAGCAGCCCGACGCCGGGCATGATCGAGGCCAGCTGGACCGGCCGCGCAAGCCCGATCTCGTATGGTGACGCCGACTACAACACCTTGTACGGCCCGACCTGGGGCGCGGTTTCGCTCGCGCCGCTGTTCGCTCCCAATGGCCCGAGCGCGGGGCAGGACAACTGGACTTCGCACTTCGCCGGCTATGTCCGCATCACCGAGGCCGGGACCTACAACTTCAGCGTGCTGCACGACGACGGATTCTTCTTCCGCCTCGGCGGCGCCAACTCGACGCTTTCGATCGAGAACGACTTCCTCAATCCCCGCGAGAGGCTGGGGTTCGAGAACAACCTGCAACTCGGCGTCGGTCTTTACTCGTTCGAACTCGGCGCCTACGACCGGCTGCAAGCCGGCGTGGTCGAGCTGTCCTGGTCGCGCGATGGCGGCGACTGGTCGGTCGTGCCGATCGAGAACCTGGTGATGCCGGGCGAGGTGGCAGCGGTGCCCGAACCGTCGAGCTGGGCGATGATGTTCGCCGGCCTGCTGGGCATCGGCGGGTTTGCCGCCCGGCGGCGTCTCGGCGCTCGCGGCAACGCCGGCTGAATGCCGCCGCGTCGCACTCGCGGAGATCTCGGCCCGAAAGAACTGCTGCGAATCCTGATCGTTGCCCTCGGCTGGGTCGGGTTCGTGTGGATGTGGGTGCTCGTCGGCCGCCAGCCGTGGGACTCGAGCAGTCTCGTCTGGCTGATCGTCGGCGCCCTGATCCTCGCTCCGCTGCTCACCTTCGTCTGGGTCGTGCACAACCGCGCGATCTTCCGGCGCAAGGGTGAGCGCCGGGCGGTCGCCACGGCGGACTTCAGCTATGCCAAGGACTGGCACGGCCGCACGGTCAGTGCGAACTGGGCGCAGCTCGCGCAAAGCCGCTTCGTCACCATCGACGCCGAGGACGCGATGAAGGTCTATCGCTGCCAGGACGGCGCACTCGCGCGCGGCATCGTCGAGCCAGATCCCGCCGCCCCGGCCCATGCAACGCAAGACGACTCCGGCACCGACAAGCCGGTGTCGCGCCACTGACCGCCGACTGTCGCATGCAGACCTTTGCCGAATTCATCGTCGCTTCGCAGTACACGCTGCCCTACGCCTGGGCGCTGTGGTTCTTTGCCGCCTATCCGATCGTGACCAGCATCATGTGGATCACGACCACCTTCTTCTTCGTGCGGCGCTGGGAGCGCGGCGATGCGCAGCCGAACAGCCAGTTTCCGGTGACGCAGACGCTGCCGAGCGTGACGATCCTGATCCCGGCGCACAACGAGGCGGGCGTCATCTCGCAGACGATAGGCGCAGCCTGCGCGATCGACTACCCGGCCTACGAGGTCGTCGTCATCGACGACGGCTCGACCGACGATACGGTGGATCACGTGATGCCCTTCGTGCGGTCGGGGCAGGTCCGCCTGGTGCAAAAGACGGTCAACGAAGGCAAGGCGCTCGCGCTCAACGATGCGCTGCCGCTCGTCAACGGCGAGATCGTGCTGACGCTCGACGCCGACGCCGCGCCCGAGCCCGACATCCTGCACCACATCGTGCCGCACTTTCGAAGCGCGCGGGTCGCCGCCGTCACCGGCAACCCGCGGGTGCGCAACGCCGACAACTTTCTCGCCCGTCTGCAGGCGATCGAGTTCAGCTCGATCGTCAGCCTGCTGCGCCGCTCGCAGCGCATCTGGGGGCGCATCGTCACCGTCTCGGGCGTCGTCGCCGCATTCCGCCGCAGCGCGGTCTTCGACGTCGGCGGCTTCTCGCCGAATATGCCGACCGAGGATATCGAGCTCACCTGGAAGCTGCAGAAGCGCTTCTACGACGTGCGCTACGAGCCGCGCGCGCTCGTCTGGATGACGGTGCCGACGACCGTCAAGGGCCTGTACCGGCAGCGCCTGCGCTGGGCGCGCGGGCTGATGCAGGTCTTCCACAAGCATGCCGACGTGATGCTGCACTGGAAGTTCCGCCGCATGTGGCCGGTCTTCATCGAGTCCGCGCTGTCGATCGTCTGGGCGCTGTGCTTCGTCGTGCTGACGCTGATCTGGATCGCCTCCTATGCGCTGGGCATCCCGCCGGTCGGCGCCTCGCCGATCCCGAACCTGTGGGGCATGACGATCGGCACGCTGTGCCTGCTGCAACTGCTGCAGGGCACGCTGATCGACCGCCGCTACGACCGCGGCATCGTGCGCTACTACCCGTACGCCGTGTGGTACCCGCTCGTCTACTGGATGTTCCTGTCGGTGACGACGGTGCTGTCGCTCTCCTGGATCTTTCGCCGCCCCGCGGCGCAGGCGGTGCGCTGGAATACGCAGCGCAGCGGGTCGGGCGCATGAAGCGGCTCGCATTCAGCGCGCGGCTCGCCGCGCTCGGTCTGGCTTGCGCCTTTGCCGCGCTGCCGCTCGCGGCGCGCGCCGACAGCCTGCACGACGCACGTGCCGCGGTCGATGCGCGCCAGTTCGATATCGCGCTGCCGCTCTTCGAGGCCCTGCTCGCGAAGGACCCCGGCAATGCGGACCTGCTGATCGAGACGGCGCGCGTCTATGGCTTCGCCGACCGCCACGCCGAGGCGATCGCAATTTATCGCCGCGTGCTCGAAGTTGCGCCCGCGCGGCGCTACGACGTGCTGGGGGCGATGGCCTGGCAGATGCTGTGGTCCGGCGACGCGGCGGGCGCGCTGCCGAACTTCGTCGAGGCGCAGGCGCACGCGCGCGACGACAAAGAGCGTGCCGAGCTGCTGCGCGGCGAGGCCGAGGCGCATGCCGATCTCGGCGATCTGAGGGCCTCGATCACCGCCTACCAGCAGGCGCTGGTGCTGCGCCCCGGCGACCGCGATCTGCAGCGCCGCATTGCGCTGACCTGGCTCTGGCTCGATGACTATGCGCAAGCCGAGCAGGCCTGGCGCGAACTGCTCGCCAGCGACCCGAACGACCGCCGCAGCCAGGCGGGCCTCGCGCGCACGCTCAATGCCGCCGGCAGGCACAACGCCGCGGTGCGCGTCTACGACAAGCTCGACGACGGCAGCGACGCCGGGGTGCGGCTCGATCATGCCCGCGCGCTGTACTGGGCGGGCTATCCGGCGCCGGCCTACGATCTGCTCGCCGGACGCACCGACGCCGACGCGGTCTGGCTGCGCGACCGGCGCATCGAGCGCGAACGCCTCGCCTACGTCTACGGCACGGCCGAGTACGCGACCGACAAGGACGGCCTGGACGTTGCCTCGGTCGTTGCCGCGACCGGGCGCTGGCTCACGCCTTCGCTGCTCGGCGAGGTCGGCTACCGCTACGTGAACCTGAACGACGACAACGGGCGCGTGAACGGCAACCGGCTTTTCGCGACGCTGCGCGGCGCCTACGGCGAACCGGGCGTGACGCCGCCGGGGTTGCTCGTGCCGACCGTCAGCGTCGGACTCAACGACTACAACGGCTGGAGCCCCGTCACCGGCAACGCGAGTCTGCGCTGGATGCCGGTCGACCTCTGGCGCATCGCCGCCGATCTGGGCCGCGACATCGTCGAGACGCCGCTCGCGGTCGAGAATCGGATCACGGTCGACTCCGCATCGCTCGGCGTCGAAACCCGCCTGCCGCCGCACTGGGAGCTGGCGGGCGCGGTGTCGTACCTGCGTTTCAGCGACGACAACTCGCGCACGCGCATCAACGGCAGCGCCGGCTACGCGTTGCGCTTCAACCCGAAGGTGGTGGTCGGCGTCGAGGGCGCGGCGTTCGAGGACTCGGCGCCGGCGAGCTTCGCGCCTGTCCCGCCTCCCGGCACGACTGCACCGCACGGCTACTGGAACCCGAAACGCTATGCCGAGGGGCGCGTCTTTGCCGGCATCTGGGGCGAGAACCAGCCGTGGGAATGGTACGGCCGCGTCGCTCTCGGCACCTCGCGCGAAACCGACGCCGACGGCAACACGACGACCGGTACGCCCAATCTGCTCGAAGTCGGCGTCGCCTACGATGTCGGTCCGCGCCTGCGCTGGCGCGCCTTCGCGGGCGGATCGGGTTCGAGCTTCGCGGTCGGCAACGGCGGCTCGGGATACTGGCGCCGCTACGTTGGCGTGAACCTGACCGCCTGGTTCAGGTAGGCCGTCAATCGACGGCGCCCGCCTCGACCGGGACTGCGTACGGCATCTCCACCCGCCGCAGCAACGGGCCGTCGGCGCCGCCAACGCGAAGATCGCCGTCGAGCGCGGCAAGCCTAATCTCGACGAGCGCGAGCCAGCCCGCCGCAACGCCCGCCGGCTGCGCTGCGGCATTCACGACGATACCCGCCGGCTGCCCCGGATCGCCGCCGTCGAATATTTCGGCGCCGGCGCGTGCCGGCGCGTCGAGTTCGAACAGCATGCTGCGCCGCTTCACGCTGCCGCGGTACTGGCTGCGGGCGACGACCTCCTGCCCCGGATAGCAGCCCTTGCGAAAATCGACGCCGCCGAGCAGCTCGTAGTTGAGCATCTGCGGAACGAAGCGTTCGGCCGTCGCCGCCTCGATGCGCGCGATGCCGCTGCGCACTTCGAGCCAGCGCCAGACGTCCGGTGCACATTGCGACAGGTCGGGCGCGTCCCTGGCGGCGCACAGCACGCGCGTGCAATCCGCCGCGGCGGGGAGGGCGACCGCGGAGAAGCCGTCGCGGCCGCGCCAGGTCCAGGGTTCGGCCGGCGCCGTATCGCCCAGCCAGTCCATCGCACGCGCACCGACGAGGCCGTAAAGCGGCAATTCGGCACTCGCGTCGCTCAGCACGCACTTCGCGCGCAGCACGAACATGCGCAGGCGCTTGAGCGTCGCGGGCAGCAGATCGGCACTGCAGGCCAGCAGGATGTCGCCCGCCGCATCGCGCCACAGCACGAAGCTCGCCAGCAGGCGCCCCTTGGGCGAACAGTAGCCGGCGAGCCGCACCTGGCCGGCGCCGAGATTGGCGACGTCGCTCGTCAGCTGCGCATGCAAAAAGGCCGCCGCATCCGCGCCGCTGGCGCGGATCAGCCCCCAGTCGTCGAGCCGGCACACCCCTTCGAATTCGGTGCTTGGATTCATGCGGCGCCTCCGTCCGATCGTGCCACTCGAAACGCCTTGTGGTCGGCGCCTCGCCGCATTCGCACGCTTCGATCCCCGCTGCGCGGGGCCCCTCTTTCGCGACTCATGCGGCCATTATGATGAGCGACCATGTTCATGGCTTTTGCAGGGGAACGCCGGCCATGAGTCGTGCGCGATACGACGGCGCAACGGGGGTGCGCCGATGAAGCGTCGGCGCACGGTCGTCCTCGTCGCGCTCGCGCTCGTGCTGCTGGTCGCGGCCGCGCTCGCCGGCGCCGCCGCCTGGTGGCTGCAACGCCCGCTGCCGCTCGCCAGCGACCGCGTCGAGCTGTCGATCGAGGCCGGCGCGACGCCGCGCCAGATCGCCAATGCCTGGGTCGCCGCCGGCGTCCAGACCCCGCCGTGGCTGCTCTACGAGTGGTTTCGCTGGTCGGGGCAGGCGCGCCGCATTCGCGCCGGCAGCTACGAGATCGACCGCCAGGTCTCGCCGCGGCATCTTCTGCAGAAAATGGTCCTAGGCGACGAGACGCTCGCCACGGTGCGCATCATCGAAGGCTGGAACTTTCGCCAGCTGCGCGCCGAACTGGCGCGCGCCGATACGCTCCGGCCGACGACCGCCGCGCTGAGCGACGAAAAAGTGATGGCGCTGCTCGGTGCGCCCGGGCTGTCGCCCGAGGGCCGCTTCTTCCCGGATACCTACGCCTACAGCAAGGGCAGCACCGATCTTGCCGTGCTCGAGCGCGCCTACCACGCGATGCAGCAGCGGCTCGCCGCGGCATGGGATGCGCGCGCCGCCGATACGCCGCTGCGCAGCGCGGATGAAGCGCTGACGCTCGCCTCGATCGTCGAGAAGGAGACCGGCGTGGCGAGCGACCGGCCCAAGGTTGCTGGCGTCTTCACGAACCGGCTGCGCCTCGGGATGCCGTTGCAGACCGACCCGACCGTGATCTACGGCCTTGGCACGCAATTCGACGGCAATCTGCGCAAGCGCGACCTGCTGGCCGATACGCCGTACAACACCTATACGCGCGCCGGCCTGCCGCCGACGCCGATCTCGATGCCGGGCAAGGCGTCGCTCGAAGCCGCGGTGCGGCCGGAGGCGACGAAGGCGCTCTACTTCGTCGCCCGCGGCGACGGCAGCAGCGAATTCAGCGAGACACTGCCTGCGCATAATCGCGCCGTGAACCAATACCAGCGCGGCAAGTGAGTCCTGGCCGCTTCATCACCTTCGAAGGCATCGACGGGGCCGGCAAATCGAGCCACCTGCAGACCGTGGCCGACCACCTGCGGCGCCGCGGCGGCGAACTCGTGATCACGCGCGAGCCGGGCGGAACGCCGCTCGCCGAACAACTGCGCGAGATCGTCCTGCATTCGGCGATGGACGCGCTGACCGAGGCGCTGCTGGTCTTCGCCGCGCGGCGCGACCATATCGAGCGGGTGATCGCTCCGGCCCTGGCAAGCGGCGCATGCGTACTGTGCGATCGCTTCACCGACGCGACCTTCGCCTACCAGGGAGGCGGGCGCGGCTTCGATCTGGATGTGCTGGCGCAGCTCGAGGGCTGGGTGCAGCAGGGCCTGCAGCCCGACCTGACGTTCTGGTTCGACCTGCCGGCGGCGGTTGCCGCCGGGCGGCGCCGCGCGGCGCGTGCGCCGGACCGCTTCGAGCGTCAGGACGAGGCCTTCTTCGAGCGCGTCAGCGCGGGCTACCGGCAGCGCGCGGCGGCAAGCCCGCAGCGCTTCGTGCGCGTCGATGCGCAACGCTCGCCCGACGAGGTCGCAGCGCAGATCAAGGGCGCCCTCGAGGCGCGCGGGCTGTGAGCCGCGCCGCCGATGCCGCCGGCGCGCCGGGCACGTCCGCGTCCGGCGTCCTGCCGTGGCTGGCGGACCCGCTCGCCGATGCGCTGCGCCACCAGCGCGGCCACGCGCTGCTGGTACAAGGTGCGCAGGGGGCAGGGCAGTTCGAATTCGCGATCGCCCTCGCGCGCGCCTGGCTGTGCGAATCCCCGGCCGGCGGGCGGCCGGACGGCATCGCCTGCGGGCATTGCGAAAGCTGCCGTCTTGTTGCCGCCGACCAGGTTCATCCCGACCTGCGCGTCCTGCTGCCCGAAGCCAGGCACCTGGCGCTCGGCTGGCAGCGGCCGGGCGACATGCCCGATGGCGGCGATACGAAGAGGAAGCCGAGCGAGTGGATCTCGATCCGGCAGGTTCGCTCGGCGATCGAATTCTCGACCCTGACGCGCGGGCGAGGGCGCCTGAAGGTGGTCGTCATCCATCCTGCCGAGCGCATGCAGCCGGCCGCGGCGAGCGCGTTGCTCAAGCTGCTCGAAGAGCCGCAGGGCGGCCAGCGTTTCGTGCTCGCATGCGGCGATGCGACCGGCCTGCTGCCGACGGTGCGCAGCCGTTGCCACGCGCTGACGCTGCCGGCGCCGGATCCGGCGCTCGCGGCGCGCTGGCTGGCCGATGCCGGGCTGCCGGGCGCCGATACGCTGCTCGCCGCGAGTGGTGGCGCGCCGCTCGCCGCACTCGAGCGGCACGCACTCGGGCTCGATGCGGCGCTCTGGGCGAAGCTGCCGGCGCTCGTCGCGGCGGGCGATGCGCAGCCGCTGCAGCGCTTGCCGCTGCCGCTCGTCATCGAGTCGCTGCACAAGCTCTGCCATGACGCGATGCTCGGCGCGTGCGGCGTTGCGCCGCGCTACTTCGCCCACGCAAGCATGCCCGCGGATGCCGCCATCGCGCGCCTCGTCGATTGGGGCGACGCGCTGCGCCGCGCGGCGCGCCACGCCGAGCATCCGTGGAATGCCGCGCTGCTCGTCGAGTCGCTCGTGCTGCAGGGCCGGCAGGCCTTGAGCGGCCGGCGCGCCACCGCGGGCGCGAACGATTCGGTACACTCGCGCCGATGAGCGAGACCCCCGGCCGCCCCCCCGCAGCAGCGCCCGCAAGCGGCGCGCGGCCGAGCGTGATCCAGCTCGTCTTCCGCGAGAAAAGTGCGCTCTACGCGGCCTACATGCCGCTGCTGACCGATGGCGGCCTGTTCGTTCCGACGACCCGCGACTACCGCATCGGCGAGGACATCTACCTGCTGCTGACGCTGCCTGACGACCCGCAGCGCTATCCGGTGGCGGGCAAGGTCGCCTGGCTGACGCCGGCCAATGCATCGGGCGGCCGCACGCAGGGGGTCGGCGTACGCTTCCCGGGGGACGAGAAGACGCGCCTGCTCAAGCTCAAGATCGAGGAGATCCTGGGCACGTCGATCTCGTCGTCCAAGCCGACGCAGACGATCTGAGACTCCGGGAGCGTGCCAGCGGCGCACGCACGCCGCAGCGGCCTTCGCATGTACGTCGACTCGCACTGCCATCTGAGCTTCCCCGAACTTGCATCGCGCATCGACGAGATCCGCGCCGCGATGGCGCAGGCCGATGTCGATCGGGCCCTGTGCATCTGCACCACGCTCGAGGAATTTCCCGAGGTGCACGCGCTCGCGATGCGCTACGACAACCTCTGGGCCAGCGCCGGCGTGCATCCGGACAGCGAGGGCGTGCGCGAGCCGACGCTCGACGATCTGGTCGCGCTGGCGGGCCAACCCCGGGTGGTTGCGATCGGCGAGACCGGCCTCGACTACTACCGCCTTGCCGGCCGCAGCGTGCAGGACATGGCCTGGCAGCGCGAGCGCTTTCGCGTCCACATCCGGGCGGCGATCGCGACCGGCCTGCCGCTCGTCGTGCATACGCGCAGCGCATCGCAGGATACGTTGGCGATCCTGCGGGAGGAGGGCGCCGCGGCGGCGGGCGGTGTCTTTCACTGCTTCACCGAGACGATGGAGGTTGCGCGGGCGGCGCTCGACCTCGGCTTTTATATCTCCTTCTCCGGCATCCTGACGTTTCGCAACGCCACCGAACTGCAGGACGTGGCGCGCTTCGTCCCTCTGGACCGATGCCTGATCGAGACCGACAGTCCGTATCTGGCGCCGGTGCCGCACCGCGGGCGGCTCAACAATCCGTCCTACGTCGTGCATGTCGCGCGGCAACTCGCAGCCCTGAAGGGATGCACGGCCGAAACCGTCGCCGAAGCGACCAGCGCCAACTTCGAGCGCCTGTTCAAACGTATTGAATAGTCAAATGTCAGGCGGGGACTATCTAATGAAATACTTTAGTAAAGTACTCTATCTGCTTGTTTTAATGATAAGTTTTTCGGCGATTGCCGGTTCGTACGAAGACTTCTTCATCGCCGTGAAACGCAACGACGGCAGCAGCGTGACCGCATTGATGCAACGAGGCTTCGATCCCAATACACCGGACCCATCGGGCAATGTCGCACTCGTGCTGGCACTCCAGGCAGAGAATCTTGCGGTCGCCGAGGCACTGTTGGCGCGGCCCGATCTGAACGTCAACGCGCTCAATGCGTCCGGCGAGTCGGCCTTGATGATGGCGGCGCTGCGCGGCAACCTGGTCTGGTGCGAGCGGCTGCTGGCGCGCGGTGCGAACGTCAACAAGCCGGGCTGGACGCCGCTTCACTACGCCGCGACCGGGCCCGAACCCAAGGTCGTGAAACTGCTGCTCGACCGCGGCGCCGTGGTGGACGCCGAATCGCCCGACAAGACGACGCCGCTGATGATGGCGGCGCGCTACGGCCCTGAAGAAAGCGTCACGCTGCTGCTGGCGCGCGGCGCCGACCCGAAGCGCATCAATGCCCGCAATATGAACGCCGCCGACTTCGCCCACGGCGGCGGGCGCGAATGGCTCGTGCAGCGCCTCTCGAAATAGGAGGCGCATGCGCCGCGGAATTGCGAAAGCGTGACGCATTGGCGATGTCGGCATTTGCCTGACGGTCCGCATGGGGCAAGGATGACTACCGCTGGGCGCCAGGTCGGCTAAAGTGAACTGGTATCGCAACGCAAGCATTGCCCAGGAGCACGACATGCAAGAGCCCAGGTCGATAGCCAACCCGTTCGAATTGATGATGAATCCGGAGGCCGTGCTTCAGGCCATCGCCCGATCCGACCGGCTCGAGCGCCTGCAGCGTCGAATCTGCCGTCCGCTCGACAAGCCGGTCATCGCGCGCAGCGATTCGGGCAGCAAGTCGATCGATGGCGCGATCGATGCCGAGTCGGATTCCGAGCCCGATGCAGACGATCGCGTTAGTTGATGTTCGACATAAAGTTCGTCATTTAACTATTTGAATATAAACGATGTTGTCGTTGTACGCAGTGTCTGTCTCGTGACTCGACGCGGCCCGATCGCGACTCCGCGCGCATCGGGCGTTGACGGCTGAGGGCAGCCACGCGAGTTGGATGGCATGTTGAGGTGCGCAAGTCCTATTCACTGCCGAAACCATCGCTACGGATCGCGCGCGGCAGATTCCACTTGTAGCGCAGCGACAAGTAGCGCAGTGCGAAGCAGGCCATCAAGGCGATCCAGGTCCGCCAGCCGGACATCCACCCCAGACGCAGGCCGCCCACTTCGATGACGGCCGCGACCAGGGCGGCCAATGCATAGATGTCGCGCTGCAGGATCGCTGGGACCCGGTTGAGCAACACGTCTCGCGCCACGCCGCCGCCGACGGCGGTTGCCACGCCCAGCAGCACGGCGACTTCGGCGTTGTGGCCGAACATGATGGCCTTTTGCGCGCCGGTCACGGCAAACAGCCCCAGGCCCAGGGAATCGAACAGCCTCACGGGGTCGGCGAGGCGAACGACCAGCGCGTTGGCGGCGATCGTCAAGAAGGCCGCGGCCGTGGCGACGGCGAGATAACGCCAATCGGACAGCCCGGCGGGCGGTACGGCGCCGATGGCGAGATCGCGCAATACGCCGCCGCCGCAAGCAACCGTGAAGGCCACGACGATGACGCCGAACCAGTCGAGGCCGCGATCTCTGGCAGCGACGGCACCGCTGATCGCAAAAGCAAATGTGCCGGCCAGATCCAGCGCCGTGAACAGGCTGTGATCATTCACGCCGGCGAGCGTCAATTCATGGACGCTCATTGCGCCGGACACAACCACGCGCCGGCGGCGCTCAGCATGGCCTGCAAACCCGTCTCGAGCGTGGGATGGATCTGCGGCGCGAACTTCGGCGAGTGGTTGCCGGGAATCTTGGCGGCAGTCCCGTCCTGCTCTGCCTGGGCGCACAGCGCCGGGTCGGTGCCGCCGACAAACCAGAAAACATAGGGCACGCCCCAGCTGCGGCCGAAGATGCTGAAGTCTTCGCTGGCCGACGCCGGACTCGGCGCCAGGGAGGCATTCGCGCCAAACTGCAAGACGAGAGCCTCTCCCACCTTCTGCGTGGCGGCCAGGTCGTTTTCGGTCAACGGGTAGCTGTCGATGGCGGTGAACTCGGGGGCTCGCTCGGCACCCGAGGCGTCGCACTCGGCGCAGCAGATGCGCCGGATCGACTTCAGCATGTACTCGCGTGTGTCCTCGCTGAAGGTGCGAATGTTGAGCTTGATCGTGGCTTCGTCCGGGATGATGTTTTCCTTGGTGCCGGCCTGCAGCGAGCCGATCGTGAGCACTGCGGGCTCGGAGGGTGCGATTTCCCTCGAGACGATGGTCTGCAGGCGCAATGTGGTCGCGGCCGCCATGATCACCGGATCGATGGCGCTTTGCGGCTGCGAGCCGTGCGCACCGCGCCCGAACAGCCGGATCTTCAGGCTGTCCGCGGCGGCCAGCGCAATGCCGGGCCGATAGTTCACGGTGCCGGCCGGGCCCGGCATCACGTGCTGGCCGAGGATGATGTCGGGCTTGGGAAAGCGGCCTTCGCCCCAATCGCGCACCATGGCGCTCGCGCCCTCGGCTGTTTCCTCGCCGGGCTGGAATGCGATCATCAGCGTGCCGCTCCAGGCGGACCGATTCGCCGCCAGGATGCGCGCGGCGCCGAGCATCCAGGTCACGTGCATGTCGTGCCCGCACGAGTGGGCGACACCGACCTCGACCCCATCCGCGTCGCGCGCCCTCACGTTGCTGGCATACGGCAGGCCGGTATCTTCGGTCATCGGCAGCGCATCCATGTCGGCACGCAGCATCACGGTCGCTCCGGCGCCGTTCTCGAGCACGCAGACGACGCCGGTCACGCCGACGTTGCGCGTCACCTCGTAGCCACAGGCCTGCATCGCATCGGCAACGATCTTCGCCGTGCGCACTTCCTGCATCGACAACTCCGGATGCTGGTGGATGTCTTTGTAAAGCGCTTCGAGTTCCGTCATCAGGGCAGGATCGGCGCGATCGAGGGCTCGTGTGAGGGCATTCATAGCGGCTCCGGAAGGAATGAAGTGAAGATCAAGGGCGCGCGCTGTCCACACCTGCAGCATGGACTGGGCTCATCGGTTGACGAGCCGGAGAGCGCCTCGAGCCGCCGACGTTACTCCAGAACAAGGTGATTCCAGCGCCGCACGGTGCGCACGCCGACGCCGAAAACCTTCGCCGCCCGGGCGTGCTGTGGATAGCCCATGTCCTCCAATATGGCCGGCCAAATTGGCAGCCCGACCGGCGCATGCCCGAGGCTGTAGGGGCTGAATTTCATCGGCGAGCACCCTCCCGGGTTCTATCGCATACGTACGACAATGTATATACTCCGCGACGGGTTTTGAAGCGACTTATCCACATACTCAGCGCCATTTTGGCACGCCACGCCTGATATTCGATTCTCAGCACGCCGTAGGCAATATGAAGGGCGAGCATGCGCAGCGGCGGCAGTGGTTGAGGCACGGCGAACGCCCAGCGGATCAAGGCCCCCCAGCCGCGCCTTTCTGACGCCCGCCCGAGGTGCTCGAACGCTGCCATCTGGCGCCGTGTGAAGCGCGCCGTGAAGTCAAGCGGGGGCTGGGGCAGGGCCCCAGAGAGGTCGCCGCAGGCGCCGGGAGCAGAGGGCGGGGTACCCGCCCGGGCGTCCTCCTGGACACCCAGCGGGGGCGATTTGGAGTCGCCACGGTGCTTCTCGCGGGCTCGGTCGATCGCCCGCCGAATTCGTATCCTTCGCGCCATCAAGACCTCCTTGCATGCATGCCACAGCCGATCCGTCAAGACGCGATCCAGCCGCACCGGCTGACCTGGCGGGAAGGCGGGCCGGCCCGAACTGGCGGCGGTGGCCTGACCGCGCAGCGGGCAGGGCGCGGGCGCGAGGGCGGGCAGGCCCCGGCCGCTGCTGGCGGCCGGGGCGCGCGAAGCGCGGCCCGCGTAGGGCTTGTCCCATCTAGAACAACGCATCAACAACGGCAACGGCTGCGGCGCTGCTGATGCCATAATGGCGTCATGTTGATAGCATGGTGCCACCAATGGCCACGACAGCGCGACTTCCTGACCCCCTAAAGGCCGAGGCCGACGCCTACGCCGCTCGCCTCGGGATTTCCCTGAATGCGCTGCTGGCGGTGGCGCTGCGGGACTACCTCGACGGTCGCTCGCGTCCGCCGGCTCAGGCCGACGACCGCCTGCCGGCCACCATGCCGGGTCCATCCAGAACAACGCCCCCGAGGCCCCCGAAGAATCCGCGCGCGCCGTGTCCTTGCGGGAGCGGCGAGCAATGGCGGCACTGTCACGGTCGGGCTCAACGCAAGGCATGACGGGGGCTCCCTGTGAGTCGCCGCGGCTGCACTGTGCCCGGCTCGTTGGCGCTGCCGAAGTCGCCGATTCGGCGTAGGTGCTCGACCTGGCTGCGCAGTTCGTCGAGTTCGCGGCGCAAGCTCTCGACGTAGCCGGCCAGAAGGACCGCGTCGTTGTGCGCCTGCGTGTGCACGGCGGATCGGCCCCAGCGGGTCAGCCAGAATAGCGCGAGGAGGACCGCACGCGGGGCCTTGCCGGTGCGGTTGTATCGCTGGATCGTTCGCTGACCGAGCTCGAGGACGCGCGCCACGCGCGCCGGTGGCGGTTGACATAAGTCGTCCATCAGCAAGTGCCAATCTGGCACCTGATGGGGCGCTTGCTCGATGGAGTGAAGCTGCACCTTCATAGGTGCGGCCCCTTCTTGTCATCGTCGCTTACTTGCGACAATGTATATTATGTTAAGTGAAAGATCTGGAGATTGAAATATCGGGCCCGAATCGACCCCAGAGTTGCGCCCATCGCCCGGCACTCGCCGGGTCGGCCCCGGAGTCGCCCCTTCCCGCCGTCAGCACTTGATCGCCTGGCCTTTGCTTGCCGCGAGGAGCGCTGCGCCAATTGCATCGGCGAGTTGCGAGATCGCCCGCTGCTGTCCGCGCGCAAGGTCGATGTAGTCGAGCCCGGGCACCGGTTTCGAGATATCGGCGTGGCAGATGGTGGCGGCGCCTTCACCGCGCACCGACCAGTCTGCTGCAAGCCTTGCCTCTTGATTCGGGATCAGGTCGAAGCGCTGAACCTCGACGCGGATGCGCCATTGCGGCGCCCCATCTGCCGACGCTGCCGCGCGTGGCGGCCCGAGGGACCGGGTCAGACGTTCGACGATGGCGCCGCGGAGTTCGTCGCCAAGCGGCGCGATCCAGCGTTCCTGTTCGAGGACGGCAAGGCTGCCGTCGGGTTTGCGCACGACCCACTGCGGCTGGTCGATCTGTGCCGGCACGACGACCGGCAGCAGTTCCCAGTCCAGTCGAACCTCGGCCGCAGTGCGATCGCCCGCCGTGGGCGGAGGCATCAGCGTGTAGTAGCGCGTCGCCGGCGGTGAACTGCAGCCGGTTGCGAGTGCCGAAAGCATCGCCAGCGCGGCGGCCGCGCCGGCAACGCGGCGGCGAACGGAAGTGAAGCCAGGGTTCATCTCTTGGTCTCGCTGCTCAGGCTGGCTGGATCGGGATCGGCCGGCTTGCCGCGCACCAGCGCCTCGGGATGGCGCTGAAGATAGTCGGCCAGCACGCGCAGCGCCTGCGCGGTGCGCCGCATCTCGACCAGCGCCTGGTTCATGTTCTGCTGCATCGGTGCTTCGGACTGCGCGACGTTGCGATCGAGGTTGGCAAGCGTCGTCTGCGCCGAGTTCAGCGTCTTTTGCACGTCGACGAGTGCGCGCTGCGCCTCGGGGGTCAGGAGCTTGATCGTCGCGTTCGCGCTCGCCAGCGTATCCTTCAAGCCGTCGCTCGCCGCGCCCGCGCGCTGCAGGGTCGCCTGCAGTTCCTTGCCGATCTCGTCGAACCTGATCTTGCCGAGGCGGGCAACGATATCGGCGACCTGCGGCTGCAGGTCGGCGAGCGTGCCGCGAATGCTCGGCACCGTCGGCGGCTCGACATTCGCGTCGAGCGTCGCCTTCTCCACCTTGGGCGGGAAGTCGAGCGCGACGTAAAGCTGGCCGGTGAGCAGATTGCCGGTGCGGACCTGGGCTCGCATGCCGGCATCGACGAGGCGCTTCAGGAAGAGCGCGTCGGCCCGCGCCTCGGCGCCCGTGGGCACCTTGAAGGCGCTGCGCACCGAGCCCAGACGCTCCAGGAAGAGATCGGCGGTGACTTCGACCGGGAATCTATCGCTCCCTTCCTTGTTCATCAGCCGCACGCCGCGCACCTTGCCGATCTGGATGCCGAGCATATCCACCGGCGCACCGGCGACCAGCCCGCGCTGCGCCTGCTCGAACACCATGCGGATGCGCTGCGCCGGGCCGTCGGGCGGAGCAAGCGCCGCCTTGCGGGTCGAGAAAAGCTCGAATCGGCTCTCGGCGCCAGCCGGTTCGGCCCTGCCCTCGCCTTCGATATTGGCAAACGCGACGCCGCCCGTGATCAGAGAGATGAGCGACTCGGTATTGAGCTGGAAACCGTTCGCATCGAGCGTCACGTCGATCCCGCTCGTATTCCAGAAGCGCGATCGATTCGTCACGAGCGGCTCGTTCGGCGCTTCGATCAGCACCTGCACGTCGAGCGTGTCGCGCACTGCATCGAGCGCGTAGCCGACGACGCGGCCGACACGGGCGCGCCGGTAGTAGACCGGCGAGCCGACGTCGAGCGACCCGAGTTCGGCGGCATCCAGGTGGAAGATCCGTCCCGGCTCGTCGCGCAGCACGAGCGGCGGCGACTCGAGGCCGGTGAAGTGGGTGCGGCCCTCTTCCGAGGCGCCGGCATCGACACCGATGTAGGAGCCCGAGAAAAGCGTGCCCAGACCGGTTACGCCGGCCAGGCCGACACGCGCCTTGACGACCCAGAAACGGGTATCGTCGACGGCCAGGCTTTCGGCGCTCTTGTCGAGCTTTACCGTCACCATCACCCGCTCGCGATCCGGGCTCAGCGCGACCCGGCTGACCTTGCCGACGGCGACTTCCTTGAAACGTACTTCGGTGCGCCCCGGCTCGAGCCCTTCGGCGGTGCGGAAGGTGATCGTGATCTCGGGGCCGACCGAGGTCAGCGCCCGCACGACCAGGATGGCGCCGACGACGAGTGCCGCGATCGGCACCAGCCAGACGAGCGATACGCGCATGCGCTTGCGGCGCACAACCGTCATCTCCGGGACGCTCGCGCCGGGCTCCTGCGGGGTGTCGGTGGTCTCAGTCATCGGCGGGCCAGATCAGGCGGGGGTCGAAACTCGCCGACGCGAGCATGGTGAGCACGACGACCGCGCCGAATGCGAGCAGCCCGGCGGACGGCTCGACGTTGGCGAGCGCGCCGAAGCGCACCATGCCGACGAGCAGGACGACGACGAAGACGTCGAGCATCGACCAGTGGCCGACCGTCTCGAGCAGCCGGTACAGGCTCGCCCGTTCAATCTGGCGCCAGCGCGAACGGCGCTGCGCGGTGACGACGAGCAGCGCGAGGGCGAGGATCTTCAGGATCGGTACCGCGATGCTGGCGATGAAGACGATCATCGACAACTCCCACGACCCGGTCTTCCAGAGCTCGACGATGCCGCCGAGGATGGTGTGCTGCTCGCGCCCGTAGACGAAGCTCGCGGTGCTCATGATCGGCAGCGCGTTGGCCGGAATGTAGAGCACGGTGGCCGCGATGATGTAGGCGGTGCAGCGCTGCAGGCTGTCGGGCTTGCGCGCATGAAGCGCGAAATGGCAGCGCGGGCAGCGCGCGTCGCCGCCCTTGGCTTGGCTCACCAGCCCGCAGCACTCGCAGCCGAGCAGCCCGAGGGCGCGGCCGGTCGGCACGGCGTCGGGCACCGGCGCCGCGTTCATCGCCGCCCCCGGCGGTGCTTCCAGGCGGCCGGGCGGCAGGCGCATCAGCGCAGCTCCGATGCCCGGCGCCACAGGCCGTGCAGGCCGGCGGCCTGGTTGGCCGCCAGCAAGAAGGTGAGCACCGCATACGAGAAGATGCCGGCGCCCAGAATCACGCTCGCAAGGCCCGCGCTCTTCACGATCGCGACCAGCGCGCCGAACAGGAATACCTCGACCATGCTCCAGTGCGTCACCCAGCGCAGCGCGCGCATCGCCGGCACGAAGCCGCGCACGCGCACCCCGGCGACGAGTGGCAGCAGCACGTACAGGCGCAGCAGAATCACGGCGAGCGGAAAGGCGAATGCGGTTGCGCCCGCCAGCAAGGCAACCAGGTGCTGCCCGGTGACCCAGGTCGAGCGGATCGACTCGTAGAGCGTGACGGGCGACTGCACGCCGGCGACGTTGAGCGTGACGATGTCGGAGACATTGCCGATGATGAAGACCAGCAGCGCGGCGATCGCGAGGGCGAGTTGTCCGTCGACCGTGAGCGCATGCCCGCGGCCGATCATCGAACCGCAGCGCGCGCAGCGCGCCGTCTCGTTGGGGGCCAGCGCGCGCCGCTTGTAGACCGCGTCGCACTCGTCGCAGACGACGAGATCCGGGCGCACGTGGGCGTGCGCCGCCAGGTCGGTACGCTGGTCGAACAGGCCGTAGCCGGTCAGGAGGCGGCGGGTCGTGGCGTCCATGCGTCAGCGTTGCGCGGCCTGGCGCAGGGTCGGCGTGAAACAGAGGACTCGCGGTCTGCGGTACATGGCGTGCGGCGTGCGACACGCGAGCTTGCATGGCCGGCGCAACGCCGTCAACCGGGATTGGCGCCGGCGCAACGCGCGGCGATCACTGCGCCACGGGCTCGGTCCAGCCGCCACCCAGCACCTTGTAGAGGATGACCTCGTTCTGGATCTTGGAAAGCTGCACCTGCACCGTTGCGAGCTGCGTCGTGAACAGCGACCGCTGCGCGTCCAGGACATCGAGAAAGCTCGTCACGCCGTTGCGATAGCGCAGATCGGCGAGCCGAAAGCGCAGTTCTTCGGCCTGCGCCTGCGCGCGCTGCGCATCCAACTGCTGGCCGAGCATGGCGCGTGCGGCGAGGGCGTCGGCGACTTCGCGAAATGCGGTCTGGATCGACTTCTCGTACTGGGCGACACCGATATCGCGGGCTGCCTTGGCGGCATCCAGATTCGCCTGGTTGCGCCCGCCGTCGAAGATCGGCTGCAGGAGCTGGCCGGTAAACGACCAGGCCAGGGTCCCCGAATCGAACAGGCCGAGCAGGTCGCCGCTCGCAAAGCCGGCACTGCCGGTCAGGCTGATGCGCGGGAAGAATGCGGCGCGCGCCGCGCCGATATTGGCATTCGCCGCGCGCAACTGCTGTTCGGCCTGGCGGATGTCGGGCCGGTGCGTCAGCAGCTCCGACGGCAGCCCGGCCGGCAGGTCCGGGCCGACCTGCGTGCCGACGAGCCCGGCGTCGGGCGCGAGGTCGAGCTTGACCGGTGCGCCGACGAGCAGCACGAGCGCGTTCTCGTCCTGCGCACGCATGCGCGCCAGCGCCGCCTGCGCGACGCGCGCCCCCTCGACGAGCGAGCGGGCCTGCGCGATATCGAGCTCGGAGGCGACGCCGTTGTCGAACTTGAGCTGCGTGAGCTGCAGCGAGACCTCGCGTGTCTGGCTGGTACGGATCGCGAGCGCGAGTTGCTCGTTGTCCGCGAGCACGCTGTAGTAGGCGTTCGCGACCGCGGCAACGAGCGTGATCTGGGCCGAGCGGCGCGCCTCCTCGCTCGCCAGGTAGAGCTCGAGGGCGGCGTCGGACAGGCTCTTCACGCGGCCGAAGAAGTCGAGCTCGAACGACGCCAGCGACAGGCCGGCGACGTAGGACGAAGTGATGCCGCCGCCCGCATTCGTGAGCCGGTTCCCGACCACGCCGAGGTTGAAATTGGGCACCTGGTCGGCGCGCCGGATCTGGTAGACCGCCCTCGCCTGCTCGATATTGGCCACCGCGACGCGCAGGTCGCGGTTGTTCTGCAGCGCGAGCGCGATCAGGCCCTTGAGCCGCTCGTCGCCGAAGAACTGCTGCCACGGAATGTCCACCGCCGCGCGGCCGGCGGCAGCCGAGGCGGCCGCAGCCGGCGCGAGCGGTGCCGAGGCGGGAAGACTCGGCGGCGGCGGATAGTTGTCGGCAACCGGCAGCGCGGGCCGTTCGTACTCGGGCGCGAGCGAGACGCAGCCGCCAAGCAGCGTACCGGCCAGCGCGGCGAGCGCGGCGCGCCGGATGCGCGCGGCGATATGCGTCACGATGAGCCCTCCTCGGCCACCGGCGGCTTCTCGCTCGGATGACCGGAGAGCCGGCGCTGCCGCTCGCTGCCCTTGAAGCGGCTGCGAACGACGACGAAGAAGACCGGCACGAAGAAGATCGCGAGCAGCGTCGCGGTAAACATCCCGCCCATCACGCCGGTGCCGATCGCGCGCTGGCTGGCCGAGCCGGCGCCGCTCGAGACCACGAGCGGCAGGACGCCGAAGATGAAGGCGATCGACGTCATCAGGATCGGCCGGAACCGCAGATGCGCGGCCTTCAGCGTGGCGTCGATCAGGCTCATGCCTTCGGCGTGCAGGTCCTTCGCGAACTCGATGATCAGGATCGCATTCTTCGCCGACAGGCCGATCACCGTGATCAGGCCAACCTTGAAGAAGATGTCGTTGGGCAGGCCGCGCATATTCGCCGCGAGCACCGCGCCGAGCACCCCCAGCGGCACCGCGAGCAGCACGGCGAACGGTATCGACCAGCTTTCGTACAGCGCCGCGAGGCACAGGAAGACGGCGAGCATCGAGAAGGCGAGCAGGATCATCGCGGTCGAACCCGACAGCCGCTCCTCGCGCGACAGGCCGGTCCACTCGAACGCAAAACCGGGCGGCAGCCGGGCCGCCAGCGCCTCCATTTCGTTCATCGCCTCGCCGGTGGAAAAGCCCGGCGCGGCGTCGCCCGCGATGCGCATCGTCGGATAGCCGTTGTAGCGGATCTTCTGCATTGGCCCGGTGACCCAGCGCGTCGTCGCGAACGACGAGAGCGGGACCAGCGTGCCCAGATTGTTCTGCACGTTCAGCGCGAGCAGGTCGTCGCCCTGCATGCGATCGGGCGCGTCGGCCTGGACGACAACACGCTGCAGCCGCCCGGCATTCGGGAAGTCGTTGACATAGGCCGACCCGAGTGCGGTCGACAGTACCGTATTGACGCTTTCGAACGAAACGCCGAGCGCGCTGGCGCGGTCACGGTCGATATCGATCTGGAGTTGAGGCGCATCCTCCAGCCCGTCCGGGCGCACCCCGACGAGCACCTTGCTCTGCGCCGCCATGCCGAGCAACTGGTTGCGCGCCGCGAGCAGCGCCTCGTGGCCATTGCCGCCGCGATCCTGCAGCCGGAACGTGAAGCCGGTCGCGGTGCCGAGTTCCGGGATCGACGGCGGGCTGAGCGTGAAGATGAAGGCGTCGCGCACGCCGGACAGGGCGCCGAACGCGCGCCCGGCGAGCGCCTGCGCCGAATGCTGCGGCCCGGGCCGCTCCTCCCAGGGCTTGAGGGTGATGAAGGCGAGCGCCGCATTCTGGCCGCTGCCCGAGAAGCTGAAGCCGAGCACGCTCACCATCTGGGCGACCTCGAGCTGCGCGAGCATGAAGCCCTCGACCTTCTCCATCACCGCACGCGTGCGCTCCTGCGTCGCGCCCGGCGGAAGCTGCACATTGGCGATGATGTAGCCCTGATCTTCGTTCGGCAGGAACGACTCGGGCATGCGCCCGAAGAGAAATGCGACGAGGGCGACGATGATGCCGAACAGCAGCATGAAGCGCGTCGTTCGCCTGAGCATCCGCGCGACCGTGCTTTCGTAGCCATGCGTCGCGGCGAGAAAGCCGCGATTGAACCAGCCGAAGAAGCCGCGCTTGACGTGCTTGTGCCCGGCTTCGACCGGCTTCAGGAAGGTTGCGCACAAGGCCGGCGTCAGCGAGTTGGCGAGAAAGATCGAGAACAGCATCGAGCTCACCATGACGAGCGAGAACTGGCGGTAGATATTGCCCACCGAGCCGCCGAACAATGCCATCGGCAGGAAGACCGAGACCAGGGTCACGGTGATGCCGACGAGTGCGGCGGTGATCTGCCCCATCGCCTTTTTCGTCGCCTCGCGCGGCGGCAGCCCTTCCTCGCTCATGATGCGTTCGACGTTCTCGATGACGACGATCGCATCGTCCACCAGGATGCCCACCGCGAGCACCATGGCGAACATCGTCAGCACGTTGATCGAGAAGCCGAAGACGTACATCATGCCGAACGCGCCCAGCAGCGATACCGGCACGACGACCGTCGGGATCAGCGTATAGCGCAGGTTCTGCAGGAACAGGTACATCACGAGGAAGATCAGCACCACCGCCTCGACCAGCGTCTGCACCACCTGGTTGATCGAGATCTTGACGAAGCGCGAGCTGTCGTACGGGATGTCCCACTTCACGCCGGGCGGAAAGTAGACCGCGAGCTCGGCCATGCGCTGGCGTATGAGCGTCGCCGTCTCGAGCGCGTTGCCGGTCGGCGAAAGCTGCACGCCGATGCCGGTCGACGGCTTGCCGTTCAGGCGTGCCGACGTGCCGTAGCTCTGGCCGCCGAGCTCGATGCGCGCCACGTCGCGCAGCTTGACGCTCGAGCCGTCGGTATTCGCGCGCAGCACGATATTGCCGAACTGCTCGACCGACGTGAGCTGGCCGTTGACGACGACCGTCGCATAGATGCCCTGGCCGGGGACATTGGGCAGATCGCCGATGCTGCCCGAGGCGACCTGCGCGTTCTGGGCCCGGATCGCCGCGTTCACGTCGGTCGCGCTGAGCCCGAAGCCGACCAGCTTGGCCGGGTCGATCCAGATCCGCATCGCACGTTCGGTGCCGAACAGCTGCGCTTGGCCGACGCCGCGCAAGCGCTGGATCTCGGGCAGCACGTTGCGCGACGCAAAGTCGCCGAGCGCGATCGGATCGTAGGCCGGGTTGTCGCTCGACAGGATCGTGAAGAGCAGGAAGTTCGAGCGCGCCTTGTCGACGCGCACGCCCTGCTGCGTGACGGCCGACGGCAGGCGCGGCGCGGCGCGGCTGAGCCGATTCTGGACGTCGACCTGCGCCAGGCTGGCGTCGGTTCCGGCCTCGAAGGTCAGCGTCACCGAGCCGGTGCCGTTGGCCTGGCTGACCGACTCCATGTAGATCAGACCCGGCGAGCCGTTCATCTCCTGTTCGATGACGCTGATGACGCTGTTCTCGAGCGTCTGCGCCGAGGCTCCCGGGTAGACCGCGGTGAGCACGATCGCCGGCGGCGCGACGGTCGGGTACTGCGATACCGGCAGCCGATTGATCGCCACCCCGCCGAGGACGAGGATGAAGAGCGCGATCACCCAGGCGAAGATCGGCCTGTCGATGAAGAAGCGAGGCATGTCGGCGCGCCCTTCAGGTGCCGGAGGCGGCCGATCCAGCCGGCGCGGCGGATGCGGCCGCGGCCGGCGCGGATTCGGCCGCCGGCTTCCACGGTACCGGCTTCACCGGCGCATCGCCGCGCAGCTTCTGAAAACCGTCGGCCATCACCATCTCGCCCGCCTTCAAGCCGTCGAGCACGACCCACTGCCCGTCGACGGATCGGCCGATCGTCACCTGGCGCGGCGTGACCTTGCCGTCGCCGCCGACGACCATCACGCTGTCGCCGGTCGAGCCGCGCTGCACCGCCTGCTGCGGCACGACGATGCCGGCCTGCGCCTGCGCCTGCTCGAGGCGCACGCGCACGTACAGCCCGGGCAGCAGCAGACCCTGCGGATTCGGGATCTCGGCGCGCAGCATGATCTGGCCCGACGTCGGGTCGACGCTGAGATCGGAAAACAGCAGCTTGCCGGGCAGCTTGTAGACGCTGCCGTCCTCGAGCGCGACGCGCACGCTCGCGCCATCCGTGCCGGCGCGCTTGAAGGCCCCGCTTTCGACGGCCTTGCGCAGGCGCAGCAGGTCGGTCGCCGATTGCGTGAAGTTGACGTACATCGGGTCGATCTGCTGCACGACGGCGAGTTGGGTTGCCTCGCCCTGCCCGACGAGCGCGCCTTCGGTGACCAGCGAACGGCCGATGCGCCCGGCGATCGGCGAGGTGACGGTGGCATAGCCGAGATTGATCCTCGCCGTCTCGACCGCCGCCTTGCCGGCCTGCACGTCGGCCTCGGCGAGCTTTTGCGCGGCGACCGCGTTGTCGAAGTCCTGACGGCTGATGGCGTTGGCCTGCAGCAGCGGCTTGAAGCGGTCGACCTGGGCTGTCGACTGCACGAGGTTGGCCTTCGCCCGGGCGAGCACCGCCTGCGCGCTCTCGTACGCGGCTTGAAAGGGCGCGGCATCGATCTGGAACAGCACCTGCCCCGCCTTGACGTCGCTGCCTTCCTTGAAGATGCGTTTTTGCAGAATGCCGGCGACGCGGGCGCGAACCTGCGCGACGCGCGTCGCCTCGAGCCGCCCCGGCAGCTCGACCGCCAGGCCGACGACCTGTGGCGTCACCGTGACGACGCCGACTTCGGCCGGCGGTGGCGCACCGGCGCCGGCCGGTGCCGATTTCTCGGGGCTGCAGGCGGCAAGCGATGCGGCCAGCAGCACCGCCGCGCAGGCATGGAGTCGAGGAGCCTTGGGTGTGATCATGTACTTGTTCTTTCGATCCACGGACCGCCGGCAAAGACACTCGCCAAGCCCGCCTCGCATGTCGGCCGAAAAAGATCTGGGCAGACCGACGCACCGACCGCGCGCGCAGTCCTGCCCGCGTCATCCGGCGCAGATCGATGTACAGCGGGCTTGCTGATCGTGCGAACGTCCCGCTGCCTGTACTGTCGATGCGCAGCGGCACGGTCCAGACAGACGAAACCCTCGATGACGAGGGCCGCACGTGTCTGGCGGAGTCGGAGGGATTCGAACCCTCGAAGCAGGTTTTGCCCGCTTACTCCCTTAGCAGGGGAGCACCTTCGGCCGCTCGGTCACGACTCCGGCACGGCGACGATTCTAGCCGCATCGATGCCGCACTCCGGGGAGTGCGAGCGTCAGTTCGGCCCCTGCTCTAGATCGAAGGCCTTGTGCAGCGCGCGCACCGCGAGTTCCATGTATTTCTCGTCGATCACGACGCTCGTCTTGATCTCGCTCGTCGAGATCATCTGGATATTGATGCTTTCTTCGCTCAAGGTGCGGAACATCTTGCTCGCGACGCCGACGTGCGAGCGCATGCCGATGCCGACGATGCTGACCTTGCAGATCTTGTCGTCGCCCGTCATCCGTTCGGCGCCGGTCAGCGGCAGCACCTTGGACCTGAGCAGTTCCATCGCCTTCGCGTAGTCGTTCTGGTGCACCGTGAACGAGAAGTCGGTCTTTCCCTCGTGCGAGATATTCTGGATGATGACGTCGACGTCGATGTTGGCGTCGGCCACCGGGCCAAGGATCTGGAACGCGATGCCCGGCCTGTCGGGCACACCGATCAGGCTGATCTTGGCCTCGTCGCGATTGAAGGCGATGCCTGAGACGACGGCTTGTTCCATATTGAGCTTCTCCTCGAAGGTGATCAGGGTGCCGGAACGCGCTTCCTCGCCGATATCGATATCCCATGGCGTGAAGCTCGACAGCACGCGCAGCGGCACGCGGTATTTGCCGGCGAATTCGACGGCGCGGATCTGCAGCACCTTGGAGCCGAGGCTCGCCATCTCGAGCATCTCCTCGAAGCTGACGGTGTGCAGGCGGCGCGCCTCGGGAACGATGCGCGGGTCGGTCGTATAGACGCCGTCGACATCGGTGAAGATCAGGCACTCGTCGGCATTCATCGCCGCCGCCACCGCGACCGCCGAGGTATCCGACCCGCCGCGCCCGAGCGTCGTGATATTGCCCTGCGCGTCGATGCCCTGAAAGCCGGTGATGATGACGACGCGGCCGTCGTCCAGGTCGGCCCGCACCTTCGCATCGTCGATGCTCTCGATGCGCGCCTTGGTATAGGCAAAGTCGGTGCGGATCGGCACCTGCCAGCCCGCATAGCTGACCGCCGGCACGCCTTCGGCCTGCAGCGCGAGCGCGAGCAGGCCGACCGAGACCTGCTCGCCGGTGGCGGCGATCATGTCGCGTTCGCGCTCGGTCTGCGGCGTGCTCGAAGCCGGCGCCAGTTCCTTCGCCAGCGCGAGCAGGCGGTTCGTCTCGCCGCTCATCGCCGACGGCACGACGATCATGCGATGCCCGGCGCGGGACCATTTCGCGACGCGGCGCGCGACTTCGCGGATGCGCTCGGTCGAGCCCATCGACGTGCCGCCGTACTTGTGAACGATGAGTGCCATGGGTGTTGTTCGATGCAATGGCCGCGCGCGGCAGCCGCTCCGCGGGAAGGCTGCATTTTAGCTGTTGCAGTGCAGCATTCCGAACCCGAAGAACCGTCCTGCTGCCGCGATCAGCCGGACGCCGGGATCCACGACAGGCGGACCTGCACTTGCGCCGGGCGCGCAACGGCGCGCGCGTCGATGCCCAGGCCCGGAACGAAGATCAACGTCCCTCCGTCGTACAGAAGCGGCCCCTGCCGTTCCCAGGCCGGAACGCCGCGCGCTTGATATTGCTTCTTGAGGCTGCGCGGCGGGCAATTCGGCGCACTCTGAAACTGCTCGCCGCCCTGCCGCTGCGCAAGGCGAAGCTGCGCCAGCGCAGCAAGCGCCACGCCGCCCTGCGCGACGCGAGTGGCGCGCAGCTTGCCGCCCCACCCCGCCAACGGGTAGGTGCCCGCGCGGGTCACGGCAAGCGTCTGTGCCCGGGGCTCGGGTGCGCTGTCGCGCGGCGTCTCTCGAGCGATCGCCGCACAGGCGAGTCGGCCGCGATAGCGGCGCAATTCGAAGCGCTCGAGTTGCCAGCGGCCGGGCGCGGCCGACGCCGGAAGTTCATCGAGCAGGCGCCCCACCTCGGCCGCGGCGACGGGCTTGCCGGTCTGCGCCTTCAGCCAGGCGCGCAGCGCGTTGCTGCGCCGCGCCGGCGGCAGCGCCTGCCAACGGTCGAGGTCCAGGCGCCGCCCGTCGGCGGCGTCGGCAAGATCGATCGCTGCAAGCGCGTCGGCGCAGGCGCGCGCCTCCTGCGCCCAGCCGGCGCTCGCGGCGAGCGCTTCCTGCGCCTGTGGAAAGGCGTCGATCAATGCCGGCCAGACGTGCAGCCGCAGCCGGCTGCGCGCATAGCGCGGATCGGCGTTGCTGGCGTCGTCGATGCAGGCGATCCGGTGACGCCGAACGTAGGCCGCGATGCGTGACGGATCGACGCCGAGCCAGGGCCGCAGCCAGGCGATGCCGTCGCGCTGCGCCACCTCGGGCATCGCTGCGAGCCCGGCGACGCCCGCGCCGCGCAGCGCCTGCAGCAAGAGCGTCTCGGCCTGGTCGAGCCGATGGTGGGCCAGCAGCACGGCGCCGGCGCCGTGGGCGGCGGCCATCTCGCGCAGCGCGGCATAGCGTTCGCGGCGGGCCCAGGCTTCGACGCTCTCGCCGCGCCCTGGCCTGCCATCGAGGCGGCGATGATCGAAGACGAGCCGGCGCCCGCGCTTCGCCCAGCGCCGGCATTGCTGCTCGCAGTGGGACAGCCATGCATCGGCATCGGCCATCAGACCGTGGTGCACGTGCAGCGCGACGACGCCGATCTCGAGCGCCCCGGTGGCGGCGAGCGTGGCATGCAGCAGCGCGCTCGAATCGCGTCCGCCGCTGTAGGCGACCGCAATGCAAGCCGGCGTCAAGCTCAGCGTTCCTTCGTATCGCTGAAGCGTCCGTAGGCGCCGATGCGCTCGTGGCGCCGCTGGAGCAGTTGCTTCACGTCGAGGTCGCCCACCTGCCGCAGGGCGTCGTTCAGCGCCCGCTTCAGGTAGACCGCCATCTGTTTCGGATCGCGATGCGCGCCGCCGACCGGCTCGTTGACGATCTTGTCGACGAGGCCGAGCGCCTTCAGGCGGTGCGCGGTGATGCCGAGTGCATCGGCCGCGTCCGAGGCGCGCTCCGAGGTCTTCCACAGAATCGATGCGCAGCCCTCGGGCGAGATCACCGAATAGACCGAGTACTGGAGCATCAGCACCTGGTCGCCGACGCTGATCGCCAGCGCGCCGCCAGAGCCGCCCTCGCCGATGATGGTCACGATGACCGGCACTTCGAGCTGCGCCATCTCGAAGATATTGCGTCCGATCGCCTCGGACTGGTTGCGCTCCTCGGCGCCGATCCCCGGATAAGCGCCGGGGGTATCGACGAAGGTGAAGATCGGCAGGCCGAATTTCTCGGCGAGCTTCATCAGGCGCAGCGCCTTGCGGTAGCCCTCGGGCCGCGACATGCCGAAGTTGCGCGCGCCGCGCTCCTTCGTATCGCGACCCTTCTGGTGGCCGATCACCATGCAGGCCTGGCCGTTGAAGCGCGCCGGCCCGCCGACGATCGACTGGTCGTCGGCGAAGTGGCGGTCACCGTGCAGCTCCTGGAATTCGGTGAAGATCTCGCCGACGTAGTCGAGCGTATAGGGTCGCTGGGCGTGGCGCGCGATCAGCGTCACCTGCCACGGCGACAGGCTCGAGTAGATATCCTTCGTGAGCTGCAGGCTCTTCTTGCCGAGGCGGTCGATCTCTTCGGAGATATCGACCGCCGACTCGCTCTGCACGTAGCGCAACTCGTCGATCTTGGTCTCGAGATCGGCGATCGGCTGCTCGAATTCGAGAAAGTGCCTCTTGCTCATGGAGCTCTTTTCCTGAAGTCCCGCGGTTCGGGGAGTGCACGCCCGCTGGGGCGCAACGGCGGTCGAGCGGCGGCGCTCGACCGCGCCGTCAATAGGCCACCGGCAGGGGGTCTAGGCTGCGCCAAATGTACCATGTGGCAACCGAACGAAACGGCGCCCAGGCGTCGCCCACCTCGCGCACTTCGGCGCGCGAAACGGGCTCGCCGCTGAAGTAGTTCAGGCTGATCCCCTTGAGCAGGCCGATATCGTCGAGCGGCAGCACGTTCGGGCGCATCAGGTGGAAGATGAGAAACATCTCCGCCGTCCAGCGCCCGATGCCGCGGATCGCGACGAGCTCCTCGATGATCGCCTCGTCGTCCATCCTGCGCCACTGCGCGACGTGCACTCTGCCCGATTCGAAGTGGCGCGCCAGATCGGTGAGGTATTCGACCTTGCGGGCCGAAAGCCCCGCGCTGCGCAGCGTTGGCGCATCCAGCGCAAGCACCGCGGTCGGCGCCAGCGCCGAAGCGGCGCTGTCGACGATCGCGGTCAGGCGCTCCCAGACCGATTGCGCCGCGCGCACCGAGATCTGCTGGCCGACGACCGATCGCGCGAGCGTCGTGAACGCATCGCCGCGGCTCTCGAGGCGCCCGTCGGCCGAGCGCGCGATGAGCTTGCGCATGACGCGGTCGCGGCGCGCAAGATGCTTGCAGGCATCGTCCCAGTAGTCGGGCGTGACGGTGCGGGCCATGGTCACCCGGGGCTTCGCCAGCACGCGCCGCCGATCGACATCGCCCGCCTCACGAGCGGACCCAGCGCGTGCCCTGCGCCGAATCCATCAGTTCGACGCCGAGCGCGGCGAGTTCGTCACGGATCGCGTCGGCCCGCGCGAAGTCGCGCGCCTGCTTCGCAGCCGCGCGCTGCGCGATGCGCTCTTCGATCAGGGCTTCGTCGAGCGCGGCGCCCCCCTGCAAATAGGCGCGCGGCGGCTGCGCGAGCAGGCCGAGCGTCGCGCCGAGGTTCCTGAGCAGCGACGCGATCGCCGGCGAGCGCGTGCGATTGAGTTCGCCGGCGAGTTCGAACAGGATCGCGACCGCCTCGGGCGTGCCGAAATCCTCGTTCATCGCGGCCCGAAACGCTGCCGCCTGCGGCTGCGACCAGTCGATCTCGTTGGACGTGGCCTCGACGCCGTCGAGCGCGGTATAGAGCCTGCGCAGCGCGTTGCGCGCGTCGTCGAGATTCGCCTCCGAGAACGCGAGCGCGCTGCGGTAGTGTGCGCGCAGGAAGAAGAAACGCAGCGTCTCGCCGTCGTAGCGCTGCAGCACATCGCGAATCGTGAAGAAATTGCCGAGCGACTTGGACATCTTCTCGTTGTCCAGATTCAGCAGCCCGTTGTGCATCCAGACGTTCGCGAAACGACCGCCGTCGCCCGCGCCGACGCTTTGCGCGATCTCGTTCTCGTGGTGCGGAAAGATCAGGTCCATGCCGCCGCCGTGGATGTCGAAATGCTCGCCGAGCAGCGCCTTGCACATCGCCGAGCATTCGATATGCCAGCCCGGTCGGCCGCGGCCGTAGGCGCTGTCCCACTTCGCGTCGTCGGGTTCGCTTTCCTTGGCCGCCTTCCAGAGCACGAAGTCGAGCGGGTCGTTCTTGCCGCTGTCGACGGCGACGCGCTCGCCGGCGCGCAACTGATCGAGCGACTTGCCCGACAGCCTGCCGTAGGCCGCGAACTTGCGCACCGCAAAATTCACGTCGCCGTCGGCGGCGCGGTAGGCGAGCCCGCGCGATTCGAGTTTGCCGATCAGATCGAGCATGCCGCCGACGTGTTCGGTCGCGCGCGGCTCGTGGGTCGGCGGCTCGATGCCCAGGGCCGCCATGTCCTCGTGCATCGCCTGCGTCATCTCGGTCGTCAACTGGCGGATCGGGATGCCGCGCTCGAGGGCGCGGCGGATGATCTTGTCGTCGACGTCGGTGATGTTGCGAACGTAGGTCACGCGGTAGCCGAGCGTGCGCAGCCAGCGCGCGACGGCGTCGAACGCGATCAGGAAGCGGGCGTGCCCGACATGGCAATGGTCATAGATCGTGATGCCGCAGACATACATGCGGACATGGTTCGGCTCGATCGATGCAAACGGCTCGACGCTGCGCGTCAGGGTGTTGTGGATCCGCAGACTCATGAATGGGGGAACAAATTCGGCCCGGTCCGGCACGGACGCCGGCTCCCGGCCAACCCGCCGCCGCAAGGCCGCTGAATCACGCTGCAACCGAGAGCTGAACTAGAATCGATCAGTATAGCGGCGCCCCCTCGCTGTGTGCCCCGCAACAACCCCCAGATCGCCGGATTGCGGCGACTCCGAACCCCTTTCGATGCTGTCGTTTCGATCGTCCGCTGCGCTCGCGCTGTCCGTCATGCTCGTCGCCGCGTTCGGCGCGGCGCGTGCCGACGACGCCGCCGAGGTCAAGCAACTGCTGCGCACCGGACAGACGACCGAGGCAAAGGCCAAGCTCGAACAGTTCCTCGCCGTCAAGCCCAAGGATCCGCAGCTGCGCTTTCTCAAGGGCGTGCTGCTCACCGAGAGCGGACAGACCGCCGAAGCGATCGATATCTTCGTCACGCTCACGGTCGATTATCCGGAACTGGCCGAGCCCTACAACAACCTCGCCGTGATCTACGCCGGACAGGGCCGCTACGACAAGGCGCGCGTCGCGCTCGAGGCGGCGATCCGCGGCAATCCGAACTACGCGACGGCGTACGAGAACCTCGGCGACGTCTACGCCCGCCTCGCGGCGCAAGCGTACGCGCGGGGGCAGCAGCTCGATCCGGGCAATGCCGAACTCGCACCCAAGCTGGCGCGCCTGCAGACGCTCTTCACGCTCAAGCCGGTTGCCGCGCAAGGTGCGGCGAGCGCGGCCAGCGCGGCCAGCGCTGCGGCCGCGAAGAACCCGTCCTGAAGCACGCGACAGGTCACCCGCTACTGCAGCGCATCGCCCTCGTATCACGTTTCGTCTCGCCATCCCTCTCATCAAACCCCTGGAGTCCCGACCCATGTTTTCCAAGCTCTGTTCGCCGCGCGCCGCACGCGTGCTCGCCGCCCTCGCCCTGTGTGTCGGTTTGAGTGCAAATGCCCTTGCGCAGAAGGTCAAACTCGTGACGACGATGGGTGACATCGTGATCGAACTCGATGCCGCCAAGGCGCCGAAGACGGTCGACAACTTCCTGCAGTACGTCAAATCGGGCCACTACGACGGCACGATCTTTCACCGCGTGATCGACGGCTTCATGATCCAGGGCGGCGGCATGACGGCCGATATGAACCAGAAGCCGACCCGCGCCGCGATCCCGCTCGAAAGCCGCAACGGTCTCGTGAATGCGCGCGGCACTGTCGCGATGGCGCGCACCAACGATCCGAACTCGGCGACGGCGCAGTTCTTCATCAACGTCAAGGACAACGATTTCCTCGACGCCTCGAAGGCGCGCGACGGCAACGGCTACGCGGTCTTCGGCAAGGTCGTCTCGGGGATGGACGTGGTCGACAAGATCAAGGCCGTGCCGACCGGCCCGGGCGACGTGCCGCGGCAACCCGTCGTCATCAAATCAGCCAGCGTGGAGAAATAAATCATGAACACTCTCGTCGATCTCGAAACCAGCCAGGGCACGATCCGCGTCGAACTCGACGACGCCAGCGCGCCCAAGTCCGCCGCCAACTTCGCCGAATACGTGCGCGCGGGGCACTACGACGGCACCGTCTTCCACCGCGTCATCAAGGGCTTCATGATCCAGGGCGGCGGCTTCGAACCGGGCATGAACCAGAAGCGCGTTCGCGCACCGATCGCCAACGAGGCGAACAACGGCCTGAAGAACAGGCACTACACGCTCGCGATGGCGCGCACCTCGGACCCGCATTCGGCGACCGCGCAGTTCTTCATCAATACCGCCGACAACGCCTTCCTCGACCACAAGGCCGAGAATGCGCAGGGCTGGGGCTATGCGGTCTTCGGCAAGGTCGTCTCGGGCAGCGAGGTCGTCGATGCGATCGAAGGCGTGCGCACCGCGAGCCGTGGCGGGCATGGCGACGTGCCGGTCGACGACGTCGTCATCGTCTCGGCCAAGATCGTCGCCGCCGCGTGAGCACAGCCGCCGCAGGCGTGCCTTCGGCCGCCCACGAACTGACGGCTGGCGAGGGCTGGACCGCGATCGACTTCATCTCCGACATCCACCTCGCGGCCGACATGCCGCGCACCTTCGATGCGTGGGCGGCGTATCTGCTTGGCACGATGGCCGACGCGGTATTCATCCTCGGCGATCTGTTCGACGCCTGGGTCGGCGACGATGCGCGCCTCGAGGGCTTCGAGGCGCAGTGCGCCGACATATTGAAGCAGGCGGCACGCCGGCGCCGCGTCGGCTTCATGGCCGGCAATCGCGACTTCCTGCTCGGCGACGCGATGCTCGCCGATTGCGGGGCGATCGCGCTGCCCGACCCGACGCTGCTCGCGGCCTTCGATCAGCGCGTGCTGCTGACGCACGGCGACGCGCTGTGCCTGGCCGACACCGAATACCAGCGCTTCCGCGCCATGGTGCGCAATCCGCAATGGCAGGCGATGGCGCTCGCGTTGCCGCTCGCCCAGCGGCGGCAGCATGCGGCGCAGATGCGCCACGCGAGCGAACAGCGCAACGCCGAGGGCCTGTTGCCGGCCGATGCGGTCGACATCGACGCCGACGCCGCGGCCGCCTGGCTGCGCAACGCCGGCGCGCACGTGCTCGTTCACGGCCACACGCACCGGCCCGGCAGCGCACCGCTGGCGGCCGGATTCACGCGCCACGTCTTGAGCGACTGGGACCTCGACCATGCGAGCCGCGGCGGGCGTGCGCAGGTGCTCCGGCTGACGCGCACTGGCTTCGAGCGACTCACTCTCGCACAGGCGAGCGGGGCCACGCCGGCGCCGTGATTGCGCACTGGTGGCAGGCGCTGCGCGAGCGGCGCGAAGCGCGCATCCTCGAGCAGCGCGCAATTCCCGAAGCGCTGTGGCAGCTGACGCTGGCGCGCTATCCGTTCCTGACCCGCCGCCCGGCGCACGAGCTTCGCCGGCTGCGCGACATGGCGACGCTCTTTCTTGCCCGCAAGGAGTTCAGCGGCGCGCACGGGCTGCAGGTCGACGACGAGATGGCGGTGGCCATCGCGGCGCAAGCCTGCCTGCCGGTGCTCGAACTCGGCCTCGCCTGGTACGACGGCTTCGTCGGCATCGTCGTCCACCCCGATCTGGTATCGGTGCGCCGAGAGCACATGGACGAGGCCGGCGTCGTCCACGAATACGACGAGTCGCTGGCCGGCGAGGCGATGGAAGGCGGCCCCGTCATGCTGTCGTGGCGCGACGTCGCCGATTCCGGCGACTCGGCCGAGTACGGCTACAACGTCGTGATCCACGAATTCGCCCACGTGATCGACATGCGCGACGGCATTGCCGACGGCGTGCCGCCGCTGCCGAACCGCGCAGCGCGCGAGCGCTGGCTCGCCGTGATGCAGGCGCACTACGAGACGCTGTGCGCCGAAGTCGACCGCGGCGACGAGCCGCTGCTCGATCCCTACGCGAGCGAATCGCTCGAAGAGTTCTTTGCCGTCGCGAGCGAGACCTTCTTCGTCGCGCCTGGCGAACTGCGCGCCGAGCATCCCGTGCTCTATGCCGAGTTGGCAAATTTCTATCGCCAGGACCCGGCCGGCACGCCCGACGCGCGCTGAGCGCAGCGTCCGAATGAAACGGGGCCCCACTCGGGGCCCCGCTAGAACAAGCATCGCTTGCGAGATTTCAATCGGCCGTTGCGGGTTCCGCCTTGGGCTTGTCGCTCTTGCGCTGCGGCTGAATGTCGAGTTCGATCGCGCCCTCGGCATCGATATCGATCGTGAGCCGGCCGCCGTCGACAAGCCTGCCGAAGAGCAGCTCGTCGGCCAGCGCGCGGCGGATCGTATCCTGGATCAGGCGCTGCATCGGCCGTGCGCCCATCAGCGGATCGAACCCCTTCTTCGCGAGGTACTTGCGCAGGCCGTCGGTGAACGTCACGTCGACCTTCTTCTCGGCGAGCTGGCCCTCGAGCTGGAGCAGGAACTTGTCGACGACGCGCAGGATGATCTCCTCGTCGAGCGCCTTGAAGCTGACGATCGCATCGAGCCGGTTGCGGAACTCGGGCGTGAACAGGCGCTTCACGTCGGCCATCTCGTCGCCCTGCTCGCGCGCGGTCGTGAAGCCGATGGTCGCCTTGTTCATCGTCTCGGCGCCGGCATTCGTCGTCATCACGATGATGACGTTGCGAAAGTCGGCCTTGCGCCCGTTGTTGTCGGTCAGCGTGCCGTGATCCATCACCTGCAGCAGCACGTTGAAGACATCGGGGTGCGCCTTCTCGATCTCGTCGAGCAGCAGCACGGCGTGCGGCTTCTTGCTGATCGCCTCGGTCAAGAGGCCGCCCTGGTCGAAGCCGACATAGCCCGGCGGCGCGCCGATCAAACGGCTCACCGCGTGGCGCTCCATGTACTCGCTCATGTCGAAGCGGATCAGCTCGATGCCGAGGATATAGGCAAGCTGGCGCGCCGCCTCGGTCTTGCCGACGCCGGTCGGCCCGGTGAAGAGGAAGGAGCCGATCGGCTTGTCGGGCTTTCCCAGGCCCGAGCGCGCCATCTTGATCGCCGAGGCGAGCGCGTCGAGCGCCGGGTCCTGCCCGAAGACGACGCTCTTCAGGTCGCGATCCAGGCTCTTGAGCTTTGAGCGGTCGTCGTTCGAGACGCTGGCCGGCGGGATGCGCGCGATCTTGGCGACGATGTCTTCGACCTCGGCGCGGTTGATGGTCTTCTTCTGCTTGTTCTTCGGCAGGATGCGCTGCGCGGCGCCGGCCTCGTCGATGACGTCGATCGCCTTGTCGGGCAGATGGCGGTCGTTGATGAACTTGGCCGACAGCTCGGCCGCCGCCTGCAGCGCGCCGAGCGCGTACTTGACGCTGTGGTGCTCTTCGAAGCGCGACTTCAGGCCCTTCAGGATCTCGACCGTCTGCTCGACCGAAGGTTCGGTCACGTCGACCTTCTGGAAGCGGCGCGACAGTGCCGCATCCTTCTCGAAGATGCCGCGGTACTCGGTGAAGGTCGTCGCGCCGATGCACTTGAGCGCGCCCGAGCCGAGCGCCGGCTTCAAGAGGTTGCTCGCATCGAGCGTGCCGCCCGACGCCGCGCCGGCGCCGATCAGCGTGTGGATCTCGTCGATGAAGAGGATCGCGCCCGGCACCTCCTTCATGTTCTTGAGCACGCCCTTCAGACGCTGCTCGAAGTCGCCGCGGTACTTGGTGCCGGCGAGCAGCGCGCCCATGTCGAGCGCGTAGACCGTCGCGTTGGCGAGGATCTCGGGCACGTCGGACTGCGTGATGCGCCAGGCCAGGCCTTCGGCGATCGCGGTCTTGCCGACGCCGGCCTCGCCGACGAGCAGCGGATTGTTCTTGCGCCTGCGGCACAGGATCTGGATCACGCGCTCGACCTCGTGCTCGCGGCCGATCAGCGGATCGATCTTGCCGTCGCGCGCGAGCTGGTTCAGGTTCTGCGTGAACTGGTCGAGCGGCGAGGCCTTGCCTTCGCTCTCCTCCTTCTCGCCCTCGCCGCGGCCGTCGCCCGACTTCGCCGGTTCGGGCGGGTCGGACTTCTTGATGCCGTGGGCGATGAAGTTGACGACGTCCAGCCGCGTCACCCCCTGCTGGTGCAGGTAGTACACGGCGTGCGAATCCTTCTCGCCGAAGATCGCGACGAGCACGTTGGCGCCGGTCACTTCCTTCTTGCCGCTGCCGGTCGACTGCACATGCATGATCGCGCGCTGGATCACGCGCTGAAAGCCGAGCGTCGGCTGGGTGTCGACCTCGTCGGCGCCGCCGACGGTGGGCGTGTTCTCCTTCACGAACTGCACCAGGCTCTTGCGCAACTCGTCGGTATTGGCCGAGCAGGCGCGCAGCACCTCGGCCGCCGATGGGTTGTCCAGCAGCGCGAGCAGCAGATGCTCGACGGTGATGAACTCGTGGCGCTGCTGGCGTGCTTCGACGAACGCCATGTGCAGGCTGACTTCAAGTTCTTGGGCGATCATGCGGCCTCCAGAATGCATTGCAGCGGGTGACCATGACGCCTCGAGGCGGCGGACACCGTTTCGACCTTGGTTGCGGCCACGTCCTTCGTGAACACGCCGCACACCCCGCGACCTTCGTGATGGATCTTGAGCATGATCTGCGTCGCCGTCTCCAGATCGTGGCTGAAGAATTCCTGCAGGATCATCACGACGAACTCCATCGGTGTGTAGTCATCATTGAGCAGCACGACCTGAAAAAGCGGCGGAGGTTCCACCTTTGCGGCCTGCCGCTCGACCACCACGCTGCCCTGCCCCTCGTCGGGCGCCGGCACGCTCGGTCGCACAGCAGGAAGCTTGGGCTTTTCACGCGGCATGAAGACGATTCTATAGAGATGGGACTGCGCTTGTCAGTGCTTGCCATGTTGCGCCAGAACGGCATTCCTCAAGTGCCGAATTGCATCACGAGGGGGCGCTTTTTCGGCCCGCCTTGACAGCCATCCGGGCGCTGCGCAGAATCTTTGCGCCGCTGCGGCGGGATGTGTGGGGAGACGGCGATGGCAGTCGGAACGGTCAAGTGGTTCAACGACGCCAAGGGCTTCGGATTCATCCAGCCCGACGACGGCGGCGACGACGTATTCGCGCATTTCTCGGCGATCCAGATGGAGGGCTTTCGCACCCTTCGCCAGGGCGGGCGGGTGAGCTTCGAGATCGCCCAGGGACCGAAGGGCAGATTGGCGCAGGAGATCCGCGCCGTCGAAGCAGCCGCAGCGTCCGCGCCACCGGCACAGGCCGCCGTCGCTGCACCGCCGGCGGATTCCGCGCCCCACCCATAGGTTCGCGCCGCGCCATGCCGCGCAGCGTGCCGGCGAGGCCGCTCGAAAGCTTGCTAGAGTTCCCTGCGGCGCCAACCGCCACGTACGCCGATGAGGCCCTCGCCGCATCGGCGCTCCCCCCGCTCGCGAAGTTCCTCTGACCCGCCATGCTCGGATTCCTGCCGCCCGTCGTCGTGGGTGTGATCGCCCTGTGCCTGCTGGTGCTCAACACCCTGTTCTGGTGCAGCCTGCTGTTCATCGTCTCGCTCGTCAAGCTTGCGCTGCCGATGCGCGCCGTGCGGGCCCGAATCGATCCCCTGCTGAATGCGATCGCGACCCAATGGATCGGCTTCAACAGCGCATGGATGCTTCTCACGCAGCGCACGAAATGGGACGTGCAGGGCGCCACCGACCTGCAGTACGCTGGCTGGTACCTGGTCAACTGCAACCATCAGTCCTGGGTCGACATCTTCGTGCTCCAGCACGTGCTGAACCGGCGCATCCCGCTGCTCAAATTCTTCCTCAAGCAGCAACTCATCTATGTGCCGGTGATCGGCCTCGCGTGGTGGGCGCTCGACTTCCCGTTCATGCGACGGCACTCGAAGGCGGCGCTGCGTGCGAATCCGGCCTTGCGCGATCAGGACCGCGAGACGACGCGCCGGGCGTGCGAGAAGTTCGCGCTCGTCCCGACCTGCGTGATGAACTTTGCCGAAGGCACGCGCTTCACGACGGCCAAGCACCAGGCGCAGGCTTCACCCTACCGGCACCTGCTCAAGCCCAAGGCCGGCGCGCTCGCGCTCGCCCTGAACGCGATGGGCGAGCAGTTCCATTCGCTTATCGACGTGACGATCGTCTATCCGCAAGCTGCGCCGACCTTCTGGGAGTTCCTTTGCGGCCGCACCGAGCGCGTCGTCGTGCGGATACGCCAGTTGCCGATCCCGGCCGAGTTCGCATCCGGCGACTATGCCGGTGACTCGGCCTTTCGCAGCCAGTTCCACCAATGGCTGGCACGGATCTGGGAAGAAAAGGATGCGCAGATCGATTCGATCATTGCCGCCGGGCCGGTCGCTGCCCATGCCTGACGAGCCGCGCGCGGAGCCATCGCACACCGCGTCCCGCGGCCATAGCCGTCACCGCTTCGAGCACCGCAGATGAATACGCTTGTCTTGATCCTGCTTCTCGCGATCGCCGTCTGGCTCGGCGTCACGCGCTGGCTGAAGGGGGCGGATATGGGGCAATGGGACGCGGCCGCCGGCGCGGCGCCGCACGGCGTGGTCGAAGTGCGCTTCGAGGCGCGCGACAACGGTCGCAGCAACGAACAGCGCAGCGTGCTCGACGTGCTCGCCAGACTGCTCGGCGATATCGCCCGTGTACCGTATTCGAGGCGACTCGCGCAAACACGATCGAGCATGGACGCGATGACGGACGGCCGCAGCTTCGCTTGCCGCTTCGTCGCGGCCGAGGCGTCCGGCGTCGGCGCCGAATGGGTGCTCGCGCCGGGCGCCGACCCGAACCGGCGCACGCTCTATATCCATGGCGGCGCCTACACCGTGGGCAGCCCGAAGAGCCATCGCAGCATCACGGCGCGATTTGCCGAGATTACGGGCGGTGCGGTGCTGGCAATCGACTATCTGCTGATGCCCGAGCATCCGCGCCGCGCCGGCATCGACGACTGCCGCAGCGCCTACCGCTGGCTGCTCGAGAACGGCCCCGAGGGCGCGGCGCCGGCGACCCGCATCTTCGTCGCCGGTGACTCCGCAGGCGGCAACCTCACGCTGTCGCTGATCGCCTGGCTGCGAGACGCCGGCCTGCGCGCGCCCGACGCCGCGATCGCCTTCTCGCCGGCGACCGATTCCGCGCTTGCAAGCCCGAGCCTGAAGGCGAACCTCGCGACCGATCCGATGCTCGGGCCCATCTTCCGGCACCTGGCACGCATCCCGCGCTCGCTGCTGCTGTGGGGCGCCTGGCTGCAAAACCGCATCCGGCCGGCCGACCCGGTCATCTCGCCGCTGCGGGGTGATCTGTCGAACCTGCCGCCGCTGCTGATCCAGGCCAGCCGCGCCGAGATGCTGATCGACGATGCAAGGCGCTATGCGAACAAGGCACACGCCGCCGGCTCGCCGGTGCGGCTGCAGACCTGGAGCCACATGGTTCACGTCTGGCAGATCTTCACCCCGGCGCTGCCCGAGGCGTGCGAGGCTTTCGACGAAATCCGAGCCTTTCTCGAGGCCGTCGCGCCGGTCGATGCCGCAGACCGCAAGGCCGCCTGAAACCGGCCCGCCGGCCCGCCGGCGCGCCGCAGATGACGCGCCGGCAGCGCGGCACAATGCCGGGCCAACCGACATCATCCATTGCATCTCGCCATGCACTCGACCGCAACTGAATCCGACCCGGTTCCAGCCACTACGGCGCCAGAAGGGCCGGCACCGGATGGCGCCAGCCGGCCCGACGCCGGGCCGGCCGCAGCCGCGATGACGCCCGCCGAGTGCGGCCAGCACCTGGCGCAGCTCTGGCCGGCGCTCTTTGCGGGCGGCGCCAGGCCGATCAAGCTGCGCATCCAGAAGGATATCCAGTCGCGCAGCCCGGGCAGCTTCACCCGGGCCGCGCTGTCGGCCTTCCTGCATCGACATACGGGCAGCACGTCGTATCTGCTCGCGATTGCAAAGGGCGGGCCGAGATTCGACCTCGACGGCCAGCCCGACGGCGAGATCAGCGACGAGCATCGCAAGGCGGCCGCCGACGAACTGGCGCGGCGCCGGGCGAACCGGGCGGCGCGCGAGGAACTCGAGCTGCAGCAGCGCCGCAACCGTGCCGGGCTGCTGCGCGATTTCGAGCGCACGACGCTCGCGCGCGCCAACTTCTGCGCGTTGAAGGGCGTCGCGGACGCCGAACTCGACCACCTTCTGGCGATCGCGCGCGAGGAGGCAGCGCAACCGCCGGCGCCGCCGCGCGGACGTGCACCGCGCCACGATGCCCGTGCCGGCCGGGCGCGGCGCTGAACCCAAGTACACTGCGCCGTTGTGCCCGGCTGAGCAGGCTGCCGGTCTGCACCGCCGCCGCCAACCGCCAGCGCCTTGCGCACTGCGCGCCGCCCCCGACGTGTCACCCACTCCGGTCAACGCTGAATCGTCCCTGCCCGCCTCCGTTTCGCCTGCCGTGATGCAGGCGACGGGGCTTGGCGGCCAGCGCGGCGACCACCGGCTCTTCGATCAGCTCGATCTGGCACTCGCGCCCGGCAGCGTGACCTGGCTGCGCGGGCGCAACGGCTGCGGAAAGACGAGTCTGCTGCGCCTGCTGGCGGGGCTTGCGACACCGACGGCCGGCGCCCTCGCGTTCGACGGCCATCCGCTGCGCGGCGCAGCCCCGGCGTGGCGCCGCGGGCTGGTCTATATCGCGCATCACAGTGCGCTGAAGGACGACCTGACCGCGCTCGAGGCCCTGCGCTTCCTGATCGAGCTGCAAGGGTCGCGCCCCGGCGACGCCGCGCTCGACGCCGCGCTCGATCGGCTCGGCGTCGGCGCCCGCCGCGACGCCCCCGGGCGCCCGCTCAGCCCGGGGCAGCGCCGGCGTGTCGCGCTCGCCCGGCTTGCACTCGCGCTGGACGCGCCGCTGTGGCTGCTCGACGAGCCTTTCGACGCCCTCGACGCGGGCGGGATCGAGGCGCTGAACGCGCTGCTGTCCGAGCACGCCGCGCGCGGCGGCGCCACCCTGCTGACGAGCCATCAGCCGCTGAGTCTCGCGGCGCCGCTGCCGCGCATCTTCGATCTCGACCGCCATGGACGCACATGAGCGCGGCCTTCACGACGGTCCTGCGGCGCGACCTGCGGCTGGCGTCGCGCCGGCGCATCGATGCGCTGCAGCCGCTCGCCTTCTTCGGCGTCGCACTCGCGATGTTTCCGCTCGGCGTCGGCCCGGAGCCGCAGATGCTGCGCGAGATCGCGCCCGGCATCGTCTGGGTCTGCGCGCTGCTCGCCTCGATGCTGTCGGTCAACGCGCTCTTTGCCGGCGATCTGGCCGACGGTTCGCTCGAGCAGATGCTGCTCGCGCCGGAATCGCCGATTGCGCTCGTCGCCGCGAAGTGCTGCGCCCACTGGCTGCTGTCGGGCCTGCCGCTGATCGTCGCCGCACCGATCGTCGGCCTGTTGTTCGGTCTGTCGGGGCAGGCGTTGGCCGTCCTCGTCTACGGCCTGCTGCTGGGCACGCCGATCCTGAGTCTGCTCGGCGCGCTCGGGGCGGCGCTCACGCTCGGCTTGCGCAGCGGCGGCATGCTGCTGATCCTGATCGTGCTGCCGCTGGCGACGCCGACGCTGATCTTCGGCGCCGGTTCGGTCAGCACCGTCGAGGCCGGGCTGTCCCCGGCGGGGCATCTTTCGCTTCTGGGCGCACTGCTGATCGCGACCGCGATCGGCGCGCCGCTCGCGACCGCCGCCGCGCTTCGCATCTCGACCGAATGAGGATGCCCGCGTGAACGAACCGGGTCGGCTGCGCCTGTATACCTTCGCCGCGCCGTCGCGCTTTTACGCGCTCGCCGGCGCGCTCGTGCCGTGGTTCTGGGCGGCGACGGCGCTGTTCGGCCTTGCGGGCCTGTATATCGGATTCTTCGTCGCGCCGACCGATGCGACCCAGGGCGAGGCCTACCGCGTCATCTTCATCCACGTGCCCGCGGCCTGGATGTCGATGCTGCTCTACCTGGCGCTGGCGTTCTGGGCCGCGATCGGCTGGGCATTCAATGCGCGGCTGGCGTCGATGCTCGCAAGGGCGCTCGCGCCGACCGGCGCGATGTTCACCTTTCTCGCGCTGTGGACCGGCGCGTTCTGGGGCAAGCCGACCTGGGGCGCCTGGTGGGTGTGGGATGCGCGGCTCACGTCGGAGCTGATCCTGCTCTTTCTCTACCTCGGCTTCATCTCGCTCGTGAATGCGATCGACGATACCCGCCGCGCCGACAAGGCGGGCGCGCTGCTCGCGATCGTCGGCAGCGTCAACGTGCCGGTGATCTACTTCTCGGTGAAGTGGTGGAATACGCTGCACCAGGGCGCGACGATCAGCATGACGGCGGCGCCGAAGATGGCGACGACGATGCTCACCGCGATGCTGCTGCTGACGCTCGCGTTCTGGGCCTACGCCTTTGCCGTCGTCTTTACGCGCACCCGCGCGATCGTCGTCGAGCGCGAAGCCCACACCGCATGGGTGGCGTCAGCCGCACGTGGGAAAATCGAGCCATGAACTGGAACAGTGCGGCGGACTTCTTCGCCATGGGCGGCTACGGCCTCTACGTCTGGGGCTCCTACGCCATGGCGCTCGTGCTGATGGCGGCCGAGCCGCTGCTCGCGCGGCGCCGTCTGCGCGACGCGCTGCGACACGCCGCAGCGCAAATGCGCCGGGCAGGGGCGCCGCGATGAAGCCGCGCCATCGCAAGCTCGCGCTGATCGGCGGGCTCGTCGCCGCGGTCGGCGTCGCCGCGGCGCTCGTGCTCAACGCCTTCCAGAGCAATCTCGTCTTCTTCTTCTCGCCGTCGCAGGTGGCGGCCGACGAAGCGCCGAGCGGACGCACCTTCCGCCTGGGCGGGCTGGTCGAGGAAGGCTCGCTGAAGGTGCGGGGGACGGACGTGCAATTCGTCATCACCGACACCGCCAAGGCCGTGCCGGTGCGCTACGAAGGCATCCTCCCCGACCTCTTCAAGGAGGGCAAGGGCGTCGTCGCCCAGGGCCAGCTGCACGACGGCGTCTTCGTCGCCCGCGAGGTGCTTGCCAAGCACGACGAGAACTACATGCCGCCGGAGGCCGCCGACGCGCTCGAGCGCGCGAAGCACGGCGACCCGAAACTGGCCGAATCGATGCCGAAGGAGGCGGCGAGGTGATCCCCGAGATCGGCCACTTCCTGCTCTGGCTCGCACTCGGCGTCGCCCTCGTGCAGGGCGTCGTGCCGCTGGCCGGTGCGGCGCGCGGCCGAACCGACTGGATGCGCGTCGCGCGGCCCGCCGCAGCCTGGCTCTTCGCCTTCGTCGCCCTCTCCTACCTGTGCCTGACGACGGCCTTCGTCGGCAACGATTTCTCGGTGTTCTATGTCGCGTCGAACTCGAACAGTGCGCTGCCGCTGCCTTTTCGTATCGCAGGCGTCTGGGGCGGGCACGAAGGTTCGATGCTGCTGTGGCTGCTGATGCTCGCGGGCTGGACATTTGCCGTCGCCCGCTTCAGCCGCCGCCTGCCGCTGCCGGTGCTGGCGCGCATCCTCTCGGTCATGGCCTGGCTCGCGGCCGGCTTCCTGCTCTTCACGCTCGTCACGTCCAACCCCTTCGAAAGGCTCGTTCCGGCCGCCGCCGATGGCCGCGACCTGAACCCGCTGCTGCAGGACCCGGGGATGATCTTTCACCCGCCGATGCTCTACATGGGCTATGTCGGCTTCTCGGTCGCCTTCGCCTTCGCCGTCGCTGCGCTGATCGGCGGCAACCTGGACGGCGCCTGGGCGCGCTGGACGCGGCCCTGGACGACGGCGGCGTGGATCTTCCTGACGATCGGCATCGCGCTGGGCAGCTGGTGGGCGTACTACGAGCTCGGCTGGGGCGGCTGGTGGTTCTGGGATCCGGTCGAGAACGCGTCGTTCATGCCCTGGCTCGTCGGCACCGCGCTGATCCACTCGCTTGCGGTCACGGAGAAGCGCGGCGCCTTCAAGTCGTGGACCGTGCTACTCGCGATCCTGACCTTCTCGCTGTCGCTGCTCGGCACCTTTCTCGTGCGTTCCGGCGTGCTGTCGTCGGTGCACGCCTTCGCGACCGATCCGCGCCGCGGCCTCTTCATCCTTGCCTTCCTCGCGGTCGTCGTCGGCGTCTCGCTCGCGCTCTACGCCTGGCGCGCGCCGACGGTCGGCCTCGGCTCGCGCTTCTCGCTCGTCTCGCGCGAGACGCTGCTGCTCGTCAACAACGTGCTGCTCGTCGTCGCCTGCGGCGCGGTATTCCTCGGCACCCTGTATCCGCTTGCGCTCGACGCCCTCGGCCTGGGCAAGATTTCGGTCGGGCCGCCCTACTTCGATACCGTCTTCGTGCCGCTGATGGCGCCGCTCGTCGTGCTGATGGGCATCGGCCCGCTGGCGCGCTGGAAGCAGGCGCAGGTGCCCGATCTCGCGCACCGGCTGCGCTGGGCCGCGCTCGCCACCGTGATCGCGACGGTCGCCACCGGCTGGCTGGCCGGGCACTTCTCGGCGCTCGCCAGCGTCGGGCTGGCGCTCGCATTCTGGATCGTCGCCTCGACCGCGACCGACCTCTGGGAGCGCGTGCGCCCCGCGGGCGGCATGCGCACCTCGGTCTGGCGGCGGCTGCGGCTGATCCCGCGGGCGACAGTCGGCATGATGGTCGCGCACCTGGGCGTGGCGGCATTTGCCTTCGGCGTCACGATGGTCAAGACCTACGAAGTCGAGCGCGACGTGAAGATGGCCGTCGGCGATACGACCGAGATCGAGGGCTTTACGTTCACCTTCCGGGGCGTGCGCGATGTCGCCGGGCCGAACTACGACGCCGCGCAGGGCCTCGTCGTCGTCACCCGCGGCGAGCGCGAGATCGCGCGGATGCGGCCCGAGAAGCGCGTCTACCGGGTACAGACGAACCCGATGACGGAAGCGGCGATCCGCACCGGGCTCGTGCGCGACCTCTACGTCTCGCTCGGCCAGCCGGTCGACGGCGACGCCTGGGTCGTGCGCGTCTACTACAAGCCCTTCGTGACGTGGATCTGGGGCGGCTGCCTCATCATGGCGCTCGGCGGCGCGCTCGCCGCGAGCGACCGGCGCTACCGGCTGGCGCGGCGCGAGCAGCAGGCGACGGCGCATACGGCGGGCGCGGCGGCTGCATGAGCAAGCGCTGGAAATATCTGGCGCCGCTGGCGCTGTTCGTGGTCCTGCTGGGCTTCCTCGCCGTCGGCCTGAACCTGAACCCGCGCGAGGTCCCTTCGCCGCTGATCGGCAAGCCGGCGCCGGCGTTCGACCTGCCGCGCCTGGACGATCCGGCACAGCGCATCACGCGGCAGGATCTGGCCGGCAAGGTCTGGATCCTCAACGTCTGGGCGTCGTGGTGCGTGGCCTGCCGAGAGGAGCATCCGGTGCTCGTCGAGTTCGCGCGCCGGCGCATGGTGCCGATCTACGGTCTGAACTACAAGGACGAACGCGGCAATGCGATCGAGTGGCTGGCGCGGCTCGGGAACCCCTACGACGCCTCGCTTTCGGATACCGACGGCCGGGTCGGCATCAACTTCGGCGTCTACGGCGTGCCCGAAACCTTCGTCATCGACCAGCACGGCGTCATTCGGTTCAAGCAGATCGGCCCGGTCACGCGCGAGGTGCTGCGCGATCGGATCGAACCGTTGATCCGTGAACTCGGTGCATAGGCTGCTGCTGGCCGCGGTGCTGGCCCTGCTCGCCTTCGCGTCGGGGGCGAAGGATGCCGCACCCGCCGCCGCCGACCCTGCGCTCGAGGCGCGCATGGTCGAGATCACGAGCGAACTGCGCTGCCTCGTCTGCCAGAACCAGACGATCGCCGATTCGCACGCCGATCTCGCCGTCGACCTGCGCGAAGAGGTGCGCGAACTGCTGCACACCGGGCAGAGCAAGCAGCAGATCCTCGACTACATGACCGATCGCTATGGCGACTTCGTGCTCTACCGCCCCCCCGTCAAGACGACGACCTGGCTGCTCTGGTTCGGCCCCCTGCTGCTGCTGGTCGGCGGTCTGGCCGGCCTCGCGCTCGTGCTGCGTCATCGCAGCCGGCTGAGCGCGGATCAGTTCGATCCCGACGATGAGCCGGACGACGCCGAAAGACCCGCGTCCGCCCCCTGATCGCCCGCGCAACGTGGCGCGCCCGGCCCACGCTTCGAACCGAAACGAATGACCGACGAACTCTCCGCGCTGCGGCGCAAGCTGCAACAGATCGAGGCCCGGCACACTGCGGACGACCTCGCCGACGACGCCTATGCCGCCGAGAAGTCGCGTCTGGAGCGCGCACTCGTCGATCGCGTGCTCACCCAGCCGGGCGCAGACGGCGCGCCGGCGCGGCCGTCGAAGCGATTCGTCGCGTCGCTCGCGGCGGCCGTGCTTGCCGTCGCCGGCGTCGGCTACTGGTGGACGGGCTCGCCGGGTCTGGCGGGCGCCGGCGCGGCGGCGACGGCCTCGGCATCGGACAGCGCGGCGCAGTCCGAGAACGAACGCAAGTTCGCGCAGGCGGTCGAGGAACTCGCCGCGAAGATGAAGGAGCATCCCGAGCAGGCCGAGGGCTGGGCCCTGCTCGCGCGCTCCTACGTCCGTCTCGGGCAGGTCGAACCGGCGCTGGCAGCGTTCCAGAAGGCGGTCGCGCTGCGCGACGACGATCCGGCGCTGCTTGTCGACTACGCCGACGTGCTCGCGGTCGCGAACGGCCGCAAACTCGAAGGCGAGCCGACCCGCCTCATCGAACGTGCACTGAAACTCGATCCCGACCATCTGAAGGCGCTCTCGCTCGCCGGTGCGGCAGCCTTCGACCGCAAGGACTTTGCCGGCGCAGCGCAGTACTGGGAGCGCGTCGTCAAGCTCTCGCCGCCCACGGCGCCTTACCTGCCCGAGCTGCAGTCCGGCATCGACGAGGCACGCAGGCAGGGCGGGCTGGCGCCGCGTGCGACCGCCTCGGCCGACGCGCCGCGACCCGCGGCACCGACACCGCCTGCCGCCGCGGCGGCGATCCGCGGCACGGTGAGCCTTTCGCCTTCCGTGGCCGGCAAGGCTGCCGCCGACGATACCGTCTTCATCTACGCACGTGCCGCCGACGGCCCGCGCATGCCGCTGGCGATCGTGCGCCTGCAGGTCAGGGATCTGCCGGCCGCATTCACGCTCGACGACAGCAGCGCGATGTCGCCCGCCGCCCGGCTCTCGACGGCGCCCAGGGTGATCGTCAGCGCGCGCGTCAGCAAGAGCGGCCAGGCGACGCCGAGCCGCGGCGATCTGGTCGGCGAGACGCCCGCGATGGCAAATCACGCCGACGGCGTCGCGCTCGAGATCGACGAGGTCGTGAAGAACTGATTCGCGGCGTGGCGCCTGGCGCCAATCCGTCGGGCGGTGCAGCACCCGTGCTTCGCGTGGACGCGACTCCGGCGAGTCCCGGCAGCGGCGAGCGGGCCTGCGTCCACACGAATCGAGGCAGCGTGCGCGAAGGGGACCGAATCCGGGCCGCATCGCCATGCGTAGTTTCCTCATTGGCCTGCCCCGCGCGGCGGAGTATGTTCGGGGCGGAAACTGCCCGTCGATTCAAACTTTGAGGAACAGACTCATGTCGCTTCGAATCCTGGCCGCCGCGGCCCTGCTCGTGATCTCCCAGGTGGCCACCGCCGCCGACCCGATCGTCATCAAGTTCAGCCACGTCGTCGCCACCGACACCCCCAAGGGCAAGGCGAGCGAGTTCTTTGCCAAGCGGGCGGCCGAACTCACCGGCGGCAAGGTCAAGGTCGAGGTCTATCCGAACAGCACGCTCTACAAGGACAAGGAGGAGATGGAGGCGCTGCAGATCGGCGCGGTCCAGATGCTCGCGCCTTCGCTCGCCAAGTTCGGCCCGCTCGGCGTTCGCGAGTTCGAACTGTTCGACCTGCCCTTCATCTTCGACAACTATGTCGAGCTGCACAAGGTGACGACCGGTCCGGTCGGCAAGATGCTCTTCACCAAGCTCGAGACCAAGGGCATCAAGGGCCTGGCCTACTGGGACAACGGCTTCAAGGTGATGTCGGCGAATCGGCCGCTGAAGATGCCCGAGGACTACAAGGGCCTGAAGATGCGGATCCAGTCGTCCAAGGTGCTCGAGGCCCAGATGCGCGCCGTCGGCGCGATTCCGCAGGTGATGGCCTTCTCCGAGGTCTATCAGGCGCTGCAGACCGGCGTCGTCGACGGCACCGAGAACCCGCCTTCGAATCTCTACACGCAGAAGATGTACGAGGTGCAGAAGAACATCTCGATCACCGATCACGGCTACCTCGGCTACGCCGTCATCACGAACAAGAAGTTCTGGGATGGGCTGCCGGCCGATGTGCGCGGGCAGCTCGAGAAGGCGATGGAGGAGGCGACCACCTACGCCAACAAGATCGCGAAGGAAGAGAACGACGACTCGATGGCCAAGGTGAAGGCCTCGGGCAAGAGCGATGTCTACACCCCGACCGCGCAGGAACGCCTGGCGCTGAAGAAAGCGATGATCAAGGTGCACAAGGAGATGGAGTCGCGCATCGGCGCCGACACCCTGCGCGAGGTCTACAAGGAAACCGGGTTCGATCCGAGCAAGCTCTGATCCGCGCCTGAACCGGCGCCGGGGTGGCGACGACCCCGGCGCCGAACCGACAAGAACAACGAGGAGATTCGCCGATGGTGATGCGAATGCTCGATCACCTCGAGGAATGGCTCATCACCTTCCTCATGGGCGCGGCGACGCTGATCATCTTCGTCGCCGTGGTGCACCGCTACATGGCGGGCTGGCCGATCCCTGGGGTGCAGGACTGGCTGCTGTCGCTGAGCTTCGGCTGGGCGCAGGAGCTGTGCATCATCATGTTCGTCTGGATGGCCAAGTTCGGCGCCGCCTACGGCGTGCGCACCGGCATCCACGTCGGCGTCGACGTGCTCATCAACCGGCTCGAGCCGAAGAACCGCGCCCGGTGGGTCGTCTTCGGGCTGCTCGCGGGCGCACTCTTCACCGGCATCGTCGCCGTGCTGGGCGCGACCTTCGTCTGGGACAACGGCGCGCACTACGCAGTCTTCAAGTTTCTCGGCCTCGGCGTCGAGGGCATGTTCGAGGGCCCGACGACACCCGACCTCGAGTGGCCGACCTGGATCGTCTACTGCGCCGTGCCGTTCGGGTCGGGACTGATGTGCTTTCGCTTCCTGCAGGTCTGCGTGGCTTTCATCCGCACCGGCGAGCTGCCGCATCACGACCACGGGCATGTCGAAGGCGTCGAGGAAGAGACCTTCGTCGACCCGGGCGCGGAGGACAAGATCTACCGCATGGACGACGAACTGCACCCGCACGACATCGCGGGCCGCGACGACGGGCGAGGCAACACGAAATGAACACCCTGATCATCTTCGTGTTGCTGCTGGTGCTGATGCTCAGCGGGATGCCGATCTCGATCTCGCTCGGGCTGACGGTGCTCACCTTCCTGTTCTTCATGACGCACGTGCCGGTCGAATCGGTCGCGCTCAAGCTCTTCACCGGCATCGAGAAGTTCGAGATCATGGCGATCCCGTTCTTCATCCTGGCCGGCAACTTCCTGACGCACGGCGGCGTGGCGCGACGAATGATCAACTTCGCCAGTTCGATGGTCGGGCACATGTACGGCGGCCTCGGGCTGGCCGGCGTGCTGGCGTGTGCCCTGTTCGCTGCGGTGTCGGGCTCGTCGCCGGCGACGGTGGTCGCGATCGGCTCGATCCTGATGCCGGCGATGGTCAAGGCCGGGTTCCCGAAGCGCTTCGGCGCCGGCGTCATCACGACCTCGGGCGGGCTCGGCATCCTGATCCCGCCGTCGATCGTGATGGTGATGTATTCGGTGTCGACCAACACCTCGGTCGGCGCGCTCTTCATCGCCGGTGTCATTCCCGGCATCGTGCTCGCGACGATGCTCGGCGCGACGACCTGGTACCGCGCCCGCAGCAACAACTACCCCCGCCAGCCGAAGGCGAGCTGGGCGCAACGGCTGAAGGCGTTTCGCGAGTCGATCTGGGGTCTGCTGCTGATCGTGATCGTGATGGGCGGCATCTACAGCGGCATCTTCACGCCGACCGAAGCCGCCGCGATGAGCGCCGTCTGGGCCTTCATCGCCGCGGTCTTCATCTACAAGGACCTTAAGCTCGCGGACGTGCCGCGCGTGCTGCTGGCGTCGGCCAACATGAGCGCGATGCTGCTCTACATCATCACGAACGCGGTGCTGTTCTCGTTCCTGATGACGCACGAGAACATCCCGCAGGCAATGGCCGACGCGATGATCGGCACCGGCGTCGGCGTGATCGGCTTCCTGCTGATCGCCAACGTGCTGATGCTCGCCGCCGGCAACTTCATGGAGCCGTCGTCGATCGTGCTGATCCTGGCGCCGATCCTGTTCCCGATCGCCGTCAAGCTCGGCATCGACCCGATCCACTTCGGCGTCCTGATGGTCGTGAACATGGAAGTCGGCATGTGCCATCCGCCGGTCGGCTTGAACCTCTACGTCGCCTCCGGCATCACGAAGATGGGCATCACCGAACTGACCATCGCCGTCTGGCCCTGGCTGCTGACGATGCTCGTCTTCCTCGTCATCGTCACCTACTGGCCGCCGCTTTCGATCTGGCTGCCCAAGGCGCTCGGGATGATGTGACGCCGCCGCCGCACGCGGCGGCGTCAGCGCCTGGACGCGGCGACCCCGATCTCGCGCGCGCGCGGATAGACGACGTTCTCCTCGAGCGAGATGTGATCGCGATAGAGGTCGGCGTAGACCTGCACCGCGACGCGCAGCGCCTCGAGGTCGGTGCCGATGCCCTCGGCAAAGGCGTCGAGCATGGGATCGATCTCGTACCAGTCGACGTCGAGCCAGCCATGATCCTGCTGCAGGCGCTGCACGTGGCCGACGAGTTCGGCGTCGCCGCTGTCAAGCAGCGCCGGAAAGACCTCGCTTTCCTCGCTGGCATGGTGCTGCCGCGCGTGTTCGTTGAAGAAGGCGCGCAGCGCGCGCGCATCGTTGCGCGCCGCCACATCGGCGCCTTCGCGCTGGGCCCTTTCGACGAGCTGCTGCAGTTCGGCGAGCGACCCCAGGATGCGCTGGTGCATCTGATCCAGCACGTCGAGCAGCGGAGGCGCTGGTTCGCGCTGCGGACGTTGTGAACGTGCGGTCCTGGTACTCATGCTGTGCTCCGGAAAATGCTGACGCCGATTCTTCACGCCAAGTCGTGACCGAGTTTAAGCCTCGTCAAATCGGAGCCAGTCCCTGCCGCGAATGCGTTGTTCACCGACGACCGACGCGGACGTGCCTGACCCCGCCGCCACCGGCTTGAACGTGACGAGCTCGCGGCGGGTATCGGCTTCATACCCGTTCGCGATCGAACGTATCGAAACGGACGCTCGCTGAAAGCCCTCGGCTCGACACCAGCCGCCGTGGTGCGTGCGCCGGTCGGCACGGCAAACCCGGGCCCGCACAGCCGGCGACGCTTCGGCGAGGCGGCCGTCGCCTGGACGGCGCCGGCTGCCCTGCGGTACTCGCACCCATGGCCTCGTCGCCAACTCACTTCGCGAACTGCGTTCGCTGCGTTCGGACAGCGGCGACGAAGTCAGACCACGAAGCGCGCTGCGCGCGCCGGCCATGGGCACTGCGTTCCTCGGCGCCTCGCAGGCGCATCGCAGTCTGTGCGGGTCCGCCTTTGCGGCGGCGCTCGTGGTGTTTGTAGCGCGAACCACCCGCCCCCCGGCTTCGTGTCAGGCGCCACCCGACAGGGGCGATTTCTGGTGCCGCCGGATGAGCCGCGAACGAGGGGCCCCGCGTAGCGGGGATCGAAGCGAGCGAATGCGGCAGGGCGCCGATGGCAAGGCGCTGCGAACCGCTCGATCGAGCGTAGGCGCAGCATAAGCCTCTGGCGGGTGGCGCCTGGCACGATGCGCCGACCGACGCGTGCGGCAGCGGCACTACGCGCAAAGCCGCAAGGCATTGCCAGTCGTCACCGGATTCTTTGCGTTCGAACGCACATCGTTACCAGTCATGTCGCTTTCCATTCGCTTCAGCGTTCGGGGCTACCGGCCCTCCCGCCCCACAGCCAAGAGAAATGGAAGGACAGTTCGCGCTGGTGCCGGATCGACAGTAGGTGAACCCGGTGACCCGGCGTCGCGACCGTGTACTGAATCAGGTCATCCCCGTGCAGGTACTCGCACAGGCGATCGGCCGCGCCCGCCGGCAGTGCGGCGAGTTGCGCGAGTGCCTCGGCAGACTGTGGCGGCTGGTCCAGATGGTGCCGTCCGATGCGGGGAAAGCGCCGCAGATTGGGGATGACGGTGATGCGGAGTTCGCCCAGCAGCCTGTCGTAGGCAGACGCCGCGCCGGCCTCGGGCAAGAAGGATTCGATCGCCGCCAGCCGGTCCAGGAAGCCGGCCGTCACGCGAACGACGGGCTCAGCCACGCTTGCGCGCAGTTCCACTCGCCTTGCCCTTCGTGGCGGACGGCGGCACACCGAAGCGCCGCGCCTGCAGCGCGGCGATGCCTGCATCCGCATCCTCGGTCCGCCCGGCTGCAGTATCCGCGAGGCCGCGCCGCGCGTCGTCGATCAGCAGCAGGTGGATGCGCTCGCGCTCCTGGCGGTGGTAGTAGTCCAGGCGCTCGGCGTCGATGAGGGCGACATAGCTCACGCCGTTCTTGGTGATGATCTTGTCGGCACCGGCCTTGACCTGTTCAGCCAGGTCGGACACGGTGGCGCGCGCCTGGGTGAACGGCACCACATCGCTGGCAGAGACTCCCATGGGACGTCCATCCGAAGGCTGCAGAATTCTGCGCAGCCTACGCGCTGGCGCGCACGACAGGAGGGCAGGCGTGCCTGGCCGGGCCCAGGATGGGCAACGTCCGGCGCGGCGACCCGACGATGCCTTTGCCGAGCTTGCGGTCGGCCGCGTAGGGCAAGCCGAACGACTCTTGCCGATCCCGGCGCGGGCGAGTCGCGCGCCCGGGCATCGTCACGCAGCGGCGATCTTCCGATTGGTCCAGAACGCCAGCGAACAGAAAACCCCGGTCGAATCGACGATCCGGGGTTTCGCGCGGGAGTATGCGGGACGCCGAGAGACGCCCCGGGAATGCGTCACATGTGCTCGATCATCACCTGCCCGAATCCCGAGCACGAGACCTGCGTCGCGCCTTCCATCAGGCGCGCGAAGTCGTAGGTGACGCGCTTGGAGGCGATCGCCTTTTCCATCGAGCTGATGATGAGGTCGGCCGCCTGCGTCCAGCCCATGTGGCGCAGCATCATCTCGGCGGACAGGATCTCGGAGCCCGGGTTCACATAGTCCTTGCCGGCGTACTTCGGCGCCGTGCCGTGCGTCGCCTCGAAGCAGGCGACCGAATCGGACAGGTTCGCGCCGGGGGCGATGCCGATGCCGCCCACCTGCGCGGCGAGCGCGTCCGACACATAGTCGCCGTTCAGGTTGAGCGTCGCGATGACCGAATATTCGTCCGGGCGCAGCAGGATCTGCTGCAGGAAGGCGTCGGCGATCGAATCCTTGACGATAATGTCCTTGCCGGTCTTCGGATTCTTGAACTTGCACCACGGTCCGCCGTCGAGCAGCTGGGCGCCGAATTCCTTTTGCGCCAGCGCGTACGCCCAGTCGCGAAAGCCGCCTTCGGTGTACTTCATGATGTTGCCCTTGTGGACGATCGTCACACTCGGCTTGTCGTTGTCGATCGCGTACTGGATCGCCTTGCGCACGAGGCGCTCGGTGCCCTCGCGCGAGACGGGCTTGATGCCGATGCCCGAGGTGTTCGGGAAGCGGATCTTCTTGACGCCCATTTCGTCGATCAGGAACTTGATCAGCTTCTTCGCCTTGTCGGTCTCTGCCTCGTACTCGATGCCGGCGTAGATATCTTCCGAGTTCTCGCGGAAGATGACCATATTGGTCTTCTCGGGCGCCTTCACCGGGCTCGGCACGCCCTTGAAATACTGGATCGGCCGCAGGCAGACGTAGAGGTCGAGTTCCTGGCGCAGCGCGACGTTGAGCGAGCGGATGCCGCCGCCGACCGGCGTCGTCAGCGGTCCCTTGATCGAGACGACGTACTCGCGCAGCGCGGCGAGCGTCTCCTCCGGCAGCCAGACGTCGGGGCCGTAGACCTTGGTCGACTTCTCGCCGGCGTAGATCTCCATCCAGTGGATCTTCTTCTTGCCGCCGTAGGCCTTCGCAACGGCCGCATCGACGACCTTGATCATCACCGGCGTGATGTCGAATCCGGTGCCGTCGCCCTCGATGTACGGAATGATCGGCTGGTCCGGGACCTCGAGCGAGAAGTCGGCGTTGACGGTGATCTTCTGCCCGCCGGTGGGCACCTTGATATGCTGGTACATGAACTTCGCTCCGGGTTGTCGATGACTGTTGCGCGCCATGTTCGGGCGCTCGCAACGCATTTTTCGATTCTAGTGGACGGCCCTGTCAACCGGCTGACAGCGGCCGGCGCCGGTGCTCCGGTTCAGGCCGGCAGGCACCAGGCGCCGGTTGCGCCCTCCAGACCGTGCCACAGCGCCCACGCGCTGCCGGCGGCGAGCATCGCACCGGCGAGTCGAAGGGCGGCGGTCTGCGGCATGCGCATGAGCCGTGTCGCAATGAATGGAATGCCGGCCAGCCCCGGCGCCGAGCCGAGCGCGAAGGCCGCCATCACGCTCGCGCCTTCGAGCGGCGACGCCGCGAGCGCGGCGACGGCAAGCGCACCGTAGAGCACACCGCACGGCATCGCGATCCAGGCCAGCCCCATCAGCGCGGCGCGCCGCGTCCCCTTGCTGCGGCGTGCCGCGAGCGGCGCATCCGCCGGCAGCGCGCGCTTGAGGCCGAGGGCCGCCGCATCGACCCAGCGCGGCGTGCGTCCCGAAAACATCAGCGCGAGGCCGAGCACGAGCACCGCGGACTGCAGCATCGTCCACAACGGCCGCATGAACGCCGTGCCGGCCGACCAGGACGCGATCAGCGCGACCGCGCTGGCGGCCACCGCGCCGGCCGCGATATAGGCCAGCGCGCGGCCCGCATGCCAGCCGGCGAGCGCGCGACCGCTTCGTTCGCCGCCGCAGCGCCGTGCGATCGCCGCGCACGGTGCACCGCACATCAACGCGCAGTGCGGTGTGCTCGCCACGCCCATCAGCAAACCCGCCGCGATCAGCGATGTACTCATTGCCCGGGCGCGTGCCCGGCTCCGGTCGAAGTCAGATGACGCGTGAGTATCGCTCGCGGGCGCGGTCCGACTGCAGCGGCTGGTCGAACACCATCGCCACCGCCCGCACGAAGTACCAGCCGATCGGCGTCAGCGAAACGCCGTCGTCCTCGATCTCGACCAGGCCCTCGCGCGCGAGTTCGGCCAAGCGCTCGAGTTCGGGCGCGAACTGGCTGCGAAAGTCGACCAGATGCGACAGCTCGATCGCTTCGTAGTCGATCCGGCCCTGGCACATCAGCCCCATGATGATCGCGCGGCGCACCAAGTCTTCGCGGTCGAGTGCAACGCCGCGCACGACCGGCAGCTCGCCTGCCTCGAGCAGGTCGTAGTACTCGGGCAGCGTCTTCGCATTCTGGCTGTAGGTCGCGCCGACCTTGCTGATCGCCGAGACGCCGAGGGCGATCAGGTCGCAATCCGGATGCGTGCTGTAGCCTTGGAAATTGCGGTGCAGCCGGCCCTGGCGCTTGGCGACGGCCAGCGCATCGTCGGGCAGCGCGAAGTGGTCCATGCCGATATAGACATAGCCCTGCGACAGAAAGCCCGTGATCGCGCGCGACAGCATCGAGACGCGCTGCGCCGGCGTGGGCAGCTGGTCGGCGTCGATCCGCCGCTGCGGCTTGAAGCGCTGCGGCAGATGAGCGTAGGCGTAGAGCGCGATCCGGTCCGGGCGCAGCGAACCCATCTGCTCGACGGTGCGCGTCAGCGAGTCGGGCGTCTGCAACGGCAGGCCGTGGATCAGATCGGCGTTGATCGACTCGAAGCCGAGCTCGCGCGACGCCTGCATCAGTTGCGCGACCTGCTCGTAGGGCTGCACGCGATGCACCGCCTTCTGGACCAGCGGGTTGAAATCCTGCACGCCGAAGCTCAGGCGGTTGAAGCCGAGCGCCGCCAGATGCGCAAGCCGGTCGCGGCTCACGGTGCGCGGGTCGACCTCGATCGAAATTTCAGCGCCGTCCAGAAAGGCGAACGCGCCGCGCAGCGCGCGCATCACGCGGTCGAGTTCGGCATCCGACAGGAAGGTCGGCGTTCCGCCGCCGAAGTGAAGCTGCAGCAAGGGCTGGCCCTGGCCGAGCGCTTCGACCTGCAGCGCCAGTTCATGCTCGAGCGCGTCGAGATACTCGCCCGCGCGCTCGTGGTGGCGGGTGATGACCTTGTTGCACGCGCAGTAGTAGCAGACCGACTCGCAAAACGGTATGTGCACGTAGACCGACAGCGGCGCGCGCCCGCCGACGGCGCCGGCCGACGCGCGCTGCGTCAGCGCCTGGCGATACTGCTGCGGGCCGAAGGCCTCGACGAAGCGGTCGGCCGTCGGATAGGAGGTATAGCGTGGACCGCTCAGGTCGAAGCGGCGCAGCAGCGCATCGCTCGGTGCCCAGTTTGCACCGGCTTTCGCGCCTGCTGAAGATCGTGTCGTAGGCATCTGGCGACTGTGCCGAGGCCGGCTTTCGGGCGGCTTGCTTTGCATCAAATGGGCGTCTTCCGCAAAGGCCATAGCAGCGCCCGAATTGAGTTGTGTCATGCTGAGCGATACTTGCGCCTTCTCGATGCATCGTCGTCCTATGCGCGGCTGCGGTGCGCATAGCCACGGGTTCAAGGGTCGTCGATGAAACTCGAAGCCATGAAAGTCGCCTGCTCGAGCTGCAGTCTGCGCGAGCTGTGCCTGCCGGTGGGTCTGTCGGCGGCCGACATAGAGCGCGTCGACGAGCTCGTCGGCGCCCGCCGCACGCTCAAACGCGGCGAGGTCCTGTTTCGCGCCGGCGACCGCTTCGAGTCCCTGTATGCGGTGCGCACCGGCTTCTTCAAGACCCGCATCTCTTCCGAGGACGGCCGCGATCAGGTCACCGGTTTCCAGATGGCCGGCGAGCTGCTCGGCCTGGACGGCATCAGCGAGGACCGCCACTCGTGCGACGCGGTCGCGCTCGAGGACTCGCAGGTCTGCATGATCCCCTACAGCCGGCTGGAGGAACTGTCGCACAAGGTGACTGACCTGCAGCGCCAGTTTCACCGCGTGATGAGCCGCGAGATCGTTCGCGACCACGGCGTGATGCTGCTGCTGGGCGGCATGCGCGCCGAGGCGCGGCTCGCCGCCTTCGTGCTCAACCTCACGCAGCGGCTGCAGGCGCGCGGATTTTCCGGCACCTCGCTCGTTCTGCGGATGACGCGCGAGGAGATCGGCAGCTACCTCGGCCTCAAGCTCGAAACGGTAAGCCGTGCGTTCTCGCGCTTCCAGGAGGATGGCCTGCTCGAGGTCAAGCAGCGCGATATCCGCGTGCTCGACGAGCCCGGACTCAGACGGCTGCTCAACGACGCGCCCTGCTGAGCGCGACGGTCAGTGCTTGGGCGCCTGTGGGGTCGCGGCGTGGTTGCGACCCTGCATCGCCGGCACCTGGCTTTGGCGCGAACTCTCCTTGACGGGCAGCACGTCGTCCGCGCCGCGGATCGCGATCACCAAGGTCGCGATCCCCGCGACGACGACCACCAGCGGCCCGCCGACGACCAGCCACATCATGCGGTGCCGCCACCAGGGCGACGGGTCGTGGGGGATATCTCGAATCATGGATTCTCCAGGTCGGGTCGGTTGCCGGTTCAGCGCGGCACGACGAAAGTCGATTCCTCGTTCACCGTCACCGCCTCGTGGCCGGCGCCGGCTTCGCGGGTGACGTGGAACTCGATCTTGTGCGCGCCGGGCCCGAGCGCCTGCGCCTGCGCAGGCTCGACCTGCACCGCGACCGGCACCCAGCGCGACTCGGCCGGCGCGAGCGAGGTCTCGCCGCGCACGATGGCGCGCGCGCCCTCCATCCCGCCGGCGGTGATGCTGTAGCGCTGCGCCGTCTCGGTCGTATTCATAAGCTGAAGGCTGTAGACATTCTCGATCCGGCCCTCGTCGACGAGGCGCGCGAGCGAGCCGCGATCGCGCACGACGTCGACCCGGAACGGCGCCCGCAGCGCCAGGCTCGTGACGAAGGCGGCGCCGATCAGCAGCAGCACGACGCCGTAGATCAGCACCCGCGGCCTGAGCACGCGGCGCAGCGTCAGCGTGCCGCCGTCTTGCAGGCTGCGCTGCGTCGCGTAACGGATCAGCCCACGCGGATAGTTCATGCGGTCCATCACGCCGTTGCAGACGTCGATGCACGCCGCGCAGCCGATGCATTCGTACTGCAGGCCCTTGCGAATGTCGATGCCGGTCGGGCAGACCTGCACGCAAAGCGTGCAGTCGACGCAGTCGCCCTTCTCGAGCGCCGCCCGGTCGGCGCTGCGCGAGCGCGCGCCGCGCGGTTCGCCGCGCCGCTCGTCGTAGCTGATGATGAGCGTATCGTGGTCGAACATCGCGCTCTGGAAGCGCGCATACGGGCACATGTATTTGCACACCTGCTCGCGCATGAAGCCGGCGTTGCCGTAGGTCGCGAAGCCGTAGAACAGGATCCAGAACGTCTCCCACGGCCCGAGTCCCAGCTGCAGCACGCCGCTGGCGAGGCTGCGGATCGGCGTGAAATAGCCGACGAAGGTGAAACCCGTCCACAGCCCGATCGCGATCCAGACCAGATGCTTGCCGCCGCGGCGCAGCAGCTTGTTCGCGTCCCACGCCGAACGGTCGAGCCGGATGCGCGCGTTGCGATCGCCCTCCAGCCGATGCTCGACCCACATGAAGATTTCGGTATAGACCGTCTGCGGGCAGGCATAGCCACACCACAGCCGGCCGGCCACGGCGGTGAACAGGAAGAGCCCGTAGGCGGACAGGATCAGCAGGCCCGTCAGGTAGATGAAGTCCTGCGGGTAGAGAACGAGGCCGAAGATGTAGAAGCGCCGCGCCGCGAGGTCGAACAGCACTGCCGGGCGGTCGTTCCACGTCAGCCACGGCAGGCCGTAGTAGAGGAGCTGCGTCGCCCATACCAGCGCCCAGCGCCAGGCCGCGAACCAGCCGTGCACGGCGCGCGGATGGATCGTCTTCTCGCTCGCATACATCGACACCGTCGCCGCCGGTTCGGCAGCGATCGGAATCGTGCGCCGCTCGTCGGCCATGGGTGTGGCGCTAGCGCGCCGCGGATGCCGCCGGTGCCGCCGCCGCGGCTCCCGCAACACCGCCGCGCGACAAGCTCCACACATAGGCGGCGAGAACGCGTATCTGATCGTCGCCGAGGCGGGTCTTCTGCGCCGGCATCGTGTTCTGCCACCCGTTGGTGATGGTGCGAACGATCAGATCCTCGCCCCAGCCGTGCAGCCAGATCTTGTCGGTCAGGTTCGGCGCGCCGAGCGCGGTATTGCCCTTGCCGTCGGGGCCGTGGCAGGCCGCGCAGACGACGAATTTGGGCTTGCCGAGCTGGGCCGCGATCCGGTCGTGCGGGCTGCCCGAGAGGCTCAATACATAGTTCGCCACGTTGCGCACATCCTCGGCCGAGCCGACCGCCTCGGCCATTGGCGGCATGACGCCCATTCGGCCGTCGGTAATCGTCGTCACGATATCTTCGGGCGTGCCGCCCCACAGCCAGTCGTTGTCGGTCAGGTTCGGAAAGCCGAGGCCGCCGCGCGCGTCCGAGCCGTGGCAGGTCGAGCAGTTGTTGGCGAACAGCCGCTCGCCGATCGCATGTGCCTGCGGGTCGGCGGCGAGCTTCTCGATGGGCATCGCGTTGAAGCGCGCGAACATCGGCGCCAGCTCGGCCGCCGCGCGCTCGCGCTCGTTGTGGTACTGGCCGACCGACGTCCAGCCGAGCGCCCCGACCTTCGCGCCGAGACCCGGATAAAGGGCCAGGTAGATCGCGGCGAAGACGATGGTGATCACGAACAGCCACATCCACCAGCGCGGCAGCGGGTTGTTCAGCTCGCGCAGGTCGCCGTCCCAGACGTGGCCGGTCGTATTGTCGCCCGCCATGACCTTGCGCCGGCTGGCGAAGATCAGCAGCGCGAGGCAGCCGAGCAGCGAGACGACGGTGACCCCGCCGACGAAAAGCGACCAGCCGAAATGGTCGAAGTCACTCATGGCGGTCTCCGGCGATGGGCTCGTCGGCGAATGGCAGCATTGCCGCCTCCTCGAAGCGCTTCTTGTTGCGCTTGGACCAGGCCCAGACGACGATGCCGATGAAGGCGGCGAACGACAGCAGGGTCGTCGCGATGCGCAGATCGTTCACTTCCATTGCGATTCCCCTTCTCACTTCACCGCGGTGCCGAGCACCTGCAGGTACGCGATCACCGCTTCGAGCTCGGTCTTGCCCTCGACCTCCTTGCCGGCGTTGGCGATCTCATCGTCGGTATAGGGCACGCCCAGGCTTCGCATCGTGCGCAGCCGGGGCGGCATGTCCGACGGGTTGACCGTCGCGGTCGCCAGCCACGGGTAGGCGGGCATGTTCGACTCGGGCACCAGGTCGCGCGGGTTGATCAGGTGAAGGCGGTGCCACTCGTCGCTGTAGCGCCCGCCGACGCGCGCCAGGTCCGGCCCGGTGCGCTTGCTGCCCCACTGGAACGGATGGTCGTAGACGAACTCGCCGGCCTGCGAGAACGGGCCGTAGCGCAGCGTCTCGGAACGAAACGGGCGGATCATCTGCGAGTGGCAGTTGTAGCAGCCCTCGCGCTGGTAGATGTCGCGCCCCGCGAGCTGCAGCGCGGTATAGGGTTTCAGGCCCGGCACCGGCTCGGTCGTGCTGCGCTGGAAATACAGCGGGACGATCTCGACGATGCCGCCGATCGAGACGACGAGCAGGATCAGCACGATCATCAGGAAGTTGCTGGTCTCGATCCGCTCGTGGCCGACGGGGGCGTGTTCGGTGCTCATGCCGGTCTCCTTCAGGCGGCCGCGACCGCGGGTTTCAGCGCCGGCTGGGTGCCCGGCCCGCGCATCGTCATCACGACGTTCCACGCCATCAGCAGCATGCCGCTGAGGTAGAGCAGGCCGCCCACCATGCGCACGACGTAGAACGGATAGGTCGCCTTCACGCTCTCGACGAAGCTGTAGACGAGCGTGCCGTCAGGATTGATCGCGCGCCACATCAGGCCCTGCATGACGCCGGCGATCCACATCGCGGCGATATAGAGGACGACGCCGATCGTCGCAATCCAGAAGTGCGCCTCGATCGCGCGCACGCTGTACATCTGGGTGCGCCCGACCATGCGCGGGATCAGGTAGTACAGGCTCCCCATCGTGATGAAGCCCACCCAGCCGAGCGCGCCCGAATGCACGTGGCCGATCGTCCAGTCGGTGTAGTGGCTGAGCGCGTTGACGGTCTTGATCGACATCATCGGCCCCTCGAAGGTGCTCATGCCGTAGAACGACAGGCTGACGATGAGGAACTTCAATATCGGGTCGTCGCGCAGCTTGTGCCACGCCCCCGACAGCGTCATGATGCCGTTGATCATCCCGCCCCAGCTCGGCGCGAGCAGCACGAGCGAGAACACCATGCCGACGCTTTGCGTCCAGTCGGGCAGCGCGGTGTAGTGCAGGTGGTGCGGCCCGGCCCACATGTAGGTGAAGATCAGGGCCCAGAAGTGCACGATCGAGAGCCGGTACGAGTACACCGGCCGCTCGGCCTGCTTGGGGATGTAGTAGTACATCATCCCGAGGAATCCGGCGGTGAGGAAGAAGCCGACCGCGTTGTGGCCGTACCACCACTGCACCATCGCATCCTGCACGCCGGCGTAGGCCGAATAGCTCTTCATCGACGTGAAACTCACCGGCAGCGCCGCGCTGTTGACGATGTGCAGCAGCGCGATCGTCAGGATGTAGGCGCCGAAGAACCAGTTGGCGACGTAGATGTGGCGCACGCGGCGCATGCCGATGGTGCCGAAGAAGACGATCGCGTAGGCCACCCAGACGACGGCGATCAGCAGGTCGATCGGCCACTCGAGCTCGGCATATTCCTTGCTCTGCGTATAGCCCATCGGCAGCGAGATCGCGGCGGCGACGATGACCGCCTGCCAGCCCCAGAATGTGAACTCCGCGAGCCGAGGCGCGAACAGTCGCACCTGGCACGTCCGCTGCACGACGTGATACGAGGTGGCAAACAGCGCGCAGCCGCCGAATGCGAAGATCACCGCATTCGTGTGCAGCGGACGCAGCCGCCCGTAGCTGAGCCACGAGATGCCGCCCAGGAACTCGGGCCAGGCGAGCTGGGAGGCGACGATCACGCCGACCAGCATGCCGACCACGCCCCAGACGATGGCCGCGATCGCGAACTGCGTGACGACGCGGTCGTTGTAGACCGGCGCCGCCGGTGATGAATCTCTCATCGCTGACTCCTCGTTCTCTATTTCAATGCCACATTATGGTCATGGGATTGACCGAAATCTTGAGCACAGTCAAGTGACGCCGAGCGTGGTTTCGGCGCCACGCCGCTCGCCACAGGATCGCTCGATCCGTCCTCGTCTTCCAGGACGCGCAGGCCCTCGCGCTCCAGATCGTCGAACTGGCCCGCATGCAGCGCCCAGGCGAACAGCCCGATCAGCGCCAGCACGAGCAAGACCGACATCGGCAACAGCAGGTACAGGCTTTCCATGCGTCAGTTTCGATCCAGCATCCCGTGGCGATGCGCAACGCCGCGCATCGTCCTTCTCACCGCCCGGCCCGCAGTGCGTTGAGCACGACGAGGAGCGAACTCCCCGCCATGCCGGCGCCGGCCGCCCACGCCGGCAGCCAGCCGACGAGCGCAAGCGGAACACAGACCGCGTTGTACATCGCCGCCCATAACAGATTCTTACGAACGATCCCCATCGTGTGCACCGCGCGGGCACGGGTTGCGGGAATCTCGGCCAGCCGGCTGCCGAGCACGATGAAGTCCGAACGCTGCTGCGCTAGCGCGCTGCCGTGGGCGAGAGCGAACGAGACGTCGGCGCGCGCCAGCACCGGCGCGTCGTTCAGGCCGTCGCCCGCCATCAGCACGCAGTGCCCGTCGCGTTGCCAGCGCGCCAGTGCATCGAGCTTGTCCTGCGGACTGGCGTCGCCGCTCGCTTCGGCGATCCCGACCTTCGCCGCCAGCGCGTGCACGCTGTCCGAGGCGTCGCCCGACAGCAGCCGCAACGCCACGCCCTGGTCGCGCAACGCGGCAAGCGCTTCGGGCGCATCGGCGCGCAATGCCTCGTCGAACTCGAAGCGCGCATAGCCGTGCTCGTGCCCGGCGGCGGCGAGCGGCGCCAGGCAGACCGTCGGCCTGCCTGTAGGCGTCCTTGCAACGCCGGCCCAGCCCGGCGCGCCGAGCCGCCAGCGCCGGCCCGACGCGTCGGTCGCCTCGATGCCCTGCCCCGGCAATTCGGCCACCTCGCGCCAGGCGTGCCGCCCGGCCGGCAGCGCGGCGGCGAGCGCGACCGACAGCGGATGGCGCGACAACGCCGCGAGCGAGGCCGCGCGCGACTTCAACTCGGCCCCGTCCGCACCGTCCGGCCAATGAACATCGGCGAGGACGAGGCGATCCTGGGTCAGCGTGCCGGTCTTGTCGAAGCAGGCGATATCGCTGCGGGCCAGGGTTTCGAACGCGTCGAGGCGCTGCACCAGCACGCCGCGCCTGGCGAGCGCGCCGGCCGCGCTCAGCAGCGCCGCCGGCGCGGCAAGCGACAGCGCGCACGGGCAGGTGACGATCAGCACCGCGACGCCGACCCACAGCGCACGCGGCGGATCGATCACGCTCCACGCCGCGACCGCCGCCGCGGCGAGCGCGAGCACGGTCCACAGAAACGGGCCCGCGATGCGATCGGTCGCACGCACCAGCGCCGGCCGCTCGGTCAGCGCGCGCGAGACGAGATCGACGATCTGTGCGTAGCGCGTGCCGTCGCCGAGCGCGCCGAGCACGACGACGACCGGCGCGTTCAGGTTCAGGCTGCCGCCGATCACGGCATCGCCCGGCGCGCGCTCTAGCGGCCGCGATTCGCCCGACAGCATCGCCTCGTCGACCTGGGTGCGGCCCTCCTGCAGCGTGCCGTCGCCGGGGAACGCCTGCCCGGCCGCGACCCGGATGCGGTCGCCGACGCGCAGCCGCGCCGTCGCCACCGGGCGCGCCACGCCGTCGGCGTCGAGCCGCTCGACGCTGTCGGGCATGCGCAGCAGCAAGGCGTCCAGCGCCTCGGTGCTTCTTGCGCGGGCGCGCAGCTCGAGCCAGCGCCCGGCAAGCAGGAAGGTGACGAACATCGTCAGCGAATCGAGATACGGTTCGGCGCCGAAGCGTCCGCCGGGGTCGAAGGTGACGGCCGTCCCGGCGGCGAAGGTGGCGGCGATGCCGATCGCCACCGGCACGTCCATGCCGATCCGCCGCTGCCGCAGCGCCCGCCATGCACCGCCGAAGAACGGGCCGGCGGAGAAGAGCATCACCGGCAGCGTCAGCATCCAGGTCGCCCAGCGCAGCAGCGCGAGCAGGTCGGGGGCGATCTCGCCCGGCGCCGCGACATAGACCGGCAACGTCAGCATCATCACCTGCATCATGCAGAAGGCGGCGACGAACAAGCGCCACAGCGCGGTGCGCGTCTGCCTGCGCAGCGCGGCGTACGCATCTTCGCGCTGCGCGGGCAGCGCACGATAGCCGGCGCGCTGTACCGCCTCGACGAGCGTCGACAGGCGAACGCGCAGCGGATCCCAGCGCACCTGCAGGCGGCGGCTCGCGGCGTTCACCTCGGCTTGCGCGACGCCCGGAACGACGCGCAACGCGGATTCGATGATGCCCGCGCAGGCGGCGCAGTAGATGCCCTCGATCGCGAACAGCGTCTCGCCCTCGCGTTTGCCGTCGTCCAGCGTGCGCCAGCGCGTGCTGCCGGCAAGGGCCGCTTCGTCGTCGAGCGCCGCGGCGACGCCCGGCGCGAGCGCCGCTTGCGGTGCCCCTCGCCCCTGCGGCCAGACCGCCGGCGTCTGCGCGCTCATGCTGCGCGCGGGCTGCGCGCGATCGGGGCGGATGGATCGCAAGGCATGCGTTACTCTAAGCGATCCACCATCGTGACCGCACCATGAAACTCGCCACCCCACGCGCCTTCGCACTGACCGGCGCCCTCGCGTCGGCGCTGCTTGCCGCACCCTGCGCGGCGCAGACCCAGGCCCAGCCGCCGTTGCCGGCGATCCAGATCAATGCGGGCATCCACCTGATCACCGCGGAAGTCGCCGAGAGCGCCGAGCAGCGCGCCACCGGGCTCATGTATCGCACCGAGATGGCGCCCAACGCAGGCATGCTGTTCGCCTTCCCCGCACCGTACGCGCACTGCTTCTGGATGCGCAATACGGTCCTGCCGCTGTCGATCGCCTTCATCGCCGACGACGGCACGGTCGTCAATATCGAGGATATGGCGCCGCAGACCACCGATTCGCACTGCGCGGCCAAGCCGGTGCGCTATGCGCTCGAGATGATCAAGGGCTGGTTTGCCAAACGCGGCATCAAACCCGGCATGCGCCTGCACGGCGGACCGTTCACTTCGTGAGCCGCGGCGGGCCCCGGATGCGGCGCCGACGACGCCGATAATCGGCGCGATGAACCCGCGCCTCGGAACGCTGCACCCCTACCCGTTCGAGCGCCTGCGCGAGCTGACGCGCGAGCTGACGCCCAACCCCGCCCTGCGGCTCATCGCGCTCGGCATGGGTGAGCCGCGCCATCCGACGCCCAGGCTCGTCACCGACGCCCTGAGCCAGGCACTGTCCGGACTCGCGCACTACCCCGCCACCGCGGGCGAGCCGGCATTGCGCGAAGCCTGTGCGCAATGGGTGCAGCGCCGCTACGGCGTCGCGCTCGATGCGGCAACGCAGGTGCTGCCGGTGAACGGCTCGCGCGAGGCGCTGTTCGCCTTCGCGCAGACGGTGATCGACCCGACCCGGCGCGACGCGACGGTCGTCTGCCCGAACCCCTTCTATCAAATCTACGAGGGCGCGGCGCTGCTCGCCGGCGCGCAGACGGCGTTCGCGAATAGCGACCCGGGGCGCAATTTCGCGGCCGACTGGTCGCAGATCGACGCCGCGACCTGGGCCAGAACGCAGCTGCTCTACGTCTGCTCGCCCGGAAATCCGACCGGCGCGGTGATGCCGCTGGCCGAGTGGCGAATGCTGTTCGAACTCGCCGACCGCCACGGCTTCGTGATCGCGAGCGACGAGTGCTATTCCGAGATCTATTTCGGCGACGCGCCGCCGCTTGGCTCGCTCGAGGCGGCGAAAGCGCTCGGCCGCGACGGCCTGCCCAATCTCGTCGCCTTCACGAGCCTGTCCAAGCGTTCGAACGTGCCCGGCATGCGATCGGGTTTCGTCGCCGGCGACGCGCGGCTGATCCGCGCCTTCCTCGCCTACCGCACCTATCACGGCAGCGCGATGAGCCCGCCGGTGCAGCGCGCCAGCATCGCCGCCTGGTCCG